>OGOJ01000003.1_pt1 | contig 192125 bp, 180 predicted proteins | sample 1552601 | NCBI WGS metagenome assembly OGOJ01 (sample SAMEA2580184, study PRJEB22360) | human gut metagenome | biome: human gut; feature: human-associated habitat; material: faeces | place: Denmark | collected 2008/2010
AAAACAAAGTCAAAATGTCTTTATTATGGGACATAAGCAATCTGATTTAGATTCTTTTGGAGCGAGTTTAGCGGTTGCTAAGTTTGTTAAAGCATTTGAAAAGGATGCTTATGTGATTGTTGATGAAAATTCTTTAGAAGAAAAAACAGGAAATATTGCACGTCGTTTAATGGCAGAAGATTTATATAAAGGAAAAATTATTTCTCCTGCAAAAGCTATTGATTTAATTGATGAAGATGCATTACTTATTTGTGTTGATAATCATAAGCCAGCATTGGCTATTAGTGAAGAACTTTTGGATAAGGCTGAAAAGATAGTCGTGATTGATCATCATCGTCGAGGGGAAGACTTTGTTGATTCACCAATTTTAACTTATTTGGAACCAGCTGCTTCTTCAACTGTAGAATTAGTGGTTGAATTATTTGAGTATCAAAGAGTTGAAATTGAAGTTTTACCAACAGAAGCAACTGTTATGTATGCAGGAATGTTGGTGGATACAAACTATTTTAGAAATCATGTTGGATCACGTACTTTTCAAATTGCTTCAAAGCTTAAAGAAAAACAAGCGAATGTTTCTAGAGCTTATGAGTTCTTGCAAGATGATTACAAAACGACACAAGAAAAAATGTCTATTTCAGCTAATGCATATCGTTTTGGAAATGATATACTAATAGCATATGGAAATGAAGAAGAAATTTATACAAGACCTCTACTAGCGAAAGTTGGTAATGAGTTATTAAATATTGCTGAAATTAAAGCGGTATTTGTTGCAGGACGCGTAGATAAGGATAAGATTGCTATTTCTGCTCGTTCTAAGACAGAGGTTAATGTACAGTTGATTATGGAAAAACTTGGAGGTGGTGGTCATTTTTCAATGGCTGCTTGTCAGGTTGAAGAAAAAACTGTTAAGGAAACGATCGATAAGTTAGAAGAAGCTATTGATCAATATTTGGATGAAAGAGGGTAAAAAAGATGAAAGTAGTTTTATTAGAAGATGTTAGAAAAGTAGGTAAAAAAGGTGATGTTGTCAATGTATCTGATGGATATGGACAAAACTTCTTAATTAAAAATAAATTAGCTGTTAAGGAAACAGCAGGTGCTAAAAAGATTTTAGAACAACAAAAAGAAGAAGCAAGATTACAAGATATTGAAAATAAGAAAAATGCGGAAGCACTAAAAGAAAAAATTGAAGGTATTACATTAGAATTTGTTTTAAAATCTGGTAAAGATGGTAAAACGTTTGGAAGTGTTTCAACAAAACATATCGTTGAACAATTAAGAGAAAAATATGATATTTCGCAAAGAGAATTAACATCTATTTTAGGATTTGGAAAGATGACTATTAATAGATATGAAAGAGGAGGACTTCCAACAAAATCTCAAAGTGATTATATTAAATTATTAATAGAAAATGATGATAAGTTTATAGAAAAAGTAAAAGAAGCATATGAAAAAAATAATATTAATGAAAAAACTTATAAGAAAATAGTATCTGAAGAAGTAGAAAAGGACATTAGTAAAAAAGAAGTGCAAGACAATATTAGAAGATATTTAAAATCTGTATTAAATAGAAAACCTGATATTTATAATGGATATAAATCATTAGATTTAGAAAAAGTTGAAAATATAATCTCATATATAGCAAGTAAAGTAAAGAATCTAACAATAACAAGTTTGAATAAATATTTGTGGTATATTGATATGTTATCATTTAATAAAAGAGCGGTTGCGATTACAGGACTAACTTATCAAAATCAAAAATTTGGACCTACTATAGTGTATAAAAAATATGATGAATTATCATTATTAGATGATAAATATCAGAGAGAAGATATTGAAACTGAAAATGGAAATACTACTAAAATTATAAGCAATAATAATTTTAATTTAGATAAAATAAGTAGTAGTGAAAAAGAAATAATAGATACAATAATAAAATTACTAAAGAATAAAAATGTGACAGATATATCTGAAATATCACATAGAGAGGATGGATGGAAAAAAACTAAAAGATTTGAACAAATATCATTTGAATATGCTATGAATTTAAATATAATTAAATAAATAACAAAAGAAGAATGAGATATTAAAATAAGTAGCTTGATATTTCGTTCTTTTTTATTTAGAAGGGAGAAAAATGATTAATACACCAACAATAGATAATAGAATTATTACTTTAGATAATATAATATGTACAAATATTGATAGAATTTCAGCTGAAGAGAGAGGATTTTTATCACAAAATATTTTGTCACAGTTAAGAAAATTAGTGGAACATGTTGATTTAAAAATTTATTTTATGGATCAAGGAAAAGAGCTAGAGATTAATCAAGATAATTTTAAACAGGCGGAGAAACATATAGCAGCGAGAAAAGGAACTAAGTTTTTAAATGATTTTCATAATTTCTTACAAATTTCAGAATCACATTATATTACTAATGATGACAGTGCTGAAAGATTAATGCTAAAATATTATGCTTACTTGATAAAAATAAAGGCTTTAATGAAAGATTATTATAATATTGAAATTTTAAGAAATATAGCAAAATTTCCTATTAATCAAGATAAGGATTTAATGAAATATTACGAAAAAATTGTAAATCAGGTTGAAAGTGTAAAATTAGATATACAAGATAAGTTTATTGATGGTAGATATTATATTCAAAAAGTGAAACCTATTTTTATTAATTCAAAGATTTATTATGAGTTAACTTTATCAACAGCAACAGACACAATTAATAAGTTTGATAGAATTACAGTTTTTTCAAAATTTGAAGTAATCTCCAATTATGCTATAAAGCTTTCATATGTAAATCGTAAAGTAGAAATTTTTAATAATAAAATTGATGTAAAAATTCTTACTAATTGGATGGTTTCAATAAGACCTTGTGAAATAAATAATCTTGGAAAGATTTTTTCTAAGAATCTTAAAATCCAAAGTGGACAAACTGAATATAGAGAATTAATGAAATATTTAACTGAATCTGGACATACACTATTAGATTTAGCTACTATGGATGGAGCATATTATTTTAGAATTAAATATGATATACATTCAAGGACAAGAAGTCAAAGTATTTTTGAATTGATTGATGAATGTAGGAGTATTGTTAATTTTAATAAAGCCGGTTCAAACATTATCAGGTATTTATTATATACAATGAATAATAAAATAATTAAACAGCAATATATAGTAAATAAAAATGAAAAATTGTGTATGTTATGTTTGAACAATAGATCCATTCCATTCGACGAATTACCACTAATTTCATCCTTATATAGACATAATCCTAGAGGTAGCGATTTATTTGAATGCATTGATCTGAATAATAGAGAGGATGAATTATTATATAGATATATACAAAATAATACTGAAAAAAATGGAATATTATATACTCCAATAGAAGAAATCAACAATAAAGAAAAATTACCAGAACTAGTAAATAATATAAACAAAAAATTTATTTTACAACATTATTTTAGAAAATTAGTAATTGAAAAAGATTATGTATATATCAAAAGCTATGAAGACGATACAATACAAATCTTAAAAAAATTACAAACATATTCAATAGATGGAGTAAAAGAATATAAAAACTCAGTTAATTCTTGGTTAGAAAATGATATTTATGCTACAGCTGTTGATTGTGATGAAAAGAAAAACATATTGAAAAATATGTTCGAAAATTCAAAAATTGCTATGATATATGGTGCTGCAGGAACAGGAAAAACAACATTAATAAATCATATATCAAACTTTTGGAGTCAGCAAAATAAATTGTTTTTAGCTAATACACACCCAGCAGTTGAAAATTTGAAAATGAAAGTTAATAATACACAAAATAATGATTTTCAAACAATTGCAAAATTTTTAAATGATGCTTCATTATGGAAAGAATACGATTTAGTAGTTATTGATGAATGCAGTACTGTTAGTAATATAGATATGAAAAAACTGTTAAATATTCTAAATACAAAACTATTAGTTTTAGTTGGAGATATATATCAAATTGATTCAATAACTTTTGGAAATTGGTTTAAAATTGCTAAAAGTGTGATGCCCAAATATGCTGTTCATGAATTGACAATAGCTTATAGAAGTAGAAATAAGCATTTACAAGAAATTTGGGATAAAGTAAGAAATTGTGAAGATGATATATTAGAATATTTGACTAAATATGAATATACGACACGTTTAAATGAAAGCATACTGAAAAGAGAATGTAAAGATGAAATTATTTTGTGTTTAAATTATGATGGCTTATATGGTATAAATAATATTAATAGATTTTTACAAAATTCAAATTTGAATCCAGCATTTGAATGGGGAATTGGTACATATAAAGTAGGTGATCCGATTTTATTTAATGAATTTAGTAAATTTTCTAAAATACTATATAATAATTTAAAGGGAAAAATACTGGATATAAAAAAAGAAGATGATAAAATATGGTTTACTATAGAAATAGATAAAGTAATTAATGAATTTGATGCTTTTGGATATGATTTTGAATTACTGGGAATGTCAGAAAATAAAAAATCTATTATACGATTTAAAGTAAATAAATTTGTGGATTCTGATGAAGATGAAACTATAAGTGATTCTGTTGTACCATTTGTAGTTGCATATGCTGTTTCAATACATAAATCTCAAGGGTTAGAGTATAGTTCAGTAAAAATAATTATAACAAAAGAAACTGAAGAATTAATATCACATAATATTTTTTATACTGCAATTACAAGAGCAAGAGATAATTTAAAAATCTATTGGTCTCCAGAAAGTGAAAAGAAAATAATAGGAGAAATAAAGAAAGATTTTAACGAACGAGATACAGGCATTATAAAATATAAAATGACAGCAAAATAGTTTTAATCAAAATCATTACTAAAATTATATGTATGCAAAAAAATAAATAAAAAAAGTGCAATTTTTACATTTTAAAGTGCAAAAAATGCACTTTAAATGAACAAAAAATTATAAATATATTAAAAGTGTGGAAAAGACTATTATTAGTTAAATCCCACAATACAATAAATTAAAAGTTGATAAATTGCCTTTGATTAAAGTTCCTGAAAAGAAAGATTACAAGCAACTTTTAAATCAATATCTTAAAGAACATGATAAGCCTTTGAAACCTATTAAATCTCGTGGTAAAAATCCTGTTCCTAATGATGTTCGTTGCCCTTGTTGTAATGCTCTCCACACATATATCTACGACAATACTGGTGGTCGTGGTCAATTTTTGTGCAAAGTTTGTGATTCTCATTTTAATCGTCAAAATTATATTGATAATCCTCCTGAACTTTGTTGTCCTCATTGTGGTAAAGCCTTAGAACTTAAGAAAAAACGTAAATTATTTAATATTCATAAATGTACTAATCCTAATTGTTCTTATTATCAAAATTCTCTCAATTCTTTATCTAAGGACAGTTTAGCTGAGTATCAGGCTAAACCCGAAAAATTTAAACTACATTACATATATCGTGAATTTAAACTTGATTTTTTTTAGGTTGATTTATATTCTTAATGCCTCTAGTCTCCAATTTCGTAAGTTTTCTCCTCATGTTATGGGCTTATGTCTTACTTATCTTGTTAATTGTGGACTTTCTACTCGTAAAACTAGAGATATTATGCGTAAAGTTCATGGTATTAAAATCTCTCATGCTCAAATTGCTAATTATGCTACTACTGCTGCATATTGTGTCAAGCCTTTTGATGATTCTTCTGATTACAAACCAACTAACTACTTAGCTGCTGATGAAACTTATACTAAAGTTAAAGACTCTAAACGTTATGTTTGATTTATTATGGATGCTATCAAAAAATTTATTCTTGGTTACAGAAGTTCTGATTCTCGTGATACAACTCCTTGTATTTTAGCTATGCGTATGGCTTTTGATAAGTTTAAAACCTTTCTTGGCAAAGCTCTTAAATTTGTTGCTGATGGCTATACTGCTTACAAGCTAGCTGAGCAACAATTTGCTTTACATGGTATGCATTTTGATGTTACTCAAGTTATTGGCTTAACTAATGATGACCCTATCTCTACTGAGTATTGTTGGCTTAAACAAATTATTGAAAGACTTAATTGTACTTTTAAATTTTCTCACAAAGTTACTAATCGGTTATGGCTCTGATGATGGTGCTAATACTCATTTATGCCTATTTGTTGCTTATCACAACTTTTTAAGACCACATTCTTACACCTACTGGAAACCATTAAATGAAGTGCCAGAACTAGAAAAAGCTGAACTTATGCCTGCTAAATGGCAAATATTAATTGAACTTTCTCAGCAATTAATCATCAAACAACAAAAAACTTGATTTACTGCAACTTCATACTTTACCTTACTTCGGCTTAACCAACTTAAAACGTATTTGTAAATGCTTTGTCAAATGCATTTACACCTTGCAAGTGACCACTTGACAAAACATTTACAAATATCTTTAAAATTGTTTAGTCTGAAGTATTATTTATCATGCTTTTTTTTGTATATTTTTAACATTTCAATGTGCTTTTTTACTTTTTCTTGATAGTTTTTTCATATTCCAATTTTTCATAGATTACTTTACACTATCAATAAATTTTAGGTTTCCCATAAATATCCAAAAAACTGTGCAAACAAATTGGGAAAATTTTGGGAAGAATTGCTTCCAAAAACATCCTAAAATTGCATAAATGTTCAGCAAACTAAATCTTCTATAAATGGCTAAATACCAACAAAAGCTTAAACTTTCATAAATCTTCAAAAGTGCCTTTGCCGGCGCTCATAACCCGGATACCAATGATTTAATACTAGACTCGGAAAATATAATAAAATGAAGCATTTGCTAGATTTTGGCAGGTGCTTTTTTCTTGCATTTTCAAGTGAAAATGTCACACTTTGGTCACAATTATGGCGAGAGTTGACTGAGTTAGACAAGTTTTAACAATAAATTTGTTGGAATTATGCACAGGGAGTGGTATAATTGGGGAAATTGAGAGGAGAGATTTATATGGATATAACAATTGATGTAGATGATTATAAGTTGAATGTAAGAGCAGCAGGAGTAATGATTCATAATGGTAAAATTTTGGTTCATAGAAATGTTAATTCTGACCATTATGCCCTAATTGGAGGAAGAGTTGAAATAGGAGAAAGTTCAGCTAATACAATTAAAAGAGAAATTAAAGAAGAACTAGGAAAAGACATTGAAATAACAGGATATATATCAACAATTGAAAATTTTTTTGAGATGAAAGGTTCAAAATATCATGAGATAATGTTTGTACATAAGATAGAATTTACAAATGAAGAAGATAAAAAAATAGAATATATAATGAAAAATGTTGAAGGAAAAGATTATTTACAATATGAATGGATAGATTTAGATAAAATAGAAGAATATCCATTGTTACCAAAAGCAATAAAAGATGTCTTAAAAGAAAATAAATTTCCAATACATAAAATAAATAATGATTTAAAATAAAGGTGAATTTAATGAAAAATATAGAAAAATATTACAATAACACAGAATCAGAAAAGCCTAGAAAAAATGTGCAATACTTGATTGAAAAAGTAAAATATAATCCAGGTAAAGCAATTGAACTAGGTTGTGGTGCTGGAAACGATACAGTATATTTAATAAAAAATAATTGGAATGTACTTGCAATTGATAGAGAAAGTGTTGAAGAAAGAATTGCTAAAAGATTAAATAATGAAGAGTTAGAAAAATTTAGATTTCAAAAACAAAATTTTGAAAGTCTTGAATTAGAAAAAAATAATTTAATCGTAGCTAATTATTGTCTCCCATTTTGCAATAAAAATAATTTTAAAGAATTATGGAATAAGATAAATAATAGTATTTTAAAAGATGGATATTTTGTTGGTAATTTCTTTGGAATTAATGACGAATGGAAAAGTACAAAAGAAGAAATGACTTTTCTAACAAAAGAGCAGGTAATAGAATTATTTAAAGATTTTGAGATTATAGAATTTAAAGAAGTTGAAAAAGATGGAGCTACTGGTTTAGGCAAAATGAAGCATTGGCATATATTCAATGTAATAGCAAAGAAAAAATAGAAGGGAGAATAAGATGAGTTTAAAACATAGTAATGAAATAACACTAAAAATTAAATGTGAATTAGATGAGTTCTATAATATAGTAGAGGGAAAAGGCTTCAAAATAATAGATAAATTCTCAATGGATGATACATATTTCGTACCTGAAGAAGAGGAGTTAGGCAAGGTTAATACAAGAGATATTCTATCTAAAGCAGTATTGGTAAGAGATATTATAGGAAAAATGTCAAATAGAAGAACAAAACTAATAACATTTAAAATCAAGAACTTTGATGAGTCTGGTAATATATTAAATCAAAAATCTGTTAATTGTAATATTCTAGAAATAGAGGATGCTAAGAAATTATTAAAAGCAATAGGGTACAAAGAAATTATGAATATAAAAGAAGATGATGTAGTATACGAAAAAGATGGATTTCAATTAGCAATTAAAGATATAAAAAATGGAGATAATTTAATAGAAATAGAAACAGAAGAAAACAAGGAATTAGATACTATAGAAAAATTAATTCAAAAAGTTAATAAAATAGGGATACCAGTTTATACAGATAATTATTTTGTGAAAAAAGCAGAAATAGAATTAGATAAGATAATAAGTAAAAGTATTAATAAAGAAAGAGAAAAATCTTGTGGATGCATTATAATAAAGGACAATAAAGTACTATTAATCAAGCAAACAAAAGGACATTGGGGATTTCCAAAAGGACATGTGGAAAAAAATGAAACAGAGATTGAAACTGCAATTAGAGAAGTAAAAGAAGAAACAAATTTAGACGTAGAAATTGATGCTAATAAAAGATATACAATGGAATATGTAACAGATAAAGGAAAACTAAAACAAGTAGTATTATTTATTGCCAAATGTATAGGTGGAGAGATAAAAGCACAGGAATGTGAAGTGAATGATATAAAATGGTTAGATTTTGATGAGGCAATTGAAACAATCACATATGATAATACTAGAGAATTATTTAAAGAAATACTTAAGGAGAGAAAGATTTGAAAGTATTAACAATAAAACAACCTTGGGCAACACTAATAATGCAAGGAGATAAAAGATTTGAATTTAGAAGTTGGCAAACTAAATATAGAGGAGATTTATTAATACATGCAGGAAAAGGAATAGATAAAGAAGCAATGAAAAGATTAGCAAAATATATTCCAAAAGATATGCCAAGTGCAAAAATATTAGGAAAAGTAACATTAGTAGATTGCATAAAATGTGATGATGATTTCAAAGGAAAATGTTTAAAAGAGAATAAAGATGTTTATGCTATAAGCACATTTATTGAAAAATTTGCATGGCAGCTAGAAAATGCAGAAGTATTTGATGAACCGATAGAGGCAAAAGGAAAATTGAGTTTGTGGGAGTATGATATATGAAAAATAATTTTCTCACTTATTAAAGTAATCTAGAAGGCAAATTTGAAGTCTAAATTGAAAAATTCCTAAATTTTTTTAAAAATTCATCTATTTAAATGGACAAAAGAACTTAAATTATATAACATAATAATTAAGAAAAATCTGTTATAAATAAAAGCGTTTTGGTTTAAAACATATACAAAAATAGAAAAATATGTTAAAATTGTAATATATGTTTTAGGAGGAATATATGGTTAGAATAGTTGTTTTAAATGATAATAGAAAAAATAATCCACAATTAGAAAATGAACATGGACTTTCATTATATATTGAAGTTGATGGATATAAAATTTTGTTAGATGCAGGACAAACTGATATATTTAAGAAAAATGCTAAAAAATTAGGTGTAAATTTAGATGATCTAGATACAATCGTATTAAGTCATGGACATTATGACCATGGAAATGGTTTAAAACATATAGATAAAAAGATTCCTTTAATATGCTGTCCGGGATGCGATTGTTATAGAGTAAGTAAAAGAACAGGAAATTATGGAGGATTAAATCAAAGGGTAGAAGAATTATCAGAAAAGTTTGATTTAATACAAACTACAGAACCATATAAAATAACAGAAAATATTTTCTTTTTAGGTCAAATAGAAAGAAAAACTGATTTTGAAACAAAGAGTTTTCCAATGACAAAAGAAGATGGTACTGATGATGCAGCAATAGATGACACAGGGATTGCAATAAAGACTTCAAAAGGTTTAATTGTAATATCAGGTTGTGCACATAGTGGAATATGCAATACGGTTGAATTTGCAAAAAAAATAACAGGTGAAAGAAATATACTGGCAGTTATAGGAGGTTTTCACTTAAAGAATGTGGATGAAAGTACTTTAGAAACAATATCATATATGCAAAATAATAATGTACAAGGAGTTTATTTAGCACATTGTACATCAGATGAAGTTTGTCAGGAATTTGAGAAACGTATGCCATATAGAGCAACAACAATGAAAGTAGGAGAAGAATATTCATTAGACTAAAAACAAGTAGAAAGAGAGATTTAAATATGGTAGATTTAGAATTATATAGAATATTTACAATTGTTGCAAACGAGAAAAATATAACAAAGGCAAGTGAAAAATTAAATATTTCTCAGCCAGCTGTTACAAAACACATTAAAAATTTAGAAAATGCTCTTGAATTAAGATTATTTAATAGAACTAATCATGGAATAGAATTAACTTCTGATGGTCAAAAAATATATGAAGAAGCAAAAGAAGCGGTAGAAACGCTAAATAGTATTTTTGTTAAATATGGAAAAAACAGAAATATAAATTTAGGAGTACATGTAAGTATGTACAAAATGTTTAGTAAAATATTAACTAAATTTTCTAATATTAATGAGAATATTACAATTAATATATCTGATACAGATTTAATAAATATGTTAGCTCCAGATTTATCTGATATGATAGCTAAACTAGAAAATGAAAAACTTGATATTATTATTTCAAAAAAAACAGATAACTATAATCATAATAAAATAGAATTTATAAAGGTTGGAGAAATTCAAGATATTTTAGTAGTTAATAATGATTCAAAATTATTAGGCAAGCAAATTGGAATTGAAGATATCATAGGTATGCAAATATGTTTGCCTAGAAAAGGGTCTGCAACAACCAATAATTTTCTCAAAGCACTAGAAATTGAAGAAGACAAATTAGTAAATGCAAAATATATTACATATAATGCCATGTTGGATATTATTGAGGATGATAATGAAATTATAGGACTTATAAGTAAGGAATATATAGAAAAAGAATTGAATAATAAAGAAATATCAGAGTTGACAACAGAATTTAAAATTCCACCGATAGAATATGGTATATATATAAATAAAAAAAATAAGTTTAAAGAATTAAATCAATTAGTAAAATTTATAAGAGAAAACAAATAAGAAAATAGAATTATAACCTTTGGTTATAATTCTATAATTTTTTTGTATTTCACATAATATACGAATCGGTTTATAATATAATTAAGATAAATCGAGGAGGTAAAAAAATGAAAAAACATAATTCTATAAAATTTAGTAGATGTGTACCACTTCCTATCGGATATAAATTAGCAGTATGCCCAATATGTGGAGGTATACATTTAACAGGAACATTATTAAATGAAAGTGCAGATGAGCAAGATCCAGATATAATGTGTAAAGATTGCGGTAATATAATTAGTGAAGCCATAGTTTAGAAAGCGAGGAAATAATATGAATGAAGAACTAAGAAGAATAATAAAAAATTTTGCCGAAGCAGATTACCCAAGAGTTGGAGAGCATATATCATTAATAGAGTGTTTAAAAACAATTACAAAAGACCCTAGCTTTAATTTAGAAGGTGAATCAACAAGTGTATTAATTAATAATAGAGAATTTGAACTTATTGATGTATATTGTCCTGATTTAAAAATAACAAATGAATTTTTATGGGACCAATCAGCAAAGATATATTTAAAACATGGAATATATGTTATTGAATATGTTTTTGATGACACATCCGATGAAATAAGTCATGCAATCATTTATGAAGAAAATGAAAATGGTTATATTGAAAAAAAAGGCAAAAAATATAGGATGATTAGTATTTTAGATAAAGAGAAAGCTAACGATATAAAAGCTAACGATATAGATGAAGTCTCAATAGACGATTAACATATTTGACCACTTTTTTGACCACAACCGAAACGAAAAACAATGGAAATAAAGAGAAATAATAAAAAGAGTGTTGTTCTGAAACCTTACAGAATAGCGCTTCTTAATATTCTATGGAAATAACGGGATTTGACCGCTAGTTCTCATAACCCGAAGGTCGTAAGTTCGAGTCTTACCCCCGCAACCATTTATTTAATCACTAGAACTGTAACGGTTTTAGTGATTTTTTGTTGTCTAAAAATTGGTCGCAATAATGCTTGAAAATAGCATTGTTATGTCAAATTGGGTAAAAATTGGGTAAAATAAATGCCTCAAACTACTTAAATTCTAATAAAAATTCATTAAAAATTTATGTTTTTTAAACATAATAAAAGGCAATGGGAAAGCTAAATTAATACGGAGACCGCATAAATGATTTGTAAATGGCAAAACCATTAACACAACCATTTAATTTAGTTGCCTTTTATTTTTATCGTGAAAATTGTAACGGCTTTTATTTCCGTTTGTGAAAATTAGAAAAAAGTTTAAATTAAGACCTTGTTGGTAATAACAAGTTTTCTAATGCATATCCAGCTTTTCTATTATGAGAAAGTAGTGGATGCACATAAAAATCAAGTGTAGTACTTATTTGTGCATGACCTAGTCTCGCAGAAATTACTGCTATATCAATATTTTGTGCAACTAGTAAACTTGCATTTGTATGTCTTAATCCGTGAAAATTAATTACAGGTAATCCTATTTGACCAACATATTTAACAAACCATTTGCTAATTGTAGAAGGGTGCATTGGTTTGCCATCTGCTTGTACAAATAACCTATCAGAATTAGTCCATAATTCGCCGTAAATCGATTTTTGTTCTTCATACCATAATTTATATTCCTCAAGTAAAGAAACAATAAATTCAGGTATTGCAATTTCTCTAATGGAACTTTCTGTTTTTGGAACTTTTGTGAAAACTCCCATATCTGCTAAGTACTGACTAGAACGATTAATACTGATAATTCCATTTTTAAAATCAACATCTTGCCATTCTAATCCCATTAACTCACCTAAACGAACACCGGTAAATACAGTAAGAATAATTGCAACTTTGTATTTAATATCTTCGCTAGATAATAGTTCTAAATTTTCTAGTAATATTTTAGTTTGCTCATCATCATAAGATCTTCTTTTTGGTTTCCTAGCTTTAGGCGGTTGAACACGTTCAGCAGGATTCGCCACTATTAATTGCCAATAAACTGCTTTATGAAGCATTGCTCTTAATAATCTGTGATGTTCTAAAATCGTTTTACCAGATAAGGGCTTTTTAGTTTTTGCACCATTGTTGCCTTGTTTTCTAACTAATTGAGTATCTTTTTCAAGTAAGTCATAGAATTTCATAATGTCTGTTGGTTTAATTTTGTTGATATAGAAATGCCCAAAGTATGGTAAAAGTCTTGTTTCTAACATTCTGCAATAACGTTTATATGTTGATGGAGCAAGTTCCTTTGAACCATAATCTCTTTTCCATATTTCTGTAAATTCGGAAAATTTAAGAGATTTACCATCAATTACTAAACCATTTTGTACTTCAGTAACAAATTTTGCTAGTTCAACTTCTGCATCTTTTTTAGTTCCATGTACTGTCTTTCTGTGTATCATAGGTTTTCCACTTAGGTCAAATCCTTCAGATACTGTTAGCCTGTAACTATTTTTTCCTCTTTTTTCTATACTCCCAGCCATTACTTATTTCACCTCCTTTCAAGTATGCCTATGGGTGGGAGAAGTATGTATATATTTGTTAACAAAGATATTATACAGTAATAGTTAACAAATTGCAATAGATTTCAAAAAGAAACTTAAAAATTTTTTATAATTCAAAATAGTAAATAGATCAATACCTGGAAATTACTGGATTATGTATAAAGGGTATGATATAATCTAACAAAGTCAAAGCAATAAGTATAAAATGGGGAGGTTATAAAGTGGCTGTTTGTTATTTTAATGATAAATATGATGAAAAATATGATTGTCAATATGAAGTAAAAAAAGATGGAATTGAAATAGTAGTTAACTATGATATTGATGACGAAATACCAGCAATCAATGGAGTAAGAACATTTGGAAGCAATACAGAATTTAAAAAAAGAGATATATTAATAATAGATTATCAAACAAAAATGAATTATTTATTAAAAAATGCTTATTATTGTGGGCATTCAGAGGTATTAGGAACTCCAGATGGTGGATATAAAACAAGATTTTTTTCAAGATTTTATTTTTGGGATAAGAATTATGAAAAATTATGCGATTTACAAAATGGAAATAATATAAAAAAGATTAGAATTTATAGTAATATTATAAACGAACTTATAGGATACCCTAGTTTGTATAAAGAAGAAAATAAAAATGAATATATTATTAAATTAAAAAGAGATACAAGCAAGCAGAGAGTGGAAGTAAATTTAAATAATATAAAATCGATAGAAATATCTGATGATTGGACAAGCGAGCATAAACGTAAGAGTAATGAGATAGATATTAAATTAAATGGATATATAGAAATTGAAATGGATAATTGTATTAACTATGAAGACATTTATAATTATGTGCAAGAACTGATAATTTATTTTCAATTATTAAAACCATGTAAATTTAATATTAATAAAATAGTAGTAGAGATTGAAAAATTATATTACGGATTTTGTTTGCCAATAAATGAAATGAATTATAAAAATTCATATGTCGAGAAAAGTGTAACTAATGATGTATTAGAATTTTTACTAAACTGCTATAGTTCTATACCATACAGAAATAGTAAAAATGAGATAAGAAACATACCTTATATAATATTAGAAACTTCAAGAAATTTAGATGATAATTTTTTAATGTTTTATAGATTTATAGAATGCTATTATAAACAACAACCTATAAAAGATATAAAAACAACATTTATTAAATATAGCATTGAAAATAATTATAAAAAAGTAAATCAAATAGAAGAAAACATAATTGAAAATATAGTTTATGAGATAATAAGCTTAAGAAATCATTATGTACATGAAGGGTACTATATAAAAGATAAAAAGTTATATATTGCTTTTCCAAAGGTAAATGGAAAAGCAAATCCTAAAAATTATATTGCTAAAAATGTAGATGTCGATTGGATTTATGAAAAAACAAAGATATTGTATGAAATAGTTGTAGATATAATATTTAGAAAAATGTTGAATTATGATAATTATAAATTTAATAAACATTTTTAATAGTAAAAATATGAAAAAGTAACAATATTTCGTGTTACTTTTTTATATTTGGATTTAAATATTCATTTTGTTTAGAAATGATATTATTTTTAGTACATTTTGAATATCTTTAATATTTCCAAAGAGATATTTACTCATTAAATGGTTCTGAAAAATATTGTATTTAACAATATCATGTACATCAAGATCAATAATATTTTCACAGTTTGGTTTCTTTTTACAAATTAAAAAATTTTCTTCTACATTTTTTACTTGCATAATAATTGACAGTTTTGGATTAATTGGAAAGCATATATCATTAAAACCAAGCTCAAAGCTAATAAATGGTTCGTTAGATATGATAAAACCTAAATTACTATGATTTATTCCAATATAAATATTATAATTATTGAAAAAGTCAATACTTTTTTTTAATGTTTGAGGAATAGATACAATATATTTTAATTGTTCTAATTTTGCTAGTTCATTCGGAGAAATGTCCAAAGGATAATTTGAACAATTATTTATACCTAATTTTTTTAACCAATTGGTTGTTTGTGTTGTAATATTTTCTAATGTTTCTCGATAACCGATTGTCCTAACTGATAAGGTTCTTATAAATATAAAAAAAGTAGCAAGAAAATTTTCATCATTAATTAATGAAAAGTCAGTTTCGATTTTATCTAAAAAAATAGACATCTCTCCCTCGATATTTGATAATGTTTTTTCGATGTATTGAGGGGAATTGATAAGTTTTTTAAAATCTTCATCAGTATCGTCAATATTATAAATTTTTTTAAGCAAGGATATATGTTCGTCTAATTTTTCTAATTCTATATCATAAAAGAATCTTTTAGAAGCAAAATTAGAGACATTAGTATTTGTAATAAATTTTTTATTTTTAATATCATATGCATCAATTTTTTCATCTTTACCGAAACGCTTTAAATAAAACTGTGGGATATAATGTTGATTTTTTACCATTTTAAAGGTCCTTTCTAATAATTTCATCTTATAAGTTGAAATTATACATTTTGATTAAGCCATTTGTCGAATTCTACATAAGTTTTCATTTCACTTCTAATAGCATCCATAAATTCTTTAGCTTCTTTTTTCCAATTTTCATAATCAATCTTATAAACTTCTATATCAGGATTACGCTTTACTAGCATTGCTTTTTTTGCATAAATCTTACGATATTTACCATAAACAATTTCATTTTCTTGCTTAATTCTTTGAGCAATTTGGTTTCCGATATCTCTACAAGTTTGTTTTCCTTTGAATAAATTATTACAGTAATTAATGCGTGGATTATCTGTTATAAAGTATTTACCACAATTTTTACATTTCTTTATAAGATATTTATTATTAAGTACGAATTGAAACAATGTAACATATAAAATTCCATAAATGTTTTCGTTACTAGTGCTATAATTTGGTTCAATTTCATAAGAGAATTTAGACTTAAAGAACTTTATTAAATCTTTTTCTGTATTTCCTTTAATATCAGAAATAGTTCTAAAAGAAAAGCCTTGTGGCATAGAAAAATGATTATTTATAAATCTATCAAGTTCCTTAAAATGAGAATAATAATAAATATAAAATCTTATTTTTGTACTAAAATCATTTATTTCTTTAATGTTATTAAGGTTAAATATATAATTAACAAATTTTGATAATAGTTCTTGACCATGTTTTGAGTCTTTTTTTATTTCTTCATAATATTTTTTAAATAAATTTTTTACTTTACTAAAAGAATAAAATTTATTAATTTCAAATTTATTTATATCTTCTTCTCTAGTATATATTATGTATGAAGTGAAAAACTTAGTAAACCACATAAAACATTCATCAATATTATCAAAATCACAATTTAAGAAAGAGATGAGTTCGCTACAAAGTGGCTGTGTGTTAGTTATAGTATCAATAGTAAAATAGCCAGTATATCCATCTTTTAAATCATAATACTTAGGTTTTGATGATTTTGTTTTTCCGTATAAAAATGCCTTATGGGTAAATTCTTCATTTGTTGAAACAAAGATATTTATAGGTTCATCATATTTTATTTTATTCATAATTCCTCCGTTAACAGTTTATAAATTCACTTAAAGTTAACCTGCTATCAAAATAATCCAAAAAGTATTTACAAAGTTAACTATTGACAATATAATACAAATGTTAACAAAAGTCAATACTAAATTTCAAAAAAACAGGAGGTGATATTATGGAATTACCAAAAATTCAAAGGACAACACTAACAATGAAAGAAGCAGCAGAGTATTTAGGTGTATCTTACTGGCTGATAAATCAATTAGTAAGAAAAAAGCAAATACCATGCTCTAAAGTTGGTGGAAAGTATTTATTTAGAGTACAAGCGCTAGATGAATATTTAAAAAATATGGAACAAAAATCTATAAGTTAGATTACAAAGAAAGCGAGGAAAGGAGGATATGTATAGTTTACAATGGTTGAAAATAGAATTAAAAATATTTTCAAATAGGAAAATTCAAATACTGTTAAGAGAACCAGATGGAGATACATATTTTAGAGTATGGATTCAATTATTAATTATTGCTGTAGAATGCAATAGAAATGGAAAATTAGTAATAGGCAATAATAAACCAATGACAATAGAAAATTTTTCAAAGATTATGGGAAAATCTAAGAAAAAAATTGAAAAAATTATTCAAAAATTTCTAGAATTAAATATGCTAATTGTAGAAGATGAAGCATATAAAATTAAAAACTGGGACAAGTATCAAAGCATTGAGCCATATGAAAAATATAAAGAACAAAATAGAATTAGACAACAAAAATATCGTGAAAAGTTGAAAAGTGAAAAAGAAGAAAGTAACGTTACAATAACGTTGGATAACACACAAGAAGAAAATAAGATTAAAAATATATTAAATAAAGAAGGAGATGAGAATAGAAGTGGATTTAGAAAATGTGAATTTTAAAGTTATCACCAATGAAGGTGCAAAATGTGGATTTTGCAATAAAAAATTAAAGCCAGTAGGATTAAGTTATCTTTATGCAAATGTTAATCACGATATGGTAGAATATGAAAGGTGTGATTGTAGTGAAGCAATTGCATTTTGGAAACAATATGATTCAAATAAAAATGAAAAAGAAAAACAAAGAAAATATAGAGAAATAATAAATAAAATATATAAGGAGGGTTGTATAAAAAGAAAACTGAAATATTGTGATTTTGTAAACTTTAATATTAATGAAGATAACCAAGAAGCATTAACAACATTAATAAAATATACACATTTATGCACAGAAAACAAAGTTAAAGATGGAATTATTATATATGGAAGTATAGGATATGAAAACACTCATTTAGCAGCAAGTATCGCTAATGAGATTATTAGAAATAAAAAAATTGCATTATTGGAAAGGACTAGTTCTATAACAGATAGAATAAAAGAATCTTTTAATAAAACTGTTACGACAGAGTCAGAAATTATGGAACTTTATTCTAATGTTGATATGTTAATTATCGATGATTTTGGGAGTGAAACAATAAGTAAATGGGCTTTAGAAAAGTTGTATAGAATTATTAATAATAGATATGAAAACGAGTTACCAATAGTAATTACAACTAGATATACAAGAGAAGAATTGATGGAGAAAATTGCTATTGAAAATAGGAAATTAGCAGAAGAATTTATACAAATTTTATACAAAATGTGTTATGGAATTTCACTCATAAAAAATGATAGAAATGCAAAAGAAAAAGCTAGCAAAAGCGATAAAACTAAATGCTAACTTAATCCAAAATCTAAAAATATTATAATATATTTTTAAACAAAAGTAAAGCAAAAAAGTTCAAGTTTTTATTTTAGAAATTTGAACTTTTTTGAAAATATTTTGAAAAAATTTATATTAAAAATATCCCTCGGAGAGCCAAAAAGGGTATTAGGGCATTTTGCCCTAAACAGCAAAAAGGGTGTCAAGACACCACGCTGGCGAATATTGGGCATTAAAAAATGCCTCATTATTCGGAGCAAAATAAATTTTGCTAACTATCAATGCTACGTAGACTAGCATTAATAAAATTAAAAAAGTAGGAGTGATGAAAAATGAAAATGGATTCAGAGCAAGTTTTAGATAGTATTTTCTTATCATATAATAAAATCTTAAAGAGATTTCAATTACTAGGTGTTACTACTAAATATGGAAAAGAAATAACACATAAAGATTTAAGAAAAGCTATAGAAGTTATGCTAAAAAAACATCCAACTTGCAGATGGAGGAGTGAGAAAGTAAAAAGTAGGAAATATTTTATTTTAGCAGAAGGATATGTATGGTTAACTCAAGTGTATTTTCAAAAAGAAAAATCTTTAATAGATGCTGATGTGGATTTTTTTGAAGATAGAATTAGACAATATGAAGAATTATTAAAAGTAGAACATAATAAAAATTGGTGGAATGAAGATATGAAAATAAAACAGTTATGCAATTACTTCAATAGGAAAGAAAATACTATTAGAAAAGCTATTAAAAAAATGTGTGATAATGGATTTGAGCAATATAAATTTTTAGTTGATGGCAAAGTTGTTATTTCTAGTAAAGGTGTTGAGTGGATTTGTAAAAATGTTTTTAAACAAAAATATTTGGAATTGTTAGAAAAGTATAAGATGGAGTTAACTGAAAAATATATTAAAGCTGGTTATCCTTATGATCATTTCTTTGGGAGAAATTAATTGTAAATATTTAGAAGTATATATTGAGAAAAATGTCATTTTATGATATAAAATATAAAAGAAATGTAAACTAAAGGAAATGAAGATATGGAAGATAGAAAAATTAGATTTATAGATTTATTTGCAGGTATAGGCGGTTTCAGGATTGCTTTTGAAAGAGAAGGATATGAATGTGTGTTTAGCTCAGAGATAGATGAACATGCATGTAATATGTATAAGGAAAATTTTGGAGATGATCCATATTGCGATATAACAAAATTAGATGTTAGTACTATACCAGACTTTGATGTTTTATGTGCGGGATTTCCATGCCAAGCATTCTCGATAAGTGGAAAACAAAAAGGATTTTATGATGATACTAGAGGAACACTATTTTTTGATATATGTAGGATACTAGAAAATAAGAAACCAAAAGTTTTTGTATTAGAAAACGTTCAAAATTTGGAAAAACATGATAAAGGTAATACTCTAAGAGTAATGATATCAGCATTGCAAACTTTAGGATATACTGTGCAATATAAAGTGCTTAATGCAAAAGATTTTAATGTACCACAAAATAGAGAAAGAATTATAATTGTCGGTAATAGAATAGGAAAATTTTTTGATTTTAATAAAATTGATAAGAAACCGATAGAATCAATGAAGGGATTTTTAGATAAATCAGGAAATTTTGAATATCTTAATTCAACAGAATACACTATAATAAAACAACCTAAAAAACAAGAAAAGTCAGGATTAATTTTTATTGGTTATAGAAATAAAAAAATGAGAACAGTTGGAGTTAGACCGGGTACAGAACATTTATCAAGAGTACATAAACAACCTAATAGAATATATTCAATAGATGGAATTCATCCAACTATAGCATCTCAAGAAACATGTGGAAGATATTGGATATATGATGGAAATAATGTCAGAAAGCTAACATTAAGTGAATGTTATAGATTTATGGGATTCCCAGAAAAATTTAAAAAAATTGGATCTAAAGCTAAACTTTATGAACGAATAGGAAATAGTGTTTGTGTGAATATGATACAAGAAGTAGCTAAACAAGTAAAAAAGCAATTATTTGAAGAAGGAGAAATTATAATGAATAATCCAATTCAGTTTTTAGAAGACATATATACTGAAGCAGAAGGTATAGGAAATATAAATGAGATAGAATTAAATAGTAATCAAATTAAATGGGTAAAAGATATTACTGATGCAGAAGAAACATCGAAAGGAGTTTTTACAGCTTTATTTTCTAGCATAACATATAAATGCTTACATCCAGAACAAGATGTAAGGTATCATAAGATCAGTTTAGAAAATGGATATAGTGGCAGAAGCTTTGATACAAGATTTGTAACTCCATTTTTGAAATCTAAACAATTTTATGGTGCAATGAAAGAGTCAGGATGGCTAACAAGAAGTATAGAGCAACCATATCCATTTACATTGGATTTTCCAGGTAAAATAAATAATAAGCAAGTCAAAAATGCATTTTTGCAAATTCTAAATGATATTGAAGAAAATAATGAAGATCCACATACATATCTTAAAGCTATAATAAAATTTAGTTTATTAAATAAGCAAAAAAAAGCTGTGACAATTATAAATCCTATAAAAAGAGAAGGAACGATTAATATTGTTGATATACTGGAATATCTAAAAAAGCATTTTTACTATAAATATTCATCTAGAGGAGCTTCGATATTACCAGTTATTGCGATATATAGTATATATGAATGTATAGTTGATGAATTAAAAAGATTTGATGGAAAAGAATTAGAAACATTAAATTCACATACATCTTGTGATAGAAGTAGTGGAGCGACAGGAGATATAGTAGTAAAAGATGTAAAAAGTAAAGAGTTATATGAAATTGTTGAAGTTAAATTTGATATAAAGCCAGATGTAATAATGGTTATGGATGCATATAAAAAGATAAAAGATACAAATATTCAGAGGTATTATATATTAAGTACAGTACACTGTGATGAAGAAGAAAAAATAAAAATAGATAATATAATAGAACAAATTAGAATCGAACATGGATGTCAGATTATAGTTAATGGAGTATTTGATACATTAAAATACTATTTAAGACTAATTAATAGTACAGATAATTTTATAAACAATTATGTAAAAAATTTATCACAAGATACTGAAATTAATTTTGAACATAAAATAGCATGGAATAGAATAATTACTGAATCAAAATATAGTACAGAATTGGAAGATGATAATATTTTAATGGTAGCAGAAGATAGCGAGGAATATAAAATAGAGTAAAATATTGTTTAAGGAGAAATTGAAATATGCAAGAATTAATAAAAGAAATAGAACAATTTAATGAAGAAAGAGATTGGGACAAATTTCACTCTCCAGAAAATTTGGCAAAATCAATTTCAATTGAAGCAGGAGAACTTTTAGAATGTTTTCAATGGGATAGTGAGAATTATAACAAAGAGGAAGTTTATGAAGAACTTGCAGACGTATTTACATATTGTATTCAAATGGCTATGAAACTAGATGTGGATCCAAAAGAAATAATATTAAAGAAACTAGATAAGACAAAGAAAAAATATCCAGTAGAAAAAGCAAAAGGAGTAAGCACAAAATATAATAAATTATAGAGTATAGGGAGAAATTAATATGTTAAATGAATTTAATATAGATATTTTTGATTTTATTTTTTCTTCAAATATAGAATTAAAAAATGGAGGAAAAAATTCAAGTGAATTATGTCAAGAACTTGACAGAAAAATAAGTGAAATATGTGAACAATATGATTTTTGGAATGAATACAAATATTATTTTAATGATAAGTGTGTTATTGATGCAAGTACTTTAAGTGGACATCAATATATATATAATGGTTTTCCAAAGTTAAAAATTGAAACTAAGAAAAAATATTTCGAATATAAAAAGAATCAAATAAAAGTAAGCATAACAAATAATGGAGAATTTGAAGGTGAAGAATTTGAAAAAATTACTAAAGATATATGTAACGAAGGCAAAAAAGAAATATTAGATTATTGTGAGAGTGTAGGAATAATAAAATATAAAGGAAGAGTTTTTATAGCCGCAGATGATAGTCCTGCATATGCTATAATCTATGATAATATATCAGCCATATTATACACAGAAGATGAGGAAAAAAGTTTAAGAGCCGAAAACATGATAATAGTTAATGGAAACGGCAATTACATTAATGATATTAAACAAAATAGTAATTCAAATGATGAAGAATTTTTTGAGACTGTTATGAGTAAATTACAATTATTAATTCAAGAAGGAGTTACAAAGGAGAAAATAGAATTAATAGAAGAAGCATGTAAAGAGAAGAATAAAAATAAAGTGGTAGAGTTTTTAAAAGATGTTGCTTCAGGGACTATAAGTAGTTTAATAGCAACGGGGATATTATATAAATTTGGGATAGGATAGTTTAATAATAATGTGGGGGCAATCATTATGATAGTATATGATAATGTAAAAAGTGGATTTATTGAAGATTTAAGAAAAGATATATTGGTTGCAAAAATTGAAGAAAATTATAGAGAAAAAATAGGTGGAGTTAAAACAGGAGAAAAAACGGCTTGGGAAAATTCATTAAAAAGGGTTGTTAAAATAATAAATAATAAAGATATTCCAGAAGATGCAGGAGTTGCTGTGGAATATAAAGTACCAGAGACAGATCGTAGAATTGATTTTATGATTTCGGGATATAGCGAAGAAGGAAAAGGCGTAATAATAATAATTGAATTAAAGCAATGGAGTAAAGTTGATGAAGTGCCTAATAGTTTATTAGTACGTGCTTTGGTTAGCAAAAATAATGTTAAAGAAACATCACATCCATCAAGGCAAGCATTGAATTATGCAGGTTATTTAAGTAATTTGATTGAACCTGTCATAGAAAATAAAATTATATTACATCCATGCTCATACTTACACAATTATGCTATAAAAGAAAACGATCCATTACTTGATAATAAATTTGATCCATTATTCAAACAATCACCAGTTTTTACAATGGATGATGAAGATGAACTTAGAGATTTTATAAAAAAATATATAAAAAAGGGAGATAGAGAAAAGGTTCTGTTTGAACTTGACAATGGAAATATAGTCCCTTCAAGAAGATTACAAGATGATATTGCTAACATGATAGAAGGAAAAAAGCAATTTTATTTATTAGAAACACAGCAAGATGTATATGAAAAAGCATTAAATATGGAAGAAGAAACATTTAAAACAAATGAAAAACATGTGTTAATAGTAAAGGGAGGACCAGGTACAGGAAAATCAGCAGTAGCAATACAGCTATTTGCAGAATTATATCAGAGAAAAATAATTGCACATTATACAACGATGAATGGAACTCCAAGAAATGTCTATTTCAAAGAATTAAAAAATACAGAAGACCAAGAATATGTAAGAAATTTATTTACTGGAGCATATTCATATGATGTTGCAAAAACTAATGAGATTCCCGTCATTATAGTAGATGAAGCTCATAGATTAAAACAACAAACATATGTAGGAAAAGTTAGAGGGAATAACCAAATCCGAGAAATAATAAATGCAGCTAATTTTTCAGTATTTTTTATAGATGAAGATCAAATGGTTACGGATAATGATATAGGTACAATTGAAGAAATTAAAAGATGTTGTGAGCTTAATGGCGTAAAAACTAATAATATAGAACAAATGGAGTTAGAAAGTCAATTTAGATGTAAAGGTTCTACTAGCTATATAGCATGGTTAGATGATATATTGCAAATAAGAAAAACTGCAAACAATATATTAGATACAAAGGAATATGATTTTGAAGTAGTAGACACACCTGATGAATTAGATAAACTAATAACTGAAAGAAATGGTGAAAATAAATCTAGGCTTGTTGCAGGATATTATAAAGAATGGATTTCTAAAAAAGATCCTACAAAATTTGACTTTGAATTATCAGAAACATTTAGAAAAAAATGGAATTTAGCTAAAACAAAAACTTGGGCAATTGATAAAGATTCTATAAATGAGATTGGATGTATACATACATGTCAAGGATTGGAGTTTGACTATATAGGGGTTATAATTGGAACTGATTTGAGATATGAAAATGGAAAGATTGTAACTGATTTAAGTCAAAATGCAAGTTCAGATAAAACAGCACTTGTACATACAAAAGCATTATGAAAGACCCAGAAAAAGCAAAACAAATAGCAGACAGAATTATAAAAAATACATATAAGGTATTGATGACACGAGGATTAAGGGGATGTTATATTTATTGTGAGGACAAACCTTTGGCAGAATTTATTAAAGGAAGGATAAAATCAAATAAGAATTACCAATATTCAATTGACGAAGAAGAACAAATAGAATATTTACAGGTAGCTGAAGATAGTGAAGAATATAAATAATGATAGAAAGGAAAATAGTATGAATAAAACAAATAAAATATTAATTTGTGCTTTAATTGCATTAATTTCAGGAGTCATTGGCTTTATAATTGGAATTAATGTCAATGTCAATTTACAAAATGATAAAGGTCTTGTTGGAACATATAAGACAAATACTTGGAATGGCAAAGAAGCAATTATTGCACTTCAAAAAGATAAAACGATGATATGTCCAAATGGTAGTGGAACATGGGCATTAGAAGATGGCAAACTTTATATTGAATATGATTACGAAATTCTAAAATTTAGTGAAACAGGAGAACAAGAATATGAAAAAATACATAGTAAACAAGAGGTAATGATTGTTGAAAATGGATTGATGCTTAGTGGACATTTCTTTGAAAAAATCAATAAGTAAGAAATAAAAGATAAGTGGTATATAGTTATTTATAGTTGCAATTAAGCATATATCAAATGTTAATATGCGTTGCTTGTAGCAACGGAAAGTTTAGCATATAATCCTTTGTAAAGGAGGTAACTATTATGTTAAAAGATAATATTAAGACTATTAGAAAATCAAAAGGACTTTCACAAGAAGAATTAGCTATAAAATTAAATGTAGTTAGACAAACAATTTCAAAATGGGAACAAGGTTTGTCTGTTCCTGATTCTGAATTATTAGTTTCATTATCTGATGCTTTAGATACGCAAGTTAGCACATTACTTGGAGAAAATATTACAGAGCAAAAAGAAGATTCATTAGCAGAAATAGCTGAAAAGTTAGAAATAGTAAATTTACAACTAGCACAGAAAAAAGAAACCAAAAGAAAAATTTGGCATTGGCTATTTATATCTATATGTATAATTTTAATACTTATTTTCATTAGTCTAGCAACATTAGGAAATGCTTATATGGAATTGGATTACAATGATCCAGAATTAGCAGTATTAGGAGTTGGAGTTCATACTTTTGTATGGATTTTTGTTAGAATAATACCAATAGCTCTTATAGGATCAATTATAGGAATTTGTTTAACCAGAAAGAAACAATAAATTACAATATTTAGAAAAAAATAAAGAGTGTGAAAAATGGATTTTAAGCAAAAGGTCGGATTCACACTCTTAATTTTTGTATCAAATGTAATTAAATAGTACAAAATTTGTAATAATTAATAATAAAATAATAAACATTTTGAAAAAGTATTGACTTTTATTTATAGCCATGGTACGATAATAGTGCCATCAAAAAGTGGCACAAAAATAAAGGAGATGGCATATAATGAATACAATAGGAGATCAAATTAAAAGTCAGCATTTACTGAAAATAAAGAAAATTGTAGACAATGATGATGATGGAGATAAATTTGTTATTGTCAGGACAAAGAAAAATATAGATTTTATGAGAGAATATAGCTTAAATAATAATGACATTAAAGATATCATAAGAGGTCTCTCAGTAGATGATTGTTTTGCAGGTCCAGAAGAAGATAGAGATCCACAATATAAAGGGTGGATATTTAAATTTGATCCTTTATTCGAAAACACTAAGCTTTATATTAAGATTAGAGTAGAGAGTACAGAAAAATCAGTTTGTTTGTCAGTACATGAATTTGGTAAATATGATGAGGTGAATTAAAATGAGAGTATATTGTCCATATTGTAAAAAAGAAGTAGAGTATAAAATAGAAAAAAGAGACATAAAAGAATTTAGGGGAATAGAAATAAATACCTATGAAAACGTAGCTGTATGCAAAGAATGCTATCAAGATTTATATGTAAATGAAATCGAAGAAAAGAATAATGAAAGAATATATGAACTATATAGAGAAAAAGCAAATATAATTAAACCACAAGATATAGTTGATTTAAGAGAAAAGTATAATATATCACAAAGAGAATTAACTTCTATTCTTGGATTTGGAAAAATGACTATTAATAGATATGAAAGAGGTGGAGTACCAACAAAATCTCAAAGTGATTATATAAAACTATTGATAGAAAATGATGATAAATTTATAGAAAAGGTTAGGGAAGCATATAAAAAGAATAATATTAATGAGAAGACTTATGAAAAAATAGTATCTAAAGAATTAAATAATAATGTTAGCAAAAAAGAAGTTCAAGATAATATAAGAAAGTATTTGAAATTTGTATTAAATAGAAAACCTGATATTTATAATGGATATAAGGTGTTAGATATAGAAAAGATTGAAAATATTATTTCTTATATTGCAAGTAAGGTAAAGAATTTAACTATTACAAGTTTGAATAAATATTTATGGTATATAGATATGTTATCATTTAATCAAAGGAGTATAGCTATTACAGGATTAACATATCAAAATCAAAAATTTGGACCTACTATAATAGATAAAAAATATGATGAAATATCATTACTAGATGACAAATATACAAGAGAAGATATTGAAACTGAAAATGGTAATACAACAAAAATTATAAGTAATGAAAATTATAATCTAGACCAAATAAGTGATACTGAAAGAAAAATAATTGATAAAATAATCAAAATACTAAAGAATAAAAGTGTGACAGATATATCTAAATTATCACATAAAGAGGAAGGGTGGAAAAAAACTAAAAGATTTGAAAGAATATCATTTGAATATGCTATGAAATTAAATATAGTTAAATAAAAAGATAGAAGCAAAATATTTTAGTTTTTTACTAAGTATTTTGCTTTTTTAGTTGAAAGGAGGAAAATTATTTGAAACAAATATTAAAACCAGTTTTTGAAATTATAACGGAAGAATATGTATTGTTCGATAATGTTATTTATAATTATATTATATTAAGCATTATAGGAGTAATAGCATTAAAAGTGGCATGGAATTTTGTAGGGAAATTATACGATTATGGAATAATTATTGGTAAGTCATCAGGTTCAATTATTCATTGGATAATAAGATTAATGATATTTACGGTTTTATTTTATATACTAGGTGGAATAATATGGCTAACAAAACTTGTCTATTTATACAAGACTGAAAGTATAATTATTTTGGCTAGTAGTGTTATAATTTTAATATTATATAAACTTATACAAAAAGTATATACAAATAATAAAAGATATGCTATTAAAAATGAGGTGGAAAATGAAGAAAAGTAAAGTGGTAATTAATAAATCTTTTTATTTAGGTGATTTAAAAAAAGATATATTATTTTTAAATTCAATGGATTTAATTAAAGAAAATATAGTTGTATATGGTATTGATAGTTATGGAAGATGTTATACTAAAAAAGATACCAATATAGATATACAAGATATAGATATAAAAAAAGAGTATATGAAAGTTTCTGCCAGATTTTCTAAACCAGAGTTCATAGATACTATTTTTAAAGAAATAAATTTAGAACAAGCAATATTAATGTATACACAAGAACAAGAAATTTGGATAAAACCAATGTACCACTTGGATTTATTTATGTTACCATTTCAAGTTAGAGTTTTAAAAAGAGACATACTTATATATCCAATTATAAAGATTTTTGAAAATAATAGTGTTATAATTAGTTACAAAATTTATATTGACGATGAAAATAACTTTGAAGAATTTGAAAAAGTTTTTGCAGATTTCAACCGACATATTTTTGAGAGATTGACTATTCCAGTTAATTATGCACCGAAACATAAGAAAGAAAATGAAGTTGATGCTGTAATGGATGGAGAAAATGTAAAGTACATAGAAATAGATACTAAAAATGAAGAATTTAGAAATATAATTAATTTTTCATGGTATTTATTAAATTTAATAAATCATTTAGATGAACCGATTACATTTTATGCAAGATGTTCATACTTTATTGAAAGCAATAAAAAATATCATGTAGATAAAAAATTTATCGATACTTTATTAAAAGGAGTAATGGGAAATTACAAATATGAATTGAAAAATAATAGTATAAATAAAAATTACAAAAAATATTTTAATGAAAGAGCAAGTATTGTAGTAGGAGAAAATGCTGAACAGATAGAATCAGAAGTTCAAGCAATTGAGGAAAGAATGATGTTACAAGTATTACAACAAAGTCAAATAATAGAAAATTTGAAGAATAATAAATATACATATAAAGAATTAAGAAAAATATATAGTAAAATCCTATATGAAAATATAGAGCATAGAGACTCGAACTATGGAGAAATAGAAGACACACTAAAACTAATGCATACATTTATGAAAAGTAAAGAAAAAATAGAGTTTTTAAAAATAGGATTAGAAGAGAAAATTAAAGAAAAAGAAAATTATTATCAAGAAAAAACAGCTCTATTTGCTTTATTATTAAGTGCTAGTCCTCTTTGCGATTATGTATCCCAATTATAAATAATATTTTACATTTTAGAAAAATCTATATTTTTATTGAAAAAATAAGAACTACACAATTATGTTTTTTAATCAGGACAGAATACTTAAGAGGATTATGCTTTATAAGTACAATAGTATTGATTTATGTTTTATATAAAAAATTTATAAAGAAAGAATGAATTAAGAAAAAATATAATAAATGAGGATTTAAAAATAATGATAAATGTTGAAGAATTTTTTACGGCAATAGAACAATTACATGGATATAGAGATAATGGAAAAAAATATATATTCTATTATGATGAAACTAATAATTACAGAAAGGTGAAAATAACAGAAAAAGGGTTAAATGATTTTAAAGTTATGTTTGATAATTTTACATTGGGTGGAATTTGTTTTGAAAAAAATAAAGAAAAAGATACTAAAGAATTAATAGCGAACTTAAAATTACAAACTGGTCAAGAACTAAAGTCCAAAACTTTTTTTAAGGGAAAAAATACATTTAAAGAGTGTATCGAACACAAAAAATTAAATATAATACTTAATTGGGTATTATATAATGCTTATGTGCATTATTCAGATATAGATTCTATTTATTTTAGTGTAATAGATATTGTTGATTCTATATGTAATAATCCAATTGCTAAATATTTTCCACAAGATCTCATAGATACGTTTAAAGATGAATTATATTGGGCAATAAGAAATAATTTTTATTTTTTCTTAGATATTTGTAAAAAAACTGATTATCCTAATGTAACCAATGAAAAAATAAAAGTATTTTGTAAAGGATTAATTGAAATTATAAATAAAGAACAAGAAAAATATAATACATTAAAATTACTAAAAGACTTAATAGAACAATTTATAAATTACAATGATTTAATATTCTTAAAAGATAATGAGGAAAGAATAATAATGGAATCATTTTACTCTTTGAGGCAGCAGAGATGTATTATTTTTAGAGATTCAATGCACATATTTGATAAAGAATTAGTGGACGAACAAAAAATGAATGAAGAATATATGACTTTAAATGATGGGAATAAGTTAGAAAATTATAAATTTATAGATTCTAAAGATGAAGTAAATATACAGATATCAGATATTATAATATATTTAATTGCAAAGTATTTAAAATTTTTGACGCACTATCCAAATGAAAATGTTGAAAATACTCTTAAAAGTTTGAATAAAATTGGAAAAGAAAATTTGACTATACTGATACAAATTATAAATAAATCTAATGAAGAGAATATTTTCTTTTTAGAAACAATTAATTCACAAAAAGTTAATATTAGAAGAAATTTAATGAATCAACATATAGAAAATATATTAGGTATTTAATTAAGATAAAAAATACCAGAAGAAAATTAATTCCTCTGGTATTTTATCTATTCTTCAAAACACCCCATAACTAATTGAGAGCCATCTACAAAACCATTCCTATAATACTTCTCATTCCAATAGCAAATATAATCCATAAAATTCTCATCAAGCAGATCAAGTTGTTTCTTAACATACTTTTTATTTTGCTCAGGAACATTCTTCAAAATCCTTTCGGAAATCTCATCAAAATAAACAAAATGCTTTTTATCCTCAGCACTTAAAGTGCAACATAAAGTCTCCTCTCTAAATTCTAACCAATCCTTCAAAATATCATCATTAACTTCTCTTAAATTATTCATAATCTAAATCCTCCTAAAAATTAAAATTTTTCATTTCAAAAAGTATCGACAAGAGCCAATTTCGTAAGAACAAACGAACCATACCCATTGGGTAAAAATTGGGTAAAATCTGCTCCAAAAATGTCCTGAAAATGCACAAATGTTCTGTAAATCAAAACTCTTGTAAATACCGAAATACCAACAAAAACTCTAATTTTCACAAAACCACAAAAATCGGTCAAACCTCGCTCATAACCCGAAGGTCGTAAGTTTGAGTCTCTTTTTTACAATTGGGTACAATAAAGGTTTCGTAGAAAAGTGTTTTTTTTGCATATACTACCAAATATAAAAAAGGTTTTCTAAAAAAATATGTTCAAAATATTGAAAAATATTTAAAATTGATATAAATTTGTATAAACTTTTAGTAGGGTAATTCAAAAAAATGAATAAAAGGTACTGATTTGATAGAATATTTTTATAGAAAAAATAAAAGAGGAAGGAGAAAGGTTGAGAAATGTCTCCATTCCAAGTATCACTGTGTACAGGTTGGCATAGAGCAATATAGGAAGATTTTGAAATTATTAATAAATAATGGAGCAGATAAAAATAGTACTTCTAGATTTTCCAAGACTAATATAAAAGAAACTTATCAGAATGAACTGATTTGGCAGTGTATATGGGATATGTGGGAGTGAGGTATGCTGAGCGAAATATAATAAAATCAAGCTATACAAATATTGAAAAAAATCATATATTATGATATTAAATATATGGGTGAAATGTATGAATAAAAATACAAAAAAATTAAAGCGTATTGCAATAATATTGTTATATATTATAATAACTGCTGTAAGCGTAAATTTTAACATTGGAAAGGAAAACCAAACAAGCAATATTATAGAAAACGACAAAATTTCTTACGCTATATCAAACATTCCAAAATACAGTGGAGAAATATTTATTGAAATAAACAACAATGTGCCTCAATTTACTGCGCAAGACATAAGTATACAGAAAGATTATTATTCTGATTTAGAAAATGGCAGAGTTCGGAAGGGCAATGATAAAAACTAGTTGGAAAAAGGCTAATGAAGATGACGAAAAAGATGATTATTCTTCAATTACACCAACAGGATTTAAACAACAAAAATATAACACAAACACTATTCCAGGAGGATATCTATATCATAGATGTCATATAATTGCGTGGAAATTAGGTGGAATAGATGTGGATAAGAGAAACATAATGACAGGGACACAAAGCTTTAATATAAATGGAATGAAACAATTTGAAGATCAGGTTTATAATTATTTGAAGGAAAATCAAACTAACCATGTCCTATATAGAGTTACTCCATATTTTGAGGGCGAAAATAAATTAGCAAATGGTGTAAATATTGAAGCATATTCTATTGAAGACAATGGAAAATTACAATTTAATGTATATGTATATAATGTGCAAAATGGAATTAGTATTAATTATGCAACAGGAGAAAGTAAATTAGAAAAATAGGAGGTGAAATATTGGACTTAAATATATTTGAAAGAAACAATAATAATAGTAATGGTTTCATAAAGGAATTTATTAGAGATTTAAAAAATGCATTAAAAAATATGATGGATGAAGGTAAAGGTATGAATGAAAATGACAAAGTATTAGAAGAATATAACTTATATGAGAGAAGAAAGATTTTTTTAGATAACAAAAGCTGGAAAGGAAATGGCTATGCTTGGGTAATGGATGAGAATTCGGTTTGTATATCAGAAAATGGTGATGGTGGACCGTGTTCTATATTTGAGATAGATTTACCTAAAAATGCAAAAGTTGGAGAAGTTTATGAAAAAATTGATGGTAAGTATATTTACAATTTTGACATGACGGCTAAATTAAAAGAAATTAACTAGCACTTGCAACTTAAAGATATTTACAAATTAATAAAAGATAAATAATATAATATATCTAGATTTTTTATAGTGATTATGATATTATTGTAATAACTTAAAAGAGTAGGAGGAAAGATATTATGGAAAAATTAATTATAAAAAAATGTTCTAAATGTGGAGCGCTGGTCGAAGTTTTAAAGGACTGTAGTTGCGATAATTGTGGTATAGTTTGCTGTGGAGAAAAAATGGAAGAAATTATTCCAAATAGCATGGATGCTGTAGCCGAAAAACATATACCAACGTATGAAAAAGTCGAAGATGAAATATTTGTAAAAGTAAATCATGTAATGGATAAAGAGCATTATATAGAGTGGTTGGCAATGATTGCCGGTGAGAAAATATGCAAAATCAAACTATATCCAGAACAAAATGCAGAATGTAGATTTAAATATATACCAGGTTCAAAAATATATGCTTATTGCAACAAACATGGACTATGGTCTACAGAAATTAAATAATATGGAGTGATACAATTGTAGGATTAATGGCAGGTATAAAAGATCCAGAATCTGCAAATCCATGGGCATAGAAAAAACAGATCTCGTAATGAGGTCTGTTTTGCCAATTAGAGAATATTTAAATAAAATTTACTAAATTTTAACTTTTTCTAACCTTTAAATTTAATATTTAAGTGATATAAAGAATATAATATTAATATAGAAAAAATAAAGGTAGGGAAAAAATGAAAACAATTAAAATATTAATTCCAATATATAATGAGGAAGAATCACTTCTATTTTTAAGAAATAGACTAACATCTATAATAAACAAGCTAACAAATTATAGAATTGAAGTACTGTTCATAAATGATGGAAGCAAAGATAATAGTTTAAAAATAATAGAAGGAATAAGAAAAAAAGATAATAGATTTGAATATATATCGTTTTCAAGAAACTTTGGAAAGGAAATAGCTATAATAGCAGGATTAGACTATTCTAGGAAAAGCGATGCAGTAATAATAATGGATGCAGATTTGCAAGATCCACCAGAACTTATACCAGAAATGATACAAGAATGGGAAAAAGGATATGACGATGTGTATGCAACAAGAAAAACAAGAGATGGAGAAACATGGCTAAAAAAATTCACATCAACTATGTACTATAAAACATTACAAAAGTTTACTAAAATACCAATACAAAAGGATACAGGAGACTTTAGATTATTAGATAAAAGATGTGTACAAGCAATGTGCAAATTAAGAGAAACAGGAAGATGCTCAAAAAGTATTTTTAGTTGGATAGGATATAACAAAAAGGCAATATATTTTGATAGGGACAAAAGAATAGCAGGAGTAACAAAATGGAATTATAAAAAATTAATAGACCTAGCAATAGATGGAATAACATCACTTTCTATTTCACCATTAAGATGGCCAATATATATATCATTTATTACATTTGCATCTTGGCTAATTAATCTAATATATGTTATTATTAAACAAACAATAGAACCATATCAAATAATTATTTCATTAATACTCTTCTTTATGGGCATACAATTTGCATTAATTGGAATATTAGGTGAATATATAGGAAGAACATTTAATCAAACAAAAAATAGACCACTATATTTAATTGATGAGATAAATGGAGAAAAATATTGGGAGAATAAAGATGAGGAAAAAGACAACAATCATTTTAATAATAATTATATTAGTTCAGATATTAATTAGAATTTATTTTGGGTATCAAAAACAATACTTTCATATGGATGAAATGTACTCATATGGCCTAATGAATTATAATAAACTAAATATTGCAGATAATGAGGATTTTTTAAATAAATGGCATAATAAAGAATATTTTGAAGATTATTTAGAAGTTAACGACAATGAAATTTATAATATAAAACCTGTATATGAAAATCAAAAAAATGATGTACATCCTCCACTGTATTATTTAGTATTAAGAATATCTGCAACTTTTACCATAAACAAATTTACAAAATGGACTGGAATTTTATTAAATATAACAATATTTATAATATCAAGTATAATGGTATATCTAATATCAAAAGAATTATTTAAAAATAAAATATATGCAGTATTGACAACATTAATTAATGGACTTACACTAATTAGCTTAAATAGTACATTATATATAAGAATGTATGAACTATGTAATTTAAATATATTAATAATTACATTCCTACATATGAAAATATATAATAAAGAAAAAATAAGACCAATAAATATATTTTTGATTTCTACATTTATGATTTTGGGAGGGCTAACACATTACTACTTTTTTATTTACGCATTTGTATTATATTTAATATATACAGTAAAATGCATAAAGCAAAAGAATTACAAAAACCTGATGATATATAATATTGGAATATTTATATCATCAGTTATTTATATACTCATATTTCCATATGCAATATCACATATATTTTTCAGCTACAGAGGGGTAACTGTAGAAGTGGATGTAATAAAAAATATAGTAGGATACTGCAAAAAGATAAATCAAGAATTCTTTAATGGGTTATTGCCATTTATAATAATTTTAACAGGAATTATAGCAATAAAACCTAAAAAGAGTGATATTAAAATGAATGGAGAAATGGTTTTACTAGTAACTCCAATTTTGATTTATTTATTAACAATAGTATTAAAAGCTCCGTATATTGAAACAAGATATATAATTCCAATATATTCATCAATGATAATTGCAATAGCATATTGTTTAAGAGAATTTGTAAGAAAACGTGCAAGTTGCAAACATACATTATTTATAATATCAATAATATTTTTCACAATAATATACAGTCCATTTGTGAAAAATACAAAAATAGAATATATATATTCACAATATAATAATATAGCAGAAAAAATAGCAGAAAAAAACTTGCCAATAATTTATGTTTTTAATACAAAGGAAAATAGAATACTAGATGACCTATATTTATTCACATTAGTGGATAAATCAATTATAATAGATGTTGAAAATTATGATAAAATAGAAAAAACAGAAAGTAACTTCATTTTAATTTGTAATAATGGGGTAAACGAAGAAAAAATAAAGTCAACAATAAACGGAAAAATTGAATATGTGCAAAGAATGAATGCATGCAATATATATGAGGTGAAAATGGATGTATAATATATTAGTAGTGGATGATGATAAGGAAATAGCGGACTCAATTAAAATTTATCTAGAAGAAGAGGGATACAATGTATTTGAATGTTATGATGGAGAAAAAGCTATTGAAATCTTAAAGAAAAAAGATATACATTTAGTATTGTTAGATATAATGATGCCAAAAATAGATGGAATTGCAGTAGCACGAGAAATAAGAAAAACAAATTCAGTTCCAATAATATTTATATCTGCAAAGTCACAAAGTATAGATAAAATAATTGGGTTAAATGCAGGAGCGGATGACTATATTACTAAGCCATTTGAACCGCTAGAATTAATAGCAAGAGTTAAGTCAAATATAAGAAGATATACTAAGCTTGGAAATCTTATAGAAAATGATAACATAATAATAGATGGACTAGAAATTAATGATAAAACAAAAGAAGTAATGGTTGATGGAGAAAAAATAAAGCTTACATCTATAGAATATAAATTATTACTTTTTTTGGCAAGCAATAAAGGACAAGTATTTTCAATAAAGCAAATATATGAAAATGTTTGGAAAGAGCCATTTGACGGATATGAAAAAAAAGTAGTAGTGCATATAAGCCATATAAGAGATAAAATAGAAATAAATCCTAAAGAACCAAAATATCTAAAAGCTGTGTGGGGACTAGGGTACAAGATAGAAAATATATAAAAATATTATTATATCTTAGGAAAGGGAAAATAAAGCATGAAAAAAAGCAGAAAAAAGTCAAAAATAAATATAGCGAGACTATTATTATTCATATCGGTAATCATATTATGGATTTTAGGAAACAATATATATTCAAATGTAAGACGATTTTCTTGGGCTGAAATTGCTAAAGCAAATTTTTTACAAACAGAATCATATAAAAGTGCAATAACGCATGAAATAGAAATTTTGGAAGATGCTATTTACTGGAGCATATGGAATGATGAGCTAGAAAGCTACCCAGGACTTGAATACATAAATAGAGAAAATTCAAATATAGAGTACATAGCAGATATTACAACAAACACGGGAAAACATATTATACTTAGCAATTTAAAAACAGTAATACAGGATAAAGAACATATAAAATCAGAATTTAAAGAAAGTTTACAATATTATATTTGTAGTTTAAATTCTGTACCAGATACAAATATAGATGTGTTGCAGAAATATGGATTTAAAGCAGACCAATCCAGATTTGAGGTATTGGATATATATGTAAAAGTAAATTTAGATAATAATGGCTATATGAAAACAATGCAACAAAATTATTATAAAGCAAATCATAATGTAAAGATAAATATAATCGGAGTAGTTATATTTTCAATATTATCTATAGTACTTTTATATAAAGCAATAAAAAGTGGTATTTACACGGATTTTTTTGATGTTAAAATACTAACGATATTAGGAATGGAAGCAATATTTGAAAAAATTAGTATAGAATTAATTTGCCTTATTTTATATGCTATTTTAGCAGAAATATTTTTTAATAGTGTAAAAAATATAAAGCAAGCTAAAGCACAAAATGAAAAAGTAGTAACCAATTTTATAGAAAAAATAAAAGAAAATTATAAATTAATAATAATAGTCGTGGTAGTAACAATAATAGCTATGGGAATAATTTCAGCAACTACATTACACTATGGTATTGTAATATATGATGTTAAAATTAAAGCATTGGTGATTTTGATATATGTGGCAATAGTAATTATTTTCTTAAAAAATGTCTCAGAATATAATAAAATAGAAAAAAAAATAAGAAATATAGTGTCAGGAGAATATCAATCAGAAATAAAAACAGACAATAAATACCTAAAAAATATGGTCCAAGACATAAACAATATAAAAAAAGGCATAGAAAATGCAGTAAATGAAAAGGTTAAATCAGAAAGATTAAAAACAGACTTAATAACAAATGTATCACATGACTTAAAAACTCCACTTACTTCAATAATAAATTATGCTAATCTTCTAAAAAAAGAAAATATAGAAAATGAAAATGCGCAAAAATATATAGAGATTCTAGAAAATAAATCAAAAAAATTAAAAAATTTAACAGAAGATTTAATAGAAGCATCTAAAATAAGCTCTGGAAATGAAACGGTAAATTTACAAAAATTGAATTTCGCAGAAATGATATTACAAGCAAATGGAGAATTTGCAGAAAAGTATGAGAGTAAAGATTTAAAATTGATTAGCAAAATAGAAAAAGAGGGGATCTTTGCACAATTAGATAGCAAAAAAATGTGGAGAGTATTAGAAAATATATACAATAATGCATATAAACATTCTTTAGAAGGGACAAGAATATATGTAAATGTTGAGCAAAATGATAAAATAGTATTTACAATGAAAAACATATCAAAAGAAGAGTTAAACATAACACCAGAAGAGCTAATGGAACGATTTGTTAGAGGAGATAAATCTAGAACAAGTGGTGGCAATGGATTGCGGTCTTTCAATAGCTAAAGATTTGGTGAATTTGCAAGGAGGAAAAATGCAAATAAAAATAGAAGGTGATTTGTTTACAGTAAAAATAATAATTTAAAATTCTTTCCAACCGTTAATATTAGATCTTCTAATAGCACCCATAATATTTGCTCTAACGGTTGGAATTTCTATAACTAATTTAGAGATTAACTCTTTTATAGATTCCCTTTTAGAAACCCCATCCATAGGGCATACTTTAGGCATTACTTCTATTCCTTGCCTCCTAACAAATTTACGTACTTCTTTTTCAGGTATGTAAACCATAGGTCTAATTAAAGTTATTTTAGACCTATCCATATAGCTAATTGGAGCAAAAGTTGACAAATTTCCAGCATATAAAAGATTCAAAAAAAATGTTTCTAAAACATCATCTTCATTATGCCCCAAAGCAATTTTGTTACAATCATGAGCGATTGCAGAAGAATTTAAAATTCCTCTACGCAAGTTGGCACATAAAGAGCAAGGATTTTTTTCCTTCCTTATATCAAAAACAATTTCTTTTATATAGCTTTTTTCCTCAATAAACTCTACACCGATTTTATCACAAACACTTTTCAAAAATTCTGAATTAAAAAATTCAAATCCAGGATTAACACTTATTGCAACTACTTCGAACTTCTTAGGATAGAATCTTTGCAAGGCCTTTAAACCCATAAGTAAGGTAATAGAGTCTTTTCCGCCAGAAAGACCAACAGCAATTTTATCTCCTTCATTTATCATATTATAATTTTCGATTGCTTTTCTCATATAACTTAACATTTTTTGCATAAAAATCACCTATAAAATTATAGCACAAAAACACATAAAAAGTAAATGTTATACCTTGCCAAAACACAATTAATGGTGTAAAATAAAAATATATGTGTTTGTAGCTCAGTTGGATAGAGCGCTCCCCTCCTAAGGGAGAGGTCGGGGGTTCGATTCCCTTCAAGCACACCAAAGTTGAAAGGTCTTGTAAGTGCTGAAATATCAGTACCTTACAAGACTTTACTGTTTCATTAGTAACAAAAATTCTATTTTCTTAATATATATAATTAGGTGGTTATATATGAGAATGTTAAGACGAGTAAATACAAAAGATATTGTGCCGACAAATTTAAATTATACATATGAGCTAATGCAAACAAATATTAAAGCTTTAAGAAAAAGATATTCATTTTTGAATATTGGAAATATGGGGAAAAGCGTATTGGGAAAAGATATCCCGTATGTAAAAATAGGAAATGGGAATAAAGAAGTTATGTATTCAGGTGGAATACATGCAAGTGAGTGGATTACATCATTATTAATGATGAAATTTGTAGAGAATTTTTGCAAATCAGTTGTAAATAACTTTAATATATATGGACAAAGTGCAAGAAATATATTTAATCAAGTTTCAATATATGTAGTTCCAATGGTAAACCCGGATGGAGTAGATTTAGTAACAGGAGCAATAAAAAGTAACACAAAAGAATATGAAAGTGCAAAAAAAATAGCCAATAATTATTCAAAAATATCCTTTCCAAATGGTTGGAAAGCAAATATCAATGGAGTGGATTTTAAAAACTTCCAACCGTTTTGCAAAGTCTTGTAACTGTTTATATTACACGACTTTGCATTTTTGATTTTCATTAATTAATTCTTCAATTTTGATAAATTCATCTAGATTTTCATTAATAGAATTTAGTTTTGAAAAATTAAAATATATGTAAATATTTTTGTCTTTATCAATCTCAATTTTATTAATTAATCGATACAAATATATCTTATCAATTTTTTCTAATTTCAAAAAATTTTCTATTAATTCATCTAATTCTTTTTCTTCTTTTGTTTGATTTTTGTTTTCAATTTTGTCTTTTGTTCCAATTAATTTCTGTTCTAATTCTTGCTTTTGTTCATTTAATTTTGTTCTTTCTAAACTTAATTTTTGTGATACTCTAACGTAGTCTTCTTCTTGTAAAATACCTCTTAATTTATCCATATACATCTTGTCTAAATTGTTATTTATATCTAATATTGCTTTATCAATTTGTTCTATTTTTTTCCTATATCTTTCTCGAATATCTGATGTTTTATTTTGATATTTTTCATAAATTGAATAAAAAATTTCTTTGTCAGCATATATTTGACATATCTTTTTTACAACATAAATAATATTTTTTTCAAATTTCTCGTAGTTCATATTTAATGAATAACATCCACGTTCTTTTGCATCACTACAAGTTATATATGGATGTGATTTTGCATTTCTTTTAGAGTTCTTCTTTAGAACTATTTGCAACTTTCTTTTGCAATGATAACAGTAAAGTAATCCTCTTAATAAATAATCATATTTAAGTTTTGTGTTTGTTCCTCTTTTTTCTATGATACGTTGCACTTTTTCAAATGTATCTTTGTCAATAATAGCTTCATGGGTATTTTCAACTCTTATATGTTCTTCTTTATCAACAGTTCTAAATTTCTTGACTTTATATGATATTATAGACCTTTTATTTTGAACGGTATTGCCTATATAGACTTCATTTTTTAGCATATTGCATAAGGTTACTTCATTCCAATTATAGCTAGTTTTGTTTTCATGCGACTTCGCTTGCATATAGCCGTGGACACGAAATCGAAGATTTCGACCACGTATTATCTTGCACTAGTCCTGTTTTCCTATAACCTGTTGGAGATAGAAATTTATTTGAGTTTAGATAATTTACAATTTCTACACTACCATGTCCATTTGAATACATATCAAAAATCTTTTCTACAATATCCCTTACCTGCTCATCTACAATCAATTTATTTTTTATTGTAGGATGCTTTTTGTAACCATAAGCTGAAATACTACACATATATTCTCCTTGCTTTTGCTTTTCCTTCAAAACACTTCTAATTTTCTTGGAAATATCTTTAGCATACATATCATTCATTATTGCTTTAAAAGGCGTTATATCGTTATTTGTGCTATCTATATATGTATCTATTCCATCTGTTATTGCAACATATCTAATATTATTTTTAGGAAAATAGTCTTCCAAATAAAAACCAGTTTTAATGTAATCCCTACCAAGTCTTGATAAGTCTTTTGTAATTACCATATCAATTGTTTTATTTTCAATATCTTGCAATAATTCATTAAATGAAGGTCTATCAAAAGTTGTACCACTTATGCCATCATCAACATATTCTTTAACTAAACATAAATTATTCTCCTTTACATATCTTTGCAAAATTTTTCTTTGATTACCGATACTTTCGCTTTCTTGCTTGTCGCCATCTTCTCTAGATAGTCTGATATACATTCCGTACTTTAAAATTTTGACTTCTTAAATCCAGCATTTAACCTCCTATCCGTAATCATCTATGCTTAAATTGTAACGTGCTCAATTTAATTTTGCAATTGTTTTAATATAATTACTTATTCTTTACTTTTATACTTTCTAAATAATCCTTAAAAACTAATCCTATCGTATCTCTAATATCTTGTTTTTCTTCTGTAAAAATGCAATATGTATTGAACTCTAATTTATTTTCTTTTGTATTATTATTATCCTCATTCATACTTATTCAAATCCTTTCTTGCTAATACAGAATATTAAAGAAAATGGCTCTTTATGACACTTAAATCAAGTGTATTTGTCAATGTGCAATTTTGCCCATCTAATTACATAGGCGAGAAAATTTTAAATTGTCCAAATTTTTTAATAATTTTTATCTCTCTACTATTAACAGCAATTGAAAATCCAAAACGTTACGGGTAAATGAAAAAATTTTAATTTTTTTATTTCTAACCTTAACAGCGATTCAACTTTAAAAATCTTACGGGTAAATTTTAAATTTTTTGTTCCTAATATTAACAACAACTGAAATCTAAAAACTTTATGGGCAATATTAAAATTTTTTCTTCCTAACATAAACAGCAATTCAAAATCAAAAATCTTACGGGCAATTCTAATTTTTTTTATTTTTCCTTCTACTATTAACAGCGATTAAATTTTAAAAAGGTTATTGGCAATTTGAAATTTTCTTCTTAACCTTAATAGCGATTCAAAATCAAAAATGTGACGGGTAAAACAAAAAATTTTAAATTTCTTACAAAAAAAATAAACATATGGTTATTCCCATATGCTTATCCAATAAAAATTACTTTATATTATATTTCTCGTTTAATACATTCAAACACTAAATTCATTGCATCTGTAAATCCAATCTTATAAAACTTTTCATTTTCATAAGAACCTATTACGTTTACCTTATCAATATAACTTTCTAAACTATCTTTAACTTTAGCTTTTGATATATCATCACTAGATAAATCTTCTAGCTTATCTAAGAGCATTTGATAAGTATTATTATCCTTTGTTAATTCTTTAATCCTTTTCTTATCAAATTCAGTTAAAGCACATATATTTTCCTCTCTACTAACAAATAAATCGTTTAAAACACTAGGTTTTTCTTCCACTTCTACTACCTCCATATATAAATTTACTAGTAGTATAACGTGCTCCATTTTATTTGTCAGCTCTTTTTATAAAAAAATTATTAATTGTAATTTATTAATCTAATACTTGTACGAAATATCAAAATCTTCTGCATATTACATTTGAACATTCCCTTTATATTCCATTATTTAAAATCAAAATCTAAAAATACATATTTAGCAGTTTTATATTCAAGAGCTTCATTAATATCATTTGTTGCTTTTTCTGAAATATCTTTTATTCTTTTATATTCATTGTTATATCTAACTAACGGATTTATATATCTCTTTTTAACTTTTTCAATATTTACAAAGTATTTTCCTTCAGGCATTTTTTCACTTGTTAAAATATCTGTAGCATGTTTCCATATTTCAAAACCATTAGATATATTTTTTACATTACATTTTTCTATTTTTTCAATCACTTCTTTTTCAGATAGATTATACATTTCTGATATATTGATTAAATTATTATCGGACATTATTCTCATAATATCAGCAAGCATTTGCATTGTAAAAAGTGTTTTTTCTCTACGATATAATCTTGATAAAATGCTCATTGTATGTACAAATTTTTCTGCAATAGCAATATCTTTGAAGCCTAATTCTTCTATACCATTTTCATCTTCTTGAATTTCTATATTATCATAAATTTCTTTTACATCATCTAAAGTCCAAATCTTTTCTGTTGCTCCTAATCCATTAGATAAAGTATATTCTAATCTATCACTTGAAAGACATGGCGTATCATTATCTGCAATAGGATATATATGGTAATCTGCTACTTCTTCAACTTTTATACCATCTCTATTTAGTAACTCCATTATCTCTTTTGATTCACTAATTATTTTTGTAGTTAATTCTTCAGTAGATTCTTGTTTTTCATGGTCTTTATTCATAAAATCAATAGAATGCTTAAATACTGGAGTTGCAATATCATGGAACAATCCTGATAAAGTTTGCTTCCTATCTTTTGTAAAATGCCATATTATTAAAGCTACTGCAATACTATGGTCTAAACTTGAATACCACATTTGTTTATACATTTTTGAATATATTGTACCACAACTTACACTTATTTTAGATTGTTTTAACATTTCTGGAGTATTAATATACTCATTTAAAAATTTTGGAAAATCTTCTGATAAAATCTTATAATATGATTTTATTGTTTCATTTAATGTATCTATATAATTTTTCATTTACTTAATACCTTGTATAATATAATAGAGTTTAAAATTTAATATATTATACTAACCTTTCTCCAATAAAATAATTTTTTTACTATATAACTTATTTCTTCAATTCAAAACGATATTTCTGATTAATCTCTGGATACTTTTCATGATCTACTTCTGACATAAACATCTCTAATGGTCTTGCAGCAAAATCAACTCCATTTGTACATTCAGTTGTATATAAAGGTTTATAAATCATTAATTCTTCTTTATTTTCAGTGTGTCTTGCAGTACCAATAATTTCATATAAATATAAATTTGGTTCTTCTTTTAATTGTTCCTCTGTCATTTTTTCTCTCTTAAAATGTTGAACAATATCTCCTTTATTAAATTTTCTTTCCATAAACAATTCCTCCTTAATTTTTTTCTTTATATTCCTTGTACGTAATATTACTAATAGTCCTAAAAGCTAATTGTAATATTAATGCAGTTCAAAATGATTATACCATTTTTCATTTTACATGTCTACAAATTTTAAATACAAAATTTAACAGAAAAAATATAACATATAATTTTAGAAAAGATTTATTTGTCACGAATTTTGGAGAGCATTTTTTAGTGCCCAAAATTCGCCAGCTTGGTGTTTTGACACCATTTTTGCTGTTTAGGGCAAAATCCCTAAAACCCTTTTTAGCCCGCTGGAAGATATTTTATAAACAAAAAGAGAGAAGCAGCCTCAGCCAACTTCTCCCCCCACATCGCGTGGAATTTAATTACATATATATTATACAACAAATTGTTTATGTTGTAAATATATATTTATAATATTTTATGATTTTTTACAAAAAAATATCCATATTATTATAAAATATTTTTAAAAAATTTTTCATCTATTCCTGTAAACATTGTATATCTTTTTGATTCTAAAAATGGTTTATACTTTGATTCTTTTGTTACTATTTTTACTTTTTTTGATCTTTGAAGTATAGTTTTCTTTATATCTTTTAATTGGTTATCTTTTCCATGCAGAAAATTTTTGTATGCTTTTTTAGCTTCTATTTTTGAAATAATATCTTTGTATTCTAAATCAAACTCTTCAATCTTTTTTATTTCCTCTAATAAATTTATACATTCTTCTACATTTTCTATTTCAAATTTTTTCTCATTCAGTATTATATTATATTTTACAAATATATTTTTTAATTCATTATAAAAGTCAGTATTTTTATCTATGTTTATTAAAATTTTATATATAATATATATTATTTTTGATAAATTTAAATTAGTATAATTATTTTTATTAAAAGAATCCTCTCCAAAATAATCAGATAAATTTCTCATCAATTTAGCATTTAAGCTTATTTGCTGTTTATACTTTGGTATAAAATTTCCGTCTGAGTATTTCTTGTTTTTATTTGTCTTTGGTAATTCATATTCTAATGGATATCTTTTATTTATATCAAAAGATTCTATATTATAACAATATATAGGCTGATTATGTGCCAACATATTTCTAAACTCTCCTAAGTAACATAGAATTGTTTTAAAAGTATTTATTTGAGCTTCTTCTTTCTTTCTAATTGCTTCACTTTTCCCCTTTTTCTCATTAGTTAAATTTAATTTAGTAAAAAAGTTTGTACAGTTTAAGAAAATATTTCTAGAATCATCTTCTTGTAAGTTTGCTATTGCATAATAAGTTTGATTCATAGCTAATTCATTAATTATTATCCAATATGGCACTGTTATATTTTGCTCTCTTTTTCTTTTTATAGGTTTTGATTTTGTATTATCATATTTTCCTATTATTAGTTTCATTGTATCAAATGCTTTGTTCTTTATTGATGAAGTATTATAATTATGCATATTAACTAAATAATCCGCTTTAGCATTATGGTCATTTAGATAAGCAATAAAAATGTTTTTCATACTTTCCTCTATTATTAGTGTATATTTTAAAAGCATTAATCTTAATTCATGTTCAAATTTATACATTCTAACAAAATCACCATATTTTGTTGTACTATTGTATTTATGTAGGTGATATTGAATTTGTCTTATATTTTCTTCTTTTTCTTGTAACGAATTAGATTTTAATCCATATTTTTCGCATATTTTATCACATATTTTTTCATATAATTCTTCTGTCTTTATTTCTGGTTTTATCTTAAAAACATTTTTATAAAACTCTATATTTTTGTTTTGTAATATATTACTTCTAATTGTATCAATATATTCAATATCTTTTACAAATAAGTTTTTATATGCATTTATAACTTGATAATAGCTATATTTTCTAAATAAAGATTTTTCACCTTTATCAAATTTAATCTGTTTTAATTCTAAAATTTCAATTAATTTGTTTGTACTATTAGTATTCAAGTTTAAATCAGCTCCTTTATATTTGATGAAACCATAATATCATATTTCTACTAAAATTTCTAGAAATTTCTTCCAATTTATATTTAATTTGCATACAAACTCTCCAAAAATTCTTTAGTATATTGTCTCTGATTTTCATAATTGGATATAAATTTTCTATGACCTTTATTATTATTTTTATTATTAAATCTTATATTATTATCTTCCATATTTTGATGGATAGCCTGTCCATTTTTTGATTGATACTGGTATCCATTATTTAACGGATATGGAACATCATTTATATAAATTTTTCTTTGAATTATTTGCTTGTTTTCTTTTCTAACCATTTCAACTTTTATATAATTTTTATCTCTTAAATCTGAAATCCAACTTGAAACTGTTTTTGGATGTACTCCTAATTCTTCTGCAAAATAATTGTTAGTTGCAAAACAATAGCCTTCTTTATATGCAAGTGATGTTATCATTGCATATAGTAATTTTTCATTTGCTTTTAGCTCCTTATTATATAGTATTTTTGATGGTATTACTGAATAATATCCAACTTTATTTCTTTGTTTTTCTTCCATTTTTCCACTCCAATTCTAGCAATAAAAACACAAAAAAACAGAATATTTCTTTAAATTAGAAATACTCTGTATCATAGATGATTACTGCTTTTTATTAACTTATTTTTGTGGTTGGAAGTTTTTAAAGTCCACAGGTGTAGATTTAAATTTACAATTTCCGGCAGGATGGGAATTTGCAAAAAAAATAAAATATTCTCAAGGAGTTAACAAACCGGCTCCCAAGGACTATGTTGGAGAAAAACCATTAAGCCAACCAGAAGCAATAGCTTTATACAAGTTTACTTTAGAGCATAATTTTGAATTAGCAATTTCATATCATACGCAAGGGAAAGAAATTTATTGGCAGTATCAAAAATACGCGCCAATCAATAGCTATAATATTGGAGCGAAAATGGCAGAGGCTAGTGGTTATAAGTTAACAGATGTGCCATATGAATCAAGTTTTGCAGGATATAAAGATTGGTTTTTACAAAAATATAGAAGACCGAGTTATACTGTCGAGGCAGGAATAGGAGAAAGTCCATTACCTCTATCACAGTTTAATCAAATATATAATGATAATATAGGTATATTAATAATCGGAGCAGCTGTATAACTGCTCCGATACGATATATTATAAATTTTATATCTCTGTATATTTTGCTATGAATGAAATTCAGAGTAAAAATTATCTTTTAATTTTATTTGTTGTTGTTTTATCAAATTCTCTATCTCTTATAACTATTTGTGATATTTTTTTGTAAATAGGAAGTTGTAAGCATGCACTTGAGATATCTTTTTTCAATGTTGATTCAACATTTTCAATTTGTAATTCTTTAATTTTATCTTGACTTAAAAATACTTCAGCTAGAAGTCCGGTTTCTGCACCTTCCTCGTTCTCTATACCTTTTACTATAACTTCTAAAACATATGGAATACGCATAATATAGTTTTCTATTTCTTCAGGAAAAACATTTTTTCCATTTTCTAAAACTATAAGGTTTTTCTTTCTACCAGTAATTAATAGTTGACCTTTTTCATTCATTCTTCCATAATCTCCGGTTTTAAACCAACCATTTTGTAAAACTTCGTTAGTAAGTTTCTCATTTTTGTAATATCCAAGCATTACAGTATCGCCTTTAACGCAAATTTCACCATCACCTTCTGGTGTTACATTCTCAAATTTTATTTCTACACAAGAAAGAGGAACGCCAACAGTTGCACAATCATTAAAATAATCTCTATTTGCAGAAACAAGAGGAGAACATTCGGTAATGCCATATCCGTTTATTAGGTTTATTCCAATGCTATCAAAAAAGGAACCCAATTCTGCTCTAATAGGAGCGCCACCCGTTACAATTTTTATAAGGTTTCCACCGAAAGCATTGTGAATAGATTTAAATAATTTTCTCCTTATATCTATACCAAAAAATCTTAAGAAATTGCTTAGTTTAATCATAATCTTTAAAGCTAAATCCTTATTACCTTCTTTAGCATTAGACCATATCTTTTTATAAAAGAGTTCCACAAAAGCAGGTACAACGTATATGTAATCAGGTTTAAATAATTGTAAATTTTTAAGAACATTTTTAAGACTATCATTAATACAAATGCAAGAATGATGATGCAATCCAACTAAAATTCCAGCAACACCTTCATAAGTATGATGATATGGCAAAATAGATAAGCATGTATCATATACAGTAGAAATTTGTAAACCGCAATAAACAAGACTTACAAGGTTATGTTCAGTAAGCATAACACCTTTTGCCATTCCAGTAGTTCCAGAGGTGTATACAAGTAATCTTAATTCATTTTGGTTGCCTTCTATTGAGCTATATGATGTGTTTCCAGATTTATATAATGCTCTCCCTTTTTCAATAAATTCACTATAAGAAAGAATATTATCAGATGAATTGGTATTAGAAAAACCAATAAAGTATTTTATTTTAGGTAATTTTTTACTAATTTCGTCTATATATTTACCGAATTTTTCGGCATAAAATAGAACTTCGCTATCACTATTTTCCAATACATTTATAATATCCTGTAAAGGAAGTTCTTTATCTATAGGAACAACAACACCATTGCTTTTTAAAACAGACAAGTAAACTGTAAGCCAAGGATAGCTATTTTCACCTATAACAGCAATATGAGAAGAAGACATATTGATAGAAAATAGAGCAGTACCCAAACTATAAACATCTTCCAAAAAGTTATTGTAAGTAACACATTTAACGTCTTTATTTTCTTTATATTTAAAAGCGATTTTATCACCAGCATCATCAGCAGCAGATTCCAACAATTGCTTTATACTATCTACTTTTTCTACATTATAATAGTCATAATTTTCTTTATAATTTTTCATTAGATCCTCCTATAATTTTAAGTAAACCACATAATCTGGTTTTTAAAACCATTATATATTACGAAATATAAAGTGTCAAGACATTGCCAAAAAAATACACAAATTGACCAAAATTAATAAATGTGCTATTATAATACTGTAACTTTCGAAAGGAGAATAACAAAATGAAAATAGAAGCACAAAATTTAATAAATTATCATTGCCCACGTTGGAATGAGTTACCAGAGATAGAATTGTACATTGACCAGGTAATTTGTGTATTACAAAATAATTTGGCTATATTTTTAAAGGAAGAAAATACACCAGTAATAACACCCAATATGATAAATAACTATGTAAAGCAAGAGGTTTTAATGCCTCCAATAAAGAAAAAATATAGTAAAACTCATCTTGCATATTTATTTGTTATATGCATTTTAAAAAGGTTAATGAGTATATCAGAAATAAATGAATCAATAAAATCAATGAAAAAATCGTATTCAGTAGAAGATGGGTATAATGTATTTTGTGAAGAGTTAGAAAAAGCATTAAAAAAAGCATTTAATCCAACAGAAGAAATAGAACCAATATTTAAAGAAGAGGACACTAGAGAATATGCAACTTTGAAGGCAATTGTTTCTGCGTTTGCCAATTGCATTCTAGTAGATAAACTAATATTATTAAGAAAATAGGTCACTGAAATTTAAAAATCAGTGACCTGTTTTTCTATATTTTCATTTACAACAGAATTGTTTACATTTTCTATAGGTTTATTAAATAATTTAGGCAAAAAAGCAATACCTAAAAATATTGCAACTATAAAAAAAGTAAGTAAAAATGTTACCAATACTCTATTATTCATATACATCCTCCCTCAAATGATTAACAATTAAAGAAATTATATCATTTAAATAAGCAAATTACCAGTAGGTTAAGAATTAAAAAAATATATTTGTGTATAATATATAAAAAATATTGAAAATCAAATTATAATAATGATATAATTTGAAAAAAAGGGGAGAGAGAAATGTCAGAAGTAGAAGAATTAAAAAATAGATTGTTTTATAAAAGAGAAAATGCATGGGAAGATAAAACAGGGGAACAATTAAATAATATTTTTGCATATGCAGAAGGATATATCAATTTTTTAAATAAATCTAAGACTGAAAGAGAAATTGTTGCAAATGCAAAAGAAATAGCAGAATCAAATGGATTTAGATGCATTTGTGAATATGAAACTCTATCTGCAGGAGATAAAGTTTATTACATTAATAGAGAAAAAAGCATGTATCTAGCAGTAATTGGCAAACAAGGCATGGAAAGTGGTATAAATATTGTAGGAGCTCATGCGGATTCTCCAAGATTGGACTTAAAGCCAAATCCATTATATGAAGAAGGAGGATTTGCATACTTTAAAACACATTATTATGGAGGAATAAAAAAATATCAATGGACAACAATTCCACTAAGCATACATGGTGTTGTAGTAAAAGCTAATGGAGAAAAAATATATGTAAATGTTGGAGATGACGAAAAAGACCCTGTATTTACAATAACAGATTTATTACCACACTTAGCACAAGAACAAATGGAGAAAAAGTTAAAAGAAGGAATTTCTGGGGAAGATTTAAACCTATTAATAGGAAGTATACCATATAATGCAGAAACAACAGAAAGAGTAAAATTGAATATTTTAAATATCTTGAATAAAAAATATGGAATTACAGAAATTGATTTTTTAAGTTCAGAATTAGAAATAGTCCCAGCATTAAAATGTAGAACAATGGGCTTTGACGAGAGCATGGTTGCAGGTTATGGACAAGATGATAAAATTTGTGTATATACATCTTTAACAGCACTTGTAGACATGAAAGAAATACCAGAAAAAACTTCTGTATGTATTATAGCAGATAAAGAAGAAATAGGAAGTATGGGAAATACAGGAATGGAATCACATGTATTTGATAATTTTATTGCAGAGTTACTAAATAAATTAGGAATAAATAGGCCAAATTTATTGGACAAAGTATTTTGCCATTCTAAAATGTTATCTGCAGATGTTGATGCGGGATTAGATCCTATATATGCAAATGTATCGGAAAAAAATAATGCATCTTATTTAGGAAGAGGAATAGGACTTAATAAATATACAGGCAGTACAGGAAAGTCAGGAGCTTCAGATGCAAATGCGGAATTTGTAGCAGAGGTAAGGAATATATTAGAAAAAGAAAATATTAAATATCAAATAGCAGAATTAGGCAAAGTGGACACAGGTGGGGGAGGAACTATAGCATATATACTAGCCAATAAAGGAATAGATGTAATAGACTGTGGAGTTCCAGTATTATCAATGCATTCACCTTATGAAGTAACAAGTAAAATAGACTTATACGAAGCATATAGAGCATATAAAGCATTTTGGCTAAATTAAAATAAAGGCTGTTGAGAAATCAACAGCTTTATTTAAAAGATATAATTATAGAAAATTAGAATATTTCCTTAGTATTCTTCATAAATATAATCGCCTCAATAATGTCAATAATTGAATACACTACCATAATAGTACCAACTGTTACAAGGATAGCACCAGAATTAATAGTAACATATAAGCCACATATAAACATTAAAATTGACAATATTAAACTAAAAATCCAAGCATTTGAATTTACTGCTTTGAATTTGACAGATAAATCTATTCTAATGAATGCACTATATATAATCCATATTCCTATAATTATTCTAAAAACAGAACTAATAGCAGCTCCACATATTATAGTAATAATTCCTATAATGCAAGCAACTAATCCATATGCTAAATCATAATCATAAAAATTATATTTACCTTTAGAGAGAAAATAATTGATGATTTTATATAAGCCAGCTAGTATAAATATAACACCAAGTGAACAAGTTATAAACTCCAATGTTCCTTCTGGTTCGATAATAAGAATAATACCTAATAGTGCGATAATTAGAGATTCAAGTATTGAAATTAAACCACTTTTCTTAAAAATTTTTTCAATGTAATTCATATGTATTCCTCCTTCATATATATAAATATATATTATACACATGAATGTGAAATTTGTGTGAAAAAATAAAGATTTCTTCAAATCTACAAAAAAAAGAATAGCTTACGCTATTCCCATTATGGTGAGCCAGGAGGGATTCGAACCCCCGACCCCAGGCTTAGAAGGCCTGTGCTCTATCCAACTGAGCTACTAACCCAAAAGCTATAACAATAAATATAATAGCACTATTTTAAAGAAATGTCAACAAAAATTTAAAAAATTGTTCAACCTTTGCAACAAATGTTGTGCAAAGTAGTATACTAAAAAATAAAATATACAATAACGATTCTTTATAAAAAAGTATTGAAAAAAAACAAGAAAACTGATATAAAATATATATATTATTATTTAGGAGCACATATGAGAAATAATGTTATAGACTTTCAACCAAAGGAAACAAAAAAAATAAATAAAAAAAAATTAGCTATAACAATATCAATTATAGTAGTATTATTAACTATAAGCATTTTAGCAATAATATATTGTCCTAATAAAAACTTTAGAAATGTTATGGATGTTTATTTGTTTAGAAAAAATATCTCAGGTGAAAATACAACAGCAATTGATATAGGATATGAAACAAACACAAATATAATAGGATATTATAAATATATATGCATATTGTCAGAAAATAAACTAAAACAATACAATGCCTCAGGAAAGCTGGAAAACGAATTAGAAGTAAAGATAAATGTTCCAATATATGATGCAAAGGGAAAATATTTGGTTATAGGAGAAAAAAATAGTAAAAAAGTATATTTGATTTGTGATAACAGCATAGTGTGGGAAACAGAAGTAGAAGGAAATGTTTCTAAAATTGATGTTAATGAAAATGGCTATGTAAGTATAATTTTAAAAGGGACGACATATAAATCTGTTATAGTAGTTTATGATGCAAAGGGAAATGAATTATTTAAAACATATTTATCAAAAACGAGCGCTGTAGATGCATGTATATCAAAAGACAATAAGTATCTTAGCTTCGCTGAAGTTAATACAACTGGAACAGTAATCCAATCTAATATAAAAACAATTTCAATGGATAAAGCAAAACAAGAGCCTTCACAGGCAATTGTATATACATATGCTGCCAATTCAAATGATTTAATAATAAATTTAAAATATCATGACAAAAATAAATTAATATGTATGTATGATAATTCTATACATTTAATTACAAATGATATAGACGAAAATATTATGCAACTGGACGAAAATACGAAAAAAGCAGATATAGAATTAGAAAATTATGCTATAAAAGCAACAGAGCAAACAACAGGATTGTTTAGTGCAGATACTAATATAGAAATAAGGAATATTTCTAATAATAAAATTATTCAATATACAGTAGAAGGAGTAGCTAAAAATATATATTGCAGAAGTGAGACAATAGCTATAAACATAGGTTCAGAAGTAGAATTTATTCATACAAATGGATGGCTTATAAAAAGATATAAATCATTGCAAGAAGTGAAAGATGTAGTACTATGCGATGGTGCGGCAGCAATAATATATAGAGACAAGATAGAAATAATAAATTTATAAAGGAGGCTACATATGATAATTGTTGATTTAATAATATTGGCTGTATTGTTAATATGCATAGGATTAGGATATAAGAGGGGGCTAACAGGATGCCTGCTAAAAATAATATCATTTGTGCTTGCAATAGTAATTGCATGTATATTGTTTAAGCCTGTTGCAAATATTATTATAAATAACACACAAATAGATGATGACTTGGAAAAATCTATAAAAAACATCATCGTAAAACCAGAAGATGGAAATGAAACAAAAGAAGAAATAGAAAATAATACGGAAACTATAAATGATAATACAACAATGCCAACTGTGGTAGAAAAATATATAAATGAAACTATGGAAAACACATCAGATGATATTAGAGAAAAAGTAGCAGATGCAACAGCAAGAAAAGTTGCAATTACAATTATAAATGCAGGAACATGGATAATATTATTCATAATAGCAAAAATATTATTAGTAGTATTAAAAATAATATCAAACTGGATAACAAAATTACCAATAATAAAACAATTTGATAAATTAGGGGGCATAATATATGGCTTAGCAGAAGCACTAATAATAATATATTTTGTAATGGCTATAATATCTTTTATATCACCTATGATTCCAGACAGTACAATTATATTGAGCATAAAGAAATCATTTTTAGGAAGCTTTATGTATAATAGCAATTTGTTATTAAAAATAATTTTTTAATGATAATATAAACAACAATGTAAAATTACATTGAAATAATATAGAAGAGGAGAAATAATTATGAAATTTAACAAAGACACAAAAATAGGAGAAATTATGGAAGTAGCACCAGAAAAAGCAGAAATACTATTAGGCATAGGAATGCATTGCTTAGGTTGTCCAGCATCACAAGCAGAGACTATAGAAGAAGCATGTGAGGTTCATGGTGTTGATGTAGAAGAACTACTAGAAAAATTAAATGCATAAAATTTTACAAAAAAAACACAAAATTTTCAAATTACTATTGACAAATAAAAAGAAATAGGTTAAAATTAAGCTTGTGTTAGCCCAGAGGGCGCACGGCTTAAAATCTGGGTCATTAGCTCAGGTGGTAGAGCACTTGACTTTTAATCAAGTTGTCCGCGGTTCGAGTCCGCGATGGCTCACCAGACTAGGATTTAAGCTGAAACTTAAATCCTAGAAAGATTTTAAAAGGCCCCGTGGTCAAGCGGTTAAGACATCGCCCTTTCACGGCGGAGACATGGGTTCGATTCCCGTCGGGGTCACCAATTAAATATGCCACTTTAGCTCAGCTGGTAGAGCAACTGACTTGTGGGATAGATAAAGTATATTACTTTATTTTGAACTATCTTGCACCTTTATATGGAAACATATAAAGTGGACACCGCTAATTCGGGGAAGGCTGTCAAATGTTAATCCCGAGCTAGGATTTATCCGAGTGTAGAGACTTTATACGGTGTGCCTAAAGCATAAGCTATGGTAAAGAGAAAGTCCAGACTACAAACATAGAAATATGGTAGCGAAAGTTATAGTAGTATGAATCAGTAGGTCGTCCGTTCAAATCGGACAAGTGGCTCCAATACTTAAAGCTAGACTTGTTGTAAACTTGTCTAGCTTTTTGAGTACCTATAAAGGTGCTAATAGAAATTTTGGAAGGAAGGATAGAAAAAAGTATGCAGGATAAAGTTGTGATTGTAACTGGTGGCTCAAGGGGAATTGGTGCGAGTATAGTAAAAACTTTAGCGAGAAAAGGATATAATATTATTTTAAATTACAATAAATCAGAAAAAATAGCGGAACAAATAAAAAAAGAGCTAGAAGAAGAAAAAATAACAATTTACACATATAAGGCAGATGTTTCCAATAGAGAAGAAGCCAGAGGATTAATTGAATTTGCTATAGAAAAATTTAAAAAAATAGATGTACTTATAAACAATGCAGGAATATCACAAATGAAATTGTTTACAGATATAACAGATACAGAATGGAATGATATGCTAAATATCAACTTGAATTCAGCATTTTATTGCACACAAGAAGCTACAAAGCATATGCTTATAAATAAAGAGGGGTGTATAATAAATATTTCATCAATTTGGGGAATAACAGGAGCATCTTGTGAGGTTCATTATTCAACTGCTAAAGCTGCGTTAAATGGATTTACAAAGGCACTGGCTAAAGAATTGGGACCATCTAATATAAGAGTAAATGCTATAGCACCAGGAATGATAGACACAGATATGAATAAAAATATACCAGAACAGGATAAACAAGATTTTATACAAGAGATACCATTAGAAAAAATTGGGAAGACAGAAGATATTTCGAAATGCATAGAATGGTTAATAGAAGACAATTATACAACAGGGCAAATAATTTCTATAAATGGAGGAATAGTAATTTAAAAAAACTGACTAATGTCAGTTTTTTATTCTTCTACTTTTCTTTTATAATTTCCAGAAATTAATTTTGGCAAATAAGTTATAACTTTATAAATAGCAAGCCTTACTTTTTTACTCCAAATATAAGATTTTCTAAGTCTTCTATGTTCTACTATTTCATTATCATTTTGTTCTTGAACAACTAAAGCTAATTCTACTTTTTCTATAGGGAATATATAGTTTGCATTTTCATTATTGTCCCATTCATTATTTGAATTTCTAAAGCAAAAGTTTAAAGTATCGCTTGATAATAATTCAATTTCAGCTTGAAATCCAAGTTCTGTTTTTTCCATTTTAATTTCATTAACATTATCCCAATTTGAGCCAAATCCATAATGAAGATAAACTTCACTAGAATTTTCTTGAAAAAGCTTACCTACATATGATATTTTAACCTTAGCATTTTCTACCAATTTATCTGTGTTAAAAAAAACATTTTTTACTAATTCCATTTTTATATCTCCCTTGTTTATCTCTTGTTTAATATTACATGCTAAATTATATTATTAAATAAAATAATATTCAAGTATTTTCTACAAAAAAATCAAAAAAATTTAAATTATTTAATACCCACAACTTTGCCAATAATGGTAAATTCGTCATACTCATTGAAATATATGGACTTGTAGTCTTTATTAAGTGATCTTAATATTAAAGTTGTGGTTCTTACAGAAAATTTACGTATGTATATTTGACCTCTTATTTTAACAAGAGCAATATCGCCACTACTTAATGGAGAGTTTATTTCAACGAAAAGGTAATCTCCTTTCTTTATTTTAGGTTCCATAGAACTATCAGGCATTTTAACGGCAAAAGCAGCTCCAGAAGCTGTTGTTGGGCAATCTATAAAGTCAGCCACGCCATCAAAGGCCAAGACTTTGTTATATGACATATGCCTAAAAATTTTATAATAATCTTGCTCGTCATATGTAGCTTTATCATACATAAACATAAAAGTTTGGTAAGGAACATCTAAAGCTTTGCATATACTTTTTAATAGTCTATGGCTTGGTACGCGTTCTCCCTTTTCTATATGGGTAATATGCCCTATATCTACTTTTATGAGTTTAGCAAGTTGAGTTTTAGTCATGTTTTTATCTTTTCGTGCTTTAGCAATCATATCGCCAATCATTAAAATCACCTTCTTATTTTTATAAAAATTATATATAAAATACACATAAAAGTCCACAAAAAATAATAATTTTAATAAAGATTTTAGTTACTAACCAGACTTGAAATTAAAAATATTGTAAAATAAAAATTTATATGGTAATATAAATTTAAAATAAAGTATAAATATATACTAAAGCAAATATAAAAATAAAGGGGTACAATATGGAGAAAGATGAGGAAAAAACGGTAAAATTAGAAAATGACCAAGAAAAAAACATAGGAGAGATAAAGGAAGAAACACAAGAAGAAGTAAGGCAGACAAGAAAATCACGAAGAGAAAAGACCAAGGAAGATAAAAGAAAAATAACTTTTATAATTATAATGGCAGTATTAATATGTGTTGTATCTGTATTTTCGGTAATATTTGCTATGCTAAATATTAAAAACACAAATATTTTATCAGGAATATATGTGCTAAATATAGACGTTTCAAATATGACAAAAGAAGAAGCACTAAAAAAAGTAGACAATATTATAAACGAAAAATTAACAAGTGATATAACTCTAAAATATAATGATTACGAAACCATAGTAAATAATAGCCAATTCGGAATACAGTTTGATAATCAGAAAGCTATTAGCAATGCATATAACGTGGGAAAAGAAAACAATATTGTAGTAAATAATTATAAAATTTTATTTGCAAAATTGCATAAAATCAATATTGAACCCGAATTGATTATAAATAGTGAAACTTTACAAAACAAAATAAGAGAAATTTCAGCAAAACTACCAAATGCAGTAGTAGAAAATAGCTACTACATAGAAGGCAATAAACTAATTATAGTAAAAGGAAAAAGGCGGAAATAAACTAAATAGTGAAGAGTTTAAGGAAATGCTTTACGTACAAATTAAAAATATTAACAGCAAAAATAATATAATAGAATTACCTGTAAGAGAAGCAGACCCAGAACCAATAAATTTAGAAAAAATAAGAAAGGAAATATATAAGGAACCAAAAGATGCATATATAGAAGAAAATCCGTTTAAAGTATATACACATGTTAATGGTGTGGATTTTAATGTAACAATGGAAGAAGCGGAGAAAATTATACAAGCAGATAAACAAGAATATGAAATACCATTAAAAATAACTATACCAGAAAAAACAATAGCAGATTTAGGAGAAAAAGCATTCCCAGACCAATTATCTACATATACAACAAGGTATAATTCGGGAAACTACAATAGAAGCAACAACTTAGAATTAGCAGCAAAAGCAATTAATGGAACAGTACTTATGCCAGGAGAAACGTTCTCATATAATCAAACAGTAGGAGAAAGAACAATTAGTGCAGGGTATAAAGCAGCTGCTGCATATGCAGGTGGTAAAGTAATACAAGATGTTGGAGGAGGAATTTGTCAAATTTCATCCACACTATATAATGCAGTACTATTAGCAAACTTAGAGATTACAGACAGAAGTAATCATTGCTTCGAAACATCATATGTACCGGCAGGAAGAGATGCAACTGTAAATTGGGGCACAGTAGATTTTCAATTTAAGAATAATAGAAAATATCCAATAAAAATAGAAACCACAGCAGGAGGCGGAATAGCTACAGCCAAGATTCATGGGTTAAAAGAAGAAAATGAATATGAAGTAGTAATTCAGTCAAAAGTAACATCATATATATCGCGTACAACAAGGTACAAAAACGATTCAACAATGGACGAAGGCAAGGAAGTTATAGAGGATAATGGATTTGATGGATGCAACAGTGAAACATATAAAATATTAAAATTAAATGGAGAAGTTGTGTCACAAGCGTTAATATCAAGAGATTCATATGATCCAATGGATAGAATAATAATAAGAGGCACAAAAAAAGTAGTAAAACCTGAACAAGAAGTACCAGTAAATAAAGGAAATGAAGAACAAGAGCCAACACAAGAACAAAATCAAACAGAAAATCAAGAAGAAAATAATAATAAGCCAAATACTTAAAAATCCTATTGCCAAAATTAATTAAAAAGTGTATAATCAAAAAGCAAAGAGTTTTAGCCATTGTATGGAGGGTAAAACCAATAAAAGCCTATGAACCTTGTCAGGTCCGGAAGGAAGCAGCAATAAGTAGATACTTTTGTGTGGTATTTATCTTCCATAGAATGGCTAAAATTCTAACAAATAAATTACTCTATTAAGTAAATTTTAATCTAAAAGAAAGTGTAAAGTAGCCTATGAAAAATGTAGGGGCGATTTTAATCGCCCGCAACCTAAAAGTGGGAGGGAAATATATGAACTATACTGCACTATATAGAAAATTTAGACCCAAAAAATTTGAAGATATAGTAGGACAAGAGCATATTACAAGAACATTAAGAAACCAAATAATATCAAATAGAGTAGGACATGCATATTTATTTAATGGTACAAGAGGTACAGGTAAAACCTCTGCAGCAAAGATTTTAGCAAGAGCTGTAAACTGTTTAAATCCAAAAGATGGAGAGCCATGTAATGAATGTGAAATATGCAAAGCTGCGTTGTCAGGAGCTTTAACAGATATAGTAGAAATGGATGCAGCATCAAATAATAGTGTTGATGACATAAGAATTATTAGAGATGAGGTAAACTTTTTGCCAACACTTGCAAAATATAGAGTTTATATAATTGATGAGGTACATATGCTGTCAACAGGTGCATTTAATGCACTTTTAAAAACATTAGAAGAGCCACCAGCACATGTAAAATTCATTTTAGCAACAACAGAACCACAAAAATTACCAGCAACAATACTTTCTAGATGTCAAAGATTTGACTTTAAAAAAATATCAGATGAAAATATAGACAAAAGATTACAATATATATGTGATGAAAGCAAAATAGAAATAACAAAAGAGGCGCTAAAAATTATAGCTGTATTATCAGAAGGTGCAATGAGAGATGCTTTAAGCATATTAGAAAGATGTTTACAAGAAGGAAATAATCAAATAAATGAAGAGCTAGTAAAAGAACTAGTTGGAATTCCAAAGCTAGAATATATAAGTGGAATAACAGAATCAATTATAAATTATGATGTGGATAATGCACTAAAAGTAGTAAACGAAGTATTAAAACAAGGTAAAGACATAAGTAACTTAATTTGGGAGATAATCAAATATTTTAAAGATATTTTAGTGTATAAAACTAGTCAAACTTTAGAAATATACAATGAAAAAGAAATAACACAAATAAAAGAGCTTGCAAATAATGTTTCTAAAGAAAGACTATTGCAAATAATATATGATTTATCAAATTTAAGTAATGAAATAAAATGGTCATCACAAAAGGGATTAATGTTTCAAGTAGAAATTATAAAATTATGTAATAAAGGTCAAGATGTAAAAAACATAACAGGACTAGAAGAAATAAACACAAGATTACAAAAATTAGAGGAACAAGTAAAAAATGGTGTAAAAGTCACAAAAGTGCCAGTTGAGAATACTCCAAAGGTAGATAAAACTGTACCACAAAATGAAATAACCAAAAAAGTGATTAATGGTAAAGAGGGCTCAACAGGGGAAAAATGGCCCAATATATTGAACAATTTAAAAAAGTCTGGTAAAATATTGTTATATACTAATTTGATAAATGCAACGCCAGTAGAGCTAAATGACCTAGTTATTGGGATAGAATTTAAGAATGGAGTAACACCATTTATAAAAAGTGTAATAGAAAGAGCAGAAAATATAGTAGAACTTGAAAAAGCTATTTCAATGGAATATGGTAAGGAAATGAAAATTAAAATAATAGATGGTAAAACTGAACAGGTAAATAAAATACAAAGTGATCCAATAGACAATTTACCAGCAGATTTGGATATACCAATTAATATAATAGAAGACTAAAAGGAAAGGAAGAAAATTAAAGATGTCAAAAAGAGGTGGATTCCCAGGAATGGGAGGATTTGGAGGAATGAACATAAATCAACTAATGAAAGAAGCAAAAAAAATGCAAGCAGATATGGAAAAATCACAAGAGGAATTAGCAAACAAAGAATTTGACTCAACTGCAGGAGGAGGAGCAGTATATGTTAAAGTATCTGGCAACAAAGAAATAAAAGAAATTAAAATAAAAAAAGACGTAGTTGATCCAGAAGATGTAGAGATGTTACAAGATTTAATTTTAACATGTGCAAATGAGGCTTTAAGAAAAGTCGATTCAGCACAAGCTGAAAGCTTAGGAAAGTATAACATACCAGGAATGATGTAAAAGCGAGAGGAAAAAATATGTCATATTATTCACCATCAATAGAAAAACTAATAGAAGCATTTGAAAAATTACCGAGTATAGGAAGCAAAACAGCGGCAAGACTTGCTTTTCACATATTAGATGCAAGTGAGCAGGAAACAAATGAATTTGTTTCAGCAATATTAAATGCAAAAAAGAATTTAAAGTATTGTTCAAAATGTTATAACATATCAGATACAGATCCTTGTCCAATATGTAGTAGTGCAAAAAGAGACCAAACTTCTATATGTGTTGTAGAAGATGTAAGAGATGTAGTAGCAATGGAAAGGACGCATGAATTCAAAGGAGTATATCATGTATTACATGGAAGTATTTCACCAATGAATGGAATAGGACCAGATGATATAAAAATAAAAGAACTACTTTCAAGGTTAATGGATGGAACAGTAAAAGAAATAATACTTGCAACGAACCCAAGAGTAGAAGGAGAGGCTACAGCTGTATATATTTCTAAACTTATAAAACCTATGGGAATAAAAGTAACAAGAATAGCACATGGAATTCCAGTAGGTGGAGATTTGGAATATACAGATGAAATAACGTTAAGCAAAGCACTAGAAGGAAGACGAGAAATATAAAAATAATAAAAGGAGGAAAAACATATGACAGAAAAAACGCTAATGAAGATACTAAGTGAGAATGATAAATTACGAAAGGATATAAGAAAACTACAAAGAGAATTAGAGACAACTTTGCAGAAAGGAGAGAAAAAGTAATATATGGAAGGACAAGAAAATGTAAATACAGGGATGAAAATAGAAAACATAAAAAATACAAAAGAAAATCCCAAAATGAAATTAGAGGACAAAATTGGTCTATTGCAACAACAAATAAGATATTATATTGGAATTATAAGACGTCAAAATAGAATTGTAAGAGCTTATGAGATGGATAAAAGAAGAGCGAAGAATAGCGAGGAAGCTAAAAAAAGAATAATAGAAAACCAACTAGAACCTGAAAAAAAGACATTGAGAAAATATAAGGAATCATTACGTACAATGGAAGAAGAACTATTAATGTGCGAATATTGGGCACTGGAAGAATATTTAAAAGGAAGTAATGGAACATATATTGCACCAGCAGATAAGCTACCTAAAATTTATTTCCTTCCAGTAATTGGTAGGTTGGCTCGATTTGGCAATACACAAGGATATCTTGCTGGTAGAAAGAAAGAAATAGTTGAACAACTTGAAAAAATAAGTGAAAGGAATACAGAAGGCACAGAAAAAAGTAAAGAGAGTACAGATAATGGCATCAATAATCCAGTGATATCTAAGCTTGATGAATTTGCACGAAACAACCTGGTTGATAATAAAACAACCAGACCAAATATTAAATCTGTTGCGAGATTGGCAAAAAAACCAAGAACACCAAGAACACTTAAGGATAAACCAAAAACAACAAGTGGAAGATTTGAAGGAGAAAAAATAGGTAGCCCAGGTAGAAAAAAAGGGAAATCACAAATCAAATATACAGAAGAAAGATAATAAAGAAAAAGACACACTCCATGAAATCTCATGGAGTGTGTCTTTTATGTCTATATTATAAAATATTAACTAAAGTATCACAAATTTGTTTAGTAGAATTTGGCTTAGCCAATAGTTTAGTATGTTCTTTCATTTCCGCTAATTTATTGGGTGAATTAAAAATTTGTGAAAGTATTACCTCTGGATTATCATCCTTTCTTATCCAAACACCAACATTATTTTTCTCTAAAAATAATGCATTTTCTTCTTCTTGACCAGGAAGTGGATTAATAACAATAATTGGCAAATTAGATACTAGGCTTTCAGTTGTTGTAAGCCCGCCAGGTTTGGTAATAACAACACTAGAAATGCTCATTAATTCTGGTACCTTATCCGTAAATGGTAATACACGTACTCTATTTTCTACGTTCATGTCAGACAAAACTTCTTCAAAAGCAAGCTTCATTTTTTCGTTTTTTCCGGCTATTGCAACTATCTGAAAATCATTTGCAACAGAAATTAAATCTTTTAAAATTTGTACGGTTTTATCTTTGCCCAAGCCAAACTCCCCACCGCCAAAAAATAAAGCAACTTTTTTATTTATATCTAAGTTAAACATTTTAAATATATTTTTTCTATCAAAATTTTGCAGGAATCTATTAGAAAAAGGAATTCCGGTCACAAATATTTGAGATGCTGGAATACTATGTTCTATTAACTCATCTTTCATATGTTCATTAGATACAAAATATAAATCAGTATATTCATGACCAACTATCCATTGTTCGTGAATTTCAAAATCTGTTAAAATGGTTGCCAATTTGCAATTTAATTCTCCCTTCTTTTTTAAATAGCTTACCATTTGGCTACTAAAAGGATGTGTAGAAAGAATTAAATCAGGGCTGGATTCTAATATTAATTTAGCAAGTTTTCTTGCCATCAGCTTATTACTATTTTTACTTATTTTTGAAAGAAGTCCTCTTTGCGAATGGTCATATACTTCTTTCCAAAGTTTAGGCGCTTTTTTTGCCATTTCTCTATATGCACCAGTAGTTAGTTTTTCTAAAACAGCATTAATATATTTCATACAATCAACTAATTCTGTTTGAATATCTGGATAATTTTCATTTAAATAATTATTTATTGATTTTGCAGCAGAAAGATGTCCTCCTCCATAAGAAGCGTAAAAAATTAAAATCTTTTTCATATGTTTCCCCTTTCATTAAAATTCTAACATAAGTTATAAAAAAAATAAAGAATATGGAATAATTTATAAAAAATAATCCAAAATATTAAAAAGTGTGAAAAAGGAGGAAAATGTGAAAAGATTTATAAAAATTACATTATTAATATTAATTTTAATATTTGAGATTATAACATATATTAAAAGCAAAAATGTTCAGGCAGTAAGTCAAGGAAGCAATGTTTCAGATGTACAATTGCTTGCAAGAGCAATAAATGGCGAAGCAAGAGGTGAAACTTATGAAGGACAGGTTGCAGTAGGTGCAGTTATATTAAATAGAGTAGCACACTCGAGTTTCCCAAATACAATAGCGGGAGTAATATATCAACCGGGTGCATTTACGGCTGTATCTGATGGACAAATAAATGTAGCAATAGAAGAGAGCTCCACAGTTGTAAAAGCAGCAAGAGATGCTTTGAATGGATGGGATCCAACAGATGGAGCTATATATTATTTTAATCCAGATACGGCTACTAACAAATGGATATGGTCAAGACCATTAATAAAGACAATTGGAAAACATAGATTTTGTAAATAGAAAGGATGATTTTTTTGAGTAGTGTAAAACAGAAAGTATATGATTGGAAAGATAGGTTAAGAGATAGACATATGCTTACTTTAGTGGTAGGTTTAATTGTAGTTATTGTTGCATTGGGACTGTATATTTATAAAAAACAAATGGAATATAGACAAGCATCAGAAAATCAATATAATATGGCATTTTATGAGTTGGTAGATTATGTTCAAAATGTAGAAACTTATTTGGCTAAATCTTTAATCTCAAGTACACCAGAACATGGGGCAGAAACACTAACAAATGTATGGAGAGAAGCTAATTTGGCACAAGTGTATTTATCAAGATTACCAATAGACAGTGTAGAACTAGAAAACACATCAAAATTTTTAAACCAAGTAAGTGATTATAGTTATTCATTATCAAGAAAAAATATATATAATGAAAAATTAACAACAGAAGACTTAGATAATTTAAAGCAACTTCATGATTACAGTATAAACCTAGAAAATACATTAAATCAATTATCAAATGATTTAAATGGTGGAAGAATCAGTTGGGGCGAATTAACCAAAAAAGGAAGTGTAGCATTTGCACAACAAGTAAGCAATATATCAAAAGATAGTTTTGGAAACATGGAAGAAAACTTTCACGAATATTCAGGTTTAATATATGACGGAGCGTTTTCAGAACACATGACCAAGAGCGAAAAAAAAGGGTTAACAGGAGAAAATATAGATGAGGAAGCAGCAAGAAATAAAGTGAAAGAGTTCATAGGAGAAGACAAGATTGAAGAAATAATTTCAAATGGAAAATCAGAAAACACAGATATTATAGCATATGATTTTACAGTGAAATTGAAGGAAGATAAAAATAATAAAGCATATATTTCTATTTCAGAGAAGGGTGGACATGTAGTATTTATGAATTACAATAGAGATGTAAATGCAGAAACAATAACTCAAGAAAAGGCAGATGAGTTTGGAAAAAAATTTTTAAAAGATAAAGGTTTTGACAATATGAAAGAAACCTATTATTTAAAGGAAAGTGGAATAGTTACAATTAATTATGCTTATGAGCAAGATGGAGTAACAATTTATTCTGATTTAATTAAATTAAAAGTGGCATTAGACAATGGAGAAGTATTAGGAATAGAAACAAAAGGATATTTAAACTCGCATGAAGAAAGAAATATACAACAAGCCAAAATAAGCAAAGAACAAGCAAAAGAAAATTTAAATCCAAAACTGCAAATAGAAAGTGAAGCATTAGCTATAATTCCTACAAAATGGAGAACAGAAAGGCTATGTTGGGAATTTAAAGGAAAAGTAGATGATACAGACTTTTTAGTATATATAAATGCAGAAACAGGCAAAGAAGAAGATATATTAGTAATTGTAAATACGCCAAATGGAACATTAACACATTAGTAAAAAAATAGGGCATTGTAAACACAGTGTCTTATTTTAATAGAAAAACAATAGTTGCTAATTAAATGATTATAGCATATAATATTTGAAATAAAATATAATTACTAAAGTAGAGAGGATGAAGGTAAAACTTATGGCTGATATAACAGTTGGAGATATAAAAAAGATAACAAAAGGTAAATTATTATGTGGAAATGAATATGATATATGTGAAAACTTTTGCATAGACAGCAGAGAGATAAAATCAGGAGATGTATTTGTTGGAATAAAAGGAGAAAGAGTAAATGGAAACGAGTTATATGAAGAAGTATTAAAAAAAGGTGCAAAGTGTTTAATATTGGAAAATGTGGAAATCCCAGAAGATATAATAAAAAAGTATACTGATTCAGCAATTATAATAGTTGAAGACACAATAAAAGCATTACAACAAATTGCAGAATATAAACGAAATTTATATAAAATACCAGTAATAGCTATAACAGGAAGTGTAGGCAAAACAAGTACAAAAGACATTGTAGCAGAAGTAGTTTCAAAAAAGTACAAAGTATTAAAAACACAGGGAAATCTAAATAATCACATAGGATTACCACTAACTATTTTAAGCTTAAAAGACGAAGAAACAATGGTGGTAGAATTAGGTATGAGCCATTTGGGAGAAATAAGTACTTTGACTAAAATTGCAAAACCAACAATTGCAATAATTACAAATGTAGGTACAGCACACATAGGAAATTTGGGATCAAGGGAAAATATATTAAAAGCCAAAATGGAGATAATAGAAGGACTACAAAACAATGGAACATTAATAATAAATAATGATAATGACCTATTACACAAATGGAACTTAGAAAATAACCATAAAATAAATGTAATTACATATGGAATACAAAACAAAAGCAATGTAATGGCATATAATATACAACAAAATGAAAAAGGAAGCACATTTAATACAAAAGTGGAAGAGCAAGAATATAATGTAAAAGTAAAAATAGGAGGAGAACACTTTGTATATAACAGCCTGTGTGCAATAGCAGTAGGACTAAAACTTGGAATTAATATAGAAAAAATCCTAGAAGGAATACTAGATTTTAAATTGACAGAAAAAAGAATGGAAATGTTTACAAATGATAAAGGAATATTAGTAATAAATGATTGTTACAATGCTAATTATGATTCTATGAAAGCAGCAATTGAATATCTAGCAAAACTACCAAACAAAAGAAAAATAGCAATATTAGGAGATATGCTAGAACTTGGCGAATACTCTAAACAATTGCATGAAAAAGTAGGCGAAGAAATAAATAAAAACAAAATAGACGTCCTAATAACAGTAGGAGAAGAAGCAAAAAACATAAGCAAAATAGCACAAAAAACCGTAAAAGAAATATATAACTTTGAAAAAAATGAGCAAGCAATAAAACTACTACAAACATATCTACAAAAAGAAGACGCAGTATTAATAAAAGCATCAAATGGAATGAACTTCACCGAAATTTCTGCCCAATTGGAGACAGTCCCTAATTGAGCAAACGGGACCAAAAGGGACAGTCCTTAAAGTAAAAAAGGAGGAAAATGATGAATTTAGGTGTCATTATGGGAGGAATGTCTACAGAACACTATGTTTCAATTGTTTCTGGGACTTCAATTGTAAATAATCTGAATAAAAAGAAATATAAAATTTTTCCAATATACATAGACTTAAAAGGAAATTGGTATAAATATATAAAACCAATAGAAGAAATAGAAATATTACAAGTGGGAGAAATACCACAGGAACTAGAAAAGATAAATAATGAAATTGAATATTTAAAAAATATGGATGTTGTTTTTCCAGCTCTGCATGGATTGTATGGAGAGGATGGAACAATACAAGGATTATTGGAGTTACTTAATGTAAAATATGTTGGTTGTAAGGTGTTGGCTTCTGCTGTTTCAATGGATAAGGTGTATACAAAAATTCTTTTTGAGAAAGCAAATATTCCACAAGCTAATTATATTTATATAAAAGCTTTTAACAATATATATACAGTTGTAGATAATCAGTTAAATGAACAAGAACTGAACTTAGACGAAGTAAGTTCTATGGTAGAAAAACAATTAGGATATCCAGCATACGTAAAACCATCAAATTCTGGGTCATCTGTTGGGATAAGTAAAGCTAAAAATAGTGATGAGTTAAAAACAGCAATAAAAGAAGCAGTAAAATATGATAAAAAGATATTGATAGAAGAAGAAATAAAAGGCAAAGAAATAGAATGTGCAATTTTAAAAAATGAAAAAGTAGAAGCTTCAACAGTAGGTGAAATACTTTCAGCAGATGAATTTTACAGCTTTGATGCGAAATACAAAAATAAAGACTCAAAGACTGTAATTCCTGCAAATATAAGCAAAATGGAAATAGAAGAAATTAGAAAATTAGCAATAAAAGCATTTAATGCTGTAGATGGAAGCGGATTGGCAAGAGTAGACTTCTTTATAAAAGAAGCAGATAATAAAATATATATTAATGAAATAAACACAATGCCAGGATTTACGCAAATTAGTATGTATCCAAAATTGTGGGAACAATGTGGAATAAAATACTCAGATTTATTGGATAAGTTAATAGATAGTGCTAAAAAATAAAATATGTTTATAAGGAAAGATAAGAAATGGAATTATTAGAAAGAATAGATAATAGAGTAAAAAATACATTATCAGAAAAGAGATATTTTCATTCTGTTTGTACAATGAACAGAATGGAGATATTAGCTAAAATATATAATATTGATGTAGAAAAGGCAAAATTAGTAGGACTTATACATGACATAGCAAAAGAAATGTTACCAGAAGATGCATTTGAATATATGGAAAGGAATGAATTGATAATAGATGATATAGAAAAAAAGTGTCCAAGTTTACTACATGCTAAAATAGGAGCGAATATAGCAAAAACAGAATATGGATTTACAGAAGAAATGTGCAAAGCTATAAGGGTGCATACAACGGGAAGCGCTGATATGAGTTTAATGGACAAGATGTTATTTATAGCAGATGGTACAGGAGATGATAGAAAATGGGAAGATGTGCCATATGTTCGTGAATTATCAGAAAAAAATTTAGATGTAGCCGTTTTATATATGTTAGATTTAAATATAAAAGATATAATAGATGAAAAAAAGCTTATACATCCAGACAGTGTTTTAGCCAGAAATGCATTAATAAAATAAATAGCGGAAAACCGTAAATCCATAGCAAAATTAGGAAAATGTATTGAAAATGTAACCAAAATGTAATATAATTGTAATATATGGAGGCAAAATGTGTATTTGAAATATCCGTAGTGACACAAACACTGATTTAGAACATTATGGAATAGTAGGCAAATACTGTTATTGACTTACATTGGAAAAAAATATAAAATAAAATTATAATAAAAGATAAAAAGGTGGTAAAAGGAATGAAACTAAAAAAGAAAAATGTACTTATATTGTTAACACTTATGTTTATACTAATGACAAGTATGTTTAGTATGGTTAGTGCTAGAACAGAAAATAAATGGTTTGGACTAGAACTATTACGTGAATCTGGAAATGGGTACATAGTTAATGGAAAAAACGTATGGGAAATATGTTCATATGGAACAGGAACAACCCCTTCAGCAGTTGCTGACCATAGTGAAACAATATACTGTTTAAGAGCAGGCATTGGTTTTGGTAGCAACAACTGGGGAAATTCAGAAACAGAGAAAAAATTGTATACAAGCTCTTTTGATATGAAACAAGAAAAAATACCAGCAGAATATCTATCTGTACTACCAGAAGGTGAAACATACAAAAAAATGCTATGGATATTAGATAATTCATATGTAGCACCAAAAACAGCACAAGAACAAAATACTGCAAATGAGTATAAAAATAAACTTTTAGAAAAAGCAGGAATACCTCAAAGCGAAAACAAGTTGACAGATGAGGATATAGATGCAGTACAACAATTAGCTATATGGTATTTCACAAATCCTAACTCAGAATATCAAGTAGGAGATTCATTTATATTCTATATAAAAAATGAAGATGGAACATTTGCTATAAACCAAAAATTAGGTGGAGAATACATCTTTGAAAATGGAGAAGCAAGACATACTCAAGCAAATAAATTGATAAAATACTTTATAAACAATGCAAATGCACAAGCAGCATTAAGCCCATCAATAAATAGTACCGTAAAACCACTTGAAATAGAAAAAACTAATCCTACAGTAAAAGTAGAAAATAACAAATATATAGTAGGACCATATAAAATAAAACAAAATATTAATTGTGAATATACATATAATGTTACTTTTACAGATGGTAATGGAAATGAAATAGAAAATTATACTATATTAGATAACAATAATAATACATTACAAAATATAGAAGTAAACAAGGAATTCTATATTTCTGTACCAATGTCTACAAACGTTAATGAAGTTAAAATAAAAATAGACTTTTCATATTTTGCTACAGATATAAGATATTGGGTTGTAACAAATGCAATAGCATCAAATCAACCAATAGCAATAATAGACAGAAAAAAAGTAGAAGCTAACGATGAATTAGCTATAAACTATACAAAGCCTCAATTTGACCTAGCTTTAAGAAAATTTATAACAAAAATTAATGGAGTAGAATTAACAGGTAAAGATAGTAGAATACCACGAGTAGACTTAACACCTTTAATATCAGGAACAGGGACTACAGCAATATATGAACACACCAAAAATCCAATAATAGTAAATACAGGAGATAAAGTAACATATATAATTAGGATATATAATGAGGGTAAAACAGATGGATTTGCAACAATGGTGGAAGATGTTTTACCAGAAGGATTAATACTTGCAACTAACAGTGATATAAATACAAATAATGGTTGGGAAGTATTAAAAACTGGCGATGGAAAAACATATGTTGGAACAAATAAATTAGCAGACCAAGTTATTAGAGCATTTGATGATGAAAATCTAGATTATAAAGATTTAGAAATTGAGTGCGAAGTAACAATGAATGCTGGAAACGAAAAAATATTGTTAAAAAATATTGCAGAAATTACAGATGATTCAAATATATATCAAGAGGCAGATAGAGATTCGGAACCAGGAAATGTAGATATTCCAAACTATGGAACAATAAATCAACAAGATGATGATGATTTTGAACAATTAGTAATTAAACCAATAGAAGTTAAACCAGAGTTTGACTTAGCATTAAGAAAATTTATTACAAAAGTTAATGGTACAGAGCTAGAAAGCTTAGGACTAGAAAACAGAGAACCACAAGTAGATGTTACACCATTAATAAATAATAGAAAAACCTTAAATACAACAGCAATATATACACATACTAAAACACCTGTAACAGTTAGAAAAGGAGATATAGTAACATATATTATAAGAATATATAACGAAGGGGATACAGCAGGATATGCTATAAAAGTAGAGGATATATTGCCAGCAGGACTACAACTAGCAGAAAATAGCAAAGTAAATGAAAAATACGGATGGGAAGCTGTAAAACATGAATATATAGAAGGGGCAACTGTAATACACAGCACATACTTAAAAGATACAGAAATAAAAGCATTTAATCAAGAAGAATTAGACTATAAAGATTTAGAAGTTGAATGTGTTGTAACAGCAACACCAGGAGAAGAAAGAATAACTCTAAGAAACATTGCAGAAATTGCAGAAGACAATAATGCATTAGAAATAGATGATAGAGATTCAACTCCTGCTAATGTTGATGCAAGAATATTTAAAGAAGATGACCACGAGGATGATGAAGACTTTGAAAAATTGGTAATTGAACCAGCAATAAAAACAGAATTTGACTTATCATTAAGAAAGTTTATAACTTCAGTAAATGGTGTTGAGTTAAAAGATGAAAACAATAATTATTTAAGAGCTCCAATAGTAGATATAACAAATTTATTAAATGGAACATCTAAAACTGCAATATATAAACATTCAAAGGCACCAGTAGCAGTTGACTTAGGAGATGTAATAATATATACAATAAGAGTGTACAATGAAGGTGAAGAAGATGGATATGTTACAGAAATAACAGACCATTTGCCAGAACAACTAGAATTTATAGTAGATGATGAATTAAATGCAAGCTATGGATGGACAGTTAGCGGAGATGGTAGAACAGTTAGAACAGACATAACATCATTAGACACACAAAACTCAGCAAGTAGGGATACAATTTACCAGGATAGAAAACAAGGAAATGATAAAGTAAAATTGGATAAATTAACAACCAATGGAATTGACTATATAGATGTAAAAATAAAATGCAAAGTAAAATTAAACAGTAATATATACAAGAAAATTACAAATATAGCAGAAATTTCTGGATATGTAGATATAAATGGAAATACAACATCAGATAGAGATTCAACAGCAAGTGTTGTTTTACCAACAGATGAAACATTGCCAAACTATAAAGATGACGAAATAAACAATGGAGATGAATACATTCCAGGACAAGAAGACGATGATGATTTTGAAAAATTAGTTTTACAAAGATTTGATTTATCATTAAGAAAATTTATAACAAAGGTAAATGAAGAAGAAGTAACAGAAAGAATACCAGTGTTTACAAGAAAAGCAGATGGAACATATACATATGAACATCCAAAAACACCTGTAAGTGTTATGACAGAAGATTTAGTAACATATACATTAAGAATATATAATGAGGGAAATCAAGCAGGATATGCTAAGAGAGTAAAAGATGACATTCCAGAAGGTTTAGAGTTTTTACCTGAAAATGAAACTAACACACAATATAGATGGAAAATGTACAAGGAAGATGGAGAATTAGCAACAGATGTAAAAGAAGCAAAATATATAGAAACAGATTACCTATCAAAAGAACAAGAGAAACAAGAAGGCGAAAACTTAATACAAGCATATAATCCATCAACAATGACACAGCCAGACTATAAAGATGTAAAAGTAGTATTTAAGGTAAAAGAGCCAAGCACATCAGATAGAATAATAATAAATACTGCAGAAATTTCAGACGACAGTGATGAATATGGCAAACCTGTAAATGATGTAGATTCAGAGCCAAATAACAATAAGCCAGATGAGGATGATATAGACATTGAAAAAGTTAAAGTAAAATATTTTGACTTAGCATTAAAGAAATGGGTAACATCATCAATAACAATATATGATGGAAAAACAACAATTGTAAAAACAGGGCACACAGGTGATGAAGATCCAGAGCCAGTTGTTAAAGTAGATATAAAAGAAAGTAGACTAAAAGATATAATTGTAAAATTTACTTATAACATAAAAGTAACAAACGAAGGAGAAATAGCAGGATATGTTAAAGAAATTTCAGATTATATACCAGAAGGCCTAAAATTCATAAAAGAAGATAACCCAAATTGGGAAGAAGTAGAGGGCAAAGTAGTAACAAGACAATTAGAAAATACACTATTACAGCCAGGAGAAAGCGCAACAGTAGAAATAACATTAACATGGATCAATGATAAAAATAACTTAAATTTAAAAGTAAATGTTGCAGAAATAAGCGAAGACTATAATGAAAGTAATACACCAGATATAGATTCTACACCAAATAATCAAGTAGAAGGCGAAGACGACCAAGATGATGCACCAGTAATTTTATCATTACAAACAGGAACAACAGGACAATATATAATACTAACAATGTCAATTTTAGCAATAATGGCAACAGGAATAGCATTAATAAGAAAATATGTAATATAAAACAACAGGGGATGACTTAGGTTATCCTCTATTTTAAAAATATGTGTAATCATTTGCTATATATAACAATTTGCATTTGATAAAAAACTATTTACATTTATACGTTTATATAATAAAATATTACCCAGTTAATATTTTATTATGGAGTTTGATTATGATTAAAAAATATTTTTTAGTATTTTTAATTTCAATGATACCACTTATAGAATTAAGAGGCTCTGTACCAATTGGTCTTAGCAATTTATGGGGAGGCCCTATTGATATATTGCCACTGTATTTAATTTGTATTATTGGAAATATGTTACCTGTTCCAGTTATATTTTTCTTTGCAAGAAAAGTGTTGGTATGGGGAGCAGATAAAAAGTTTATAGGAAAGTTTTTTAAGTTTTGCTTAGAAAAAGGAGAAAAAGGTGGAAAAAAACTTCAGGAAAAAGCAGGACGAGGTCTATACTGGGCATTATTTATTTTTGTTGGTATTCCTTTGCCAGGTACAGGAGCTTGGACGGGTACTCTTGCAGCCAGCTTACTAGACATGGATTTTAAAAAAAGTAGTATAGCAGTAATGGCAGGAGTTATTTTGGCAGGAATAATAATGGGGTTGGCGTCAGCGGGAGTTTTTGGCGCTGCAGGTGCAATTTTAGGTGCATAAAAAATTAAAAATATAAAATGGAAACTATTGACAAGTTGCGTTAGAATAGGGTATACTAGATTATAGATGTGTTAATATGGAGAGACATTAATTCTATTTAGAAACAAGGGTGGTAAAAATAGAAAACGTGTTTTTAAAAGAAAATTAACAAACAACAAGAAAATTGACAAAACGTAATATTTGTCAATAGTTTTTTTGTTGTTAAATTTTATAGTTATGTAAATTGTTTAAAAGAGGAATTGCTCTTAAAAATATTTGCAAATAATAGAACTTGGAGAGCAGGAAGTTTGTGTTATTGCAAATGTCTTTAGGAAGACAAGAAGGACTTTTGAATGATTTGATATATATTTTTCTGCTTAATATTTTTTAGAGGTGATTTTTGATGAAAGACATCAAATATGAAAAATGTACTCGTAAGACTTTTGCAAAAATAGATGATTCTATAGAAATGCCAAATCTTATCAAGGTACAAAAAGATTCATATGACTGGTTTGTAGAAGAAGGACTAGGAGAAATACTAAAAGATATTTCACCCATAGTTGACTATTCTGGAAATTTAGTTCTTGAATTTTTAGATTACTATATGGAAGAAAAGACAAAATACACACTAGAAGAAGCAAAAGAAAGAGATGCTACATATGCAACAAGATTGCATGTAAAAGTAAGATTAATAAACCGTGAAACAGGAGAAATTAAAGAACAAGAGATTTACCTTGGAGATTTCCCACTTATGACAGACAGTGGTACTTTTGTTATTAATGGAGCAGAAAGAGTTGTAGTTAGCCAATTAGTACGTTCACCAGGATGCTATTACGCAAAAGAATTCGACCCTAAAACAGGTAAAAGAATTTATACTTCAACAGTAATGCCTATAAGAGGAGCTTGGCTAGAATATGAAACAGATGGAAATGACGTTTTCTATGTAAGAGTTGATAGAACTAGAAAATTGCCAGTTACATCATTATTAAGAGCGATTGGAATTGCAACAGATGAGCAAATAATTGCTTTATTTGGCGAAGAACCAAAAATTACAGCTACTATACAAAAAGATACAGTTAAAACACCAGACGAAGCTTTAATAGAAATATATAAAAAATTAAGACCAGGAGAACTTCCAACAGTTGATGCTGCAAGGAATTTGTTTAATGGTTTATTCTTTGATGACAGAAGATATGACTTAGCAAAAGTTGGAAGATATAAATTTAATAAAAAATTAAGTTTATCAACTAGAATAACAGGCAAAGTTGCATTTGAAGATATTGTAGATTCTGAAACAGGAGAAGTTTTAGTAGAAAAAGATTCTGTAATTTCAGAAGAAGTAGCAGAAAATATTAGAAATTTGGGTATAAATATTGTAGACGTAAAAGTTGATGATAGAAGAGTAAGAATTATAGGAAATGGAACAGTAAATATCCACAAAGTTTTACCAAATGTGGATTTGTCTGACCTACATATTAAAGAATATGTGAATTATGAAGTATTAAAATCAATAATAGATACAACACCAGAAGATAAATTGCATGATGTTATAAAAGAAAGAATTGAAGAATTAATTCCAAGACATATAACCAATGAAGATATGATTGCATCAATAAGCTACTTATTAAATCTAGATAATGGCTTAGGAAATGTTGATGATATTGACCATTTAGGAAATAGACGTATTAGATGTGTTGGAGAATTATTACAAAATCAATTTAGAATTGGACTTACTAGATTAGAAAGAGTAGTAAGAGAAAGAATGACAATACAAGATTTAGATGTTATTACTCCACAAACATTAATAAATACAAAACCAATAACATCATCAATAAAAGAGTTCTTTGGAAGTTCACAATTATCACAATTTATGGACCAAACAAACCCATTATCTGAGCTAACACATAAAAGAAGAATATCTGCATTAGGCCCTGGGGGTCTTTCAAGAGAAAGAGCAGGATTTGAAGTTCGTGATATTCACTATACACATTATGGAAGACTTTGCCCTGTAGAATCACCAGAAGGACCAAACATTGGATTAATATCTGCGCTTTCTTCATTTGCAATTATAAATGAATATGGATTTGTAGAAACACCATACAGAAAAGTGGTTGACGGAAAAGTTACAGATGAAATTATGTATATGTCAGCAGATGAAGAAGATAAATATATAATTGCACAAGCTTCTGAACCTGTTGATGAAGAAGGAAAATTTATAAATGACAGAATTAGAGTAAGACATAGAGAAGAAATAACAGTTGCAGATAAAGATAAGGTTAATTTTGTTGATGTATCGCCAAAACAACTTGTTTCTGTTGCGGCTGCAATGATTCCTTTCTTAGAGCATGATGATGTTAAACGTTCTCTAATGGGATCAAACATGCAACGTCAAGCGGTTCCATTACTTACAGCAGAATCGCCAATAGTTGGAACAGGTATAGAATACAGAGCAGCAAGAGATTCTGGTATTACAGTACTTGCAAAATCTGATGGAATAGTTGAAAAAGTAACTGGTGATGAAATAAGAATTAGAAATAAAAAAGATGAAATAGATACATACCATTTAAGAAAATTCAAAAGAACAAATGGTGGAACATGTATTAACCAAAGACCAGTTGTAGTAAAGGGAGAAAAAGTTAAGGCTGGAGATCTAATAGCAGATGGACCATCTACAAAAAATGGCGAAATGGCGCTTGGAAAAAATGTTTTAATAGCATTTACAACTTGGGAAGGCTACAATTACGAGGATGCTGTATTAATTAATGAAAGATTGGTAAAAGAAGACGTATATACATCTATTCATATAGAAGAATATGATTGTGAATGTCGTGACACAAAATTAGGACCAGAGGAAATTACAAGAGACATTCCAAACGTTGGAGATGATAGTCTAAAAGACTTAGACGAAAATGGAATTATAAGAATAGGTGCAGAAGTAAGACCAGGAGATATATTAGTAGGTAAAGTAACTCCAAAAGGCGAAACAGAGCTTACAGCAGAAGAAAGATTGTTAAGAGCTATATTTGGAGAAAAAGCTAGAGAAGTAAGAGATACTTCATTACGTGTACCACATGGCGAAGCAGGAACAATAGTCGATATAAAAATATTTACAAGAGAAAATTCAGACGAATTAGGACCTGGCGTAAATCAAATAATAAGATGTTATATAGCTACAAAAAGAAAAATATCTGTTGGAGATAAAATGGCAGGACGTCACGGAAATAAAGGTGTTATTTCTCGTATACTTCCAGAAGAAGATATGCCATTCTTGCCAGACGGAACACCAGTAGATATAGTTTTAAACCCATTAGGTGTACCTTCTCGTATGAACTTAGGTCAAGTATTGGAAGTACATTTGGGAATGGCAGCAAAAGCATTGGGCTGGAAAGTTGCAACACCAGTATTTGATGGAGCAACAGATGAAGAAATAAGAGAACTATTGAAAAAAGCTGGGTTATCAGAAGATGGTAAAACAATACTATATGATGGAAGAACAGGAGAAGCTTTTGACCACCCAATTACAGTAGGTGTTATGTATATGCTTAAACTTCACCATTTAGTAGATGACAAAATACATGCTCGTTCAACAGGACCTTATTCAGTTATTACTCAACAACCATTAGGAGGTAAGGCACAGTTTGGTGGACAACGTTTTGGAGAGATGGAAGTTTGGGCATTAGAGGCATATGGTGCAGCTTATACATTGCAAGAAATGCTAACAACAAAATCAGATGATGTAGTTGGACGTGTAAAAACATATGAGGCTATTGTAAAAGGAGAAAATGTTCCAGAACCAGGAGTACCAGAAGGATTTAAGGTATTAATAAAAGAACTTCAAAGTTTGGGATTAGACATAAAGCTATACTCAGAAGATAACAAGGAATTAGAATTAAAAGAGAATATAGAAGACGGCATAGATTTTAATTTTGATTCTGGAAAAAAAGATGCTGTAGATGAAAATGACTTAAATGATGGATATATAGAAGAAGACGGAGAAGAACTTGGGGAAGATATGCTATTAGACGACATAGACGGAATGCTAGATGAGGACGAAATACTAATAGATGATACAGACTTAGGTGAAGATGACTTGCTAGAAGACCAAGATATGCTAGATGAGTAAAATAATTAAATAGTTTCAAGAAGGATTTTACACAGACAAAATGGAATTGCACAGCAGTGTATTGAGCAAAAATCCTTAAGAAACAAGAAAAAATAGAAGTCAAGGGGGCTAAAAGCAGTGGATGAACTAGAAATTTTCGATAAAATTAAAATAGGTATTGCATCAGACGAAAGAGTAAGAGAGTGGTCAAAAGGAGAAGTAAAAAAACCAGAGACTATTAATTATAGAACATTAAAACCAGAAAAAGATGGACTTTTTTGTGAAAGAATATTTGGACCTACAAAAGACTGGGAATGCCATTGTGGTAAATATAAAAGAGTAAGGTATAAAGGAATTGTTTGTGACAGATGTGGTGTAGAAGTAACAAAATCTAAAGTAAGACGTGAAAGAATGGGGCATATTGAACTTGCTGCACCAGTAGCTCACATTTGGTATTTTAAGGGAATTCCAAGTAGAATAGCTTTATTACTAGATGTTTCTCCAAGAAACCTAGAAAAAGTTATATACTTTGCTTCATATATTGTTACAGATAAAGGAACGTCTTCATTAACAAAGACACAAGTATTATCAGAAAAAGAATATCATGAAGCAGAAGAGAAATATGGAAAAGGCTCATTTAAAGCAGAAATGGGAGCAGAAGCAATAAGAAAATTACTAGAAGAAATAGACATAGAAAAACTATCTGAAAAACTAAAAAAAGAATTAGAAAAAGCAAGCGAGCAGAAAAAGGCAAAATTAATTAAAAGATTAGATACTGTGGAAGCATTTAGACTATCAGAAAATAAACCTGAGTGGATGGTTATGAATGTTGTACCTGTAATTCCACCAGATTTAAGACCTATGGTTCAATTAGATGGTGGTAGATTTGCAACATCAGACTTAAATGACTTATACAGAAGAGTTATAAATAGAAATAACAGATTAAAAAGGTTACTAGAGTTAGGAGCACCAGAAATAATTGTAAGAAACGAAAAAAGAATGTTACAGGAATCTGTAGATGCTTTAATAGACAATAGTAGGAGAGGAAGACCAGTAACAGGTGCTGGTGGAAGACCTTTGAAATCATTATCAGATATGCTTAAAGGAAAACAAGGACGTTTCCGTCAAAACTTATTAGGAAAGCGTGTTGATTATTCAGGACGTTCAGTTATAGTTGTTGGACCAGAACTTAAAATATATCAATGTGGTGTTCCAAAAGAAATGGCTGTAGAATTATTTAAACCATTTGTAATGAAAGAATTAGTTGGACGTGGAATAGCTCACAATATTAAAAATGCAAAGAGAATGGTAGAAAGACTAAGGCCAGAAGTATGGGACATATTGGAAGAGGTTATAAAAGACCACCCTGTATTATTAAACCGTGCGCCTACACTACATAGATTGGGAATTCAAGCATTTGAGCCAGTTTTAGTAGAAGGAAGAGCTATAAAATTACATCCATTAGTATGTACAGCTTTTAATGCGGATTTTGACGGTGACCAAATGGCTATACATATCCCATTATCACCAGAAGCACAAGCAGAAGCAAGATTTTTAATGCTATCTGTAAATAACTTGTTAAAACCACAAGATGGTAAACCAGTAACTGTTCCTACACAAGATATGATTTTAGGAAGCTACTATTTAACAATGATTGTAGAAGGTGAAGAAGGCGAAGGAATGTATTTTTCTTCTCCAGAAGAGGCAATTATTGCAAATGTAAACAAAGATTTAGGTTTGCATGCTAAAATTCATGTAAGAATGAGCAAAGTAGTAGACGGAGTTGAAAAACATAAAATAATAGAAACAACAGTTGGTAGAATTATATATAACCAAGGAATTCCACAGGATTTAGGTTTTGTAGATAGAACAAACCCAGAAAATGAGTTCCAATTAGAAATAGACTTCCCAGTTATTAAGAAAAATTTAGGAAAAATAATTGCAAAATCAATAAACAAACATGGATTAGATGCAACAGCAGAACTACTAGATTATATTAAGGCAACAGGATATAAATATTCAACAATAGGTGCTATTACAGTTTCTGTTGATGATGTAAAAGTTCCAGAAGCTAAAAAACAAATATTAGCTAGTGCAAACGAAAAAGTAAATGACGTATTAAAACAATATAAACGTGGTTTAATTACTGACGAAGAAAGATATCAATCTGTAATTAAAATATGGGAAAAAGCAACAGATGAAGTTACAGAAGCAATGAAGAGTAATTTTGAAGAATTAAACCCAGTATATATGATGTCGCAATCAGGAGCCAGAGGTAACATAAACCAATTAAGACAAATAGCAGGTATGCGTGGACTTATGGCAAGTACAACAGGTAAAACAGTTGAAATTCCGATAACATCATCATTTAGAGAGGGGCTAGATGCTCTTGAGTACTTTATTTCAGCACACGGTGCTAGAAAAGGTTTAGCAGATACAGCTTTAAGAACTGCAGACTCAGGATACTTAACAAGAAGATTAGTTGATGTAGCACAAGATATAATTGTAAGAGAAGATGACTGTGGAACAAAGGAAGGAATGGAACTTTCAGATATTAAAGACGGAAATCAAGTAGTAGAAAAACTAGAAGAACGCTTATTGGGAAGATATCCATTAGAAGACATAAAGAATCCAGAAACAGGTGAGATAATAGTAACAACCGAAGAGCTTATAACAGAAGCAATAGCAGAAAAAATAGTTGCAGCAGGAATAACAAAAGTTAAAGTTCGTACAGTATTAGAGTGCAAAACAAAACATGGTGTATGTCGCAAATGTTATGGAATGGGATTAGCTTCAAGAGCAGAGGTAAACATAGGCGAAGCTGTAGGTATTATTGCTGCACAATCTATCGGAGAACCAGGAACACAGTTAACCATGAGAACAATTCACTCTGGTGGTGTCGCAGGTGTTGCAGATATCACTCAAGGTCTTCCTAGAGTTGAGGAATTATTTGAAGCTAGAAAACCAAAGGGATTAGCTATAGTAACAGAAATCTCTGGTAAAGTAAAAATTTCAGAGGATAAAAGCAAAAAAGAAGTTATTGTCACAAGCAAAGATGATAGTAAAACATATTCAATACCTTTTGGATCAAAATTACGTGTAAAAGACGAGGATGAAGTAGAAGCAGGAATGTCATTAACAGAGGGTTCTATAAATCCAAATGAAATATTAGCAATAAATGGCGTTGATGGAGTTCATAAATACTTAGTACAAGAAGTTCAAAAAGTTTATAGAAACCAAGGTGTTGATATTAACGATAAACATATTGAAGTTATTGGTAGACAAATGTTAAAAAGAGTTAGAGTTGAAGATAATGGGGATACAGGACTATTTGCAGGTTCACTAGTGGATATAAATGAACTAGAAGAAGAAAACGAAAAAATGATAGCAGAAGGTAAAAAACCAGCCACATATAAACGTGTATTATTAGGAATAACAAAAGCATCACTTGCAACAGAGAGCTTTTTATCAGCAGCATCTTTCCAAGAAACAACTAGAGTGTTAACAGAAGCTGCAGTAAAAGGAAAAGTAGATGAATTAATAGGCTTAAAAGAAAATGTTATAATAGGTAAATTAATTCCAGCTGGAACAGGATTAAGCAAATACAAAAATATACACATAGACACAGAAAAAGAAGAATGTGACTGTGAAGAAGAATGCAATAATTAATAAAGTAAACGGGACTTTTTATAGTTCCGTTTATTTGCTAATAAAAAAAATAAAAAAATACTATATTTCTACAAAAAAGTATGATATATTATATATGTATAAAAAGCTATATTGAAAGGAATGAAAAAATATATGGAAAGAGGAAGAAGATATAGTGGAGGACGAAAACTAAACATGAAAAAAGTATTTGCTGTAATAATAGCTTTTGCAGTAATTATAATGTTTATTGTAGGAATAAGAAAGATACTAAAATCAAATAAAGGAGCTGTGGAAAAGACAGTTGTTCAAAAGTATTTCGCAGTATATACTAATAATAAATGGGGAGTAATAAATTCAAAAGGGACTACTGTTATAGAACCAACATATGATGAAACAATAATAATTCCAAACCCATCAAAAGCCATATTTATTTGTACATATGATGTAGATTATGAAAAGGGCTTATATAAAACAAAAGTGTTAAATGATAAGAAAGAAGAAGTACTTACAGGGTATGAGTCTGTGCAAGCATTAGAAAATTATGATGAAAATAATAATTTATGGTATGAATCTGATGTCTTGTTAGTAAAAAAAGATGGAAAATATGGATTAATAAATTATAAAGGAAATGAATTATTAAAATGTGAGTATAATTCAATTACAACATTAAAAGGAATAAAAAATTGCTTAATAACAGACAAAGATGGAAAGCTTGGATTAGTTGATGACATAGGAAACATAGTAATACCAAACCAATATAAAACTATAAAACAACTAGGAAATAAATATGAAGAAGGATTTATAGTGCAAAATGAAAAATATGGAGTAATAAATTGGGACAAATCAGTTGCGCTAGAAGCTAAATATGATGAAGTAAAACAGATATATGGCAATGGTAGATTTGTAGTAAAACAAGATGGAAAATGGAAAATAGTAGATACAACAGGTAATTCATATTTAGAAGAAAAATTTGATGATGTAAAATCAATAAATGGAGAAAATGTTGTAATTCAGAAAAATGGAAAATATGGAATAATGACAATTTCTGGAGATACAAAGTTAGAAACTAAATATGAAGATATAAAATTTACATATGCGGATAACTACATTGCTAAACTAGAAGGCAAATATGGGATTGTAAATGTAGCAGGACAAACAAAATTGGATTTTGTATATAATAACTTGATATATAGAAGTGATGTAGATTTTTACGAGGGTTCAAAAGAAAATATTAATTCAGATTTAATAGACAGGGATTTTAATATTAAATTAAATGGAATTGTAACAGAAATTAACAAAGATTTAGGATACATGAAAATTAGAATAAATGATGAATATAAATATTATAATTTTAAATTTGAGGAAAAATTTAACATAGAATTACTAAAAGGTAACACATTATTTTTATCAAAAAAAGATAACAAATATGGTTTTGTAAATAAAGATGGTATAGTAATGGTTGACTATATATATGATGATGCAACAGAACAAAATGAATTTGGATATGCAAGTGTAAAAAAAGATGGATTATGGGGATGCGTTAATTCAAAAGGAGAAGTCACAATATCACCAGCATACTCATTAGAAAACAGTATATTAATAGACTTTATAGGAAAATGGCATAGAGGCCAAGATTTAAACTTAAATTATTATACAGATGAAAAATAAATTATAGGAGGAGCAAGCATACAGATGGAACAAAAGATTAAATATCAATATACGTATTTCATATATCCGTATATTATAGAACCGAATAAATACAATAAATATATGCTAAAGCTTATAAGAAATCCTAAGTGTAAATTAAAAGCATTTGATAGAATAAAAGATTTTGATATATACACATATTTTTTACCAAATATAAGAGATTATATGTTTTGGACATTTGGACTATCAACTCAAAAAATAAATGAGCTTCAAAATATGGAAGGCAAGATGCAGAGTGCAATACTTTCAAAATATCCTTGTACAATTTTTGAATATGAATTAGAGAAAAATATACAGGGAAAAGTAGGAGAGCAGAACGGTATATTTTTTGATATTTTAAAAATGGAGATTATTTGCTTTAATACAGGTATATGCTTTTTAACATTTAAAACTGTTTTAAATGGAGAAAACAATTTAGATGACGTATTGAATTTTAATTATAAGTTCAGAGATATAAACTCAAATTTATCACAACTAAGGGAATATGAAAACATACGAATACAAACAAGCACTTTTAAAGATATAAGGGATTTTTCAAGTTTGATAAAAGAAATAGCAGGCAATAGTACAGGAGCAAAAAAAATAAATGTAGATACTGAAAGGTTTATTACATATTCATATGTATGCTTAGATCAAAGTTGCTGGAACGAAAGTACAAATAATACTGTACTAAATGAAAGATTTTTAAATTATGCCAATATAGCAAATGCAAACTCTAAAACAAATAGCAAGGTAAAGGAAATTGAACAAAGATATGTAAAATTTGGGTTTACAAGCTGGAGTGCAGTGGTAATGGCATCAGATATAAATACAGATAATTATACAAAACTGCCATTTGAATATGAGAATAAATATTTATATCATTATATATTTAACATATACAAAAAAATATATTTAAAAAAGTTAATATATGAGTTTAATATGAGCAATAATTTTGAGAAGATCAAGGAGCAATTTATAAATTTTACCAAATTTATATGGATACAAGAAATAACCAACAATGAGCTTGGAATAAGTATAGAAGAAAAGGAAAGAGAAAGTTTATTGCTAGAAGAGACATACCTAAGATTAAAAAATAAATATGATATACTTTATAAAAATTACAATATAGAAAGAATTGCAAAGGGAAATAAAATAATTGCAATAATAGTAATAGGTATATTTATTGTCACACTTATGAACCTATTTGGAAAATAAAAAAGTTCAATCAGATAAAATCTTATATAAGGGAGAATTTAGATGGAGATAAGAACAGGTGTAGATATAATAGAGGTAAATAGAATAAAGGAAAGTATTGAGCAGATAGGACAGGTTTTTGTGGATAGAATATTCACAGAAAAAGAACAAGAATATTGCGAAAAAACTAATAAAATGAAGTATCAACATTATGCGGCAAGATTTGCGGCAAAAGAAGCTATATTTAAAGCGATTTCTAAAAATATAAACAATACTTCTAACTGGTTATGGAAAAATATAGAGATATATAATGATGAAAAAGGAAGGCCAATAGCAGATATAAGTAAATTAGAAATAAAAAAAATAATAAGCCAGGATTTGAGTATATCACATATAGAAAACTACGCAATGGCAAGCTTTACTTTAATATTAGATAATTAATAGAGTATTTGTAACAAAGATAACTATTTAGGAAAGGATGCAAAGTCTAAAATGAGGTTTTTCGATTCACATTCACACTATAATGATGAAAAATTTGATGAGGACAGAGAAAAAATATTACATGAAATATATGAAGCTGGAATAACAAAAATTATAGTTGCAGGTTATGATATAGAATCTTCTAAAAAGGCAATAGACTTATCAAACAAATATGATTTTATATATGCTATATGTGGAATATCTCCAAATGATATATTAAAAACAGAAAATGAAATAATAAAGCAAATAAAAGAAATAGAAGATATAGCAAAAGCCGATAAAGTTGTTGGCATTGGAGAAATCGGACTCGACTATTATTGGAATAAAGAAAACAAAGAACTACAACAAATGGCGTTTATTAACCAAATAAAATTAGCGAACAAGCTGAATTTACCAATAATAATACATACAAGAGAAGCGGTTATGGATACTATAAGAAATTTAAAGGAAAATACACCAAGTAAGAAGGGAGTATTTCACTGTTGCCCATTAAACATAGAACTTGTAAAAGAAGGACTAAAACTAGGGTTTTACATTTCGCTAGCAGGACCAATAACATTCAAAAATTCTAAAAATGCAGATGAAATAATACAAATGATACCATTAGAAAAAATGCTTATCGAAACGGATAGCCCATATTTGGCGCCAGAACCTAATAGAGGGACAAGAAATGACTCAAGGAATTTAAAGTATTTAGTAGAAAAAATAGCACAAGTAAAGCAAATTGAACCAGAAAAAATTGCAGAAATTACATATAATAATTGGAAATTTTAAAACATACATGTTTAGTAAACAAAAAACATAGTGTATTACAATTAAATACACTATGTTTTTTATGTATAAATTCTAGTTATTAAAATCAACTTTTACATTTTTTCTAGCTTCTGGGTTATCTACTTCAAATAAAGTTTCTTGTGTAAAATTAAACAATCCAGCTACAATGTTTGATGGAAATACTTGAATCTTTGTATTATATGTAGTTACAATGTCATTATAGAATTGTCTAGAATAAGAAATTTTATTTTCCGTGTTAGCAAGTTCTTGTTGTAAACTTATAAAATTTTGATTTGCTTTTAAATCAGGATAAGCTTCTGAAACAGCCATAATTGTTTTTAAAGTATCAGAAAGTTGAGTGTCTAAATTAGATTTTTCTGCTACAGTTTTTGCATTTGCCCATGCAGTGCGAAGTTCTGCAACTTTTGTTAAAATATTACTTTCGTGTCCCATATATCCCTTAACAGTCTCAACAAGATTAGGAATTAGGTCAAATCTTCTTTGCAATTGTATTTCTATTTGGCTCCAAGCATTTTTAACTTTTTGTCTTAGCGAAACAAGATTATTGTATATATTTATTAGGAAAACCAATATAAGAACAACAATTATTAAAATAATCCATCCCATTTTAATATCCATCCTTTCTTTTAAGGCAATATAAAAATACCTCAATAATATAACCAATATAATATCATACATATATTAAAAATTCAATAAAATACACATAAAATTAACAAAAAAGGTTACCGGGTAATGTTTTTAAGAGTTATATTATCTGCATGTGCAGAGGCTTAAGTTTTGATGGGATTAAAAACTTATACTTCGGCGTTTTATCTGTATAATATATTAAATAGTAATCAAAAATAGATGCAAAATTTATGTTTAATTTTTTGAAAAATGGTAAAAATTATATTATATGAGGAGGAAAAATATGGAAGCATACATTGCGAAAAGAAGAAAAAAATCATCAAAAAATAAAATCTTAATAGTAATTATCTTTATGTTTATAATTGCTAGTGGTATAATACTATATAAATTTTATGAGAAAATAGATATAAATGAAACCAATCAGCCACCAGAAGTGGTAAGAACATTAAGAACTGTGGAGGAAGAAAAAAAGGAAAATAAAGAAGCGGTTGATGTTATAGAAAAAGCAACATCAAATGTTGTAGGAATATCAAAAGTAAAAAATGTTGGTAGTAGCATTTTTTTAAAGGATAGTACATCAAAACTTGGGTTAGGCACAGGTGTAGTGGTAACAGATAATGGATATATATTAACCAATGCACATGTTTCTGGGGAAAAGTATAGCACGTGCTATGTAACATTAGAGTCTGGTGAAACATTTACAGGGAATGTGGTATGGTCTGATGTTAATATAGATTTATCTATTTTAAAGATATCATGTAAAAATATGAAATATGCAGTATTAGGAGATTCTGATAATATCAAAGTTGGTGAAAAAGTATATGCAATAGGAAATCCAATTGGATTTGAGTTTGAAAGAACAGTAACATCTGGTATAATAAGTGCAGTAAATAGAACCATTAAAATAGAAGAAGATGAAGATGCTTCTTATATGAGCAATTTAATTCAAACAGATGCAACAATAAATTTAGGAAATAGTGGAGGACCATTAATAAATATAGATGGAGAAGTAATAGGAATAAATACTATAAAAATTAGTTCAGCAGAAGGAATAGGATTTGCTGTGCCAATAAATCTTATTAAAACAATAATAGAAAAATTGGCAATACAGGGAAAATTTGAAGAAGCAAGTATTGGAATATTTGCCTATGATAAAAATGTGATACCATATATAGATAAAAATTTAAAATTTGATACAGGCATATATGTTGTTCAAGTTAGTAAGGGCTCATCAGCGTATAATGCAGGATTGAGAGAAAAAGATATAATAATTAAAATAGATAATATAACACTAGAGAAGATGAGTGACTTAAGAAAATATATTTATACTAAAAATGTGGGAGATGAAGTTATATTAAGAATACAAAGAAATAATGTGGAAAAAGAGGTAAAAATGATGTTAACGCGAAAATAGTAGAAAAGTTAAATTTGACAGATCTGCTAATAAATGGTATAATATAATTGTTGCTTTTAAAGGAGGGAACAAATTTCTTATGAAAAATGATGAGAAAGCATCTATATCGCTGAAAAGAATCATTGCCATAAGCTTAATATTTTTATTTTTAACAAGCATAGCAGTAGTTGCAGGAAATGTTAAATTAAATAGCGTAAAAATAATATTATCAAGTGGTTATGAAATGAATGTATTATCTTCAAAAACTAAAATTTCAGAAATATTAGATGAAAACCATATTATAATATTGGAAGATGAAAAGGTTATTCCAAGTTTAGACGAAGAACTTTCATCAAACAATACTATAAAAATATTTAAAAACACAGATGAAGAAGTTGAAATAGCTACGGAAATAGAATGCTCAGAGAATATTAAAACAGAAGATATTTTAAAAAATTATGAACAAATAATTGAAAAAATAGTAACTGTGGAAGTAAAAATACCATATGAAACTATTACTAAAGACGTATCAACAGGTTCTGGAACAAAGCAAGACAGAATAATACAAAATGGTGTTGATGGACTAAAAAAAGTAACATATAAAATAAAATATCAAAATGATGTAGAAATAGAAAAAACAGAAATATCTAGCGAAATTATAAAAGAACCAATAAACAAAATTGTTGAAGTAAGAACAAGACAGATTACATCAAGAAGTTCAAACCTAAGAACAGCTAGCACAAACCCAGCGACAACAGCATCTACAACATTGGCAAAAAAAGTAGAAGGAATAACACCAAAAGTTGCAACTTTTAATACTTCGGCATATTGTCCATGTATGAGTTGCTGTGGTAAAACAAATGGTATAACATCATCTGGTGCATTAGCATCTCAATGGTACACATTAGCAGCAGGTTCGGTATATCCAATAGGAACAGTTATATATATACCATATTTTAAAGATAAACCAAATGGTGGATGGTTTGTGGTTCAAGACAGAGGTGGAGCAATATCAAGTGATAGATTAGATATTTTCTATAATTCACATAGTTCTGCACTACAATTTGGTAGAAGATATTTAGAATGTTATGTATATGAATTTTAATAATATAATCGGTTATCACATTTACGATAGCCGATTTATTTTAATATCAATTAGAGTAATTGCTAAGTAAAATGCTTGCATATACGCTTCTTTTTTGATATTATAGTAAAAGTAAAAATGAATTGAGGAAGAAAAATGAAACTAATATCATGGAATGTTAATGGGTTAAGAGCTAATATTACAAAAGGATTTGAAACTTTTTTTAAACAAATAGATGCAGATATTTTTTGCATTCAGGAAACAAAAATGCAGGAAGAACAAATTGATATAACTATTCAGAATATTTTAAAAAAATATAAGCAATATTGGAATAGTGCATTAAAAAAAGGTTATTCAGGTACGGCAGTATTTAGCAAAAAGGTGCCTATAAATGTGACATATGGAATAGGAATAGAAGAGCATGACAAGGAGGGAAGAATTATAACACTTGAGTTTGAAAAATTCTTTTTGGTAAATTGTTATACTCCAAATTCAAAAAAAGGCTTGGAAAGATTAGATTATAGGATGTTATGGGAAGATGAAATAAAAAAATATCTGATAAAATTAGATAAGATAAAGCCTGTAATATACTGTGGCGATTTGAATGTAGCACATGAAGAAATAGACTTGAAAAATCCAAAAACAAATAGAAAAAGCGCAGGATTTACAGATGAAGAAAGAAATAAAATGACTGAATTATTAAAGATGGGTTTTACTGACACTTTTAGATATCTATACCCAGAAAAAGAAAATGCGTACTCATGGTGGTCATATATGTCAAATGCAAGAGAAAAAAATGTTGGCTGGAGAATAGACTATTTTATTGTTTCAAAGTCAATAGAAATCCAGATACAGGATTCAATGATATACTCAGAAGTATTGGGAAGTGACCATTGCCCAATAGGACTAGAAATTAAAATATGAAAGGGGAAAAAATGGGAGAAAATAAACGTGTAATTACAAAATGGTTATATTGGTTTGTATTTGCTGTTGCTGTTATATTAGTTTACAAAACAGTAGATAATTTAGGAGAAATATTAAATTGGTTTGGAAAATTATTTTCAATTTTAATGCCATTTGTAATAGGAATATTAATAGCATACTTATTCTATATGCCAACAAAAAAATTGGAAAAAGTATATTCAAGGACAAAAAACAAATTTATAAAAAGAAAATCTAGAGCAATAGCAATATTCACAATATATGTAATAGCAATAATAGCAATTATATTTATAATTAATTTTATAATTCCAACAATAATAGAAAGCACTAAAGACTTAATAAGTAATTTTCAAAGCTATTACAATAAAACAATGGCTGTTTTAAATAATTTACCAGAGGAGTCATTCTTAAAAAATGAAATAATATATAAGTTGGCAGAACAAATAAAAAATATTGATTTAGAAAAGTATTTAAACCTTGAACAATTAGCTCAATACGCAAAAGGTGCAATAAATGTAGTTACAGGAGTATTTGATTTATTTGTGTCTATAATAGTATCCATATACATATTGTCAGAGAGAGACGAGATATTAGGATTTTTTAATAGATTATCAAAAAGAATATTCAAAGAGGAGACATATAGTAATGTAGAAAAATACTTTTACGAAACAAACAATGTTTTTTTCCGCTTTATATCAAGCCAACTGTTGGATGGAATGGTAGTTGGAATAATAACATCTATAGCGATGAAAATAATGGGGATACAATATGCTGTACTACTAGGATTTATGATAGGTCTATTTAATTTAATACCATATTTCGGAGCAATAATAGCTGTAATAATAGCAGGTATAATAACAATATTTACAGGTGGACTTGATCAAGCGATATGGATGGTAATAATAGTAACAATATTACAACAAATAGATGCAAACATAATAAATCCAAAAATAACAGGAGATTCACTAAAAATAAGCCCATTATTAGTAATATTTGCGGTAACAGTAGGTGGAGCGTACTTTGGGGTATTAGGCATGTTCTTGGCAGTACCAATAGCAACTGTAATAAAAATAATATTAGAAGACTATATAAAAAATGTTAATGCCTAGACCAAAAAGCAATTTTAATTCCCATTTACAGTGTGGATTTCTTGTAAACATTGACAAAAGCGCGAAATAAGTGTAAAATATAAGATGTAATTAGGAGGATTTTATGCCGAGCAATAAAAAAATATTTGATAAACTAGTATCGCGCGTAAAGATATATTTAGTAATAATAGCAGTACTTTTAACAATTATTTGTATAAGCAATATTAACTTAGTTCTGCCAGCAATTTTGTTTTATATTTTAGTTGTTGGATATGCTTATTGGAGCAGTGAAAAGAGAAAAGAAGAATTATCTGAGCATATAGAACACTTAACCTTTAGCGTTGATAAAGCAGCAAAGGGAACACTGATAAATTCACCATTTCCACTTATAATATTAGAAACCAATGGAAATACAATTTGGAAAAACGAGAAGTTTTCTAAGGAATTTATTAATATAGATATTAATAACTATTTGGATAGTATATTAAAAGAATTAAAGCAAAGTCTTGAAAATGGAGAATTTGTTAAAAATAAAAATATTAATCAAAGTATAGTAATTGGAAGTAAAACATATAAGCTATTAGGAGAATATATAGAATTAAGAAATAAACAGTCTATATTTACACTATATTTTATGGACAATACAGAATTAATAAAAACAGAAGAAAAATATATTAACTCACAAAATTGTATAGGAATAATAATGATTGACAATTATGAAGAGTTAATGCAAAGAGTAGAAAATGAAGACAGGTCTACATTCATAGCACAAATTGAAAAAAATATATATGAATGGGCAACTCATTTTGAAGGTTTAGTAATAAAATCTGAAAGAGATACTTTTGTGTTAATATTTGAACAAAAATATCTATCAGAAATAGAAAATAAAAAATTTAATATATTAGATGAAATAAAAGAATTGGAATGGACTAATAAAGCACAGTTCACTTTAAGCATAGCTGTTTCAAACGAAGGTAGCTCTAACTACGAAAAATACAAATCCGCACAAGCAGGCCTAGATATCGTATTGGGACGTGGAGGAGACCAGGCAGTTGTAAGAGAAAATGGAAAATATGTATTCTTTGGCGGAAGAGCACAAGAAGTAGAAAAAAGAACTAAGGTGAAAGCTAGAACAGTAGCACATGCCTTAAAAGAACTAATACTTGAAGCGGAAAATGTAATGGTAATGGGACATTCTAACTCAGATATGGACTGCATAGGTTCAAGTATGGGAATATATAGATTAGCAAGGTCATTAGGAAAAAATGCATATATAGTAAACAATTCTTATGGAATTGGTTTAGAAAACTTTATGGAAAAAGCAAAAGAGGATGACGAGTACAAAAATGTAATTATAAACAAAAGTGAAGCATTAGCTAAAATAAGCCCAGAAACATTGCTAATTGTTGTGGATACAAGTAAGAAAAACTATGTGGAAATTCCAGAATTATTAGAAGAAACAGAAAAAATAGTAGTTATAGACCATCATAGAAGAAGTACAGAATATATAGAAGATGCAACACTTATGTTCCATGAGGTTTATGCATCTTCAGCAGCAGAACTTGTTACAGAAATATTGGAATATTCACAAGAAAAAATTGAGTTAACAGAGTTAGAAGCAGAGGCACTTTATGCGGGAATTATGATGGATACAAAGAATTTTACTTTTAAAACAGGTGTAAGAACATTTGAAGCAGCAGCATATTTGAGAAAGTATGGAATAGATACAATTAAGGTGAAAAAATGGTTTCAAAGTGACTTAGCAACATACAATAAAATTTCTAAAATAGTAGAAAAGGCAGAGGTTTTAGAACATGCAATAGCAATTTCTATTTATGATGAACAAGACAAGGATGCAAACATAATATGTGCAAAGGCGGCAGATGAACTACTTACAATAAGTAATATAGTTGCATCATTTGTAATTGGAATGATGGGAGACAGAGTCTGCATAAGTGGACGTTCAATAGGAGATATAAATGTTCAATTAATACTAGAAAAACTGGGTGGCGGAGGACACATAACCTTAGCCGGAACCCAAGTAGAGGGAATGACAACAGAAGAAGTAAAAACAGAGCTTATAAATAGAATAAATGAATATTTTAGTGAAATGTCAAGTTAAGAGGAATAATAAAAAAGAGGGCAATACAACTGGTATTTGCCCTCTTAAACTGCAAAGAAAATGTTGCAGTTTCACATTATTCGGTAATGATAAACATCATTCCTTTTTGGTGCCGTCGAACCAATAGAGTTCACCTGAATACGGGCAATATAAATCGCCGTTGGTCAGTTCTTCAAGATCGCCACTATCAATAGCTTCCTCGATTACATCGAGGCTGATGTTTCCGTCGTCGTCAACATCATAAGTGCTACTCATTTTCCAACTTGCCATAAATGGTACCTCCTTTCATAAAAATAAATTTTAGAAGTGAGAATACCGAATAATGTGTAGTTACAACAGCAAGATAAGCGTGTAACTGCATAGAGTATATAATACGTTTAGCTAAAAGTCAATATTAATATATAAAAAATGCACAAAAAATCTATTGATTGGAGAAAACAAATAAGTTATAATAAAAATATAGATTAATTAAATTAGGAATTAAACTTTATTCAAAAATTTTAATCTAAGGCAATAATAAAGAGAGGAATGATTATATGAAGGTAATTTTATTAGACAATATAAAGGGCGTAGGGAAAAAAGATGAAATAATAAATGCAAGTGATGGATATGCAAGAAATTACTTATTTCCAAAAAAATTAGCAGTAGAGGCAACAAAAGAAAATTTAGGAAAACTAGAATCAAAGAATGAAGCTAATAAATTTAAAAAACAAAATGAAAAAAATGATGCAATAGAAGTAGCAAATAAATTAAAAGAACTAGTTTTAACAATAAAAGTAAAAGCTGGAGAAAATGGAAAGATATTTGGAGGGGTAACCTCAAAAGAAATATCAGAAAATTTAAAAGAACAGTATAAAATAGAAATAGATAAAAAGAAGATAGAAGTAAAAGAAACTATAAAAAATATAGGAAGATTTACAATAAATATAAAATTATATGAAGGAGTAAATGCAAAATTAACAGTGAATATAATTGCAGAATAGTAGGACTCGTATATTAAGAAAGGAATGAAAAAAATGGAGTTAGGCAGAATTCCACCACACGATATAGAAGCAGAACAAGCTATTATAGGCAGTATGTTAACAGATAAAGATGCAGTAATAGCAGCAGTAGAAGTATTGCAAGAGCAAGATTTTTACAGAGAAGATAATAAAATAATATATTCTGCAATACTAAATTTATACAATAGGGCAGAGCCAATAGACATTATAACATTAAAATCAGAGCTAAAATCAATGGGAAAGTTTGAGGCTGTTGGTGGTTTGGAATATATAGTTCAATTACCAGACAAAGTACCTACAACATCAAATGTAGAACAATATATAAAAATAGTGGAAGAAAAATCAATGCTAAGAGCATTAATAAAAACTGCGGATGAATTAATAACACTTGGATATGACCCTACACAAGAGGTAGAACAAGTAATAGATACAGCAGAAAAAAAGATTTTTCAGGTAATGCAAAAGAAGAATCAAAAGGGATATTCATCTATAAAAGACATTCTAGTAGACACATTTACACAATTGGAAAAATTATATAACCAAAAAGAATCAATTACAGGCGTTCCAACAGGATTTGTGGATTTGGACTATAGAACTTCAGGACTACACAATTCAGACTTGATACTGGTTGCTGCAAGACCTGCTATGGGAAAATCCGCGTTTGCGTTAAATATAGCCACAAATGCAGCAGTAAGAGCAAAAGTTCCAGTAGCGATATTTAGCTTAGAAATGTCTAAAGAACAAATGACAAACAGAATTTTATGCAGTGAAGCAATGGTGGATAGTGCAAAAGTTAGAACGGGAAAAATAGATGATGATGAATGGGCAAAATTAGCAGCAACATCAGGAGAACTTTCAGAAGCAGGTATATATATAGATGATACTCCGGGTATTTCAATAATGGAAATAAGGGCAAAATGCAGAAAAATGAAATTAGAAAAAAATATAGGATTAGTCGTAATAGACTATTTGCAATTAGTTCAAGGCAGTAATAAAAAAGGAGGAAGCCGTGAACAAGAAATAGCAGAGATAAGTAGGTCCTTAAAAATATTAGCAAAGGAAATAGATGTACCTGTTATAGCATTATCACAATTATCACGTGCACCAGAGCAAAGAATAGACCATAGACCAATGCTTTCAGACTTACGTGAATCAGGTTCAATAGAGCAAGATGCAGACATTGTAATGTTTTTATATAGAGATGACTACTACAATGAAGACACAGAAAAGAAAAATATTGCAGAAGTAATAATAGCAAAACATAGATCGGGAGCAACAGGAACGGTAGAACTATTATGGCTAGCAAACTATACAAAATTCGCAAATATAGAAAGATACAGAGAATAAGTTGTCACTATAGGGACGCTCCTTTTTGTGACAGAAAGGGGAAATATGTTGGAGGATAAGGTATTAAATACCATAAAAAGGTATGAACAAATAAAATCTGGGGATACTATAGTAGTGGGAGTGTCTGGGGGGCCAGATTCTATTTGTTTATTGAATGTATTAAAAAATTTACAAAATGAACTTAAAATAAACATTGTAGTTGCACATATTAATCATATGATAAGAAAAGAGGCTGACTCTGAAACAGTGTTTGTACAAGATTTTTGTGAGCAGAGGGATATAAAATGTTTTGTAAAGAAGGCAGATGTTTTACAAATAGCTAAAGAAAAAAAGCTAGGGACAGAAGAGGTTGGAAGAAAAATTAGATATGATTTTTTTGAAGAGGTAAAGAACATAGTTGGTGGAAATAAAATTGCTACAGCGCATAATGCAAATGATAATGCAGAAACAGTACTAATGAATTTCTTAAGGGGAAGTGGAAGTACAGGGCTTAAAGGTATAGAACCAATAAGAGATAACAAACTTATACGACCTATAATTGAATGTACCAGACAAGAAATTGAACAATATTGTAATGAAAAAGGTTTAAACCCTAAGTATGACAAAACAAATCAAGAAAACATATATACAAGAAATAAAATTAGGAATATGCTTATTCCGTATATACAAGAGAATTTTAATCCTAATATTATAGAAACAATAAATAGAATGTCCAATCTTATAGCAACTGATGAAATGTATTTCAAATCAATAGTAAAACAGTCATATAAAGAGACTTTTATAAGTAGAACTGAAAAAGAAATAATTTTAGATTTAAAAAAATTTAATGTTTTAGAAAAAGTAATAAAATCAAGACTTATAATATATACTATTAATGAGCTTTTAGGGACTACTAACGGAATAGAAAAAATACATATTGAAGATGTTATTAAATTATGTAAAAATAATATTGGTAATAAATACTTAACTCCAAATAAAAATATAAAAATAATGATAAAAAATAAAAAAATTTTTTTTACGAGGTATTGTAAACTTCCGTAAGGAAAGCCTTGATATGACTAGGGTGTGAACAAAAAAACTTTAGTAAAACACTTGAAATACCAAAATCTTTATGATATATTCCTTAAATAGTAAAAGGAGGCATTAACTTGAAAAATGGAATAAAATCTTTAGCTATGTGGCTAATAATATTTATAATATTTATAGTCTTAATATCATCAATAATTGATAATACTGAGAATAGGCTTGCCTACTCGGAATTACTTTCTAAAGTAGAAGCAGGTGAAGTAAAAGAAATAGAAATTTCGGCAGATAAGGTAAAAGCAAATGTAAAATTAAAGAACCAAAATGTTACTAAAGAGGTAAATATACCAAGTGTTGAACATCTAATGTCAGCATTAGAAGATAGTATGAAAACAGGTACAATAAAGGTAACAGAAAAATCAGAATCTTTATTTGTAACAATACTAAGTCTTTTAACACCATTTGGAATATTAATTATATTCTTTATATTCTGGTTCTTATTTATGAATAGTGGAGCACAAGGAGGAGCTGGCTCAAATAAAACAATGTCTTTTGGAAAGAGCAGAGCTAAAATATTAAATCCAACAGATAAAACAAAAGTAACATTTAATGATGTGGCTGGTGTAGATGAGGAAAAAGAAGAATTAGAAGAAATAGTTGAATTTTTAAAAAATCCAAGAAAATTCACAGAGATGGGTGCAAGAATTCCAAAAGGAGTTTTATTGGTAGGGCAACCTGGAACAGGAAAAACACTTTTAGCAAAAGCAGTTGCAGGAGAGGCAGGTGTACCATTCTTCATTATAAGTGGTTCAGACTTTGTAGAAATGTTTGTTGGTGTAGGAGCTTCTAGAGTAAGAGATTTATTTGAAGAAGCAAAGAAAAAAGCACCATGTATTGTATTTATAGATGAAATAGATGCAGTTGGTCGTCAAAGAGGTGCAGGACTTGGCGGAGGACATGATGAAAGAGAACAAACACTAAATCAGTTATTAGTAGAGATGGATGGATTCTCAGCTAATGAAGGAGTAATTGTATTAGCTGCAACCAATAGACCAGACGTATTAGACAAAGCTTTATTAAGACCAGGAAGATTTGATAGACAAATAGTAGTATCGGCACCAGATGTTAAAGCAAGAGAGGAAATCTTAGAAGTTCATAGCAGAAAGAAGAAATTGGCACCAGATGTAGATTTAAAAACAATTGCGAAAAATACATCAGGATTTTCAGGTGCAGATTTGGAAAATGTATTAAATGAGGCGGCTTTATTGGCTGCAAGAAGAAATAAACCAGAAATTAGTATGACAGAAGTAGAAGATGCAATGGTTAAAGTAACAATGGGACCTGAAAAAAGGACTAGAGTTAGAAGCGAAAAAGAACAAAAATTAGTGGCATATCATGAGGCAGGGCATGCAGTTGTAAGTAGATTTTTACCAACACAAGATCCTGTTCATCAAATATCAATTATACCAAGAGGAATGGCTGGAGGATATACTATGTATAGACCAACAGAAGATAAGTCTTTTATGTCTAGAACAGAAATGATAGAAAATATAGTTTCACTATTAGGTGGAAGAGTATCAGAAAAATTGGTATTAGACGATATATCAACAGGAGCAAGTAATGATATAGAACGTGCAACGAAGATTGCAAGAAATATGGTTACAAAATATGGAATGAGTGAAAGAGTTGGCACTATAACCTTAGGACAAAATCAAGAAGAAGTATTTTTAGGAAGAGATTTTGCACAGAGCAAAGAGTATTCAGAAGAAACAGCTGCAATAATAGATGAAGAAGTAAAAAGTATAATTGATTATGCATATAAAAAAGCAGCAGAAATATTAAATGCTAATATGGAAAAATTACATGTTGTAGCAGGAATATTGTTAGAAAAAGAAAAAATAGATGGAGAAGAATTTGATGCAATATTCAATAATTAAAATTATAAAAAATTAAAGGAGCTTATACTCCTTTAATTTTTTTATGCCTTAATGTGCATCTTGTATTTCTGGTTTCATAGAAACTGCTATTAGTGTACCTTCTTCTACAGAAGTGCCTGCAATAGGATCTTGACTTATAACTATTCCAGAACCACTAACTTGAATATTTAAATTTCGTTCCTTTAAAATTGTTCTTGCCTCGGATAAAGACTTTCCTTTTAAATCTGGAACTGTTTGTGATACTCTTGCTTCATGTCCAGCAGAATATATTTTAACAATAGAGTCTTTCAGTAATTGGGTTCCAGCTTTAGGCATTTGTTCTGTGACAATTTCTTCAGAACCTCCTGATATAATACAATTAAAGCCTGCGTTTTCTATAATTTTATTTGCTTCTGCAATAGTTTTGTTTACTACATTTGGTAGTGTAGTAGTGGAATTTGAGCTACTGCTTCCAGTAGTTGAGCCACTACTGTCAGAAGGAATTTGTAAATATGGTAATACTTCTGTTAATATTTGAGAAGCAACAGGTCCAGCAATTTGACCACCTTGATGACTATCTCCCTCAGGAGCATATAATGTTACAAGAGCAACAACTTCTGGACTTTCTACAGGGGAAATAGCAATATATGACGCAACATATCCATCTTCCTCTGCACCTGGTGATGGTTCTGATGTTCCGGTTTTTCCTGCCACAGAGTAGCCTGTAACTCTTCCGTACCTTCCTGTACCAGATGTTACTACCGATTCCATCATATTTAAAAGATTTTCAGATGTTTCCTTAGAAACTACTTGTCTTATTACTGTTGTATCTATATTTGTGGTTGCGCCAGTATCAGTATTTGTAACCTGTTTTATTATTTTAGGTTGAACTAATATGCCATCATTTGCTATACAACATATAGCGGTTGCCATTTGCAATGGTGTTATACCAAATCTTTGACCAAATGAAGAGGTAGCCAGCTCAACAGGACCAACATCTTCTAAGTCCCAGAAGTTTCCGCTAACATCACCAGAAGTTAAATTGGTTGAGTCAAATAAACCAAAAGCTTCAAAATATTTATATAGTGTTTTAGCACCAATCTTCTCGCCTAATTCCATAAATGCTGGGTTACAAGAATTGCACAAAGCATCTCTTAAACTTTGTTTACCATGGCCAGGTATACCTTTCCAACAATAAATGGTATTTCCAGCTACAACATGATATCCAGGACAATCAAAAACATTTTTTTCATCAGGAGAAACCAAATTTTCTTCTAAACCAATTGCAGCAGTTATAACCTTAAAAACAGAACCAGGTTCATATCTATCGGAAAGAGCTCTATTTCTCCACATACTATACATAGCATTAGACTTTTGCTCAGAAGTCATTTCTTTCCACTTGTCCTCAGTAATACTTGTGACTTTATAAGGAGTGTTTAAATTATAGTTTGGGTAAGTTGCCATTGCCAAAATGTCACCATTATTTGGATTCATAATTATAACATTTCCGCCACGAGCACAATTATTTTCTTTGCAAGCTTGCTCCAAATATTTTTCAGCAATAGCCTGAATATTTACATCTAATGTTAATGTTATATTATTACCATTTTCTGCAACAAATAGGGTCTCGTTCTGGTCAGGAATGAATTCTTGGATTGCATCTTGAGAAGTAATTATTCTTCCAGGTGTACCAGTTAATAAAGAATCAAATTCATTTTCTAATCCCTCTAAGCCTCTATTTTCATCTCCACAAAAACCTATTAAATTTGATGCTAAATTATTGTAAGGATAATATCTTTTGGTATCTTCATCTATATTAATGCCAGAATAAATCTTTTCCTCTTCCATCCATTTTTTCAGTTTATCAATTTTGTCTTTTTGAACCTTTGAAACAATTGTCTCTAACCAGCTTGTGCTATTAACTTTAGCTAAAGTTTTTTCATAATCTAATTCAAAGATCTCTGAAAAAGCTTTCGCAACTTTCTCTTTTAAAGCTTTAGTTTTAATTTCTTCTAATTCTTTGTTTTCCTCAGATACTTTTATAAGGTCTGGATTAATGGTAACAGTATCTACAGCAGCGCTTATAGCTAACTCTTTTCCGTTTGTATCATATATAGTACCTCTTTTAGGACTTATTGCTCTACTAGTAATTAATTGACTATACATTTGTTCCTTTAACCAAGGACCTTTAATAAATTGTAACCAAAATAAACGTCCAATTAGCAATAAAAACACACAAAATATTGCAATCATACCATTTCTTAATCTCAGAGCCCTAGAGTATTTTGGGGCTTTGCTTTTGTTCTTTGTATTCATTTTACACCTACTTTTTTAATAATAACAACATTTTATTATATAATAAAACAAAAATCAATGCTTTTAAACAATGTTTAATACATTGCAATATCAACATAAACATGATAAAATATAAACATAATTTATACATAATAGGAGAATTGAATTAACAATGAATAATGTGTACGATGAGACTAAGTTTCTAATGAAAAAATATAATATTACTGCTAATAAAAGCTTAGGTCAAAACTTTTTGGTTGATGATGAATCTATAGAAAAAATAGTAGAGGCCTCTGACTTAACAACAGATGACTTGGTAATAGAAATTGGGCCAGGTCTTGGAACTTTAACCCAAAAGCTATTAGAAAAAGCTAAAAAGGTAATTGCAATAGAGCTTGATAAAAAAATGATTAAAGTATTACAAGACAGATTTTTATTATACACAAACCTAGAAATTATAAATGAGGATGTATTAAAAGTAGATTTAAAGGAAGTAATAGAGAAAAACGGATTTAAAACAGCCAAAGTTGTTGCAAATCTTCCTTACTATATTACAACTCCTATTATTATGCAGTTGTTAGAAAAAAAACTACCAATAGAAACAATAACAGTAATGATACAAAAAGAAGTGGCAGAAAGATTAACAGCAATTCCAGGAGATAAAAATTCTGGAGCGATTACATATTCGGTGTATTATTATTCAAATCCAAAAGTAATATTAAATGTTGAAAATTATAAATTTATTCCAGCACCAGAAGTTGATTCTCAAGTTATAAAATTAGTACTAAGGGATGAACCAGTGGTTAAACCTATAAACGAAGAATTATTTTTTAGATTAATAAAAATAAGCTTTATGCAAAGAAGAAAAACATTAATAAATAGCTTATTAAATGGTGGAATAATAAAAAGTAAGCAACAAGCAATAGACATATTTAACGAATTGGGAATTGAATTAAATACAAGAGGAGAAAAGTTAACAATTGAACAATTTTGTGAAATTTCAAATTTGCTGGCAAAGTGTATTTAAAAATACAAAAATGTATGCTATAATAAATATATAATAGGAGATGAGTATGAATCAAATTCTTGTAACAGAAAAACTGTATATTACGCCAGAATTTAAGAGAAAAAGAATGCTTTATAAAATTGAATTCTTTTTATCTGTTTTTTTGGTGTTTGCTTTATTTTCTTATTATGTTTATGCAGAGTATGATAGAAATAAAAATGAAAAAGTATCACAAGAAATATTAAATCAGATTGCTGCAACGAATGCAATAGACACAACAACAAGACAGCCAGAAGATGACATTATTAGAGTAATTATAGACGACCAAGAAGAATTGACACCGGAGCAAGCAAAAAGAATAGAAGAAGTGCAAGAGAATTCAATAATATATACTGCTTCAAATGGAGTGGAATATGAAACAGATGCTATTTTAAACATACCAAGACTAGGAATAAATTATCCAGTGTTAACAGATACATCAGACGAATTATTAGAAATTTCGCTTAATAAATATTGGGGACCAGATCCAAATGAGGTGGGAAATTACTGCATAGTAGGTCATAACTATAGAAATGGAAAGATGTTTGGAACATTAAGCTCTATAAAAAATGGTGACATAGCAGAATTGACAGATGGATATGGCAGAAGAATAAAATATCAAGTATATGATAAATATGTCGTTAAACCAACAGATACAGGATGTACAACTCAGCATACAAATGGACAAAAAGAACTAACATTAATAACCTGCACAAACTATGGAAAGGAAAGACTTGTAGTAAAGTGTAGGGCAATATAGTTATTTTAATATTTTTATAGCTTCTGTGGTATCTTTTTCCTTTTTACTAATAAGGAAAACAAATATTGCTGTAGCTACAAAAGTGATGACATAAGATACTATAACTATAGAAATCTTTCCATTTGATAATCCGCTACCAGCTATGGTAGAAGAAATTATAGATGGAAATCTTAAAAAAGTTGCAATTAATATAAATTTAATAGGTGGTATTGGAAATAAAAATCCAATATATGTCAATAAGTCCTTAGGAGTGCCAGGTGTAAAGAATAGTATACACATTAGCACTTCTGCTTTTTTAGGATTTTTAAATAATTTGCTGTTTTCAATTTTTTGAATTTTTTCTTTTGAGAATGTATTGTATAAATACTTTTTTCCGAATTTTCCAACAAGCAAATAAATTAAAGTAGTAGTAATAAAGACAGATACAATTATAAAGATAGTACCTCCAATAGGACCATAACACATACCGGCTAAAATTTCTAAAGGCTCGCCTGGCAAAACAACTAAAACAATTTGAAGAAGTTGAAGCATAAATAAAACAATAATTCCCCAAACTCCAAGATTATCAATTTCATTTTTAAATGCCAGCTGACCTTCGTGAGTTGATAAATTAATTATAAACGGAAATAAATATAAAATTACTCCAATTATTAACAATATTGAAAAAATAAGCAACAATGCTTTTATTATTTTATTTTTCATAAAGCTATTCAAATCCTCCTAATAATACAATAATATATATAATAACACAAAAGTTGATAAAAAACTATAGTACAATTTATTTATTAATGATATAATTCTGAATAGAGTTTATATAAAATTTATTGTATAATATTCAAATTAAAAGTTTAACAAGAAAAGGTGTATTAAATGTATTTAAAAAGATTAGAACTACAAGGCTTTAAGTCTTTTGCAGATAAAACAATATTGGAATTCAAGCCAGGAATTACCTCAGTTATAGGACCAAATGGATCAGGAAAAAGCAATATATCAGATGCCATAAGATGGGTCCTAGGAGAGCAAAGTATGAAATCTTTAAGAGGTGCAAAATCGGAAGATATAATATTTGCAGGAACTCAAGAAAGAAAGTCGCTTGGATTTGCCGAAGTCTCAATTGTTATAGATAATTCTGACGCAAAGTTGCCAATAGAATATGCAGAAGTTACAGTAACAAGAAAAATATATAGAAATGGGGAAACAGGCTATTTTATAAACAAAACTCCTTGCAGATTAAAAGATATTTTAGAGCTATTTATGGACACAGGAATAGGAAAAGATGGATACAGCATAATAGGACAAGGAAAAATAGATGAAATATTATCAAACAAATCAGAAGATAGAAGGCATATATTTGAAGAAGCGGCAGGCATTGTAAAATATAGAACTAGAAAGCAAGAATCTGAAAAAAAGATGGAACAAACAAAGCTTAATTTATTAAGAATTAATGATATTTTAACAGAGATAGAAGGCAATATAGAACCATTAAAAGCACAATCTGAAAAGGCAAAACAATATTTAAATTTAAGAGAAGAATTAAAAAACATAGAAGTTGGATTATTTGTATATAACATAAATTCATATAAAGAAAAGTTAAAGCAAATTGTACAAGATGAAGAAATAATGGTTGCACAAAAAGAGACAGAGGATGAAAAATTGACATCTATACAAGAGTTAAAAGACTCTTTAAAAAGAGAAATAGACGAAATAATATTACAAATAGAGCAAATGCAAAATATTGGCTTTGAGAGTTCCAATAAAATAGAAAAAATGAATTCAGAAATTGGAATATCAAAAGAGAGAATACAAAATAATTTAAATAATAAAGAAAGACTTCAAATAGAAATACAAGAATTTGAGACAAGAATAAAAGAATTAGAAGAAGAAGAAAAACAAAGACAAGAGAAAAAAGCTAATTTATTTCAAAATAAAGAAAAATTTGAAGCTGAATTAAAACAAAAAGAAGAAGAATTATCTAAATTAACTAAAAACTTATCTGAAAAAGAGTTAGAAATAGAAGAAAAAAAGCAAAAAATAGAAGGTAATACAGATAAGAAATATGAGGTTTTAGCAGATATAAGTGCACAAGAAGCAAACTATGAAAACCTAGAAAAACGCAAGAAAGCTATAAAATTAGAATTAGAAAATATAATATCAGAATTAGATAGTACAAGAGACAACAAACAAGAAGTTTCAAAGGGATTTTATGAGATACAAAATAAAAGAAACATTGCCAATGATAATTTAGAGCAGGAAAAAAATAAAAAACAAGAAAGTATGAATAAAATTAAAGAATATGAAGAGGAAATAAGCAGACTAAATTATCAAATAAATATGAAAGATGCCAGACACAAATTTTTACAAGAGACAGAAAAAGAAAAAGAAGGATATATTAAAAGTGTTAAGACATTATTACAAGAATGCGAAAAAAATAGTCAACTAAAAAAAGGTGTGTATGGAGTACTTGCTAATTTAATATCTGTTGATAAGAATTATGAAACAGCAATAGAGATGTGTCTAGGGCAGAGCCTTCAAAATATAGTTACAGAAACAGAAGAAGAAGCAAAAAAATTAATAAATTATTTAAGAGATAATAATTTGGGTAGAGCTTCATTCTTGCCAATATCTTCTATAAAAGGAAAAAAAGTTGAAAACATAAAACAGAAAGGATTGCAAGGGGTAATTGGAATTGCATCTGACTTAATAAATTGCGATAAAAAATATATGCAAATTGTACTAAACTTATTAGGTAGAACGGTTGTAGTAGACGATATGGATACAGGTATAGCACTTGCAAAAATGAATAATTACTCATTTAGAATAATAACATTAAAAGGAGATGTAATTAATTCTTCTGGAAGCATTACAGGTGGAAGTGTTGCGACCAAAACAGTAAACATATTAGGAAGAAATAGAGAAATAGAAGAATTAGAAAAAGAATTAAAAAAACTTACACAAAGAACAAAAGAATTAACTACTAAAAAAGAGGATTATTTAGAATCTATAACAGAATTAATAGAAAAAGTTGCAAAACTGGAGAAAGAGCTTCAAGATGTAGAAATTGAATATGCTACTGAGAACCAAAAAATAGTTGCGATGGAAGAAAACATTGCTAAATTGGAGCAAAGAAAGGACAAATTAAAGCAAGAAGAAAATTCTATAAATAAGCAAAAAGAGGAAAGCATTAAAATAAAAGAAGAGAAGCAAAAATACTTAGAAATATTAAATGAAGAAACAAAATTATTATCACAAGAGGTTGAACAATTTGCAACTATAAATAAGGACAACCAAAAATACATAGATGATTTAAATTTTGATATAACAAACTTAAAAATTTCAGTATCATCATTTGTAGAAAGCGAAGCATCTATAGAAGAATTCGTGGAGAGAATAAAACACGAGATTCTAAGCAATAAAAGCAACATAGAAAATAAAAACAATATATTGACTCAAGCATTGACAGAAAATGATGAACTACAAATAAAAATAGATAGTTTAAATAAGGAAATAGAAAAAATAAAATTAGAAGTTAACAACAGTTCAGAACATATAGAAAAGCTAAAAAGAACAAGAACAGAAAAAAATGAATTGCTTACACAAAAAGAGGAAGAAATAACAAATCAATTTAGCGTATTAGAAGGTTTGAAAGAACAAATTGTAAAATTGGACTTTAAAAAGACAAAACTAGAACAGGACATAGAAGAACTTATAAACACATTGTGGAATGAATATGAGATAACACCAAATAACACCGAAGAATATAGAAAGCCAAGTAATATTGCACAAGCACAAAAAGAAGTAAATTCACTAAGAAATAAAATAAAAGATTTAGGTAGTATAAATGTAGATTCTATAGAAGAATACAAAAAGCTAAGCGAAAGATATGACTTTATGTGTGAACAAAGACTTGACTTGGAAAATACAGTAGCAAAATTAAGAAAAGTGATTTCGGACATGACACAAACAATGGAAATACAGTTCAAAGAAAAATTTGAAATTATAAATAAAAACTTTAATGAGGTATTTATAGAACTTTTTGGTGGAGGAAAGGCAGAACTAATATTGACAGACGAAGAAAATGTACTAGAATGTGGGATAGACATACGAGTTCAACCAACAGGAAAAAAACTTCAAAATATGATGTTACTATCAGGAGGAGAAAAAGCATTTACAGCTATAGCACTACTATTTGCAATACTAAAAATAAACCCAGCACCCTTCTGCATATTAGACGAAATAGAGGCAGCACTTGATGATGTAAATGTATACAGATTTGCAGAATATCTAAAAAAATTTAGTAAAGCATCACAGTTTTTAGTAATAACACATAGAAAAGGAACAATGGAAGTCGCAGATACAGTTTATGGGGTAACAATGGAAGAAAACGGAATAAGCAAATTACTGTCAATGAGATTAGGAACGACACAAGAAAGTTGAAGTAGCAAACATATAATGAGCATATGACATTGATGTACAAATTATACCATAAAAAGAGGGGGATATCATTTTTGCTACAAAAAAGTAATATAAACCTTGAAAATACAGGGGTGTAACTAAATAGAAAATAAAATTAGTTTATACTACTTAAAATGAAAGGAAGATAAAAAAATGAATTTATATGACGAAATAAAAAGTCCATTCAATGATATAGAAATATTAAGAAGTATTATTGATATATACGTTAACCACAGATGTGATGGAGGTTCACGCCCTATAGAAAATGGAGATGACTTTTACAGACGGAGTTACAAAATATGGTGAAAGAGATAAATATTCTCAAGATGAGTATATTGTGCAATTTAATAAGTACATCAGGATGCCTAACTTTGATAGATTATATAAAAGTATTAGTAATCCTGAATTTGTTAGTAACTTGGACGAATTTGTGGCTAAAAGGATAAATGAGATAAAATCAATGAGAATTTCTGACGAAGAAAAAGAAAGGCAGATTGAAGAATTAAAGAAGATAAATTTATATCCATTATCTAGATTTAAATCGATTTTTGATAAATTTGAAACATTTCATGAATTTTATAGCTTTTTTAATAATCATAATCTATGGGAAGTATCGGATAAAATATTTAGATTTCCAAATTTAAAAGATAAAGTGCTGGGACAATTAAATGATATAGGACTAAACAAGGAACAAATAGATACAATGTGTCGTTTTATGAATCTAATTAAAAATAGATTTGATGGTGACCCAGGTGTTATGGGGTTTCATATATATCCTCAACTATTACAAATAATGGATACTGGTATGGATAGAGAAAAAGGAGAAATGAAATTCTATCTTAATGCAGGAATTGATACATATAAGGTTGCACAATTATTTCAACAAAAATGTGAGCAAGCAAAACTTAATTACTACTTTAAAGTGGTTAATGCAGTTAAAGATTATGAATTTAGAAGAACAGATAAAATGTGTATATATACGGAGTTTAAGGATGCAAAAAAATTTTTAGAGATTATTAGAGAAATAAAAGTTGAAAATCCGGACATTAATTTCCAACAACCACCTATACTTACAGGTAGGATTGATGGATTTGTTGGTACAGGGATGGATAATGTAAAAGGAAAAAACTCATATAATGGAATAATGTCTAAAGTGTGCTATGATGCAGTTACAAGCACGTTTCAAAATATTTCTAGAGAGCAAATTCCTGCGTTAATTGATAGGCATCCAGAAATTTTATATAAACTAAAGGAAAAAATAAAACAGCGAGCAAAAGAAATGGGGTTAGATCCAGAAAAAATATGTGTTGCACCAGAAATAAGATATAAACTTGAAATACAAGATAAACAAGATCTTCTAAATTTTTTGTCAAAATTTAGAAGTAGCTACAAACGACTTGAAGTTAATGAACAATATAATAAAAGAATTGATAGAGAAAAAAGTGATATCTTATATGTTGCGAAATACATAAATGACTACAAAGCAAACAGAATAAATCATGAATATTTTTTAGATCTTAAACCAGAAATCGTGAATAAAACAACTGGCAAAATGGATTTCTCAAAGAATCAGATAGATGGATTGTTCAGAATGCTAAATGCAGTAGGTATTTTAACTGTAGGTAATCCTCAATATTTTATGGACTTTTGTACATCTCCTGAAATTAAGAAGCTCCTAGGACAAATGCAACAGTCACAAGAAATTCAAAATATGATTAAGTATGCTGAAATTGCAAAAGAGCAGGGCGAACAGGGAAGAACAAATCTTAGAGGAGCAACTCCAGCTGAACGAGATCGTATATTAGCAAGAGAAGCTTTCGTAAGGTGGCAGAAAAAAGGATATTCTGATAAGGAAATTTTTAATATTATAACCGATAGTTATCATATAAATGGGGGTTATGCAAATGAAGAGGATTTGGCACTAGCGAAGATTTACTATAGGAGAAGAGGAATACCAATACAAGCGTGTAGGAGAGAGTCAAATGGAATGTACAAATTATATATTGCAGATAACAGTCCAAAAGGGGACGAGGTAAGGTATTAAGCTATACGGAAAAAAAATTTCGTGCCCTTTATACTTATATTATGTACTTCTTAAATAAAACATACCAAAAGTACAAATCATAATTGTTTTCAAGCAATTTCTGTAATATTGCATCACGTGTTTGAAAGAAATTTGAATTTAATATTAAATGTTGTTTTTTATTAAAATAACAATCCAAAAGCAATATTTTATGTGTGTCAAACTTTATTCCGCGTTCTTTTAAATATTTACAGGTAAAGAGTTTACAAGTAATACATTTTGTCGAGCAAGTCTTGTCTTTTAGATGTTGACAGAGCTTTACATTTTTAATGAATCTGGGGTCAAAAACCTTACAATATTCAAAAGAATAACAACATCCCATATCTTTGTGAGCTGTTTTGTTCTCTCTATTTGCAATGCACTGGTCATTTTTAAAGTCACAGATATTTCCTTTACAAAATTGATTGTCTAAATACTCACAGACTGTGTCGTAAATATATTCATATTGCTGTTTCTTATCGAAAATAAATAAACACTTAAGACAAGTTATAAAATCATCTGAATATTTTGAGTTTTCAAAGTTTTCAATAAAGCCTAGGTAATTACAATTATTATCAATTATACCTAAATGCAGATTTAATTTAAAAGTAAGATTATATAATTTAATTAAATTGCGAACTATCCACTTCATATCATCATAATCATTAGACAATTTTAAAATAATCAAACAATTTTTTTTAACATGTTGCAAAATGTTATTATTAATAAAGGAATCAACAAATAGTCTAGGATATCTGTCAGAAATATCGGACTTGCTTATAATAATTAATTTATCAAATTCTCTATTTTTATGTAATGACAATAATTTATCATTTAGAGTAGCATTGCTTCCAATATAGATAATGGAAACATTAGTATTAACATAATTATTAATATTATCCCATACAATATTGTCGGAAATTAATGTAGTTTCATTTATAATAATATCCATATGAAATCCTCCTTGAAAAAATTATAAAATATTTAAACAAAAAAATCAATTCTATTTTTTTACACTCTTGCATAATATTAATTAAGGGCTGTCCCTAAATTTGATTAATACGAAGGAGTGTATGTGTATGTGGCATAGTTTATCTACAAAAGAAGTAGAGAGTAAATTACGAACTGACCTACAGCAAGGATTAAGTGATGATGAAATTACTGTAAGATTAAAAAAGTATGGAGAAAATAAACTTCAAGAACCAAAAAAAGAAAGTGTTTTTGTTAAATTTTTAAAACAATTTAATGACTTTATGATTATTATTTTAATTATTGCCGCTATTATTTCAGCTGTTGTGGCAAAAATGCAAGGAACAGGAGAATATATAGATTCAATTATAATAATAACAATAGTGGTTTTAAATGCTATTATGGGCGTTGTACAAGAAGCAAAAGCAGAAAAATCATTGGAAGCACTAAAAAAAATGTCAGCACCTGTGGCAAAAGTGAAAAGAAATGGGAAAATAATTACTGTAGCTAGCACAAATATAGTTCCAGGAGATATATTAATTTTAGAAGCTGGGAATTATATACCAGCAGATTGTAGACTAATAAGTTCATACAATTTAAAAGTAGAAGAATCAAGCTTAACTGGTGAAATAGTACCAATACTTAAGGATGCAAATATAATATTAAAAGACAATATTTCTTTAGGAGATACAATAAACATGGGCTTTGCAACAACAATAGTTGTAAATGGACATGCGGAGGCAATTGCAACAGATACAGGAATGAACACAAAAGTTGGAAAAATAGCTAAAATGATTATTACAGACGAAGCACCTGAAACACCAATACAAAAGAAACTAGGAGAGGTTGGTAAAAGTTTAGGAATTGGATGTTTAATTATTTGCTTACTTATATTTGTAATAGGATTATTAAAAAAGATAGAACCTGTAGAGATGTTTATGACTTCTGTAGGACTGGCTGTAGCAGCAATACCAGAAGGGTTACCTGCAATTGTAACTATAATGCTTTCAATAGGTGTTACTAAAATGGCAAAGAAAAATACTATAATAAGAAAACTACCTGCAGTAGAAACATTGGGAAGCAGTAGTGTAATTTGCTCAGATAAAACAGGAACATTAACACAAAATAAAATGCAAGTAGTAGACATTCAAGATGTTAATGGAAATAACAGTAACAAAAGCTTTACATTAGAATTGGGCTGTATGTGTACAGACTCTCAAATAGTAACAAAAGATGGACGAGAAGAGGCAGAGGGAGAAGCAACTGAAAATGCAATAGTAAATGCAGGACTAAAAATAGGAAAAAATAAAGAAAACTTGTATAGAATGATGCAAAGAGTAAACGAGATTCCATTTGATTCGGAAAGAAAAATGATGACGACAATACATAAAATAGGCAGTAAATATAGAATAATAACAAAAGGCGCACCAGATGTATTAATAAAAAGATGTAGTAAATATTATGAAGAAGGAATACAAAAAACAATAACTAGTAAACAATTAAACGGAATAGATGAAAATAATAATAAGATGGCAAATAATGCGCTAAGAGTTTTAGCAATAGCATATAAGGATGTAGATAGATTACCAAATAAAATAGACAGTGAAAATATAGAAAAAGAATTGACATTTGTGGGGCTAATAGGAATGATAGATCCACCAAGAGAAGGAGTAAAAGAAGCTGTTGCCACATGTAGGAAAGCTGGAATAAAAACAGTTATGATAACAGGAGATCATATTACTACAGCAAAGGCAATTGCAAGAGAAATAGGAATTTTAAGACCAAATGATTTAGCAATAACAGGAAGTGAGCTTGATAGCATAAATCAAAAAACATTAGAAAAAGATATAATGAAATATAGTGTGTTTGCACGTGTATCACCTGAACATAAAGTAAGAATTGTAAAAGCATTTAGAAGTACAGGAGCAGTAGTAGCAATGACAGGAGATGGGGTAAATGATGCACCAGCATTAAAAAATGCAGATATAGGAATATCTATGGGACTAAACGGAACAGATGTAGCTAAAAATGCATCAGATATGATACTTACAGATGATAATTTTGTTACAATAGTGGAAGCGGTAAAACATGGCAGAAATATTTTTGACAACATAAAAAAAGCGGTTCATTTTTTAATTGCAACAAATATAGGAGAAATAGTAACAATATTTGTTGGTTTACTATTAGGCTTAAAATCACCACTTTTAGCAATTCAGTTATTATGGATTAATTTGGTTACAGACTCTTTCCCAGCTATAGCATTAGGACTAGAACCACCAGAAAAAAATATAATGAATAAAAAACCAAGAAACCCTAAAAAAGGAATATTTGCAGATGGTTTATGGAACAAAATAATTATAGAGGGAGTAATGATTGGAATATTAACATTATTAGCTTTTAGCATTGGAAATAAATTGTATGGAATAAAAGTAGCAAGAACAATGGCATTTGTGTCATTAGGCGTGTTAGAGTTAGTTCATAGTTTTAATATAAGAAGTGAAGAATCAATATTTAAAGCAGGATTATGGGATAATAAATATTTAATAGGTGCATTTATACTGGGAACATTATTGCAAATAATTGTTGTAATAATACCTTCAATAGCAAATGTGTTCGAACTTGTTCCATTAACAAATCTGCAATGGATATATACCATAAGTATATCATTATTGCCACTAGTGATAGTTGAAATCCAAAAAAGATTAAATAAAGAAGAGACACTAGGAGGGATTAATCCTAACTTTACAAAAAAATTAAGTAATGCCAAAAATTAAAAGTCAAGAGATAAAAAAACGAGAAAAAACGAGGTATCAGGAGGAAAAATAAGGAAAATACACTAAAAATTAGCAAATAAAATTAATCAAACTGTTAATAATTACTTATAATTAGTCAATAATAAATATTGAGGTTGAAATGATTTAAAATATATAGTATAATTAAAGCTGTCGTGTAGACGCAAAGGAGAGTGAATATATATTTTAGTACAACGAATTAAATATTATACAAAGAAAATGTTTATATTTATTAATATAATAGCAATAGCAACTATAATAATAACATTAATTACATTATCTAAATATAAATTAGTTTCTTTAGTAACAATAAATGGCGAAGAAGTTGGCTATGTAGAAAGTAAAGAAAAATTTGAACAAGAAATAGATAACTATATAAGCGATTTGAAAAAAACAAACATAGCTTTTGTAGATATAGAAAATACACCTAAATATGGATTAAGATTAATTAATAGAAATGAAAATACAAATGAAAATACAATTTTATCTAAAATGGAAGAAGGTATGAAATTTACTTATAGACTATATGCAATAACTTTAGATGGAGAAGAAAAGTCAAAAGTAAATACATTAGAGGAAGCCGAAACATTAGTAGCTGACCTAAAAGAAGAGTATAATACTTTAGAGCTGAATATAGGAATTAAAGAATTATATACAGAAGATATGCAAGAATGTGAATCAGCAACTGTAAAAACAGCAAGAAATAGCATGACACAGGAATTAGATATAATAGAAAATAAATCAATAAATGGAGTATATTTAGCGTGTGTGCCTGTTTCTGGAGTAATAACATCAAGATTTGGAGCAGTGGAAAGAATAAGAGACCATACACATATGGGAATAGATATAGGTGCAAATTACGGAACTCCAATAAAAGCTGTTGCGGATGGAACAATAACATGTGCAGAAGAATGGGGAGGATATGGAAACCTAGTTGTAATAGACCATGGAAACGGTGTAGAATCATATTACGGACATTGTAGTAAACTATACGTAACAGAAGGTCAGAAGGTTAAAGCAGGAGATGTAATAGCAGCAGTTGGTTCAACAGGAAACTCAACAGGCAACCATTTACACTTTGAATTAAGGAACAATGGAGTTCAAGCAAACCCTGAAAAATATGTATATAAAGGACAATAAAAAAAGCCCCATGTCGTTTGACACGGGGCTTAAAAACAAAAGGGGATGTTTTATATATGTTGATAACGGAGTAATTATTTATCAACTAAGTATAATATATCAGTCTTTTTTGAACATTGTGTGAACTCAATGTGATTTTTTGCATATTAAGGTTGTTCTTGTAGAGTTACAGTTATTTCTTTTTCTTTGCCTTCCCTAAAAACTTTCAATTTTAAAGTATCACCAATTTGCTTTTGGTTCTTAATTGCATTTAATTCGTCCATTTTTGTAACTTTGGTACCATCTACTTCTATTATAACGTCGCCAATTTTTAATCCGGCTTTTTCACCTGCAGAAAAATCTTCTATAGTTTTTATATAAATTCCTACTACTAAATTCCTATCTTCAGCTGTTTGCTCGTCTAAGTCAATTCCATCAATTCCAATGTATGGTCTTTTAACTTTATTATATTGAATTAATTGTTCATATATTTCTTTTGTAGAGTTAATAGGAATTGCAAATCCTACTCCTTCAACGCCTGTTCCAGAAAGTTTTAGAGTGTTAACACCAATTACTTGTCCTTTACTATTTACTAATGCCCCACCACTGTTTCCTGAATTTATAGAAGCGTCTGTTTGAATTGCAACATAAGAGTTACCATCTTGATCAGAAACTTCTCTATTTACAGCACTTACAATACCTGCAGTAACACTATCAGCTAGTCCTAGAGGATTTCCTATAGCCATAGCAAATTCTCCTACTTGAACAGCATCAGAATCACCAAGTTCTGCAGCTTTTAATCCATTCTTTTCTATTTTAATAACAGCTAAATCAGTTTGAGAATCTGTTCCGACAATGGTAGCATCGTATTTTGTTGAATCATTATATAAGGTAACAGTAACTTTATTAGCCTTACCAAGCTCATAATAATAAGAAGTAGAAGAAGAGTTTACTATGTGGTTATTTGTTAAAATGTATCCATCTTCGCTAATGATTATTCCAGAACCAGCAGCTGTTGCAGTCGATTTATTTTTATAAAATATAGAATTTACAGAATATTCAACTTCAATTCCAACGATAGAAGGACGAACCTTAGAAGCAACGCCAACACCTGTTTCAGAATATCCAACTAAAGAAACCATTTGAGTATTAATGTTTGCAGTATTAGTATTATCACCATAACTATTAGGTGATTCCACACTAACTAACTTTTTAACGATATTTTCTTTTATGGTTGGAACGTTAAGAGACACTGCAATTACAGTTACACTTCCTATAACCCCAAACAAAAACGGAGCCAATACATTTTTGGCAAACCCAAAATTAAATTTTTTTTCGCTATTTTTAAATTCTTTATAAGAAGAATTAAAATTAGTAGAATCGACACTTTTAAAACTATTGTTACTATTATTTTCGTCCATTTTAATACCTCCAAAAATTTATTTGATTATATAATAACCTAAACTATAAATATAATACAAGAGAATTATGAAAAAAATGTGAAATAAATGTGAAAAAAATAAAATCATAAAACATAATCCTCTTGTTTTTAGAATAAAAATTATATATAATATGGTAAAACAGATTGAGAAGGGAACGATAAAACGGCAATGAAAGATGAAAAAGGACTTACATATATTGCAACAATTATTTTAGTAATTATAATAATTGCTTTTGCAATAGGAGTAATATTATATATACAACAACAATATAGAAATGAAGAAAGTGAAACAATTAAAACAAATATGTTGGCAATACAGGGAAAGGCAAAAATGGTTGCAGAAGAAGAAAAAGCGTTAAAAAAAGAGCTAATTGGTACAAAAATATTAATTGAACAACAAGATCAAAAAGTAAAAGATTTTTTGAAAAGTCAAAATATAGAAATAGAAGAAAACAGTAAATATTATATTTTAAAAAAAGAAGACTTAACAACAATGGGGTTAAGTAATATAAATATAGAACCAAACGAATATTATATTGTTAATTATGATAATATGGAAGTATTATACACAAAAGGTATTAAAGTTGGGGATAATGAATACTATAAATTATCAGATTTTAACAATTTAAGTGATGAAAAAGAAATAGTAAAAGAAGATGAGAAGTAATGAAAGAAAAAGAAGTAGAAAGATTATTAAACTTAAAAAAAGAAGAGAAAATCTTGTATGAAAAAGGCATAGTATCAATTTGTGGAATAGATGAAGCAGGAAGAGGACCTCTTGCAGGACCAGTTGTTGTTGCTTGTTCTTTAATGCCAAAAGAATCAATGATAGAAGGAGTAAATGACTCTAAAAAAATATCAGAAAAGAAAAGAGAAAAAATATATGAGGAAATTGTACAAGAAGCAATTGCATATGGAGTAGGAATAATAGATCAAGAGGAAATTGACAAAATAAACATTTTAAATGCTACTAAAAAGGGATTAACAATTGCAATAAGGCAAATGGAGGAAAAACTAGAAGAAAAAAATATAAAAAAACCAGATGTTATTTTAGTTGATGCACTAACAGGAATAGATACACTAGGAATACCATATAAGTCAATAATACATGGAGATGCAATAAGCTATTCAATTGCATGTGCTTCAATAATTGCAAAGGTAACAAGGGACAGAATTATGAGAAAAATGGATGAAATGTACCCACAATACGGATTTGCAAAACATAAGGGGTATGGAACAGCAGCACATATGCAAGCAATAAGAGAAAATGGATTATGCCCATTACATAGAAGAAGTTTTGTAAAAAATATTATATAAAATGTGCAATATTTTGTGACAAAAGAATGGAGATTAACAATGAATATATTAGATATAATTGCTAAAAAAAGAGACAATAAAAAATTGTCTAAGGAAGAAATAGATTTTTTTGTAAAAGAATATACTAATAATACTATAGCAGATTATCAAGCAGCTGCATTAATAATGGCGATTTATATAAATAAATTAGATGAAGAAGAAACTACCAACTTAACATTAGCAATGGCACATTCAGGAGATGTATTAGATTTATCAGAAATAGGAACAGTGGTAGATAAACACAGCACAGGCGGTGTAGGAGACAAAGTCACATTAATTTTGGCGCCGATAATTGCATCACTAGGAATTCCTGTTGCTAAAATGTCAGGAAGAGGGTTAGGGTTTACAGGCGGAACAATAGATAAATTAGAATCAATACCAGGATATACAACAAATGTTGATATAGAGACTTTTAAACGCAATGTAAAAAAAATAGGAATTAGTCTAATAGGACAAACCTTAAACTTGGCACCAGCAGATAAAAAAATATATGCTTTAAGAGACACCATAAGTTGTGTTGAAGATATGTCATTAATAGCATCTAGCATAATGAGCAAAAAAATAGCGGCAGGAGCAAACAAGGTTGTACTAGATGTAACCTGTGGTAGTGGAGCATTTATGAAAAATGAGGGAGATGCAATTAAACTATCAACAATAATGAAAAAAATAGGCGAACTAGCAGATAAAGAAACAGTATGTGTAATAACAAATATGGACGAACCACTTGGAAAAAACGTAGGCAATACATTGGAAATATTAGAAGTAATAGAAGCACTTAGGGGAAAGATGGAAGAAGACGTAAAACAAGTTGTGCTAGAGCTTGGAGCACATATGATAAAATTAGCAGGAAAAGGAAATAGCATAGAAGAAAATAAGAAGAAAATGTTGGAGAACATTCAAAATGGAAAAGCACTAGAAAAGTTTAAACAATTAATTCAAAATCAAAATGGCGATGTTTTATATATAGACGAGCCAGAAAAATTTGAAAAATCAAAATATGTAATTTCTGTAATATGTGAAAAAGATGGATATATAACAAGTATTGATGCAGAACAAATAGGCAGATTATCAGTATTTTTAGGAGCAGGACGTATAAAAAAAGAAGATGAAATAGACAAAACAGTTGGAATAGTGTTGGAGAAAAAAGTTGGAGATAAAGTATATACAGGAGATGTAATAGCATATATACATGCCAATGACAAAGAAAAGGCAAACGAAGCAGTGGAGCGAATAAAAAAAATATATAAAATAGAAAACAAAATTCCAGAAATTAAAAAAACAATAATAAAAATTATTTAAACAAAAGGTCGCTGTCATATAGCGACCTTTAAACATATAATTAATTATAAATCAATTCCAATATTACCAGAACTATTAAACTTATTAGAAAACTTAGAAAATTCTTCCTGATTTAAAAATCTATTTAAATTTTTTAAAGTTATTCCAGTATTTGCAGAAATACACTCAATAGAATCATAATTAGAGTTGACATCAAAATAATTTTTTAATTTTGCAATTTCATTAAAATCCTTTGGCTGACAATTAGGGCAAACATTACCTTCACTAGAATAAAAACAACCACAACGACAACATTTATTTAAATTCATAATTAATACTCCTTCTAAAATAATTTAGATTATTTTATCACAAAATGTCAAAAATATAAATAGGAAATTAAAAAAATTACGTTGTTAATTATTAGTAAATAAATTTTAAAAGATGAATTAATTGAATTGACAAATAATGTAAGAAAATGTATAATCGGAATATTAATGTAAGAAGAACAACTAGTTTTTGTACATTAAACAAAGACTAGTTGTATTTTTGAGAAAAAATTAAGAAAGAAGAAGATGTATGGAGGAATATATAACAATAATAGGCGGAGGACTAGCAGGCTCAGAGGCAGCTTATCAGATAGCAAAAAGAGGAATAAATGTAAAGTTGTACGAAATGAAACCACATAATTTTTCACCAGCGCACAACAATAGTAACCTAGCAGAGATAGTATGTAGCAATTCATTTAAATCAAATTTAATAACAAATGCGTGTGGCTTGTTAAAAGAGGAATTAAGAAGATTAGATTCATTGCTTATAAAAATTGCAGATAAAGTAAATGTTCCAGCAGGACAAGCACTAGCAGTTGATAGAGAAAAATTTGCAGAAGAAGTAACAGAACAATTAAAACAATATAAAAATATAGAAATAATAAGACAGGAAATTGGAAAAGAAATATCATTAAAAAAAATAGCGAAAAACGGACTTGTGATTATTGCAACAGGACCACTTACTTCAGATGCTTTATCAAAAGAAATAAAAGAAATAACAGGAGAAAAAGGGCTACATTTTTATGATGCAGCATCACCTATAATAGAAAAAAACTCTATAAATATGAATATTGCATTCTGGGGAGACAGATATAAGCAAGAACGAGGAAAAGAAGAGACAATTGAAGATTGGAAAAAAAGAATAGAGCAGGAGCAAGAAAATAATTATATAAATATGAGATTTTTTGTAATGAATTAATAAATGCAGAGATAGTAGAACTTCACAACTTTGAGAAAAAAGAAATATTTGAAGGATGTATGCCGATAGAAGTAATGGCAAAAAGAGGAATAGATACACTAAGATTTGGACCACTTAAACCAGTAGGCTTTACAGATTTAAGAACAGGGAAAAGACCGTATGCAATAGTACAACTTAGACAAGATAACACAGAAGGAAATTTATTTAACATAGTTGGTTTTCAAACAAACTTAAAGTATGGCGAACAAAAAAGGGTAATTAGTTTAATTCCGGGACTAGAAAATGCAGAATTTGTTAAATATGGAGTTATGCATAGAAACACATTTATTAATTCTCCGGAATTATTAGATAATACATATAATCTAAAAAAAGACCCTAACATATATTTTGCAGGACAAATAACAGGAGTAGAAGGATATGTGGAGTCAATAGCATCTGGACTTGTATCAGGAATAAATGCATGCTTAAATTTTAAAAGTGGCAAAATAAAGTGTAAAGCAGAATTTCCAAGCGAAACAGTAATAGGAGCACTAGCAAATTACATATCAACACCAAATAAAAATTTTCAACCAATGAATGCAAACTTTGGAATCTTACCAGAATTGGATGAAAAAATAAGAGATAAAAAAATAAGATATGAAAAAATGGCACAAAGATCATTAAATTCATTGTAAAGGAGCTCTCACGCCCAATAAAACAAAATAATTCAAAACTCTTGCTTTTTGCAAGAGTTTTTGATATAATATTATCTGTTAATTAAAACACACATATGGCTAGTTTAGGAAAAGTGCTTGCTAGTAATAGCAAGTCTTCTTAAATGCTAAAGCTATGTGGAGGAAAAACTAAAAGGAGGAATTAAAAATGGCAGTAGTTGCAATGAAACAATTACTAGAAGCAGGTGTTCACTTTGGACATCAAACAAGAAGATGGGATCCTAAAATGGCTGAATATATTTTTCAAGCTAGAAATGGAATCCACATTATCGACTTACAAAAAACATCTAAAAAATTAGATGAAGCCTACAGCTTTTTAAAACAACAAGCTGAAGAAGGAAAAACAGTTCTATTTGTTGGAACTAAAAAACAAGCACAAGATTGCATGAAAGAAGCAGCAGAAAAATGCGGTATGTACTATGTTAACCAAAGATGGTTAGGTGGAACATTAACAAATTTTGATACAATCAGAAAAAGAATTGACAGATTAACACAATTAGAAACTATGCAAGAAGATGGAACATTTGATGTGTTACCTAAAAAAGAAGTTATACTTCTAAAAAAGGAAATGGAAAAACTAGAAAAGAACCTTGGAGGAATTAAAGAAATGAAAGAACTTCCAGGAGTTATGTTTATAGTAGACCCTAAAAAAGAAAGAATAGGAATATTAGAAGCTAAGAAATTAGGAATACCAGTTATTGGTTTAATAGATACAAACTGTAATCCAGAAGACGTAGATTACGCTATTCCAGGAAATGATGATGCTATAAGAGCAGTTAAATTAATAGCAGATTGCATGGCAAATGCAGTTATAGAGGGAAGACAAGGCGAATCTATGGATGTAGAAGTAGTTGAAGAACAAGTAGCAGAAGAAGAACCACAAAGCATGGAAGAAGTTGTAGAAACAGCTGAAGAAAACTAATTAAATAAATCTAAAAAGCGAAAGGAGATAAACAACTATGATAACAGCAAACCAAGTTAAAGAATTAAGAGAAAAAACTGGCGCAGGAATGATGGACTGTAAAAAAGTTTTAGCAGAAACTAATGGAGACGAAGAAAAGGCAATTGAACTTTTAAGAGAAAGAGGAATTGCTAAAGCTGCTAAAAAATCAGATAGAATTGCAGCAGAAGGTTTAGTTACTACTTATGTTTCAGAAGATAAAAAAATAGGGGCAGTAGTAGAAGTAAATGCAGAAACAGACTTTGTTGCTAAAAACGAAGAATTTAGAAGTTTTGTAGCAGATGTTGCAAGACAAGTAGTTGAAAAAAATCCAGCAACAGTAGAGGAATTATTAGAACAACCATCTATATCAGAAGAAGGCAAAACAGTTGGAGAGGTTTTAACAGGAAAAATTGCTACAATAGGTGAAAACATGTCTATTAGAAGATTCGAAAGATTTGAAACAACAGGTTTAGTAGAAAGCTATATACATGGAGATGGAAAAATAGGAGTTCTAGTAGAAATAGAAGGTGGAAATAGCCAATTTGCAAAAGATATATGTATGCAAATTGCAGCTGCAAAACCAGAATATTTAGATAGAGATTCTGTTCCATCAGACAGATTACAAAAGGAAATGGAAATATTAAAAGCTCAAGCCATGAATGAAGGAAAACCAGCAGAAATAGCAGAAAAAATGGTTCAAGGTAGAATTGGAAAATTCTACGGAGAAATATGCTTAGTAGAGCAAGAATTTGTTAAAAATCCAGATATAAAAATATCTAAACTAGCAGAAGAAAACAATGCTAAAATAATTAGATTTGCAAGATTTGAAAAAGGTGAAGGCTTACAAAAAAGAGAAGAAAACTTTGCAGAAGAAGTTGCAAAGCAAATAAATAATTAATATAAAAAAATACCTCTTATGGGGTATTTTTTTATGCTTTTTTTATTGTAATTGTGTTACCTTCTTTGATATAATTGAAGAGTAAAAATAAAAAAGAGGGTGATTAAATGTTATTAAAAATTATTACATTTAATGTTGCACACGGAAGAGGAACAGATAATAAAGTAGATATAGAAAGACAGGCTAATTTAATAAAAGAATACAAACCAGATATAATATTTTTACAAGAAGTAGATATGTACACAAAAAGGGCAGGAGAAATGAACCAAATTAGAGAATTTGCAAAAAAAGTTGGGTTATATTACTGTTCAATGGAAAGCAATATAACACTAGAGGATGGATACTATGGTGACGGAATAATAAGCAAATTTCTAATATCTTTTTCGGCAAATTATTTAATGCCATTAACAGACACAAAACATGAACAAAGAGGAATATTATATAATAGAATATCATTAGGAACTACAAAACTGAATTTATTTTCAGTACATTTATCAACATATGAAGACGAGAGAATATTAGCTGCAAAAGAATTGTGCAGAATCATAAGCAAAATAGATCCAAGTGAAATAATAATAGTAGGCGGAGACTTTAACGTAGGAGTAACGAGATTGGGCAAGGGGAAGTATATATTTGAAGAAAAAGAGAGCTATGAAGAATACGAAATATTAAATAGAAAATTGGATAAAATAAACAATATAGAAGACACATGGTTTTCTGAACTCGGACAAGGCTGTATAGACACAATTTTTTACTCAAGAAATATAGAATTAATAAAATTTGAAACAATAGATGCCAAAGGAACATCAGACCATAGTGCAATATATACAGAGTTTAACATATAACTGGAGGTTATACATGAAAAAAATAAAAAGAATTGACGTCATAGCGATTGTATCAATAATTATATTTGCATTTTCAATTACACCAATTACATTTCAAAATGACACATATTATACAATTGCTATAGGTAAGCACATATTAGAAAACGGAATAGATATGCAAGATCCATTTTCTTGGCATGAAAATTTGCCATACACGTATCCACATTGGGCATATGATACAGGAACATATATAATATATAACTTAGGAGAAAACATAGGAATAGGAGGTTTTACGGCGGTATATATAGCAACGGTTGTTTTAAGTGTTATATTAGGCATAGTGATATATTTAGTCAATTCAAAATTATCCAAAAACAACATAATATCATTTTTAGTAACACTTGGAGTGCTATATTTATTAAAAAATTATATTGCAGCAAGAGCGCAACTAGTAACATTTATATTGTTTGCTTTAACTATTTTATTTATAGAAAATTATATAGAAACAAATAAAAGGATATTTTTGTTTGGATTACTAGCAATTTCTACTCTTATAGCAAACATACATGTTGCAGTATGGCCATTTTACTTTGTTTTATTTTTGCCATATATAGCAGAATACATTATGGCATCAATAATAGAATCAGACTTATTTTATAAAATGCAAGTTAGAAGATTTAAAGGCAGAATTGAAAAGTTTTATAAAAGTGGAAAAGAAAATCAGGCTATTGAACTTGAAGTACAGTTAGAAAAGATAAAAGAAAATCATCTAAAAGTATTAGAAAAAGAAAGAAAAAGAAGAAAAAATCCATATAAAATTAAAATAAAAAAAGAAACAGCAACAAAAGGTTTAATTGTTATATTATTTATATCTGTTTTTACGGGATTATTAACACCACTTGGAACAACACCATATACCTACTTAGTAAAAACAATGCAGGGGAATACTACTAACAATATTAGCGAGCACTTACCATTAACGTTAATAAATAATATTCCAATTATGGTTGTTTTAGTAATGTTTCTAGTTATATTAATTTTTACAGATACAAAAATTAAATTAAGAGATTTATTTATGCTTTCAGGATTGGTACTATTAGCATTTATGACAAGAAGGCAAACATCTTTATTGGTGCTTATAGGCTCATTTATATTTTCAAAACTTGTTGCAAGTATGTTTGAAAAATATGCTCCAGAAGCAAAAAATGAACTGTTGAGTGCATTAAATAATAAAAAAGTTGATGCAATTGTAATATTATTAGTGATAATAATGAGTTTGGGAATGTATAGTGGAAAAATAGAAAATAGTTTTGTAAGTAAAAAGAACTATCCTGTAGAAGCAACAGAATGGATTTTACAAAACCTTGATGTAAAAAATATGAAGTTGTTTAATGAATATAATTATGGAAGCTATTTGTTATACAAAGGAGTTCCTGTATTTATAGATTCTAGGGCAGATTTATATGCACCAGAATTTAATGGAAAACGTGCAGAAAACGGAGAATACGACGGTAGAGATATATTCACAGATTTCATCAAAACATCAAGTATGGAGAGATATTATGAAGATACTTTTGAAAAATATGATATAACTCATATTATATTAAAGAAAAAATCAAAATTAAATACATTTATTTCTAATGACTCTGGATTTTTAGAAATGTATAATGACGATAATTTTGTGGTTTATGAAAGATGCAAATAAAGGAATGGTTATATAAATGAAAAAAAGAGCAATTTTATTGACATTATTAATACTAACATTAATAATATTTGACCAATTAACAAAATGGTTAGTAATAACAAATATTAAAGAAAATTCAATAACTGTAATACAGAACATATTGAATTTTACATATGTAGAGAATAAAGGTGTGGCATTTGGAATTAATTCAAATGGAGGAATTAGTAATATTATAATAAGCATATTTGTAATTATAATAATTATCAGATTTATGGTAAAACAAAGAGAGATGACAAACAAATTTACCAATATTTCGTTAGCATTAATTTTAGCGGGAGGATTTGGAAATTTAATAGATAGAATATTTAGAGGAAGGGTAATTGACTTTATAGATATATCGCCAGTATTTAATTTTCCAACTTTTAATATAGCAGATATATTAGTGGTAATAGGATGGATAGCATTTGCATTAAATATGGCAATATATACAACAAGAGAATTAAAAAACTTAAAAAAGGAACTAAAATAAAATGAAAAATGTAATAGTAAATGAAAATGATAAGGGAAAAAGATTGGACATTTATATAGCAGAGAATTTTAACGAATTATCTAGAACAATGATAAAAAAATTAATAGAAAGCAACAATGTTTTGGTTAATGATAAATCAGAAAAAGTTTCATATAAGGTTCAAGCAAATGATAATATTAGTATAGATGTACCAGAAGCAAAAGAAACTAAATTAAAGGCGCAAGAAATACCATTAGATATAATATATGAGGATAGTGATATAATTGTGGTAAATAAGCCAAAAGGAATGGTTGTTCATCCTGCAAATGGAAATCCAGATGGTACATTAGTAAATGCAATTTTATCGATATGCAAAAACAGTTTGTCTGGTATTGGTGGAGAATTAAGACCTGGTATTGTACATAGATTAGATAAAGATACTTCAGGGCTAATAATAGTGGCAAAAAATGATAAAGCACATATAAATATGAGCGAACAGATAAAAGAAAGAAATGTAAAAAAAACATATATTGCACTTGTAAGAGGGAATGTGCCGGAAGAAGAGGCTACAATTAATATGCCAATAGGAAGAAGTACAAAAGATAGAAAAAAAATGGCAGTAACAAAAAATGGAAAACAAGCTATAACACATTTTAAAGTTTTAAAAAGATATTCTAAATATACACTGTTAGAAATAAAAATAGAAACAGGAAGAACTCACCAAATAAGAGTACATATGGCAGAAATAGGGTATCCAGTAGTGGGTGATGCAGTATATTCAAATGGAAAAAACGAGTTTGGTATAGAAGGACAAATGCTTCATGCATATAAATTGGAATTTATGCATCCAATAACAAATAAGCATATGGAATTAACAGCCCCACTGCCACAGTATTTTGAAGAAATATTAAAAAAATTATAGATAAAAATGAAGGGAAAAAAATGGAACAAATTAGATTACAAAAATTTTTGGCTAATAGTGGTATATGCTCTAGACGAAAGGCAGAGGAATATATTTTAGCGGGAAAAGTTGAAGTGAACGGAAAAACAGTAACAGAATTAGGTACAAAAATAGATATTGAAAAGGATAAGGTTACTTTTGAAGGTAAACCTGTGTCAACAGTAGAAGAAAAAGTATACATTTTATTAAATAAACCAATAGGTTACGTTACAACCGTAAAAGATCAATTTAATAGAGATACAGTACTAGATTTAATAAAAATCAAAGAAAAAATTGTGCCTGTAGGAAGACTAGATATGTATACATCAGGAGCACTAATTTTAAGCAATGATGGAGAATTTATATATAAAGTAACTCACCCAAAATATGAAATAGAAAAAGCATATAATGTTACTCTAAAAGGAAAAATTACAAAAGAAGAAATAGAAATGCTTGAAAAAGGAGTAAAAATAGATGACTATATATCAGGAAAAGCAAAAGTAAAAATATTAAAAATAGACGAGGTAAAAGATATATCTAGAATAGAAATAACAATACATGAAGGAAAAAATAGAGAAGTAAGAAAAATGTGTAATGCAATAGGAAAAAAAGTATTGGCACTACATAGAAGTAGAATAGGAAACATTAATGTAAAAGACTTGAAATTAGGAGAATGGAAGTATTTAAAAAGCGGTCAAATAAAGGAGCTAATAAAGTAGACAAATGTGCTATTTTGTGATAAAATAGCTATATCTAATAAAGAGAGGAATGAGTAGTAATATGGTTAGAGACAATGAAATAAAAGCAACAGTTTCTCCATTTGCAATTAGACCTGGAGAGATAAAAGTATTTGATGGAAAAGATGGTTATGTATCAATGAGCCAAATAGTACAGAGGATAAACTTAGGACATATAAATGAATTACACTTTACTATTTTAGAGATAGTAAACGAATTTGAATTTATTACTTCTAGACAAATATTACAAATGCTAGAGAAAAAGGGAATAGATGTAGGTTCACAAGAGAAATTGAATAATAAATTGGAACAATTAGTAAAGTCAAAAATATTAACCAGATATTATTTTGACTCTCAAGATGGAAAGGGAATATATAGAATATACTGCTTAGAAAAAATGGGAAAATACTTGCTAGATTCAAGAGGAATAGAATGTAAATGGCAACCAACAGATAATACAAAACCAGTTGCCATGATAAAAAAAAGACTAGCAGGAAATCAGGTTATTATAGCATATTTAAATAAGGTTAAGGCATATGAGTCATATACTCCAAAGCCAGCATTAAAAGCTAAAACATTAGGCAAGGTATTTAAAGCATCAGGTGGAGGAATAAAATTAACCAAAGGCGAAAAATCAATACAATTTTTATTTGAAGTAATAAGAAGAGAAGATGATTGGCAAAACAAATTGACAGATAAAATTAGAATGTACAAGGATTTCTATGAAAACTTTGTGCCGGGAGATTGTGGATATACGGCATTACCACAGTTAATAATAGTATGTGAAGACGAAAAACATATAGCAGAAGCATTTAAACATATAGTTATAAACAAATTAGAAATAGATAAAATAAATTTGTATTTTACAACAGACTTAAAGCAAAATTCAGACACACTAGAAGACACACTTGTATCAATAAAACTAGACCCTGATACACAAAAGTATCAAATGGTTACAGAAAAAATAAAATTATTAAGCTAATAATTGAAAAATTTTTCAATTTATATATTTTAAAGAAAGGAATGTGAAGAAATGAAAATACCATTTTCAAAAGCTGACATATTATTGCCAGAAAACGCAGATATGAGCAAATGGGCTGTTATAGCATGTGATCAATACACATCAGAGCCAGAATACTGGGAGGATGTAACTAAAATTGTTGGAGACGAACCATCAACTCTAAAAGTAACATTACCAGAAATATACTTGGAAGAAGATAATGTTGCAGAAAAAATAGCAGAAGTTAATGAAGAAATGAAAAAATTAATTAATAATAATTTCTTTAGAACTTTAAAAGATAGTTTAATATATGTAGAAAGAACTCAAGCAGATGGCAGAATAAGAAAAGGGCTAATGGGAAAAGTAGATTTAGAAGATTATTCTTTTGCTAAAGATTCTCAAACATTGATAAGAGCAACAGAAGGAACTGTATTAGAGAGAATACCACCAAGAGTAAAAGTTAGAGAAAATGCTCCATTAGAATTACCTCATATAATGTTATTAATTGATGATGATAAGAAAGAAATAATAGAAGGACTAACAGATAAAGTAAGTGAGGCAGATAAGGTATATGATACAGATCTAATGAAAAATGGTGGACATATTAAAGGGTATAAGATTAATGATGAACTTATAGAAAAAGTGTTAGAAGGAATAGGGGAATTAGCAGATAAAGAAAAGTTTGAGCAGAAATACAATGTAAAAGATAAAGGAGTCCTATTATTCTCTGTAGGAGATGGAAACCACTCATTAGCAACAGCAAAAACATGCTATGAAAATTTAAAGAAAACATTGACAAAGGAAGAATACGAGAACCATCCAGCAAGATATGCATTAGTAGAGGTTGTTAACTTACATAGTGATGCACTTGACTTTGAACCAATACATAGAGTAGTATTTGGAGTTAACCCAGAACACATGATGGAGGAATTAAAGAAATTCTACGAAACATCAGAAGAAGGAGAGGGACAAGTAATACAATATGTATATAAAGGTAAAAAAGGAAAAATAGTTATAAAAAATCCTAAATCTAATTTGGCAGTAGGTAGCCTACAAATGTTTATAGACGAATATTTAAAGAAAAATGGAGGAAAAGTAGACTATATACATGGAGAAGAGACAACAGAAAAATTAGGAGAACAAGAAGGAAATATAGGATTTTTATTACCAAATATGCATAAATCAGAATTATTTAAAACTGTTATACTAGATGGAGCATTACCAAGAAAAACATTTTCGATGGGACATAGCTATGATAAAAGATATTATTTAGAAGCAAGAAAAATTAAATAAATACATAAAAAAAGAAGCCATATAAATTACTATATGGTTTCTTTTCTCCTATTAATTGCTATTTCCTTTTTTTAAATCTACTATAATAGCATCTTCATTATCAAATAAGAAGCTAGAATCAGAAGTGTCTATTTTGATTGGGTCATCATCATTATAATCATCGTCTAAACGTTTTTTAATAGCTTTACGAGCTTTTTCTTTAATTTTTGCTTCTTGAGATATTCCGCTGGTAAATTTATCAAAATTAAATTCTTTTACTTTATGAGGTTCTTTATATTTAGATTCAAGCTTTTCAACCTTACCTTTATCTACAACGCTTTGACCTTTTAGATTTTTAACTTTAAAAATAATTTGATTACTTTTTAAAGATTTTATCTTGCCTGTTTTAAAGTTAGGTATCCAGTTAAAGCCAATGTCTGATGCTTTAGAATCATATCCATAATCCTTTTTTGATGGATCCATTTGATAGCTTTTTTTCCATTGCCATTCTCTTTTTGTTTGTAATTCTTGTTCCCACCATGGAAGGTCTTCTGGTAAAGCATTTCCAAAAATTATTTTATTAACACAGTTAGCTAGTATTGTATCTCTAAAGTGTTTGCCAGGACCATTTGAGGAATTCCCTTCACCTTCTAATTGAGATAAATTTTGAGAATCTAATACCGTTGCAACTTTGTATTTTCTATAAACTGTGAATATTGGCTCTGTTGCTTTACATATAAAGTCTGGGAAGGTATCTATATACAAGAAATGTGGAATTCTAGTAGTGTCATTTCCTGGACGTGATAAAATAGATTGTTGCATTAATAATATAAAGAATAAACCGAAAGCCTTATGTGCATTAGGTCCTAAATCTCCTCTTCTTGTGCATAATAAAGTAATTTCTCCTTTTTCTAATGCTTTGTCAAAATCCAAATTGTTTGTTCTATTACACAATATATTTTTAACACCTGGATATCTTAACAAATTGTCTAACTCTGCAGAAGCAGTAAATACAGAAGTTTTTGTATTATTTAAGTCTGTACTATTTGCATAAAAATTGTTTTCCATATATCTAATTAATATTTTATATTTATCTGCAAGTTCTGGTATTTGTTTCATTTGCTCTGTCATTTCTTCAACTAGACTAAAATCGTTTAACATATTTAGTAAATCTTCTAAATTGGGTAATGAACCTTCATGCAATCTTGGATACATCTCTTTTAATAAAATAGAAAGATTTTCTAATATTTGTATTGCTGCATTTTCTCTAAATGCTAAACTTAAATCAGGTCTGTTCGTTGCAAATAATCCTTTTAATACAGAGGAAATTGCAATACCAGTTTTTATAGGGTCTTTATATATAAATGGATTTAATCCAACAGAATCAGAGTTATTAGGATCAATAATATTTACTGGTAAACTAAAGTTTTTTGCAACTCCTGCCATAGTTTCTATTGTATCTGGGTCAGGAGCCATATACGTTAATCCTAAATCTTTATAAACAAATCGACTTCCAGAAGAAGAAATTGTCATTTTTTTCATATATGCTTTGTAAATATCAAGTTTGTCAGGATTTGGCGTTAACAAAGATAATGAGAAGTTTTTATTTAAATAATCATTTGAGTATGGATATGTTAATGTAGCAATACCTGTTTTTAATGCAGTAAATCCCATTTCTTTCGCAACTTCTCTAAAGAAATATTTCTTTTCAAAATCTCTTGCTATCATTGGTTCATAAATTGTAGCTGTTTTTCCAGAACCGGAAACACCAACAACAAGTAAAGATTCAAAACGTTTAGCTTCAGGTATTTTTACATCTTCACCACTTTCCGTGTTCATACAAACTTTTACTTCACATGTAAAGTTTCCAACACCTTCTGGTTTTGCAGATAAATCAATACCGCCATAATCAAATATAGAATCTCTAATGTCTTTAACATCATTAATAGAGAATATAAGCCATTTAATAACTTTATAAAATGTTACAAGAGGTATATATATTCCTAATGCAGTGAATGCAGGCTTAAATAAATATGAAAAATCTGTTACAAGCTCAATAAAATTAGGCAAAGACAATAAGCCTAGCCATATAATTGCATTTAACCATTGAACTAATGCGGAAATACATACTATATAAAAGCTAACTATAAATGTATGAAATATTCTTAACTTATTAATATCTGCTCTAGCGAATTTAGAACCAGAAGAAAAGAAAAATGCAAAAGATACACAAGCTATGGCGAGTGTATATTTTACAGGTCCCCAATATGAATAAGAAACTCCCGTAAAAATAATAAACAGCATTTCTACTACTCTGTCTACTAATATGTAAAAAGATATTATTGTTAAAATATAAGTCATAAATGTGTTTCTATCTGTCTTTAGTAGTTTTAAAAACTTATCAAATAATTTCACTTATTCCACCACTTTCATTAAATCTAACCTTACATATATATTATCCTACAAAATCAGCAAAAAAACAAGACTTTTGACAAAAAAATCCTCTCAAAATTTTACTAGTCAGATTTGAAATTAAAAATTCATAAAAGAAAAAAAACAGAATATATTTGTGCAAGAGGTAATTGATGAAAAATAAAAAGAAATTAAAAAAAGAAAGCTTTATGGGTGGAGTATTAGTTCTAATGATTTCACATATTCTAATTAAAACATTAGGACTAATATACAGAGTATATTTAACGAATAAACAGGGATTTGGAGACACTGGAAATGCAATATATTCAAGTGGATTTCAAATATATGCTTTATTGCTTACATTCTCGTCTGTTGGAATACCAAATGCCATAGCAAAATTAGTGTCAGAAAAATTGGCAATAGGAGATAATAAAGGAGCACATAAAATATTTAAAATTGCGTTTGTAACATTTGCGCTAATCGGGTTTACATGTTCATTAATACTTTTTTTAGGAGCAGAAATTATAGCAGAAAAATGGCTACAAATTCCAGAAGCAGAATATTCCTTAGTAGCACTATCTCCATCAATATTTTTTGTTACATTAATTAGTGTAATTAGAGGGTACTTTAATGGCAGAAATAATGTAAAAGTAACAGCAAATTCTCAAACAATAGAACAATTATTTAAAATGGTGTTTACCATTATTGTTGTAGAATTATTAGCAATGACCTCAGGAATAAATACAACAATAATGGCTGCAGGAGCAAATTTAGCTACAACCTTAGCAACTTCTGTGGGATTTTGGTATTTATATATTTATTATAAAACAATAAGAAAAGAAATAGCCAAAGAACTAATCAAAACAAAAAAATATAAATACACTAGAATTTTAAGCACAATTAAAGAAATATTAACAGTATCTATACCAATGTCACTAACCTCTATACTGTGGTCATTAAATAAAAGCATAGACTCAATAACAGTAGTTAGAGGATTAAAAAACTTTTTAAGTGAAAATGAAGCAAAAATCCAATATGGAATATTAAGTGGTAAGGTAGATACTCTTGTAATGTTACCAATGTCATTTAATGTGGCACTTACAACAAGTTTGATACCAACAATAGCATATTCTAAAGCCATGGGAGATTCAGAAACAATAAAAAAAAGAGTATCATTTTCAATTTTACTAACAATATTAATGGGACTGCCATGTATGGCGGGACTGATATTCTTTGGAGAACCAATTTTAAAATTACTTTTTCCAAATCAAAGCAATGGTGCGATTGTATTACAAATAAGTGCAGTTTCAATTATATTTATAGTTTTAGAACAAACAATTAGTGGAGTTTTGCAAGGATTAGGTAAAGTAATAGTACCAGCAATAGCTTTAACAGTTGGAGTAGTTATAAAACTAATATTAAATTTAATACTTATAAAAATAGATCCAAACGTATTTATATTAGGTGGAATTAATGGAGCCACTGTTTCAACAGTAATTTGTCATATGGTTGCAGTAATAATAGATTATGCAGTATTAAGAAAAACAATAAAATTAAAATTAGAATTATCAACTTTTGTGATTAAGCCATTAATGGCAACAACAATTATGATAATTGGTGCAATATACACATATAATAAATGTTTAAGTATATTTAGCGACAAATTAAGCATAATATTAGCAATTGGCTTTGCAGTATTAATATACGGAATTTTTATTATTGTTTTTAAAATATTAGACAAGGATAATATAAAAATGATTCCATTTGGTAAAAAGATACTTGAAATTCTAAACCTTGAAAAGCAGTAAAATGAGGAGTTTCGAAAAGAAAAAACTGGTAAAGCTAGTGAAATGTAGACTTTCGGAAAATTTGGCATAAAAAAAGAAGGATTTTAAGGAACTTTGGCGAATAATGTTAATAGTAGATTGCATTGTCTACATATTTGAAATCTTATAGGAGGTAATAAAAATGAACAAAACAGAATTGATTGCAGCTATTGCAGCTAAAACAGGAGAAACAAAAAAAGATGCTGAAGCAACATTAAATGCATTTGTAAATGTTGTATCAGAGACATTAGCAAAAGGAGATAAAGTTCAATTAGTTGGATTTGGATCTTTCGAAGTAAGAAAAAGAGCTGCTAGAAAGGGAAGAAACCCACAAACTAAAGAAGAAATAAAAATACCTGCATCTAAAGCACCTGTATTCAAAGCCGGAAAAGCTTTAAAAGACTTAGTAAATAAAAAATAAGATTTGAAATTTATATAAATTATATGAATTCATATAAAAGATATGGCAAAAGCTGTATCTTTTTTAAATTTGACAATGCAAAGAAAAAAGTGTATAATAGGTAACAGTTGTTACCAAAAATGGTAAAGAAGAGATTTATATATATAAAATTAAAGTATAATCGGAATATTAAATATTTAAAGTGGTAAAATATGTTTGGTTTGTGCGGAAAATAATATAAACATATTTGATTTCTATTGTAAAATTAAATATAAATATTTTGTAATTATAATAGTTTAGAAAAGGATAAACTATTTTTTAGTATATAAATTTGATAAAAAATAAGGAGGAGATATAAAAACATGACAATTGAAACAGAACAAAAGGATAAAGAGCAAAAAAGAAAACCACAAAGAAGAAGCTATAAAAGAGGGGAGGAAAACAAAACAGAAAATAAAAAGGCAAGAAGTAATAATAAAAAAGAAAGCATAAAGTTTGAATTTAAAAAAGAAAATTTAAAAATAATTCCACTTGGTGGGTTAGAAGAAATAGGAAAAAACATTACTGTTTTTGAATACGGAAATGAGATTGTACTAGTAGACTGTGGACTAGAGTTTCCAGAAGACAATATGCTTGGTGTAGATTTAGTAATACCTGATGTAACATATTTAGAAAGAAATAAAGAAAAAATAAAAGGTTTAGTAATAACACATGGACACGAGGATCATATTGGAGCTATACCATATATATTGCAACAAATTAATATACCAATTTATGCAACAAAATTGACAATAGGCTTAATAGAAAATAAATTGGAAGAACATAAATTATTAAGAAGTACAAAGCTAACAGTTGTAAATCAAGGCGAAACAGTAGACTTTGGCAATATTAAAGTGGAATTTATAAGAAGTTCACACAGTATTCCAGATGCTGTAATGCTTGCAATTCATACACCTGTTGGAACAGTAATACACACTGGAGACTTTAAAGTAGACTATACACCGATAGATGAAAAGGTTATGGATTTTGGAAGACTCGCAGAATTAGGAAATAATGGCGTTTTGGCATTGCTTTCAGATAGCACAAACTCTGAGAGAAAAGGATATACAATGTCAGAAAGTTCAGTAGGAGAAGTATTTGATAAGCTATTCTTAAACACAAAAAAGAGAATAGTTGTAGCAACATTTGCTTCAAATGTCCACAGAGTTCAACAAATTGTTAATTCGGCTGTTAAATATAATAGAAAAGTTGCAATTTGTGGCAGAAGTATGATTAATATGATAGAAACTGCAAAAGAATTGGGATATATAAACGTACCAGAAAATACATTTATAGATATAGATATGATAAAAAATTATACAGATGAACAATTGGTAATAATTACAACGGGAAGTCAAGGCGAAACAATGTCTGCACTAACAAGAATGGCATCTGGAGAGCACAAAAAAGTCTCAATTACACCAAATGATTTAGTAATAATTTCTGCAACTCCAATACCAGGAAATGAAAAATTTGTATCAAGAGTAATAGATGACTTAATGCAAATTGGCGCAGAAGTAATTTACAGCTCATTAGAGGACATACATGTTTCAGGACATGCTTGCCAAGAAGAACAAAAATTGATAATTTCATTGGTAAGACCAAAATTCTTTTTACCAGTACACGGAGAATATAGACAATTAAGAGCACACGCGGAAACAGCAAGAAAAGTTGGAGTAGATCCTAGAAATATATTTATGCTAGAAAATGGAAGGGTTTTAGAACTTAACGAAAAAGAAGCAAAATTGACAAATTCAGTACCATCAGGAAAAATATTGGTAGATGGCTTAGGCGTTGGAGACGTTGGAAATATTGTATTAAGAGACAGACAACATTTATCACAAGACGGATTAATAGTAATAGTAATGACAATGGATTCTTCGACAGGGGAAATAGTATCTGGGCCAGATGTAGTGTCAAGGGGATTTGTTTATGTAAGAGAGTCAGAAAACTTAATGGAAGATGTAAAAAGAGTAATAAGAGAAGAAGTAAAAAAATGCGAAGAAAAACGTATTAGAGATTGGTCAACAATAAAATCAGCATTAAAGGATAACTTAAGAGATTATATTTTCCAAAAAACAAAAAGAAATCCTATGATATTGCCAGTAATTATGGAGATATAACAATATAAAATTAGAGTGTCAAGGAAGTACATAGTTACTTCCTTACAATAAAAGGAGAGTAAAATGGATTATAAAGATTTAGCAAATTTGATTTTTCCAAATGCAAAAGATATAAAATATTATGAGGAAAAATATCCAGAAAGAAATTTACCAGAAGGAGCAATAGTTACAAGATTTGCACCAAGCCCTACGGGGTATGTACATATTGGCGGATTATATCAATCTCAAATTGCATGGAAAATGGCAGAACAAACAAAAGGAGTAGTATTTTTAAGAATTGAAGATACAGACCAAAAAAGAGAGGTTCAAGATGCGACAATAGGAATTGTAAATTCTTTAAAAGATTTTAAAATTGACTTTGATGAAGGAATGCTAAATGAACAAGAAGAAAAAGGCGCATATGGGCCATATAAACAAAGTTTAAGGAAAGAAATATATCAAGCATATGCAAAATATTTTATTGAAAATAATTTGGCATATCCTTGTTTTGCAACAGAAAAAGAATTGGAAGAGATGAGGGAAAAACAAGAAACAGCAAAAATAAGACCTGGGTATTATGGTGTATGGGCAAAGTACAGAAATTTGCCAATAGAAGAAGCAGCACAAAAAATAAAAGCTGGAGAACCATATATAATTCGTTTTAAATCAAGAGGAAATGAAGAAAAAAAGATAAGACATCAAGATTTAATAAAGGGAAAAGTTGACTTCCCAGAAAACGATCAAGACATAGTAATTATAAAAGCTGATGGATTACCAACATACCATTTTGCTCATTTAGTAGATGACCATTTAATGAGAACAACAGTAGTTATAAGAGGAGATGAATGGCTATCTTCTGTACCATTACATTTGCAATTATTTCAAGCAGCAGGATTTAAAGCTCCAAGATATGCCCATATTGCACCACTTATGAAAATGGATGAGGGTGGCAAAAGGAAAATAAGTAAAAGAAAAGATCCAGAGGCGGCAGTAAGTTATTACCATGAGCAAGGAATTCCACCAGAAGCGGTTTGCGAATACTTGCTAAATATAGCAAATTCAAATTTTGAAAGTTGGAGAAAAGCTAATCCTTTAGTCGATTTAAAAGAATTTGAGTTGCAATTTAATAAAATGGGTGTAAGTGGAGCACTTTTTGATATGGTTAAGTTACTGGATATATCTAAAACAATAATATCAAGATTTGATGCAGAAAAAGTATATAATGAAACATTAAGTTGGGCTACAAAATATGATAGTGAATTATTAAAACTTCTTGAAAATAAGGAATATGCATTAAAAATAATAGGAATAGAAAGAGGAAATGCAAAACCAAGAAAAGACATCTCTAAATGGTCAGATGTAAAAAATTCTATTATATATATGTATGATGAAGAATTTTTAAAGGATGAAGGAAAATATGAGTTTGCAAAAATTGACAATAAAGAAGAAATAAATAAAATCTTAAAACTGTACATAGAAAAATATTTTAACTTTAATGATGACAAACAAACGTGGTTTGATAAAGTCAAAGATTTAGCAGAAGAAATGGGATATGCAAGAGAAGTTAAAGAATATAAGCAGAATCCAGAAAACTGGAAAGGTCATGTGGGAGACATAAGCACAGTATTAAGAGTTGCTTTAACTAAAAGGCAACAGACACCAGATTTGTATGAAATAATGCAAGTTCTTGGCAAATCAAGCATAGAAAAAAGAATAGCATTATTTGTAAAATAAAAAGGGATGAAATAAAATGGATTACAATATAGGCGATATAGTAAAAACAAAAAAGCAACACCCATGTGGAAGCAAAGAATGGGAAGTAACAAGAGTAGGAGTAGACTTTAAATTAAAATGCATAGGCTGTGGACATGTAGTTATGTTGCCAAGAGAAAAAGCACTAAAAGCCATAACAAAAAAGATGGAAAAAGGCTTGTAAACCTTGCAATGACTCAAATTTAATAAAATACTTGAAATATGTAAAAAAATATGTTATTATTAATAATAATAGGAAAAAAAGGAGGAAATTGGTATATGTTAAAAAAGCTATTAATAATATTTTTAATTTTAATATTAACTGTACCAACAATTTCTATAGGAGTTTCAGGAGATCTAAATGACTATGAACCTAAATTAAATGAAGAAGATGTTAGCTCATACAGTTACCATATAAAATTGGCTGGATTAATATTATATGTAATAAGAACAATAGGTATTGTAGGTGCAGTAATTGGAATTGCAATATTGGGATTGAAAACAATGGCAGGAAGTTTAGAGGAAAAAGCAGAATACAAAGAAAAAATACTACCATTTGTAATAGGATGTATTATAGTTGTAAGCTCCACAATAATAGTAAGGTCTATATATAAAGGATTAAATGCTCGAAAAGTAACTAATCATCCACTACCACCAATAGCTTTACCAATACCAATAGAAGATTAGTAATGTATTAAAGGGAGAAGTATTATGAAAAATGTATTAGTAAAAATAGCAATATTAACATTTATAATATTAATAATTTTAACACTACATTACAAATCATATTGCATTAATGGAATATTTAAATCTGCACAAGATTTTCTAAAAAAAGGTGATGATCCAGAACAAACTATTGATACAGATGCATTAAATGCGACATCAGAAAAAGTATATAATGTTTTCCTAGTTGCAGGAACAATAATTGCAATACTTGTAGGAGCTGTATTAGGAATAAAAATAATGGTAGCAACAGTAGAAGAAAAGGCAAAAATAAAGGAATTAATGGTTCCATATATTGTAGGGTGTATTGTAATGTTTTCGGCTTTTACAATATGGAAAATAGTTGTTACAATAGGAAATAAATCGTTGGAAGAGACGGCAATTTATAATATGCAAACTGTTCAACCTATATATATGGCTAGCAAAAAATAGTATAATAGATTTAAGAAGTTTTTAATATTTCTTAACAATGTTAAGAATTTTAAATAGAAATATAAATATTAAAAAATAAAAGAGGAGGGAAAAAAATGAAAAATAGTTTAAAATTAATATCAACAGTTGTAGTTATTATGATTATAGCACTTACATTTTCTTCTACAGTTTGCAAAGGATTTAATGCAGGTACTGTAATAAATGGTGTTGCACGAAATGCAGATAGTTCTGAGCAAAACATAGCAATGAGCGACTTTACCTCTAAAGCAGGAAAAATTTTAGCTTACATAAGAAATATTGCAGCAATAGCAGGTGTATTATTGGTAGCATTTTTAGGTATTAAATACATGATGGGAAGCTTAGAGGAAAAAGCAGAATACAAAAAATCTTTTGTTCCATTAATAGTGGGTGCAATAGTAGTTGTAGCTGCAACAACAATTGCAGCAACAATTTTCCAAATAGCTCAATAGTAATGATAAATAAAAAACAGTTCATTTGAAACAATGTGTATTTCAAAGGAACTGTTTTTTTCTAAAGACATGTTTTTAATAACATATTTTAATATAATTATTTACAAAATACTACTAAATTTGATATAATATAATTAAGTTAGACACGAAGGAGGAATTTAAAATATTATGTACGAAATACCAAGAAATGTAAGTGGAGAGCGGAAGAATATTATATATTTTTACAAGAAAATCTTTTGCATATACAGTAATTTTTGGAACTGTTGGTTTAGTATTCTATTATGTAATAGGAGTATTATTAAAATATAAAATGGCAGGCATAATATCTGCAATACTTATTGCTGGATTGGGATATGTAATTGCTACATTTAAAATGCCTAGCATAGCAAGATTTGAAATAACAAAAAAAACAGCAGGAGAAAAATTAGATGATATTATATTAAGATGGCTAAAATTTAAATCGAAAAATAATAGAATATATGTACTATATACAAAGGAGGAAAAAAAGAATGGAGATATATAATATATTAATAATTATTGCATTTGTTTTATTTATGATAATAATATGCTTAGCATTTGCCTACTGGTATATAACATATAAGAAGAAAAATGATATAGTAAATAATAAAAAATCAACAAAAATAAAATCAGAAGCACAACAAACAAATTCATATACTAAAGTACCCATTTTTGATTTTATGCAATTTGATAAAATACAAGATAACATGATAGTACAAGACAATGGAAGCAAATATTTAATGGTACTTGCATGTGAAGGAGTAAATTATGATTTAATGTCAGAAGTTGAAAAAACAAGTGTAGAGTCAGGCTTCCTTCAATTTTTAAATACATTAAGATATCCAATTCAATTATATGTACAAACAAGAACGATAAATATAGAAAGCAGTATTGTAGGATATAAGCAAAGACTAAATGAAACAAAGGAAAAGTTAGAAAAAAAGGGAAACGAATATAATAAAATAATTAAATCACCAGAGATGTATCCTCAGAAAAACAAAGAAGAAGTAATAAGAGAAATGGCAAGATTGCAAAACTTATATGATTATGGAGCAGATGTAATAAAAAACATAGAAAAAACAAGCCAAAATAAAAATGTCTTGAAAAAACATTATTATGTAGTAATACCTTATTATGTGGATGACATAAGCATGGAAAATTTAAATGAAGAAGAAAAACTAAATAGAGTGTTTTCTGAGTTATATATGAGAGCACAATCACTTACGAGAGCATTGTTTGTGTGTAGTGTAAAGTCAAAAGTGATGACATCTACTGATTTAGCTGAATTACTATATGTTGCATATAACAGAGATGAATCAGATGTATATAAATTAGAAACAATGCTTAATACAAATTACGAAGTTTTATATACAACAGCACCAGATGTAATTGATAAAAGAATAAAAGCATTAGATGAACAATTAGAAAAAGAAGCACTAAAACTTGCAAATGAAAAAATACAAGAAGTAAAAAGTGATAAAGAAAGATTATTGGAAGAAAAGCAAAAAAAATTCGACGAAGTTTTAATTGAAATTGCAAAAGATTTATTAAAGAAAAATGAAATACGTATAGGTAAAAATACAGCTAAAAAAGCTATTGAAAAGTTAGATGAACAGAAAAAATCACAACCAAAGAAAAAGGAGGCAAAGTAGATGAAAAAGAAACAAAAAGAAGTTCAAATGCAAGAACAATTTAAAGAACAAGAGCCAGAATATCAAATTCTTAAAAAACATACTTTAAAAGAAATGATTGCACCAGCTGGAATTGATGCATCACATTTGGATTACTTAGAAATTATTTCAAATACTACAAGATATGCAAGAAGTTTTTACGTATCTAGCCTTCCACGTATGTGTACATTTCCAGAGCTTTTTAGAGATATGTATTTATTTGGAGACATTAATACTTCTATATACATAAATCCTATTCCAGAAGAAAGATCACAAAATGAATTAAACAGAGTTATAAATGAAATAGAGACAGAAAGAATAGTTGCAGAAGACAGAGGAAACATAAACAGAGAAAGTTCACTTTCTCAAAAAAGATTTGATGCAGAAGCACTAAGAGACCAAATAGCCTCTGGATTTAACAAATTGTATGAGGCATCTATTATTTCAACAATATTTGCATATAGTTTGCAATCATTAGATGCATATACACAATTGCTTTCTTCTGAAATGTCAAAAAGCCTGATTGGAATTAAATCAGCATGGGCAATGCAAGAAGAAGCATTTCAGTCAAATGTGCCATTAATGAAAAACAGTATAAATAGAACACATACATTTGATAGAAAATCTATGGCAACAGTATTTCCATTTACAACATCAGAAGTTGGGCATCTAACAGGAATACCACTAGGATTTAATAAACAAACTGGAGTACCCATATTATTTGATAATTTTAGTAGAGAATTAACAAATTATAACATGGTTATATTTGCTAAATCTGGAGCAGGAAAATCTGTTACAATGAAAACATTAATATCAAGATCATGTGTATTAATGAATGTAGAAAGTTTAGCATTAGATGCTGAAGGAGAGTATAGAGCAGTAGCAGAAGCACTTGGTGGAATAAATGTTGTAATAAGTCCAAATTCAAAAACAGTAATAAATTTATTTGATATAGAAACAGAAACAGTAAAAGACGAAATTACAGGAAAAGAAAGAACAGTATTAAATGTAGAAAACAAAATAGAAGATGTTACACAAGCACTAGTAACAATGGCAAAAGGAAGTACAAGAAGTACAGAGGTAAACGAACTTACAAAACAAATAATAGCAGAATCAGTAGCAGATGAATATACACGTTGCGGAATTACATATGATCCAAACAGTTTATATAAAGAATCAACAGGGCATTTACTGTATAAAGAAAAAAAGGAAATGCCAACAATTGGTTCTTGGTATAAAGCACTACAAAAAAAAGCAGAACAAAATGAAGACGAAAATTACAAATTTCAATATAGTTATTTGCTTAAAGTTATGAAACAATATGTAAGAGAATTAAATGGACAAATGGCATATTTTGATGGACAATCTACATTTGAATTATTAGAAAGCGTACCATTTATAAATCTAGACATATCTCAGCTAGAAGAAAGATTTGCAAGACCACTTGCCCAACAAATTTTACTATCATGGATTTGGGAAAAATTTGTAAAAAAGAATAGTGAAGATAGAAGAAAAGCTACACAAAAAAGAGTAATAGTAGATGAAGCATGGATGCTTTTACCATTTCCAGAAGCAGTAGACTTTTTAAATAAAATGGCAAGACGTGCAAGAAAAAGAAATGTATCTTTGGCAATTATATCTCAAAGATTCCAAGACTTCTACGAGAAGCCAGAAGCACAAGCAGTATTAACATCATCAGACACTAAATTATTTTTGGCACAAGATAAATCAGAAATACAATATCTAAAACAAGTATTTAAATTAAGCGAAGGAGAAGCTGACTTTTTAGTAACTTGTACAATAGGAGAAGGTCTATTTAAAGTAGGAGCAGATACTGCAATAATACAAATAACACCAACGAAAAAAGAATTTGAATTTGTAGAAACAAATTTAAATAAAATCGCAGAAAACAATAAAATATAAAAATAAAAGGGTGAAGAAATGAAAAAGTTTACTAAAAACTTATCAATTATTTTGATAATAGTCCTATTGTTTAATTTTATAATACCAACATACTCAAATGCAGATATTCGGAGGAGCGTTGTTTAAACCAATATTTCAACTTGTTTGTGGAATTGGTGATGTCGTAATTGCAACATTGCAAGAACTTTTTCTTACATATAAAACTCCCATATCCTTTTCAGTAGGAGGTATTAATCAATATATTATAAGATATTCACCTGGTATTATATTTAGTGGTACTATACCAGCATTTGACATTAATTTTATTAATCCTCAAAATTCAGATAGTTTAAAACAATATGGTTATAGAACATTAACTACAGTCTACCACAAAAATATTACTGGTGAGGATAAACCTGAGCGGAACTGATGAAATAGTGGAATTTGCAAAAAAGCACTATGGATGTCCTGAAAAAGTAATGAGAGATGCGTTAGCAAGAATAGAAAAAAAAAGTGATACAACAACTGCAAAATGGGGAAATAAAACATTTGATAATATTGATAGTTGCATTAGGTATATATCAAACATGGGAGTAAAATTTTATAATGATCCAGGTGGTGGTGAAACATATTGGGAACTGCCTATTGAAGACGAATTTGTAATGAACACAATAAAAGGCTGTTTTGACGAAGCAGTAAATAATAAGGTTTTGGTTAATGTTGTTTTTATTGGAAAAAACATAAATGATACTAGCAAGGATTGGTACAATGTTATTGATGTGGAATTAGCCGATGGAAGCTTAGAACCATTTGAGGGGACATTTTATATAGAATTCAGTTATGTAAAAGGCACGTCTAGTGAAAAAAAGTCTGTTGCAACAGAATTGCAACCTACAATTGCTAAATGGTATAAAGCAACAAGACTAATTGCAATTATAGGGTTACTTTCTGTATTAGTGTATATAGGAATAAGAATAATATTAAGTAGTACAGGACAAGATAAAGCTAAATATAAGAAAATGTTTATGGATTGGCTTACAGCACTTTGCTTGCTATTTGTATTACATTACATAATGGCATTTATAATAGAAATATCCTCTATGCTAACAAAGATTTTTGTGAATAATGTATTAGGAGATCAAAATCAAGATATTCTAATGTCTAGCCTGCGTAATGCTTTTGAATTAGACGCAACATTTGCAAAGACTGCAAGCCTAGCTGTAATGTATATTGCATTGGTTATACTCACATGTACTTTTACAATTCAATATTTAAAAAGAGTAATATATATGGCTTTTTTAACTATGATTGCACCATTAATTGCATTAACATATCCATTAGATAAAGTAAAAGATGGTGAAGCACAAGCATTTAAAATGTGGCTTAGAGAATATATATTTAATTCATTATTGCAAGTAGTTCATTTATTTATATATTGTTTATTAGTTGGTTCGTCTTTGGACTTCATTTTAATAAACCCATTATATGCAATAGTTGCGATATCATTTATAGTTCCAGCTGAAAAATTTATAAGAAAGATGTTTGGATTTGACAAAGCAGAAACAGTAGGAACATTAGGTGCAGCAGCAGGTGGAGCAGCAGTAATGAGTATGGTTAATAAAATGAAACAAGGTGGAGGAAGTAAAAATAGTGCAGGCGGAGATTCATCAGGTCAAGACGGAAGAACAAAAACAAAGAAACCAAATTGGAATACACCGCCAGTGAACGCACTGGCGAACCCAACACCACCAACGACCCCAACACCGCCAGCGAACGCACTGGCGAACCAAACACCACAAGCAAACACGCCAAAATCAAAATCAGGATCAAGACCAGGTTCAAAACAAAACTTAAAACGAGTTCTAAGACCAGGAGCAAAACAAAATTATAAATCAGGACCAAGCCTAGGACCAAAATCAGTATCACAACCAAAATCAGTATCACAACAAAATAAAAGGCCAGGAATTAAAGGCGCACTTAAAGCAGTAGGCAAAAGATTTTGGAATAATGGTACACCAATTAAGAACTTAGCTAAAGCGGCAACAGGTGGAGTAATCGGTGCAACTATAGGAATAGCAGCAGGTGTAGCTTCTGGTGATTTAGAAAAAGCAGTTCAATATGGTGCAGCAGGTGGAGTTGCAGGATATTCTGTAGCAGGAAATATTGGAAATACAGTTGCTGATTATGCTGGTACAGCTGCAGAAGGATACTTAGGACAGGATGAGTATAATAATAGAAAATTTGACAAGAAATTTATGAAGAGCGATGCTTGTAAGAAACTATTACAAAATTATGGTAAAGATAAAAAAGCAGATATACAGGATATGTTACAATATGGTATAACAGATCCTAATGATATGGATACAGCTTTAAAAAACAACTATACTCCTGAAGATACTGCAAAATATATGAAATTGGCAAAGAGTTGTCCAAATGAAATGGCATATGATAGAACGAAATTTGCAGATTATATACGTAATCATCCAGATCCAAAAATTAAGGCATTGGGAGGAAAGCAAGCAATATTAGATAATTTATATAAAGGTATGCATGAATTCAAATAGAAAGGTGTAAAATATGCTAAATAATTTAATTAGAAAATATAATAGAAATAGAAGAGAAATATGGATAGTAGTGGTTATTATAGCATTTATAATAGGGTTCAGATATGCCTTAACATCTTATATGAAAAATGATAGAATAGGTAGTAGTAATAATGCTACTACCTATTTTCCAAATAATAACCAAAATGATTATCCATTCTTAAATGATAAAATATATGAAAACAAAAATGTTTCTAAAAATTCACAAGAAATATCTAACACAATAAAAACATTTATAGAATACTGCAATAATAGGCAAGTAGAAGAAGCATATGATATGCTATCTGAGGATACAAAGTATAATTTGTATAAGAGTAAAACAGAATTTGTAAAAAATTATTATATTACATTTTTTAAAACAAAAAAAATATATAATATGCAGGCTTGGATAACAAGTGGAGGGTACTATACATATAAAGTAGAGTTTGAAGAGGATTTATTATCAACAGGAGGTGCAGATAGTAATAAAATAGAAGAATATTATACTGTTGTAAAAGAAAACGAAAAATATAAAATAAATATTAATAGATATATAGGAAACATAGAAATTAATAAAATAACGGAAAAAAACAATGTGAAAATTACGGTATTAAGTAAAAATATTTATTTAGATAATATAGAATATAAAATAAAGGTAGAAAATTTATCTAATAATACAATAGTATTAGACACTAAAAATACAAAAAGAACTACGGCATTGATGGATTCTAATAATTTTGCATATCCAGCCTATATGTATAAATTATTAGAAAACGATTTAACAGTGTATTCTGGAGAAACCAAGGAAATAAACATTCAATTTAATCAACAATATAATGCAAAATATTATAATACAAAAATAGTATTTAATAATTTTAACCTAGATAATAATTCAAATAAAAAAACAATTTTTGAAGTTGATGTATAGAAAAGTGGTGATAATTAAATGGAAGAAGAAGAGAAAAATGATTCAATAAATATGAAAGATGCCGCTAAAAAGGCAAAACAAACAGCTGACAAAGCTAAGAAAACTGCAGGAACTATTAAAAAAATAGTTCAAGTGCTTATAAAACATCCATGGTTAATTTGGATAGTGGTAGGTGCAATTGCATTAATTATATTATTAGCATCTTTTGCATGGCTTTTAGACCTATTGGATAATAAAAATACTAATAGTGCTGTTGCATCAGCAACAGGCGCTATAAGTTCTTCAACATCAAATGAACAAGATGAGGAAATTATACCATGTATACAAACAGTAATTAAGGAAATAGATGGTGAATATAAGTATACTTTTATATTTGACATAACAGATGAGGAAAAAGAAAACGTTAAGGCTATTTTAAATCAAAACAGCATTGAATTAACAGAAGAAAACATAAATTTTGTAACAGCATTGGTAAGGTCGGGTTATAAAATAGAAGACAACTTAAATAAAGATACACTAGAATCTCTACTATTGTTTTATAAAGCCCAAATTGCATCAGAATCTTTAGATTTAAGAAGTAGTGATAAAATTCTAGTAGATGGAGAATATACTGCTTGTCCAATTTCTTTAGAACAAGAGGGAGTGCAGGGAACTGTGAGATTGGAAAGAGTAAATATAGATGAAAATTCTAAAACGCAAAGAGTGCTTATGTCATATATACCTAAAGAAAGCTTTGAACAATTATTACAAGGAAATAGTCAAGATATAAAAAATTATTTTACAGTAAATAGTGCACAAAATTGTTTAATATCTGGTTGGAGGCAAACAAAAGTAACATATGAATATCCAGAGAACTATCCATTAGAAAAAGAGCAAAATGTAGATACTACAACAGTTAGTTGTTTAAATGGAAATAGTGGAGTTCCATATAAAAATTATATAAATAAATATACAATGCCAAGTGAATTATTAACAAGTTTACGAATTTATTTGGATGATATGGAATTTTGCAAGAACTTAGTAAAATGTGTGGAAAACAGCAATATAGTAATAAGTTTACACGAAACAAGTGTAATACAAACAAGTGAATACACAGAAGAACACAAGATAAGAGATGTGAAATATTATGACTACTTCTACACAGAAGAAGGCACTGTAACAAATATTCAGTTTGTTAAAAATTTTGCTAGTCTAGAACAATTAAAAGAATTTATAAAAAACGAGGGAATACGGATTTCCAGGTGATATGGAAATAGCATTAGGAAACAATGAATGGACATACAACAATAATAAATACACTCTAAATGTTAGAAGAGCTACTGGAACAATGTATATAGCTATACTTTGGAAAGCTGAAAAAACATCTGACCTAGGCAGTGCGACACCAATAATACTACAAAGTGATAAGACATATACTGCTCTAGAACAGCCAGGCACATATAATGTGAAAACAACCAGAGTAAATATAAATAATACAAATAGACTAGATATAACTAGAATAAATACATGGTATTCGGGGTATGAAAAAATCTTGGAGGCTGATGGTGATAAAACAATAGAAGATACAGGAACACAAAATTGTGGAGAAACTCAAGAAACAGCAATAGACACGGAGGCTGTATATACAAATTATCCTAAAACGGAGTTAACACAAGAGCAAATAAATAATGATACATATATAAAACAGTATAAAAACAATGCTGGAAATGAAGAAACAGTATGGAACAACGAAAAGTGTAATTTATATATAAATAGAATTATTGATAAAATTCCAAAAACATATAGAAATATAACAGAAAAAAGAGAGGAAAGAGCACCTCAGATTATATCGGAAGTAAAAACAAAAGAAGAGGAAAATGGCTTTCTATATTATTACGATCAGTCTAAAAATGCAAAAGATAATATGAATAGTATTAGCCAATGGTTATTTGATGCAATGGCAGAATTCGAAAAGACAGAACCATTAATAGATGTTATTAAATATCTTTTATACATATATGACGGCAGCAATTATGGAGTAACAGAATTAAATATAAATGTGGAAGACATAGGCGATTTTAATCTTAGTGAATATTCTAATGTTAGCTTAGAAAAATATTTAAGACAGTTTTCACATGGGACTACAGAATCTAATGCACCAAAATCTGATGACGAAAAATATTATTTAATGTATGGAGATTTAAAAAGCTCTGCAGGATATCCTACAATAGGTAATTCAGATATACAATGGGCATCACATTATCAAAGATTTAACAAATCAGGATTTGTATTAGAAAACAAAGTAGAAAAAGAGGTTCCAAATGTTGCAGAATATGTAAGACAAAAATTAGGTGGAAGCAATGAATACAAAGGAACTGATGCAGAAATAAGAGCAAAACAAATATATATAAATGTTGAATTAGTTGATTCAGTGGGAAAAGATATAATAGATGAAATAGAAAAGATTGTAGAAACTGAAGTAGGGAATCTAGGTTTATCAAAACAGCAGGAATATGCATTAAAAGAAATAGCATATGCTCGTGGGGTAGGACGATTAAAAGGATTTAGAGAAACATATAATAAAGCAGCAGGTAGCTATGAAATAAATTCACCAGAATTTAATATGTACATATGGGATAATTGGTGGTATAACAATGGTGTAGAAAGTGCTCTTGGAAAAATAAAAGGACAAGATGCTTCATTTGAAACATATGTAAAAGGAACATTTGATTTTTCTAAACCATATGAACCATCTTGGATGGGCGCACAAGGTACAAACATATTTGATAGAAAATATATGTTATTTTATACTAAAGCTCAGTTAGCAGAATTAAAAAATCCTAGTGTGAAGACAGCAAGAGAAAGTGGTGATACTACAGAAATTTTTACATATGTACAAGGAATAAGTGGATTTCTAGATGTTGCAGAAGAAATTTGGCGAACTATATACGAAAAATTCGGAAGTTATGGAGGTTTAAGAGATGGAGGGCAAATACCACCACAAATAAGTGATAATAAAGATGAAAATTTTGTAGATTGTAGTGGATATGTATCTTGGGTACTTTACGAATATGGATATACAGATATAACATCACAAATAGATTCAGGAGGTTTTTATACTACAGATTGGGCAGAAAGATATGGATGGAAAGAAATACCATTTAATCAAGGTGCAAACATAACAGATTTAATACAACCAGGAGATATTGTGGTAAGAAGAGGAGATAAAGCAGGGCATGTTGCTATAGTAGTTGAACCATTAGAAGATGGAGCCGAATCATATGATTGTGGAAATGCGGGAAATTGGACAAATAGTGGAGGAAATCCAATTTTTAAAGATAAATTCTATACGGGAGTGTTTTTAGCAGGAGCCCCGCAATTATCTGCTCCTGGAAAAATTATAAGGGTTACAGCACCATAAAAGGAGGTTAGTATGCTATTCCAAAATAAATTAAAAAAAATGATAATTATATTATTAGTAATTTTTACAACATTAGTAGTTGGAATTTGTTTAATAAAAAATAAAAAAAAGGAAGGAAGAGTAGCAGAAGTGCCAACTCCTGATGAAAGTGTGGGAGAGGAAATACAAAAAGAAAAACAAAGAATGTTAGTGCAGGACATTAATGAATACAATAGAATAAAAAAACATTTAAAAACTTATTTAATATATAAAAAAGCACAAAATGAAAAAGCAATACAAGAAATAACTGATAATAGAGATACTTGGGCAGATAAAACGCCCAGTGAATATTCAGATATAGTCTTACAGGAGATATATAGAAAAAATAATAACAATATAGACATAAATTTTATAAAATTCAAATTTTGTAAACATATAACAGACTTTTATGGGGTAATTATAGTTGATAATACAAATAGAACTTTTGAAGTTTTAGAAAGTACAATACAAGAATATGAAGATGCTAAATTGGGAAAAGTAAATGAAATATATTTAAATCTTACAACAATAGATAAAAAGAAATATAATGTAATTAAAAATGTTCCAAATAGAATTACAGAACAAGAAAAAGTAAAGCTATATTTTGATGATTATATAACAAAGGCTATATACTATTCTGAGGAAGCATATAACAATATAAATGAAGAATATAAAAGCAAAAAGTATGACACAATAGAAAAATACAAAACATATTTAAATGAAAATAGGCAAACATTATTAAATTCTGAACAAAAAGGAATAAAATCATATGCAGTAAAGAAATATGCAGACTATGAACAATATGTGTGTGTAGATAATTATAATAACTATTATATATTTAACGTCCAAGGGGCTATGAGTTATAACATAATATTAGATACATATACAGTGGATTTACCACAGTTTGTTGAAAAATATAATAAAGCTAGTGACAAGGAAAAAGCTATTTTAAACATAAAAAAAATATTTCAGGCTATTAATCTAAAGGACTATAATTATGTTTATAATAAATTGGATACCGACTTTAAAAACAGGTATTTTAAACAAGAAAGTGAATTTGAAAAGTTTGCGGATAGTAATTTCTTTTCAAAAAATGAAATTACTATCAAAGAATACGAACAAATACAAAATACGCATGTATTTACAGTAAGTGTAAAAAATGCAGAAGACAAAAATGCAAATACAAAGGACAAAAAAATAATAATGCAGTTAAAGGAAGGAACAGAATATGTAATGTCTTTTAGCGTAAACTAAAATGATAGTGTAAAGTAATATATGAAAAATGTAGTGGCTATTTTAATCGCCTGTACTTCGAAGAAATTACTAAAAAAGAACATGAAGGGAGTAAAAAAATGGATGGTAATAAAAATTTACAAGAAATATTGTTAAAAATGGAAGAAATTAAGGAAATAGTTTTAAAACAGATTGAAGAAAATCAAAAAATTAAAGACATTAAGTATTCTGATGACTTACAACTTGGGCAAGTGGGAATAGAAGGAGCATATACGGCTGAAATAGAGAGCGAAGAAATAAGTAAAGAAACAGGAGAAAAATTAAGAAAAGTTATATATAAAGTATATGGTGAAGATCATACACAGATAGCCAACATAGATGAAAAAGGAAATGTAGAATTTACAGACGAATATTTAAATAAATTAAAAGAAATAAATGAACGACAGCTAAATTCAATACAAACTAGAGGTGTGCAATTAGAAGAAAAAAAGCCTGAAGGGAAAAATGAAATAAGCTATAAGGAAGAAAAAAGAAAAGAAGATGAAAATAGACAAATAGAGGAGATTGCTAAACAAAAAAATATACCTAAAAACAATGTTTTAAAAGTAAGAACAGATAGTAACTTATACAAAAATCACCCTGAACTTAAAGAAGAACCAAATTTATATTTTTATCGTGATTCTGATGGTAAAATAAAAGCAGAATACATAGATGAAAAAGGAATAGCACAACCATCTAAATATTTTGAAGAATCTACTACAGCATTAAGTGAGCAAACTGTGGACTTGGGACAAGATGGGAATCCAGTAAAAAAGGAAGTACCATATCAAACAATGAAAACCAACTTAAATGGAAATGATGAAGATATAAAGGCTGTAAGAATTAACATAGAGATAGTACAAGGTTATTTAATAGTAAAAGAGAGCAGATTAGGAAAAAATGGAAAATGGGAATCTCATGAAATAGAAGTTATGGGAAGAGATTATAATTCTAAGGAAATAAATGATGTAACATCAACAAGAATTGGGGGAGAAGCAGACCCTTCAAGAACCACAGATGCGTATGAAAAAGTTGAAGAAACCAGTATGTCTAATGATGGCGTTCAAATGGAAGAAATGCAAGAATATAGAGAATCTTTAATAAATAAGTTTATAGACGAAGGGTATAATAGAGAGGAAGCAACTAAAATATATAACTATATGATAGAAAAAGGTTGGAACCTTACAGAAGAACAAGCCAAAGACAAGGTTAATGAGGAAATAAAAGAAAAAAATGAAATAGATAATAATACCGAAAGAGAAGGAAGAACCCAGGGTGGCGATGCATTAGAAAGATTATTTAATCGCGGAAATCCAATTTAAAAAGAATAAAAATCACCTTATAAAATATAATTTAAAAGGTGATTTTTTATGAAGATAAAAAGGCTAAAAAAAGCCGGTATAATTTTATTACTTATAATATGTTTATTTTTTAATATGGTAAAGGCAAATACAGAAGATGAAGAAGATATTAATATAAATGAAATATTACAGGTAACAAGTGCTGAAGTTGATATGCCAAAAACCAATTCTAGAATTGCCTTGATATATGATAGGGCATCTGGGGAAGTGATTTATGAAAAAAATGGTTATAGAAAAGCAAAAATGGCAAGTACTACAAAGATAATGACAAGTTTAATTGTTTTAGAAAAGGGTAATTTAAGTGATGCTGTTACAGTAAGTAAAAAAGCAGCAGGAACCGGCGGGTCAAGATTAGGCTTGAAAACCAATGACAAAATAACAGTAAATGATTTATTAATGGGACTAATGTTAGAGTCCGGAAATGATGCGGCAATAGCTTTAGCAGAACATATTAGTGGTGGTGTAGAGAGGTTCGCAGACTTAATGAATGCCAAAGCAAAAGAATTGGGATTAAAAAACACGCATTTTGTAGTACCACATGGATTAGATAATGAAGAACACTACACTACTGCACTTGAGCTTGCTAAAATTACTGATTATGCACTAAAAATAGAAAAATTTAGGAATATTGTTGCAACAAAAGAATATAATGTAACAATAAACGGATATAACAAGGTAATAAGTAACACAAATGAATTATTAGGAAGCCTTGACGGTGTTTATGGAGTAAAAACTGGATTTACAAATGGGGCAGGAAGGTGTTTAGTTACATCATGCAAAAGGGGAGAATTAGACATTATAACAATTGTTTTAGGAGCAGACACTAAAAAAATAAGAACAACAGATAGCATAAATTTAATAAATTATGCATATAAAAATTATAAGGTAATAAACATAGAAAATATAATAAATCAGAAATTTGAAGAATGGAAAAATATAAGAGAAAAAGCAATAATAGTTAATAAGGGCATATTAGAAAATGCAACAATTAAATTAGGTGAATTTAAATATACCAAAAGAGCCATAAGAAATGCAGATATAGATAATATTAATATAGAAGCAAACTGTTTAATGTACTTAGAAGCTCCGGTAGAAGCAAACAAAAAAATAGGAACATTAAAGGTAAAAGTGGGAGAGGAAACAATACAAACAATAGATATATTAGTAGAAAGAACTATAAGAAAAAAAGAAATAAAAGATTATTTTTATCAAATTTTAAAGGTTATATATTGACTTTTGACAATAAATTTGCTATTATAATTAATAGCTATGCGAAAGTAGCTCAGTTGGTAGAGTGCAACCTTGCCAAGGTTGATGTCGCGGGTTCGAGTCCCGTCTTTCGCTCCAAAAGTGCGATACGAAAGTATCGCAATAATTTATATAAAATAAAAGGCGACATAGCCAAGTGGTAAGGCACGAGTCTGCAAAACTCTGATCCCCGGTTCAAATCCGGGTGTCGCCTCCAAAAAATTCCCTACGTCCTATAAAAAGACGTAGGGTTTAAAACTATCTACAGCAAGGTTTATCAAAGCATTTACATGGTCTTTTATCCCATGGTTTATCACATGGTTTTTCTTCTGGTCTATCACAGTGTTTTTCACAAAAATCATCACAAGGTTTTTCACAAGTATTGTTTTCATGTTTATCACAAGGTTTTTTATGATGCATATCGCAAGGAGGACATTCTAATTTTATACCTTGCAAACATCTACCTTCATGCTTACAAGAAGTACATATTTTACAATGTTTTACCTCGTCAACCCAAATGACTATTTCATAAAATTTATTTGCACAAAGAGGACCAAAAACAAATTCACCGTGTTCATCAGTAAAAGTATGAGACACAGGTATTCTTTCTTCTTTTCCACAATCATTAACAACTTCCACAAGTTTAACAACAGCATCACAAACTGGATTGTGACAGCTATCACTTACAACACCATAAATTACAGATCTATTATCTTCTGGTAATGTTATATCTAAGTCAAATTGCTTACCAGTAGCAAGTACACCATCTAACTTTATAACAGGGCACATATTTTTCTCACATTCCATAAATTTATACTTCCTTTCTTTAAATTATAATATATTATATGATTACAACCTTAAGGACGTTCCTTTTTCCGACAAAATGTCACAAGAATGGATGTCTCCAAAGCGACAAATGCATTGAAAAAAATTTAATGTTAATATATAATAAGCAGGAAAAATGAGTATATATATATGACAGTATATATGAAAGGAATGAATGGAAAAATGGATAATAGACCAATTGGAATGTTTGATTCAGGAGTTGGAGGGTTAACAGTATTTAAAGAGGTAAAAAAGCAATTGCCAAATGAAAATATAGTTTATTTAGGAGATACAAAAAGGTTTCCATATGGTAGTAAATCTAAAGAGAGTATAATAGAATTGACAAAACAAGGAATAGAGTTTTTAATAGGGCAAAATGTAAAATTAATAGTAATTGCATGTGGAACTGCTACTAGTCAAGCATTAGAAGAAGTAAAAAAGATATATTCGATACCAATAATAGGAATAATAAATTCCACAGTGGAATATTTGGAACATAAATATAGAGATAAAGAACCACAAATAGGTGTTATAGCTACAAAAGGAACTATAAGAAGCAATGGATGGCAAAATAAAATTGAGTTATTAATGCCAAAAGCAAAAATAAAAACAATGGGTTGCCCATTGCTAGCTCCAATGGCAGAAGAAGGATGGACTGATAATAAAATTGCTGAATTAACGGTAAAAGAGTATTTAAAAAACATTAAAAATGTCGATGCACTAATTTTAGGATGCACACATTATCCACTATTTCAAAAAATCATAAAAAGAGAAATGGGGAGAGGTGTTGAAATAATAAACACTGGCGAGAAAATAGCACAAAATCTAACTACATATTTGCAAGAAAATAATATTAATAGTGAAAATAAAGGGCAAGATATAATATATTTAACAGACACCGAATGTAATTTTATTCATGTGGCAGAAAAGCTTTTAGGTGATAAACATATAAGCGAAAAAGTACAGAAAGCAGATTATTTAAAAATTATAAGATAATAAGATGCATAAACTTTGATGAGAAGAATATATTTGTATTAACTTATGTTAGGAGGATATTTTTTATGTTTATTGTTCTTAACAAACAGAAAATATATTCATATTTAATTTCAATAGTTACAGTGTGCATGTTATTTGCATTTGCGAGTGGTATAAATGTAAATGAAAAGTCAATAATAACGTCGACAACAAGCAAGTTATTGCCTATATATAACGTAATTACAGATGAAAATAAGGTTGCTTTAACAATGAACTGTGCATGGAATGCGGATGATATAGATAGTATTTTAGGTACATTAGAAAAAAACAATGTAAAAATTACATTTTTTGTGGTTGGGGAGTGGGTAGATAAGTATCCAGAAGCGGTAAAGAAGATTCATGCAGCTGGGCATGAAATTGCTAACCATTCTAACAAGCATCCACATGTTAATAAGTTAAGCTTAGAAGAAAATATTAGTGAAATAAAACAGTGTAGCGAAAAGGTAAAAAATCTTACAGGAACTGAAACCGTACTGTATAGAGCTCCTTACGGAGAATACAATAATACAGTAATAAATGCGGCAAAAGAAGGAAATCATTTGGCAATACAGTGGAATTTAGACACATTAGATTATACAGGAATTGAAGGCCAGGATATGTGGCAAAGGCTACAAGATAAAATAAAAAGTGGCAGTATAATTTTAATGCACAATGGAACTAAACACACGGCAGATAGTTTAGAGATGTTAATTAAAAATATAAATAATAAAGGACTAAAAATAGTTAAAGTTTCTGACCTAATATATAAAGAAAATTATATTATTGATAATAATGGAGCACAAAAACTAGTTAATGTATAAATGTAAATTAATGTGAAATAATAGAGTATATATAAGCATTAAGGAGATTTTTAAATGTTCTTTATTGGAATTATAAGTGAAGAGAAAAATGAGAAATATATAAAAGAGATGCTGAAACATAATATAAACAACAGTAATGTTATATTTATCAATGAAAAAAATATAGATAACATTAAAAATGTCAAATTTAAAATTATAGTTCTAAATAAAGAATTAATTAATAAAAATTTAGAAAGTATATTATTAAATGCAGAATATTTAATACTTAATTCAGATATTAATGTTAAATTAGTGGAAAACCTGAATTTAAAAGTAATAACATATGGGTTTAATTCAAAAGCGACAGTAACAGCTTCAAGCATTACAGAAGAAGAAATGCTTGTATGCATACAACGAAATATTGTAGATATGTATAACAATAAATTTGAACCGCAGGAAATTAATATAGAAAGAAATGAATTGTTAGACATATATGATAACATGTATATAATGTGTATTAAAATTCTATATGGAAAATATTGAAAAAAATGTAATTTTATGTAGACAAATTCAAAAAAACGTAGTATAATAATAAATGTGAGAGATATTTTTTAATATCATAACAAATAAGGGGAGGAAACCAAATTGAGTACAAATTATGAAGAAAATAACCGCTTAACATTAGTGGGAAAAGTAACAAGTGATAAAGTATTTAGTCATGAAATATATGGAGAAAAATTTTACATATTTAATTTAAGTGTACCACGTTTAAGTGGTAGCGAAGACATTATACCAATAACAATATCAGAAAGACTATTGACAAATGCTGAACTAAAGATTAATGATAAAATCTCTATTGATGGACAATTTAGATCATATAATAGTTATCAAAATGAAAAGAGTAGATTAATACTTACAGTTTTTGCAAAAGATGTTCAATTTTTACCAAATCAAGAAGAAGAGATAACAGTTGGAAAAGATATTATATCTAACGAAGTTGTATTAGATGGATATTTATGCAAAAAACCAATATATAGAAAAACACCTTTTGGTAGAGAAATTTCGGATATATTATTAGCAGTAAATAGAGCATATAACAAATCAGATTATATACCATGTATAGCATGGGGAAGAACAGCAAGATTTTGTGAAAATCTAGAAGTTGGTACAGAATTAAGAGTAACTGGTAGAGTACAATCAAGAGAATATGAGAAAAAATATGAAGACGGAACTGTAGAAAAGAGAATAGCATATGAAGTTTCAGTATCAAATCTAGAAATACATAATAAAGAAAACAATGATGGAGAAGTAGAAGAAACAAACCAAGAAGCAATATAGAAAAAAAGCACCACAACGGTGCTTTTTAAATTTTTTTCTTTTCCTCTGGGATAACTATTTCCTCAGTTATTTTAGACCTTGGTTTCTCGATTTCAATATAATCAGTAACAGGGGAGATGTTTAAATCACCATTGCCATTCACAATTTCTATATTTTTTTCATCATTCATTGTAACCACCACCATTAACAATATTTAAGCTTATAATAGCATAATAAAGCAAACAATGTCAATCTAAAGTAGACAGGTTTTATTTTATTTTTAAAGTTTGTCTATAATTTTTTTGTAAACATTTTCTAAAACCCATTTTTCATTTACAACAGTTTCTATATCATTTATATCAATCCATTTAACTCCACTATTTTCATCAGCTTTAATTTTTAGTAATTCATTTTCATCAACTTCTAAAAGATATGTTAAATTTAAATGCACATGAGAAGGCACATAATTGCCTCTTTTTACATGTCCATTAACACATATAATTTCTAAAGAAAATATATCATTCTTTAGAATTTTTACATTCTCAACACCAGTTTCTTCTTTTAATTCGCGTACAGCTGTTTTTAACAAATCAGATTCTCCATCAGCATGTCCACCAGTCCATGCCCATGACTTGTATATATTGTGATATATCATTAACACTTTTGTTCTATTTTTGTTCACAGCCCAAGAAGAAGCAGTGAAGTGACCAAATTCATTTTTTCGTGTTAAAACATCATCAAATTTATTTATATATTGCAACATTATATGTTTATCATTAGCCTCTTGCTCATTATAAGGTATATATTGTTCTATTTGTTCTTTTAAATTCAAAATATCATTTCTCATGTTATTACCTCACTTTCGATTTTCAAAATTTCCTATGTTTTTTATATTTTTACACTCTTTTTTACCATATTATAAATCCACCTTTACATTTTTTTCTTTTTATTTCGTTTGTGTTTATTGTAACATAAACAATAAAAAATTTATATAAATCAGACACAACTTTTTCAAGTTTTGTTAGAAATCTGATAGAAAAATTAATCGTATTTTTAATCAGATGTTATTCTTATAAAATTCTCTGCTTCTCTATACTTTATTGTTATAATTATTATTGTTATAGTTTGGTCGTAAATTTTCCGTGTCCTGAGTCGTACTTTTTACGATTCTGGACTCGTAATTTTTACGAATCAGTTTTATTAAGTCTTCATCATGGTCTATTTTTCTAACATATATTAGATTTGGTTTGTTAGCTCCTTGTCTTTTTTCGTGTATTAGTTTGCAATCTTTTAGTTGTTTAAAAGCCTTTGTAACAGTTTTGTCAGATAAATCTAATCTTTCTTGTACTTCTTTTCTAGTAAATATAAGAAAAACATTACCATTTTCATCTATCCAGTTATTTTTAGCTAATAAGGTTAACCTATTTAATAGAAATCCATAGAGAATTTTACTATCTGAATTTAATTTATCTCTATAATTTTTGTTAAAGAATAATTCCATAGGTATTTGATAATATAAATGCTCAAAACATTCGTGAGCTTTGTATGGTATAAATTCAATTTACTATTACTAATTTAACATAATTTTTTATGCTTGGCAAGGGAAACTATTGGATATTTTTATTTTTTTATTGCCCAAAAAACTATTAATATGATAGAATTACCAAGGTAATATTTTGGCTACAAGGAGAGGATGGGGCTTGTGAAAATATTAACATGGAATGTAAATGGATATAAATCTGCGTATGAAAAAGGAGATTTAAAAAAAATCTTGAATTCAGATTATGATATAATATGTTTGCAAGGAGAATAGATTATTTCTTTGTTAGTAAGTCTATGCAAGAGAACATAAAAAAAGTTAAAATATACAAAGATATATATGGTTCTGATCATGTTCCAATGGAAATTAATATAAAGGAGACAAAAAGATGAGTAACGATATTGAAATAGAAATAAAAATAAAAATAAACGAAGAGAAATTTAACGAATTAAAAAAATTCTTTAATTCAAATGCTACATTTGTAAAGGAAGTTGAACAAAAAGATGAATATTTTACAAGCAAATTTGAGGATTTTACAAAGGAAAAATATCCCTACAAGTGGCTAAGCATAAGAGAACGTGGAGAAAAGAAAATATTAAATTATAAACATTTTTATCCTGAAAAAGAAGAGATACATTTATATTGCGATGAATATGAAGTAATTATTGATGACATAGATAGAATGAAGAAGATATTTAATGAATTGAATATAATTTCGTTTGCTTTGATACATAAAAATAGAAATATATACATGTACAAAAATGATAAGTATGAAATAGCATTGGATAAGGTAGAGAATTTAGGATATTTCATTGAAATAGAAGTTAAAAAAATAGAGCTGGATATTGAGGAAGAAAGAAAGCTACTTGATGATGAAGCAAAAAAATTAAACCTTAACCTTGATGATGTCGATCAAAGAGGATATCCATTTTATTTCATAAGGAATCAAGATTGATTCTTTATGAAATATTTTTCTATAAATTTTCTAGCTGGAAAAGAGATAAAATTGATGTAAGCTAAGTTGCGAGACTATAGAAAATCTTGTGTAAATAGGATTTTCTTCCGATTGATAACTTAAAAAAATTAAATATTTTATTATTAACATTATTTTAATAATATTTTTCTAATAAATCAATACTTTAGAAAAAGTTGTGTAAGTTTTGTTAATTGTAGGTGAAAAATGGTCCAACTTATAATTTAAATTTTTAGATGACATAATAATTCGAATAACCTCTTAACTGATAAAAATAAAAATTTCTTATAAGTGTCAATACTTGATTTATCAATACAGTTTAGTATTGATTTGCTGATTTCTAAATCTAACTTGTGCCTTATTTGTTTGTCGTATATGCTCATCTAGTAATCGTTTTTGTTTTGGAGTTAAGGCTTGACCGGTTTTTCTGCATAACTTGTAATCCTTTTATTTCCATTAACCTTTTCATATCTTGTGTTGCACTTTGGCTTTCCTGTGTAGTTACCTTGCCTTCTGATATACTTGATTTTACATCACCAATTGAAATACCTTTTGATTGTTTTATAGTACCTTGTTGAATTTCTGGTGTAGGACTATCAGATGCATATATCTCTGCTGGAGTTGGAGGATAAGATGGTCTATTTCCATTTGCTCTATTATTTCTTGCTCTTTGCCTTAAATCATACATATATGAATTTTCATCTTTGAAATCTGCCTGCATTTGTTTTAACTTATATTCTATATCTGGAATATTTGTAAATTCTTCTAAATAATTTCTTCCTTCTGGATTTAATTTTCTGCTTTCTGTAAGTAATTGAGCAACTTTTAATAATCTTGCCATCGCAGATACTTGTTTCTGTGAGTATTGTACTTTAAAATCTTCGTCATCAGGTCTTCCTATCCATTTGCCATCTAAATCTACTATAAGCATTCTATTCATACCATTTGTTTCAACTATCTCTTGTAACCTTTTCATATCCATTACATCATCATTTGCCCTTTTTTCATACTGATATTCTTCCTCAGTATCATCATATGCTTGTATAAATCCTTTTACAAATTTCATTTTTTGACTATCTGTTTTTCCAGATTGATGATTATCTTGTTGTATTTTATCATCTTCAGCAATTTCGTGCTGACTATTTTGTATAGTTAACTCATTAATTCTTGTTTTTAAATTATTAAATATAACATTATGTGCTAACGCATCCCTTTTATTAGTGTCATCATTAGTAGTAAGTCTTGATTGAAATGTTTCTATTTCTCTTAAAGTTTGCTCTCTAAGTTCTGGACTTAAATTACCATTACCTTGAGCCATAATTTTTTCAACTTTTCTTTCATAACATTTAGCAAAAAACTCATCTAATTTTAACATTATATTCTCATCAAAAGGTTTATTATTTAATAAATCATCAAAGCCCATAAATATACATTTCATTGGTGGATATTTTTGAGGATCTAGTCCCCATACATCTTGGACTATATTAGCATATTCTTGGTCAAATTGTTTAAAAACATCAACAGAACAAATATATTCTGCTCTAAAAGTGTTCTCTTTCCCTAATAAAGATTTTAATATTGGTCCATATCCAGTAAATGAGCGATAACCACTTAAATAGTTATATACATTTACATAGTTTCCTGAAACTGAAACTCTGCCATTTTCATCTTGTAACGGCCATGTATCATGAATATCATTGCTATTAGTTAGTTCTAATGCTTCTGTTTCATTTAATAGCTCATCTATCCAACCAAATCTAGCATCATAATCATAAGTTACTTTTGAATCACGTACACCTGTTTTTATTACACTAGAATATTCTTCTAAATCAAAATCTTTAAGACTTTTTATTTGACTTGCATATTTTCCATTTTCAAATTTTGATAAAGCATTAATTAGTTTTTTATACATTTCATCTTGTTCTCTACCCTTTCCAAGTGGTGCTTTAAATCCATTATTAAATAGTGATTTATAACAATGTCCTAATTCATGTTCTATTGTTTTCTGAACAATTTGAACATTTTTTCCTTGTAATCCTGTATGCCTTTTGGCTTTATCTCTTGCAAGAGAGTCAATTGCTCCCGTATTAACATTTAAGGTTTTATCAGCTGCTGTATATTCACCACCATTACCTTCTAATGCACATATAAAGCTTACATCCCTTAATCCTAACATCAGTCTGTTTAGTAAAAAATCTTCAAAACTATACTGTCCATTAACTGGCTTTATTATATAAGCATTACAACTATCATCCTTTGTACTTATGGTTGGAATTGCTTGTTCATACATCGCACATCTTCTAGCTATATCAGTTTTTATAAAGTTTCTATATTTTTTATTTTCTTCTCCAGTTAATCCAACAACTTCTGCCCATATATTAATGAAATCATTAATTTTACCTTTGTTCATAACTTTCTCCTCAACAACTATTTCTTAAATAATCTTGCAATTTTATTTAACAATTTTTGTATAAAGTTTGGTTTCTTATATTCAATAACAGATAATTCTTCTGTATGTACAAATTCTTGTTTTTCTTCTGGTCTTTTCTTAAATAAATTATCTGGGTTATATTTCTCTAAAAGTTCTTGCTTTTCTTTCTCATTCATAGAAAGCTCATCTAAAATTTCCTGCTTTTCTTCTAATGTATCACACCAATAATTAAGATTAAGAATCGCTAACAATACTATTGTTTCTCTTTTTAAATTTTGTTGTATTAATGGTGTATTTACATCTATTGTAGGTTTGTAATCAACCATTTTTTCTTCTTTGAAAAAAGCTCTTACCTTTTCTGGTACTTTATCTCTATATTTATCTTCTAATAAATTTAATATTTCATCTATTTCTGCATACGCCAACATATTATCTATCAACATATGTATTCTTCCTCCAATGCATTCATTTAATAATTCTCTATTATTTATACCATTACTGAACATAAAAGTCAATGATTGTACGTTAAACTTCACGCATATTTTATGCTTTTATTTGCTATACTGATTTTGTAAATTTTTGTAGGAATAGGAGGGATATTATGACTTTGTTAGAAGCAACAAGAAAAAGAATTGATGAACTATGTAAAGTAAATAATATGAATATAAATCAACTAGCAATAGCTTCTGGAATTAATCCCTCAACTATTAGAAGTATTTTCAAAGTTATAAAAAAAGCTCCATCTTCTGATACAATTTATTATATATGTATTGGTTTTGGAATTTCTATAAAAGATTTTTATGATAGCAAATTATTTGATGATTTAGATGATAATGATTAAAAGAGAATGATATTTATTAAAATTTTATCATTCTCTTTTTGCTAAAAAATATATTTTTATTTTAATATTTTCCAATATCCATTTCTATCTGATCCAATTCTCTCAATAATGCCTTTTTCTTTTAATTTCTGAAGATTTAAAGATATTGTACTTCTTGCAAATCTTAATTCATTTGACATCATAGTTTGTGTGATTCTAGGATTTTCTCTAATTAAATATAAAATTTTATCTTGCGTAGATTCCATATTTTTTATAATTTCATTTCTGTCCACTTCTGTCCATTTCTGTCCACCTTGAATCTGTTCTGTCTTATTCTGTATATCACTTTCTTCTGTTTCTTTTCTAAAAGTAACTTTAAAAGTTCCTCTTAAATTTTCAAATTCTGGTTCAGGTAAATTCATTTTTTTCATTTCTTCTCTCATTGTAGCAATTCCAGTATGCCTATTTTCTACAATATCAGTAGTATCTTCTAGCAATCTAATAATTGTAGTATTTCTCACTTCCAACATATTGTCAGAGCCTAAATTTTCAAGTCGATTGTTACCATATAAACCACCAGGATTTAAAATTTCAATTCTATCATCAAATATTCTTAAATAAATATAAGCACCATCTGTATTCGTGCTATAATCTCTATGGATAAGTGCATTTGCAATAGCTTCTCTTAATGCTTTCATAGGATAATGAGGTATATCTGTTCTCTTTCCATTATCATCAATTATAACCATTGTACCGATATTTCTTCTTACAAATGCTAGAGCTTTATCTAACATTTCTTCAATAGTTCCTTCAACTCTTTCATTATCATCAAATCTTTGTCCTAATTCTCCAACATCTCCAAGTTTTCTTCCAGGCACTACGACACAAGCAATAAATAGTTGTGGCAAATATCCCTGTGGATATTCTCCAAATACCATCATTCCTGCTAATGTTGGATGTATTTCACCAGTACTATTTTCAATAATACCATTTAGCTTTAATATTTTTTCATTTGAAAACTTTGAAAGATTAGGTTTTTTGTTCTTAATTTCTTCAATATACTGTTTTATTTTTTCTTGATTTAAGTCTTCAATTTCAGCTCTTTTTATTGGTCTTAAGTCTTCTTCGATACCATCAGTATAGCTTTGTAAACTATAAATTTCATAGTCAGTCATATGCTCATCTGAATCTCCAATTCTAATATATGAGCCTTTGTTTATCCCTACATTTTTGTAATAGCATGGTTTCTTTTTTTGTGGTAATTCGTTTATTTTAACCGCTAATAATTTTTTGTCATTATATGTAATGGCTAAAAATTCTGGTCTAATTTTAGGCTCAAGAGAAGTAGTGCATAATGAAGTAATTTGTTTTTGTAAATCATTTATATCATATACATCTTGCTCTATAAAATTATTATGCTCATTTATTCCAAATATTATAATTCCACCATATTTATTAGCAAATGCAGAAATTGTATCATAACATTTTTGTGGGCAACCTTTTTCAGCTGTTTTTGCTTCTAGCTTGTCCGTTTCTGTTTGATATTTTTGCATATATTTTATTGCATCTATAATTTCTTTTTCTGTCATTTCAATACCTCCTTTATAATAGTTCAAAGATAATTTCCTTTAAAATCTTCCACATTAGACTAGCATTTTCTGCTGATATTTCCATCTTTCCTCGAATCTCTTTATTAGGATGAATTACATTTCTATATTCTCTAGAAAAATGGCTTAAATAATAATTTGTATCACTTAATATTTTCAATTTGTTTGCTACATATAGAAGTTCATCTAATATCATTTTATCAATAGTTTTAATACATTTACTTTTCCTATTTCTTAATCCAATTAAATCATATTCTTCAATTCCTATATTTTTTATCTTATATATTAATAATGCTTCAATTATGCTACCACTTAAGATTATTGCTGATTTGTTTTGACCTAATAGTACCGAATATGCACATTCTTTTAAATCCCTTATTAATATTTTCTTCAGTTCTTCATCAGTTATATTATTTAATTTTTTCTGTAATATTATATTATATCCTATATTTTCTAAATTTTCTGAACTTAAATTTTTACAAACATCTTGAATCTTTTTATCTTCATTTGATTTTTCTATGATAGCTTTATCTTCTAGTTTTTTGCTTATTCTATCATAGTTATTTGTATGTATATCATCTTTTTCTATTTCATTTGCCTTTTTTATGTGCTTAAATGCTTCTTCCAAATATCCTAACTTTTCATATATAATAGAAATATTATTTAAGACAGAGGAATTGTTTGGTTCTTTTAATAGTATATGTTCGTACAATCTTAGTGCTTTCTCTTTTTCATCCATTTCAGCATATGAATATGCAATTTCAAAATTTCTTTCTAAGTCTCTTAAAATCCTTTCATCTATATTGTTACATAGTTGTATAACTCTATCATATAATTTAAATTGATATAAATTACATATCAATTCATCTATAAATTTTTGTAAATTCTTATTATATTCTAATATTATTTCTCCAGACTTTAATAAATCTATTACATTATTATTTATTATCACTAAGTCTTCCCTACTTATATTTTCAAATAAATCACATATTTCTAAAAAATCATTTTCTATTTTATTTTCTTTTAATAAAATTTTAATTAATATTTCATAGGCACCTATATTCATATTAAAATGTAACTTCATTCTATATAAGGCAACTGCTACTTCTATATTGAATTCATAATTATTAAAATATTTTTCAAGAGTCTCCATATCTTTTTTAGAATATCTATATATACTAAAAAATTCAGAGGGTTTATACAAATATAATATGTATAGTGCTTTAGCCTTATTTCTTCTATATATGTCGGTTTTGTATACCTTAAATATCTCGTCAAAAATCTTTTTATATATGTAAAAAAGATCTATATCAACTATAGTATTGAGGCCATCATTGAAATCATTAATAGAATTATTTAATGATATCTTATCAAAATATAAATTAGCTTTTTTAAGTTCACCAGCTATAACATATGTATATATCATAGCTAAATATGGAGAATATCTTAATTGGTTATCTAAATCAGTTTTTATAATATTTTCCAACTTATTTATTAAAAATTCAAATTCATATTTTTCATTTCCAAATAAATACGAATATGTAATAAGTAACTCAAAGAAATTTTTTTGATATATAGAAAGTTCAAAATTATTTATAACTAATTCTGCGTATTTCCTTATTCTATACCACTCATTTTTATTTATAAGAATTTCTAGTACTCTAACTAATAAATCGTAATTTACTATATTTTCATTATCAATCTGTTTAATATAAAATTCTTTTTCACTATCATCAACTCGTCCAATCAATTCTGTTATAATTTGTGGATTTCCTTTAAATTTGTTAAGTCCATCTTTTAAATAATTAATTGCTATCGTTTCATCTTTTTCTAGCTTTGCATACAAAGTGTAAGAATTTGGATTCGGATATTCACTTTTTATGTTCCACAATAGATATCTTCTCGCTTTAGTTTCATTTCTTGTTCTATTTAACCATAAAGAATTAATATATCCTATAAGGTATAGAGCATATGCCTGTTCTTTTTCACTTATTTTTTCATTAATTATAAGTTTATCTAATTGTTCTTCTGCTGACTGATATTTTTCTTCTTTGATTTTTTCTTCTATTTCTTTAAACATTATATACTCCTATCATTTTATTTATTTTCTTCCATCCATTTGTACAAAACATCTTCATCTAATTTGCCATGTTTAAATAGCTTTATCTTTGCCTGTGCTTCTTTTTTCCATTTATCAAAATCTTTTTTTAATTGTTTATTATCTTTGTTCCTATATACATTCATAACTTTTTGTTGATATGTTCTTCTATATAATAATAATGCAGGTGTATTTTCTAAGGTTTTCTTATAAGTTTCATTAGCACCTTTATCTCTACAAGTTGAACTGCCATCAACATTTTCCAAATCACAATATATTTCATTTTGTCTAAATGTTGGAATAAAATATCTACCACAATTTTGACATTTTTTTATTGGTAAATTTTCTTGTTTGACTAATAAATCCAAAACAATAAAACAAATACTTTTTAATTTTTTACTTGTATAAACATTGTGCAATTCTAAATTAGGATCTTTATCATCTATTCTTTTTATCAACTTCTCTATTGGTTCATTGTAATTATGATTATGTATGTTTATGTAATTATCTAGTATTATTTCAATATCTTGTGAGTATGTATAAATATCATTTTTTATTGTATATGCGACAAATTTTGAATATATAGAACTTTCTTTTAATTCTTCATTACCATTTAAATTATATACAAAATCCACGCATTTTTTAAATTCACTTTGTATTTCTAATAAATCTTCTAAATGATCACTATATGTATCTTCTAATATTTTTAGAAACTCTATATCTGTTAGTGGTTCTCTAGATTCTAAATAGTGTTCATCTTCTTTTATTAACTCAAATCCATAAGCATAAAAGAAAGTATTATATGCAGCTTCAAATGTAGAAAAATCAGCATTTAATAATCTTAATAAAATCATTCCTATACTTTCTGCATAATGAATATATATAGTAGATGGTTGTTTACGAATTTCTTTTTTATTTGTGCATTTTATTTTTGTAATATCTTTTTCTAAGTTCAAATATAGCCTTGTTTCATCATCTTTATGTTCTTTTCTTGTAACACCATATAAATAAAGAGGTGTTGAATAATATTCTTCTTTTTCTTTAATATTAAACCATAAATAAAAATCTTTTAATATTAAATGACGAGGTAATTCTCTCATTTCTATTCCTCCAATAAAATATATGTAAAAAATTCCGAAAATATTTTGATATTGTATTGACAAATATAAACTATGATTATATAATAACAATATCAAATTGCTGTGTGAGATTTTTTACAATATAATAGTACAACAATTAAGAAAAAATGTCAATAGGTGTATTGTATAAAAAATCTTGCAAACAAAAAGTCAACCAATTTGGAAGGAGGTATTTTAGGTTGGAAAATCAAGAGAACATTTTAGATTTATACTATAATAAACATCTAAAACAAAAAGATATTGCAACAATGGTTGGTGTTTCTAAACAATATGTTTCAAAAGTAATAAAATCAGATAGTAGATGTAAAGAAGAAAAACAAATTCGCAAAAATACTAATGCTATTAAGCGAAAAGATTATATGAAAGAATATTTAAAAAATTATGATAGACCAAAGAAAGAAGATAATTCTTATGAACAACTACAAGCATTATTAAATCAAGATTCTTTAGAGTTATCATATTCTAATAGCAATATAAATAATTATGCTTTTGCTAAATATAATTCAAGTATTTATCACACAGATAAAAACGGAAATTTAAAACTTAACAAAGATATAAAAGTTGGTAATGATGTTCCAAAAACAATAAATATGAACATTCATATTCCAACTCAAAAATACAAATATAGATGTTATAGTATGTAAATCAAGGGACTTGCAAGAAAGTCTTTTTATTTTATAAATTTTTAAAGAAGGAGGACAAACTATATGGGTAATATAAAGGAAAATTATGAATTAATGTTTACTACATATCCAGATATAGTAAACATTATTCAACTAAAAGAAATGCTTGGAATTGGTATAAATCTTGCTTATAAACTTGTTAGAAACAAAACAATTCCATCGCTTAAAGTTGGTAGAGAATATAAAATACCAAAAAGAAATATTATTTATTATTTAACAAATCAAAACTAAGTCTTTATCTATTAGTGGTAACGGCTTTTATTTATTTTAAAGTAACTAGACTAAAATTTGCTTATATGTTATGATTTTAAAGTCAAGAGTAAGCTAAATTTAAACTGTTATTTGGAAAGGAGTTTGTGTATGATAACAGGTAGCGTACAAATTAATAAGGGTTATTATTTTATAGTATTTAATATGTATAATGAATATGGAAAAAGAAAACCCGAATGGCATTCTACTGGCTTAAAAGTAGATAATAACGAAAAAAAAATAATCAAATTAGAAAACAAGCTGAAAAAATACTAATATAAACAAAGACTAAAAGGCTCAACAATAGCACATTATACTTCTAATATGAATACTGCTCTCAAAGAGGCTGTTATTGCTGAAATAATACCATCTAATCCTATGGATAGAATTGAAAGCATGAAAAAAGAAGTTTATATTCCAGAATTTTATACAGATGATGAACTTATCAAAGATATTCTCACTTGGATCAGAATGATAAGTCAATACCAGCAAATATGATTGAAATAAAATTTAATATGTCATTTATATCAAATGACAATAAAAAAGAACAAATATCTATTGGTACTAGATAAATGTTCAAAAGAATATATTTCAAAACATTTTCTTAAACTTACACTAGCAAATTGAAAGTGTTAGGAAAATCTGCATTTTTTATAAATTAAAACCTCAAGCTAATCTTCCGAAACACTTGAGGTTCTAATGGTGCCGACGAAGTAGTTATCTACAACTTTTGGCTCTCATTGACGATTGATATAAAAATCAATCAATTTACTAAAGTATATCATATTTTTTATAAATTGCAATAGTAAAATTCAAAATATTGTTTTGTAATTTTACTATTCACAATTGTGACAAAAAAAGAACCCTCGTACGAGGGAAAGAAAATATTTTCTTTTTTTGATGAAAATTATCCTAATTGCATTGCAGTAAGTACAATATCAAATAAGCAGATTGCAATTAAGAATACTGAGTTTCCCCAGCTTTCTTCACTTGAAATCTCTACACCCAACTTGATAGCATAAGCTATTGCTGCTATACCAGCAAATATTAACCTAATTGCTAATAAGTAGGCGTTACTTCCTGCTACCGTTAAGATAATGTACACTAAAAGTGCGACAATTCCTACAATACTGCTTCAGACAACTTAATCTTTTTAGTTAAGTTAGTAATGTAAATATCATTTGAATAATTAAATACTAAAAAAGTAATATTCTTAATAATTACTTGATGTGGCTCAATATATGTAAGATTAGTTTTCTCAATCTTTCTAATGCTACCATTGATAAAAGTAGGAGTAACTTTTGAGAACTCACATATAAACTCAAGTCTTTGTTTTAAACTTTCTTCAAATTGTAGTTCTTGCTTAATTATCTGCATTTCACACACCACCCTTTCATAAGGATGACTTTAATGTTGTGTTTTGGAAACAACAAAAAAATCAACCAGATTTTAATTTCTGATTGATTTTCATATCATATCTGTTCTATAAAAAAGTTCGAACAGAAACGTCGTTGGTGCAGATGGCCGGAATCGAACCGGCACGGTTTATTCAACCGCAGGATTTTAAGTCCTGTGCGTCTACCAGTTCCGCCACATCTGCGTATTTGAACTGACAAGTTATATTATAATACGATGTGGGTAGATTTGTCAATACAAATATAAAAAAAATAAAAAAATAATGTATATGTGTAGACATTTATGGAAATTTGACTTAAAATATTGGAATAGAAAGAAGGAATACGATTATGAATATATGGCATGACATAGCAAAAGAAAGAATACAAAAAGATGATTTTATAGGTGTAATAGAAATATCAAAAGGTGGAAAAAACAAATATGAATTAGATAAAGAAACAGGTATGCTAAAACTAGATAGAGTATTATATACATCTACACATTATCCCGCAAATTATGGATTTATTCCAAGAACATATGCAAGAGATAATGATCCATTAGATGTACTAGTACTTTGCCAAGAAAATATTATTCCACTTACGCTAGTAGAATGTTATCCTATAGGTGTTTTAATAATGATAGATGGAGAAGAATATGATGAAAAAATAATTGCAGTAGCAAAAAAAGATCCATTTTTAAATGAATACAATGATATTTCAGAAGTATCACATCAGATTTCAGCAGAAATAAAGCATTTTTTTGAAGTATATAAACAATTAGAAGGAAAAACTACCACAATAGAGCAAATATTAGGAAGAACTGAAGCAGAAAAGATAATAGAAGAATGCATGGAAAGATACAACCAAAAGTTTGAAAAATAAAATATTGGAGGAGATATGATATTTGAAATTATATTTAATATAATAGCTGTTGTCATGTTTATAACAATGTTCTTTAAAATGATAAAAAAAAATAACACACAGTATTTATACATATTATTAATGCAATTTATTGGAATTTTAATAAATTTTATAGAACTAATTTTTATAGAAGGTACAAATGTGACATTAAAATTAATTGCATTTATATTATCAATAATGCTACCAGTTGTAGTATTTGGATTGGAAAAAAGAAAAAAAATAGACTTTCCAGAGATGTTGAATATATTTTTAGCAAATTTGATGCTAAAAATGGGAAAAGAAACAGAAGCTAAAAGATATTTGCTTACATTAATAAACAAATATCCCGAGAGTTTTGAAGGCCATAAACTTTTAGCAGAAGTATATGAAAAAGAAGGAAGAATCTCAAATGCAGTTTCAGAATATTTAAGAGCAATAGAAATAAGTCCAAAGGAAATAGAAATAAATTATAATATTGCTAATTTAATGCATGCAGAAGGAAAAAATAATGAGGCAATAGAACTGTTACAGGATGTGTTAAAGAAGAAACCGGAGCATTTTAAGTGTACTGAATTATTAGGAGACATATTGATAGAACAAGAACGATACAAAGAAGCAATATCAGCATATACAAATTCGCTAAGATATAATCCGGCCAACTATAATCTTTATTACAACTTAGGAATAGCTTATACAATGCTAAATGATTTTCAAAGAGCAAAAGAATACTATGAAAAAGCAGCAGAATTAAATAGTTTGCTATATCACGCAAAATTAAGTTTAGCGCAAATTGCCATAATATATGGAGAACTAGATGAAGCCGAGATGTACTTATTTGAAAGTTTAAAAGATAAAGAACTTGAATCAGGTTCATATTACTATTTAGCACAAATAGCAATGCTTAAAGGTGATGAAGACAAAGCCATAAATTATATGAAAGTTGCGGTAGAAATAGAACCAGAATTATATGAAAAAATGGAAAAGGACACAATATTTATTCCCATAAAGAACAATATAGAAAAACCAGCAGAATATAGAAAAAAACAACAACGAAAACTAACAATGGATCAAAAAGTTCAAAAGCATTTAGAAAACACTTGCTCAATAGTAGGAAAATTAAATAATAGTGATTTGAAAATGATGAGAAATGTATTAGAAAATCAAAAATATAAAGGCAGAGAAAGATAGACATATTTTAAAAACTCTTTTTATATAATTAATATGATAGTGTAAAGTAATCTATGAAAAATGTAGGGGCGATTTTAATCGCCTGCACTTCGAAGAAATTACTAAAATTAATATAAAAGGAGAATGAATATGGAAATTTCAATAATTGGTGGAGATTTAAGAACTGTAAAACTAATTAAACTGTTAGCACAAGATAAAAATAAAATAAAAGCGTGGGGATTTGAAAATTGTGAGGAGTTGTTGGATTTTGAAAAAAAGAATGATAATTTAAAAATCCATAATAATTTAGACGAAGCATTGCAAAACCAAATAATAATAGGACCAACGCCATTTACTAAAGATAGAAAATACATATGTACACATTATACAAACCAAAAATTAGAAATACAAACACTTGCCAACAAAATTAGAGACAAATTACTAATAGGAGGTTCAGTACCTGCAGAGATATTAGAACAAATAGAAACAATAGACATATTAAAAGACGAAAGGCTGGTTATATTAAATGCTATATCTACGGTAGAAGGCACAATAGAAATAGCAATAAAAGAAACGCAGAAAAACCTATATAATAGTAATATATTAATAATTGGATATGGAAGAATAGGAAAAATACTTGTAGACAGATTGACAGCATTTAAGGCTAATGTGTATTGCAGTGCAAGAGGGAAAGACATTACTTGGATAGAAGCATATGGAAGCAAAAGCATAAAATATGAGGAACTAAACAAAAAAATAGATATGTTTGATATAATAATAAATACAGTACCAGTTTTGATATTAAATAAAAAAAGGCTAGAACTGCTAAACAAAAATACACTGCTAATAGACGTTGCATCAGCACCTGGAGGAATAGATTTTGAAGTTGCACGACAATTAAATATAAAAACAATATGGGCGCTAGGAATACCTGGCAAAATAGCACCAATAAGTTCAGCAGAATATATAAAAGAAACAATATATAATATAATAAAAGAGAGGAACGATAACAAATGACAATAATACAAACAATTATTTTAGGAGTAATACAAGGATTAACAGAATTTTTACCAATATCAAGCTCAGCACACTTAAATTTATTTCCTTGGCTATTAAAGTGGCAATCGATGCCAGATTCTTTTGATGTTGCACTACATGTGGGAACACTATTGGCAATAGTAGTATATTTCTTTAAAGATTGGATAAAGTTAATAGTGGGAGGCTATAAGCAAGTAGTAAAAAAAGAAAAGACGATAGAAGGAAAAATATTTTGGCAATTAGTAATAGCAACAATACCAGCGGGAATATTAAGCTTAATATTAGATAAAATCTCAAGCAAAATAATAGGAGACAATTTAAACCTAAAAATGATATTAATAGCTATTGCTTTAATTGTTATGGGCATTTTATTATACTGGGTAGACAAAAATTCTAAATCAATAGTAAAATATGAAAAAATAACATTAAAACAGTCTATATTAATAGGCATATCACAAGCATTAGCTGCTGCATTTCCGGGAGTATCACGTTCTGGAATTACTATGACAGTAGCAAGATGGCTAAAAATAGATAGAGAAAGTGCTGCAAAATATTCTTTTCTATTAGCAACACCAATAACAGCAGCAGCAGTAATTTTCAGCTTAGGAGACTTGGCATTAACAAGTTTGTCATTTTGGATAGGAGTAGTAACAAGTTTTATTGTTGGAATTTTAGTAATTAAATTTTTATTACATTATTTAAGGAAGGGAAGCTTTAAAGTTTTTGCAATTTATAGAATAATAATAGGTTTAATAATAATAGGAATAGTATTTATAAGATAAAGGAGGGGTTATTTAAATAAGACTATTATTTAAATAACCCTAAAAAGGAGCAAAAGATGAATGTAATATTATATTTAACAATATTTATAATAGGCGCAATTTTAGGAACTCTTACAACATTAATAGTTAAAACAACACTAAAGGAAAAGGTAACAAGAAAAAAGCCATATATAGTTAATTCAATATTAAGTGGAATAATATTTATTTTATTTTCTATATCTATTAAATTAAATATAAAAACAATAAATACTGATATGTTAATAAATTTTATGTTTGCCACATTTTACATTGCTACACTATTTGTAATTGCAAAAGTAGATAAAAAAGAGCATAGAATAGATAAAAAAATGATATTATTAGGATTTTTATTAATGGCAATATACATGATATATACATATATTGCCGACAAGAATAAAACAGTATATGGATACATTATATATTTATTTATAATCTGCATATTAATAATAGCAGATACCATATATATGAAGAGAAAAGCAAAACAAAGCTATACATTAAACATATTAATGTTATCTATGATAATGATATTATTTACATATGAAGGTGTATTTTTCTTTACAGTAAATTATACTTTGCTAATTATAGGGTTTAAATTGCTAATAAGCAAAATAGCAAACAAAAAAACAAGATATGTAAAAACAGATAAAAAAACACAATTACAGATTCCTATAGCTTATTATATGTGTATTGCAAATATAATAATGCTTTTAATAACAAATTATTATATATTTTATTATATGTAAAAAAGGAATGAAAAAGATGAAAATTGGTGTAGATATAGGTGGAAGTCATGTTGCAATCGGAATAGTAAATAAAGACAAAATAATAAATAAAACAGAAGTAGAAATAAGTAGTAATATTATTGAAATAGAGGAATTTATAACCAAATATATTGTAAACTATATAGAAGAAGTAAAGAAAAAGGAAAGCGTAGAATTAATAGGAATAGCAACCCCTGGCAATGCTAAAAATGGTATTATATATGAGATTGTAAATTTGGGAATAAAAGAATTTAATATAACTAAAGAATTGCAACAATATTATAATGTACCAATACTTGTTAGGAATGATGCAAAATGCGCAGCAATGGCGGAAAAAATATATGGAAGTCTAAAAACATATCAAGATGCCGTATTTTTGTGTTTGGGTACAGGAATAGGAGCAGGAGTTTTTCTAGATAATAAATTATTAGTACCTAAAAAAAATACGGGATTTGAAATAGGACATATGATAATAGAAAAACATGGAAAACAGTGCAATTGCGGTAAATATGGATGTTTTGAGACATATTGTTCTATAAAAAGATTTAAACAAAACATAAGAAAAATATTAAAACTGGAAGAGGAAATTGAAGGAAAAGAACTATTGACAATCATAGAAGAAAACGAAGAAAATACGAAAGTAAAAAAAGAGATAAATGAATATATACAAAACCTAATAATTGGTTTATCAAACATAATAGACTTATTTGAGCCACAAGCCATAGCTATAGGAGGTGGATTTGTATATTACAAAAACATATTATATAATAAACTTTTAGAGGAGTATTACAATAAAAAATATGTATTTAATAAAGAATTTATGCCAGAAATAAAATTAGCCAGCTTAGGAAATGATGCAGGAATTATAGGCTCTGTTATAGATTTAAAATAACATTTTGAAAGGAACATAATAAAAATGAATTTATCAAATAAAAACATTGTTCATGTAAAAACGGATAATGTGGAATATATACAATTTAAAAGATTGCTAGAATATAAAAACATTGCCCATTGCTACACATTGAAAAGTGATGGGCAATTGAACTTTAAAACAGAAAATAATCCAATAATGTTGAAAAGCTACGAAAATATTTCTAAGGAATTAGAATTTACAGATATTATAAAACCTATGCAAAAACATACAGATAATGTTTTGACAATACAAGGTAAGCAAGAATTAGACGGAGTTGATGGATTAATAACTAATATCAAAAATGTAACGTTGGCTACTACTTCAGCTGATTGTATATCTTTGCTTTTCTATGATCCAAATAAAAATGTAATAGCAAATGTTCACTCAGGATGGAGAGGAACAGAAAAGGGAATATCTAAAATAACAGTAGAAAAAATGATGAATGAATTTAAATGTAATCCAGAAGATATCATTTGCTGTATTTGTCCAAGCATAAGAAGGTGTCATTTTGAGGTTGATACAGATGTAAAAGATATATTTTATAATAAATATAGTAATTTGCCAGAAATTAATGATATAATAAAAAAAGACCATGAACGTAATAAGTATTATATAGATACTGTATTAATAAATAAATGCATATTGAAAAAGTTGGGATTAATAGAAGAAAATATAATAGACAGCAATATATGCACAGTATGTAATAGCAATTTACTGCACTCATATAGAAAAGCTGGAGAAAATTCTGGAAGGAATATGGCAATAATCGAAATAAAAAAATAGAAAGAGACGAAGAAAATGTATGATAATTGGGAAGACTTAGAAAAAAGTATTTTAGAATGTAAAAAATGCAGATTATGCACAAATAGAACCAATATTGTATTTGGACAAGGAAATAAAAAGGCTAGGTTAATGTTTATTGGAGAAGGACCAGGGGCAGATGAAGATAAGCAAGGAATTCCATTTGTTGGAAAAGCGGGGCAACTTATGAATAATGCGTTTCAAGCATTAGAGATTAATAGAGAAGATGTATATATAGCTAATATAGTAAAGTGTAGACCACCATCCAATAGAGTACCAGAAGATGATGAAGTACAAACGTGTTTAAATTATTTGAGAAATCAAGTAATACTAATAAAACCAAAAATTATAGTGTTATTAGGAAGTACAGCATTAAAGAATATATTAGGAAAAGAGTATGGAATAACTGCGGTACGTGGAAATTGGATGGAGAAAAACGGCATTAAATATATGCCAACATGGCATCCGGCAGCTCTATTAAGAGATGAAAACAAAAAAATAGAATTCTGGCAAGATTTAAAAGAAGTTAAAAAATATATAGACAATAATATAGACTGGGAAGGGAAGAATTAAAAAATGGAAGCTGAATTAAAAGAAAAGGTAGAACAATGTTTGAACTGTAAAGTAAAACCATGTACTAAAGGTTGTCCATTAGAAAATAATATACCAGCCTTTATAGAAAAAGTAAAACAAGACAAGCTTGAAGAAGCATATGAAATACTTTCAGAAACAACTGTATTGCCAGCAATATGTGGAAGAATTTGTCCACATTATAAGCAATGTATGGGGAAATGTGTTCGCGGAATAAAGGGACAACCTGTAAATATAGGCGATATAGAAAAATACATAGGAGATATGTCAATTAAAAATAATTACAAACTTCTTAACTGTGAACAAGAAAGAAATGAAAAAATCGCAATAATTGGAAGCGGACCTGCAGGCCTTACATGTGCAGCGTTTTTAAGAAGAAACGGATTTAAAGTTACGATATATGAAAAATATAGTCAATTAGGTGGAATTTTAAGAAATGGTATTCCCAATTTTAGACTTGACAAAAGTATATTAGACAATACAATTCAAAAAATATTAGATCTAGGTATAGAAACAAAATGTGGAATGGAACTTGGAAAAAATCTTGACTTGAATGAATTGCAAAAAGAGTATAATGCAATATTTTTAGCAATAGGCGCAAACATCACTAAAAAAATGGAAATAAAAGGGGAAGAATTAACAGGAGTATATGGAGGAAATGAATTATTAGAATTAAATAACCACCCTACATATGTTGGAAAAAAAATTGCTGTAGTTGGGGGTGGCAATGTTGCCATAGACTGTGCAAGAACAATTAATAAATTGGGAGCCAAAAGTGTAACTATAATATATAGAAGAGAAGAAGAGCAAATGCCGGCAGAAAAAAAAGAGATAGAAGATGCAAAAAAAGAAGGAGTTAGTTTCTTATTTAAACACAATATTACTCAAATAATAGGTAATGAAAAAGTAGAAAAAATAGAGTGCATAAAAACAGAACTTGTGCAAAAAGAAGGAGAAACAAGAAAATCACCAGTAGAAATTGAAGGCAGTAATTACACAATTGATATGGACTATGTTGTAATGGCATTGGGGTCAAAAACAGAAATAAATGTTGTAAAAAACCTAGGATTAGAGCTGACACAAGAAAAATATGTTAAAATAAATGATAAGAAACAAACATCTAACGAGAAAGTATTTGCAGGTGGAGATTTAGTAGGAGAAAAATCAACTGTAGCATGGGCAGCAAGAAGTGGAAGAGAAGCGGCAGAAAGTATAGGTCAATTTTTATGCAAACAGTTGGTGCCCAAGATACCCAAGAGACCATAAACATACAATGGTAGCAAAAATGGTGTCAGGCATAGAAAGAGAAGATGATGGCGCAAGATAATGTACATTTATAGAAATTAGAAAAAGATTCTCTATTGCTTTTGCAATAGAGAATCTTTTTCTAATTTACATTGTATCTTTTTTCGCCTTTTAAAGAAAATACATTTTTCAGGCTATGTAATATATTTTGCCATTTTGATGTATTTACAGGAACCAAAGAAACATTGTTTATAATAGAATCATACTTGATATCTAAGGCTTCCATTTGTTGAACATAATAATCATTAAAAAATGTATAACCATCAGTTGAACCTAAATAATTTTTAAAATTATATAATTTATATCTATATTCATCTATATCTGCTGTAGTTACTAGTTTTTTTATTTCATTGTCAAAATATGATGTAAAAATAATATTTTGTGTTTCAAAATACAATTTTTTTAATGTATTTTTATATGTTGAAATCTTTTTTCCATATTTTGCAGCTTGACTATCTGTACAAGAAATATTAAGCAATTTATTATTTAAGTTAATTATTTTTTCCTCTGCATACAAAATTCTATCTAACATATCTTGTACATAAAAGAAGACTTTTTCACCACATGCTTGTATTATATTTTGTTGAAACTGTGTTGTTGCAGAAAACATACTATCATAAAAGTCGTTTTCATTGGTTATATAAACAAGTTGAGCAACTAAATTGCAAAGTATAGGATAATAAGTTGGAGAAGTAGTAGAAAAAGCAATATCGTAATACTTAACCATCTCATAATTATGTCTTAATGCTTTAGAAGTAGCCAATTGAACAGCAGCTTCGTTTAAAGCCATACCATATTCTTTAGAACTAGTAAATACACATAATCCCAATTTCTTTAAATTTCCTCTTTTATCTTTAACCTCTTGCAAATAATGTATAACCTCATGAATAGCAAATTTTTCTATTTCATCAAGAGATAATCCTGCCCTAAAATATATAGAAGAATTTTTGTAAAAATAATTTGCTTCAGATAATCCTTCTGGCATTTCCGCATAATACATAGGAATTCTTGATATTGCAATAAATAGTTTTTGTGCTATAAAACGTTGGTTAGGGAATGCCCTACACAATTTTTGAGCAATGTTTTTTGCCAAAGTATTGATACTTAAAGTATCTAATTTATCTATAACTGTAATTCCATTTTTCTTTAATTCTTTTTCTATATTCATTTATTATTTCTCCTTAGTACATATTACAACATTATTATACAACAAAATACAAATAAAAACATTACAAAATAAATACGTTTATATTACAAAAATATTACAAACTATTTTACAACAATATTATAAATTTTATTTTTTACATAAATTTCTTTAACAATAGTTTTGTCTTTTAAATTGTTTATAACTGTTTGGTTATTATGAACAATTTCTTTAACAACACTTTCATTCGAATCTCTTACTATTTTGACAGTTGCTCTTAATTTACCATTAAACTGAATAGGTAATTCTATTTCATTATCTATAGTTTTACTTTCCTCGTACTTAGGCCATGTTGTTTCTGCAATGGTTTTGCTCTCGCCAATTTTTTCAAATAATTCTTCGGAAACGTGAGGGGCAAATGGATTTAGCAATTGTAAAAATGTTTTAAATTCTGCTTTATTTATTTTTTTTAGTTTATAAAACTCATTAACCATTGTCATAAAAGTAGAAATACAAGTATTAAACTTCATTTCCTCAATGTCTGCACTTACTTTTTTTATTGCTTTGTGCATCATTTTTTCAAATTCTGGCGAATATGTAGAACCTTCTACTAACATATCTTGCAAATTCCATACTCTGTCTAAGAATTTACCACAACCACGGATACTTTCCATAGACCAAGGAGCTGTTTGGTCAAATGGTCCCATAAACATTTCATAAACTCTAAAAGTATCAGCACCAAATTCTTCTATAATATCGTCAGGATTAACAACATTCCCTTTAGACTTTGACATTTTTTCACCATTTGATCCTAAAATCATGCCATGTGCAGTACGTTTTTGGTAAGGTTCCTTTGTTGAAACAACACCAATATCATATAAGAATTTATGCCAGAATCTTGAATATAGCAAATGCAAAGTAGTATGTTCCATTCCACCATTATACCAGTCAACAGGAGCCCAGTATTCTATAGCTTGCTTAGAAGCTAGTTCCTTGTCATTATGTGGATCCATATATCTTAAATAATACCAAGATGACCCAGCCCATTGTGGCATAGTGTCAGTTTCTCTTTTGGCAGGACCATGACAATGTGGACAAGTTGTATTAATCCAATCTGTTTGCTTTGCAAGTGGAGATTCACCGTTTTCACTAGGTTCGTAATCCTGTATTTCTGGAAGTACCAAAGGCAATTCGTTTTCAGGAAGAGGACTCCAGCCACATTTCTCACAATATACCATAGGAATAGGCTCACCCCAATAACGTTGCCTAGAAAATACCCAGTCGCGTAATTTATAATTTACTTTTCTTTTACCGATATTGTTTTCCTCTAAATAATTTATAACAGTGTTTATTGCCTGTTTGCAAGATAAATTATTTAAAAAGTCAGAATTAATAATAACTCCAGAGTTTACATCTGTAAAAGGCTCCTTATCAACTGAAACAGAATTAGAATTTGCAGGTTTTATAACTGGAATAATAGGCAAATTAAACTTTTTAGCAAATTCCCAGTCTCTACTATCATGGGCAGGAACAGCCATAATTGCACCTGTGCCATAAGTAATTAAAACATAATCAGAAGCCCATATAGGAATTTCTTTTCCTGTTAATGGATTAATAGCTTTAATTCCCTTTATTTCTACACCAGTTTTTTCTTTGTTTAATTCTGAACGTTCAAAATCAGATTTTAAGGCAGCAAGTCTTTTATATTCTTCAATTTCTTCTAAATTTGTTATTTTATCTTTAAATTTATTAATAAATTCGTGCTCTGGTGCAACTACCATATATGTTGCGCCAAACAAAGTATCAGGTCTTGTAGTATAAACAATTAATTCTTCATTTGAATTAGCAATTTTAAATTTGACCTCAGCACCTTCACTTCTACCAATCCAATTAATTTGTTGAGTTTTAATTTTATCTAAAAAATCAACTTCCTCTAAATCATCTATTAATCTTTGGGCATATTCTGTTATTTTAAGCATCCATTGGCTTTTTTCCTTTTGAACAACTTCACTACCACATCTTTCACAAACACCATTTACAACTTCTTCATTTGCCAATCCTACTTTACATCCAGTACAATAGTTAATTGGCATAGTTGTTTTATAAGCTAGTCCATGTTTATATAGTTGAATGAAAATCCATTGAGTCCATTTATAATAATTAGGGTCAGTGGTATTAATTTCTCTAGACCAATCAAAAGAGAAACCAAGAGCCTTTAATTGTTCTCTAAAATGATTTACGTTTTTTTCAGTAGTAATTTTAGGATGAATATGGTTTTTTATGGCATAATTTTCAGCAGGTAATCCAAATGCATCAAAGCCAATAGGGTAAAGAACATTATAACCCTCTAATCTTTTTTTCCTTGCAATAATATCTAAGGCAGTATAACTTCTAGGATGACCTACATGAAGTCCTTGACCAGATGGATAAGGAAATTCAACTAAACCATACCACTTTTTTAAAGAAGGATCTTCCTTAGCAAAAAATGTACCTTCGGTTTCCCATTTTTTCTGCCATTTTTTATCTATTTTTTTAAAGTCATATATCATAAAACTCTCCCCTTAAAAATAATATAAAACATTATATAATATTTAAGAATAAAAGTAAATAAAAAATAAAGTAAAATACCATTTACAAAGCCATAAATTAAAGCAAATTTATAACTTAATAAATATTGACTTATCTAAATTTATTAGTATATAACCTGACTTTGACACTTGAAAGAGAATAAAACGACCTTGTACATACTGATATAAGTGATGTACAAGGTTTTAGAATTTAATATTTTATTGTTGTCTTACAAATTGTTTTTTAGTATTAGATAAAATATTTTTGATATCTTGTAATCTCATAAATTTTTGTTCAAAATTAATATTTAGAGTTTTACCAATATCTGCCAATAGATCATCAGTATAATTAAATAACCAGTAATTTTCTTGAATATGGCTACAATTACATTTTGGAAGGCTTTCGATAATTTCTCCAATAGAATATTTTTTACCTAATCTTTCTTGGAGCAATCTAACTAAAACCAATGCAATGAAACAAATTAAGAAATGTGCTTCGATATGTTCTTTTCTTGAAACATATACAGGTCTAGCTTCTAATTCACTTTTTGTAATTTTAAAAGTTTCTTCAATTCTCCATAATTGTCTGTAAATATCAATAATTTCTTCATCGGTTTTATCTAGTTCACTTGTTACAATCAAAATTTATCAAGTTCTAGCTCATGATAAATTTTAGAAAAAGCAGAATAACCGAAGTTTTTAATATTTTCAGTACCAATACTTAATTTTTCATTCTTATCAATACTTACAGTTATTTGTAAATTATTTAATTTTTCATCTTCATTCATTTTCTTAACAATAGATTTGAAATGAGAGATAGGGTCATCAAATTGTTTTTTTAGATCTTCCAAATCACCTAAATTTTTAATGGTTGTATTTTTAACTTTGCCGTTTTCATCGCGATATCCTCTACGAATTGAAAGTTTGGTTTTTCCAGTTTTCTTATTATTCATTATATTTAAATACATAAAATCACATCCTTTGTATTGAATGAATTATATCGCAAAAGAAAACAAAGACAACAGAAAAACAAGAAAAAGTTGACAAAATTAAAAGCTTATGGTTCTAAGCTTTGATAGTTAAAAAATATTTAATTAAGTGTCAAACTAGAGAATATTTGTAGACAAAAAAATACACATATGATAAAATTATATTATCGTAATAGATGAGGAGGGAACAAAAATGCAAACAAAAACAGAAAAAACTATAAATTTAAGTGATTTATTTCGTTCGCTAAAAACAACAATTGCTTCAGATATAAAAGAGGAACAGAAATATTTGAGAGAAAATGAAAAAGAGCTAGAAGAGGCACAAGAGGGCAAACAACGATTAAAAGCGGCTATAAAGCTTAACGAAAAAAATATAAGCAGACTAACTGAAATAGAGCAAAATATTTCTTCATTGCAATCAGAAGCATTAATAAAAAGAACACCAGAAAGTGTTAGAGAAAGATTAAGTGAATTAGGTGATAGATTAAAGCCAGAAGAAGCACGAAAACTAGAGAAATTGCTTAATAGTAAAATAAAAACCGAAAACAATAAAAGTAAGTTAGAAATTGGGAAACAAATAAAGGCAATTGAAAGACTGGCTAATAAACTAGATATGGGAGACAGAATAATTACAATTAAGGATAGATTGGGACAACCTATAGGTTTATCTCGCTCATTTAAAGAAATATTAGAGATGATAACTGATCTAATGAACTCAAAAATAAGGGGAGAGCTTCTTTATATAGGTGAAGGAAGAACAAATGATCATAATACACTTAATATAGATGAAACAGGTAAAATAATTGAAATTTTATCTATTACAAGAGCTAGTTTAGACAGAATAAATGGGATAGATGTTAGAGAAGCACAAGAATATTTAAGAACTCTTGAATCTAATTATATAAGACAAAATGAGCAAACAGAGAAAAAACCAGCTCAAGAAGCTAAAAAGCGTCAAACTGAACAATTTAAGAAAAGCCAAATTAAGAAAAGCCAAAGCAGAATAGAACAAAACAAGGCAAAAAAATCTACAGATTCTGAATTAGTAACAATGGAAGATATGAAAAATTCTTATAAAGAAACTTCTGCTGTTGAAAAAAAAGGTTTATTCGGCAGAATTAGAGCTGAAAGAAATAGAAAAAATCAAATGGATAAGGAAAGTGAGAAAACAAATGAATGATGTGGATTCAAGAATGTGTACAGATATTAGTATTATAATTAGTATGATGCCAAGCCAAATGCAGTATAAAATTAGCCAAAAGCTAAAAGACTTTATAGAGAATAATAAGGCAGAGAATTATAGTTCAAATATTAATCCAACAGTTCCATTAAAAGACCAATCATTAGAAAAAGAAACAAAAGCAATGCTGGGAATAATTTATAGAGATTATTTGTGCAGTGAGGAACAAAGAAGAAAACTAATCGAAAATGAGAAAATAGAAATAGAAGAATACGAAAGGGAATTAAGAGAAAAATATAATCCAGATAACCTATTTAAAAATCAAACGAAAGAGGTAGACGAAGAAATAGCAACGAAGGAAACTGCATTAGTTAACTATAAAGAAGGCTTTTTTTCAAGACTAAAAAATTTAATATATAGACTGTTTAATATATAATTTATAGATATTGGAGATGTTAAATATGGTATGAAAGAATTTGAAAATGATTTATTAAGTGGTAATGTTGCAGAAAAGTATTTAAATATGTCAAGAGAAGAATTAGAAAAAATATTTGGAAGTGAATTTTTAAAGACTGTTAAGCTTGGAAATCAAAATAATAATAGTCATCAATATGAATTATTTGAACATATATTAAAAACAGTTGATAGTGTAAATACTGATGGACTTTCTGAAAAAGATGCATTAAAAGTTAAAATTGCAGCATTTTTCACGATATAGGGAAGCCAAATGTTGCGAAGTTAAATGAAAAAACAGGACAAACTCAATTTATAGGTCACGCAAAACAATCTGCAGATATTGCAAAAGATATACTTGGTAATATAGGTTATAGTGAACAAGAAATAGCAGAATTATGTTTCTTAATTCAAAGCCATGATGATTTTATTCCAATTGCTAAAAAGGAAGATATTACAGAAGAAAAAATTTCAAAAATATTAGAATCTACTATGAAGAAAACAGAAAATTATGAGCCAACAATTTCGGACTTTAAAAAGTTAATTGCATTATGCAATGTACTGAACCAAAAAAATTGGACATTTTTTGATTAGGTACTAAGCAGCTCTTTGGGAGTGAGTTCTGTATTGTACAGGACTCATTCCTTTTAATTTGCTTTTTATCCTTTTGTTATTATAATAATCTATATATTCTATTATATCTTTTTCTAGTTCCTCAATTGTTTTATATTCTTTCATATAAAATAATTCTGATTTCAATAAACCAAAGAAATTTTCAGCTAAATCTAAACAATTTCCTTTTCTAGACATGATTTGTCTAATTCCTTTTTCTTTTAATAAGTGTTGATACTGCTTCATTTGATATTGCCAACCTTGATCTGAGTGTAATATTAAATTTGTATTATCTGGTATCTTATTAAATGCATTTTCTAACATATCAACCACTTGTGCAAATACTGGATGTCTTGATAAATTAAAGCTAATTACTTCACCATTAAATAAATCTACTATTGGTGATAAATAAAGTTTTTCATTATGAACTTTAAATTCTGTTACATCTGTAACCCATTTGGGGTTTGGTTCTTTAGTCTCAAATTCTCTATTTAAAAGATTATCACAAATTTTTTCTACTTCACCTTTATATGATTTATACTTTTGTGATCTTACGAAACATTGTAATTCTAATTCTTTCATAAGTCTTCTGACTGTTTTATGGTTGATAATAAATCCTCTGTTATGTAATTCTAGTGTAATTCTTCTATATCCATAGCTTCCTTTATTTTCATGGTAAATAGCTGTAATTTCTTCTTTTATTTCTTTATATTTATCTGGTTCTTTGATTTTGTTTAATGGATAATAAAATGTGCTCCTCGTTACTTCTGCATATTTTAACAAAGCCTCTAATTTAAACTCATGCCTTAATTCATCTATTACAATTACTTTATAATATATACGTTCCCATCTAGTTGCTTGGTCTACACTTCCTAAATTAAAGTGTATTGCTGTTTCTTGAGCTGATAAATGGTTTTTATGCATATATTCTATCACACTTTGCTTAAATTCACCACTATAAGATGACTTTAAATTTTTTAATAATTCTTTTTCTCCATGTTCATTATATTTTTTTACCCATTTTTTTACGGTTGCTAGAGATGGAATGTTAAATTTATTTGCTGTACATTGATATCCGCAATGTTGTTCATTGTAATATTTTACTACTTCTAATTTAAAATTATTTGAATATTTAGACATAAAATGAACCCTCCTTATTAAACTTTTTTGTCTAATAATTTGGATTCACTTCACATTTACAAAGCCATAAATTAAAGCAAATTTATAACTTAATAAATATTGACTTATCTAAATTTATTAGTATATAATAATCAATAAGTGCAAATAATTATACAAAAGAATTTTTGCCAGAAAGGATGATGAAAATATGGCAGTAGAAGTTACTGATGAAGAAAAACAAAGAATAAAAGAAATGATAGATAAACTTGTGGAAAAGGCTAAAATAGCTTCAGAAGAGTATATGGACTTAACTCAAGAACAAGTTGACAATATAGTAAAACATATGTCAATGGCAGGATTAGAGCACCATATGGAACTTGCTAAAATGGCAGTTGAAGAAACAAATAGAGGAATATATGAAGATAAAATAACTAAGAATATGTTTGCAACAGAATATATATATCATAGTATAAAATATGATAAGACTGTTGGAGTAATTAATGAAAACGATGAAGAAGGATATGTGGAAATAGCAGAACCAGTTGGCATAATAGCAGGTGTAACACCAGTTACAAATCCAACTTCAACTACAATGTTTAAATCGATAATTGCTGCTAAAACAAGAAATGTAATAATATTTGGTTTTCACCCTTCAGCACAAAAATGTAGTACTGCAGCAGCAAAAATATTAAGAGATGCAGCAGTAGAAGCAGGAGCACCAGAAAATTGTATATTATGGATAGAGGAGCCATCTATTACTGCAACGTCAATGCTGATGAATCACCCAGATGTTAATTTAATATTAGCAACTGGTGGAACAGGAATGGTAAAAGCAGCATATTCTTGTGGTAAGCCAGCATTGGGAGTTGGCCCAGGGAATGTTCCTTGCTATATAGATAAAACAGCGCACTTAAAAACTTCGGTAAATGACTTAGTAATGTCTAAATCATTTGATAATGGCATGATTTGTGCCTCTGAGCAATCAGTTATAGTTGACAGAGAAATACATGAGGAATTTGAAAAACTTATGAAAGAAGCAGGTTGCTATTTTATGTCACAGGAGGAAACAGATATATTAAGAAATAGCATGTTTATAGAAGAAAAAGGATGTGCCTTAAATGCAGATATTGTTGGAAAAAGCCCATATCAAATAGCAAAAGGTGCAGGAATAGAGGTACCAAAAGACACAAAGGTATTAGTTTTAAAAGAAAATGGAATAGGGATAGAATATCCATTTTCAAAAGAAAAGTTAAGCCCTGTTTTAGCATACTACATTGTAGAAAACGCAGATGAGGGAATAGATATAGCAGAAAGATTAATAGAATTTGGAGGATTAGGACATTCAGCTGTTATTCATTCAGAAGATGAACAAACAATATTAAAATTTTCAGAAAAGGTTAAGGTAGGAAGAATAATAGTAAATTCACCATCAACACATGGAGCAATAGGAGACATATACAATACAAATATGCCATCATTAACATTAGGATGTGGCACATTTGGAGGAAACTCTACAACAGCAAATGTATCATCAGTTAATTTAATAAATATAAAAAGGGTTGCAAAAAGAAGAGTAAATATGCAATGGTTTAAAGTTCCAGAAAAAATATACTTTGAGGCAGGTTCAATAGGATATTTAGAAAAAATGCCAAATATATCAAGAGCATTTATAGTAACAGACGAATCAATGGTTAAATTTGGATATGTAGATAAAATATTATATTATTTAAGAAAAAGAAAAGAATATGTTCATTCGGAGATTTTTGCAGATGTAGAGTCAGACCCATCATTTGAAACAATTAATAAAGGAGTGCAAATGATGAGGGAATTTAAACCAGATGTAATAATTGCATTAGGTGGTGGAAGTCCAATAGATGCAGCAAAAGGAATGTGGCTATTTTATGAACATCCAGAAGCAGATGTTGAAGGTTTAAAACTTAAATTTATGGATATTAGAAAAAGGACTTATAAATTTCCAAAGTTAGGAAACAAAGCTAAAATGGTAGCAATACCTACAACTTCAGGAACAGGCTCAGAAGTAACATCTTTTGCAGTAATAACAGATAAAAAACTTAATAAAAAATATCCATTAGCAGATTATGAATTAACTCCAGATGTAGCAATAGTAGACCCAGATTTGGTTATGAGCTTACCAAAAGGAATAACAGCAGATACAGGCATGGATGTATTAACACATGCAATAGAGGCATATGTTTCTAACATGGCATCAGATTATACAGATGGATTAGCAGAAAAAGCAGCGGAACTAGTGTTTAAAAATATTAGAGAAGCATATAACAACGGAAGTAATAGAGTTGCAAGGGAAAAAATGCATAATGCAAGCACAATAGCAGGAATGGCATTTACAAATGCTTTTCTAGGAATAAATCATTCATTAGCACACAAAATAGGTGGGGAGTTTCATTTGCCACATGGAAGAATTAATGCAATCCTTTTACCATATGTTATAAAATATAACAGCCAAAAGCCAACAAAATTTGTATCATTCCCTAAGTACGAATATTTTATAGCAGATCAAAAATATGCAGACATATCAAGAAGAATGAACTTTCCAGCATATACAAACGAAGAAGGTGTGTGGTCACTAATAAATGAAATAAAAAAATTAAATATAGACCTAGGAATACCAGCAACATTTAGAGAAGCGGGAATAGACGAAAAAGAATTTCTAGATAAAGTTGATATGCTAGCAGATAGAGCATTTGAGGACCAATGCACAACAGCAAATCCAAGACTACCATTAGTAAGCGAATTAAAACAAATATTATTAGATAGTTACTACGGAAATAATATATAAATGTTAAAAAAGATGAGGCAGAAAAACTTTATTAAGAAAAGATTTTTCTACCCCATCCGTTCCCAGTATAATATGTCGCCTACAGCGTAGACGTCAGTCATTATACTGGAGATTATACTCTACCATGGACAAGTATATCTCTTCGTTCATGGCAGAGAGTTCTTCATCTGTGTACATGAAGCCGGGTTTCTCCACGTACATCATTTTTCTTTCAGGCATATGCTTTCTTGCCTCCGCAAGCATAGCCCGAAATTCTTCTGCATCATTATCTTCATACACACAGGTATAAAGATCTTTAACATCAATGATGTTACCTGTGTGGTTGTAGACATAATGCTGCAGGAGTCCGCTCCCGCCGCATTTTCGAAAGACATATTCCGCCGTTGCCGGCGCATAATCATAACGCATAATATAGCGGATAGGGTTTTTTTTCATGTTGTATGTTCCTCCTAAAATTTATTACAAAGGGACCTGCCCCATGTATTTCCATTATACTATATTATGTTACTCTTCGTCAACATTAGTGTAAGCATTTCAGTAAAAAAGAGTAAATTTTATTTCGCATGTGACTCTTTCATCTGAAAATTTCTACTTTTTTCTCCCAACAATTCTAGTTAATCTTTAGATTAAATTATAAATTGTAGAGTTCCTGTAGGGGCGATTTTAATCGCCCACAATTCGGATGCAAAAAAAATTCTGACATACATATATCAGTGTAAAAATTAATAAAAAATATTATGATGTTAGAATAAAAGATTCTAGACTTGTTTAGGTGTGTGGAACCAAGCAAGGCAGAATAATGTTTTTAAAAAGAAAACTCACTCTTACGAGTGAGAAAGACCATATAAAATGATACTTTTTTTATATACGTAAAAATTTTCGATTTTTACGTATATAATTTTAGAGACCGTCCCGCTCGAAGAGCTCTTTCGTCTCGGCGGGGGTTTTGTCAAGCAGAATCGCATATACTGCGATTGCAGTGCGATCTCTGCTACTGGGCCTCACGTATTTGTTTACGTAAAGCGACAGTTGATACCAGACTACTTCTGGTGCCCAGAAGGGCATAGCGTGTTTCAATTCGTTAGCTAGCTCCCTAGGAGCTACTCTAAGAATGCTATTGTAAACATCCATAAACTCTCTTGCTTTCATAATCCTCCATATATTCTGGAGGTCTTCGTAGCTCCTCCAGAAATTATCAAAAAAATAATTTCTGAGGCATTGCTACGTAATGCTATTCAGATAAACACTATTATATTAAATTTTTACACAAAAGTCAAATTTATGTAAAACTTTGTATGAGTTTTTTTCGTTGGGGTTTACCTTAGATTTCAACACTTTTAGCACTTGT
>OGOJ01000005.1_pt1 | contig 186229 bp, 188 predicted proteins | sample 1552601 | NCBI WGS metagenome assembly OGOJ01 (sample SAMEA2580184, study PRJEB22360) | human gut metagenome | biome: human gut; feature: human-associated habitat; material: faeces | place: Denmark | collected 2008/2010
CCTCTGAAGTTCCCTCGTAGATCTCTGTAATCTTAGCATCACGCATCATACGCTCAACATCGTACTCCTTGATGTAACCGTAACCACCGTGTAACTGAACACACTTTGTAGTAACTTCCATAGCAACCTCGGCTGCGTAAAGCTTAGCCATAGCTGCCTCTACTGAGTAAGAAACCTTAGCACCGCTCTGGTACTCATCCTTCTTTCTTGCTGCCTTGTATACGAGAAGCTTAGCTGCCTCGATCTTTGTTGCAAGGTCTGCAAGAACAAACTGTGTATTCTGGAACTGAGCGATTGATCTGCCGAACTGCTTTCTCTCTTTAACATAGTTTACTGTTGTCTCGAGAGCGCCCTCTGCAATACCAAGAGCCTGAGCAGCGATACCGATACGTCCACCGTCAAGTGTGTGCATAGCGATATTGAATCCCTTACCCTTCTGTCCAAGAAGAGCGTCCTTTGGAATACGGCAGTCTGTGAAGATAAGCTCGTATGTTGAAGAACCACAGATACCCATCTTGTTCTCCTTTGTACCGAATGTAAATCCAGGTGTACCCTTCTCTACGATGAATGCTGAGATCTCCTTCATCTTTCTGCCACGCTTCTCAACGATACCAGTAACTGCGATAACGATATATACGTCAGCCTCTTTACCGTTTGTGATGAAGCACTTTGATCCGTTAAGTACCCACTCGTCTCCGTCAAGTACAGCCTTTGTCTGCTGTCCCTGAGCATCTGTACCAGCACCTGGCTCAGTAAGACCGAAAGCACCAAGCTTTCTGCCTGAAGCAAGATCAGGAACATACTTCTCCTTCTGAGCTGGTGTACCAAATGTTACGATAGGATCAACACAGAGTGATGTGTGTGCTGATACGATAACACCTGTAGTACCACAAACCTTTGAAAGTTCCTCAACGCACATAGCATATGTGAGAATATCACAGCCCTGTCCGCCTAACTCCTTAGAAACAGGGATTCCTAAGAAACCATACTTTGCCATCTTCTCTACAGTCTCTCTAGGAAATCTGTGCTGTTCGTCAATTTCCTGAGCAAGAGGCTTTACTTCATTCTGCGCGAACTCTCTGAATAAATTCTGCGCCATTTCATACTTCTTGTCTAAAGCGAAATCCATTCTAATTATTCCTCCATGAATATATTATATTACTTAGCACTATTACTGAGCATCAACTGGTGTCTTTGTACGATCAGCATTGTATACATAGAATCCTCTGCCGCTCTTAACACCAAGGTTGCCGCCACGTACCATCTTACGAAGTAATGGACATGCACGATACTTGCTGTCACCTGTCTCATTGTACAGAACGTCCATGATTGCAAGACAGATATCAAGGCCTACGAAATCACCTAACTCAAGTGGTCCCATTGGATGGTTAGCACCAAGCTTCATAGCAGCGTCAATACCAGCTATGTCTGATACACCTTCCATCTTGATGAATGCAGCTTCGTTGATCATTGGGATGAGGATTCTGTTTACTACGAATCCAGCAGCCTCGTTAACCTGTACTGGAGTCTTACCGATCTCCTCTGAGATCTTAACGATCTTCTCTACAATCTCAGCTGGTGTATTAACACCTGCGATAACCTCGATAAGCTTCATTCTGTCAGCTGGATTGAAGAAATGCATACCGATCATAGGACGTGTAAGACCATTTCCAATCTCTGTGATAGAAAGTGATGATGTGTTTGAAGCGAATACACACTCTGGCTTGCAGATCTTGTCAAGCTCAGCAAATGTTGTCTTCTTTACTTCCATGTTCTCGAAAGCAGCCTCAACTATAAGGTCGCAGTCTGCACATAAGTCTTCCTTAAGACCTGGAGTGATGCTGGCAAGAATACCATCAACCTTCTCCTGTGTCATCTTTCCTTTTTCTACGAGTCTTGCATAACCCTTAGCGATCTTGTCCTTACCGCCTTCAGCCCACTCCTGCTTGATATCACAGAGTGCAACCTCGTATCCGTCAACCTGAGCAAATGCCTTAGCAATGCCCTGACCCATGGTTCCTGCACCAATTACGCCAACCTTCATTTTTATGTCCTCCTAAATCTTTTTTTCCGGTAAACATGAGAAATTCATATACGTTTCGTTTAACATGCTACCATAATACTTATATCACACATTTAGGATGGTTTACCTTTATCAGATTCCCCACCCTAATTGTTAATATCAGAACTGTTAATTATTACTTATTCTGGAAAGGAACAACCTTAAGTTTCTTCTCCTTGTCTTTCTCAAGGAAATTGCCCATTCCTGCCTTCTGATCCTCTGTCTCGAAACAGTCACCAAAAAGCTTCTCTTCAATAACAATTGCCTGATCCATATCTACCTGTAAGCCATCGTTGATAGCCTTCTTGCAGTTTCTTACTGCAATAGGAGCGTTTGCTGCGATTCCGGCTGCCATCTTCTTAGCTGCTGGAAGGAGCTCCTCAAGTGGATAAACAGCGTTCACAAGACCGATTCTGTAAGCCTCATCTGCCTTGATGTTTCTTGCTGTGTAGATAAGCTGCTTAGCCATGCCTGCACCTACAAGACGTGCAAGTCTCTGTGTTCCGCCAAAACCAGGTGTGATTCCAAGACCAGCCTCTGGCTGACCGAATATTGCATTCTCTGAGCAGATTCTGATATCACAGCTCATTGAAATCTCGCATCCGCCGCCAAGAGCGAATCCATTCACTGCTGCGATGACTGGGATAGGGAATGTCTCAATGGCTCTGAACACATCGTTACCCTTCTTACCGAAGGCCTCTCCCTCTGCCTTTGTGAGTGTTGACATCTCACCTATATCAGCTCCGGCAACAAATGACTTCTCACCGGCACCTGTAAGAATAAGACATCTTGTTGTATCAAGATCAACTGCCTTGAATGTTGCATCAAGCTCTTCAAGAACTGCACTGTTGAGTGCGTTCAAAGCCTTTGGACGGTTGATTGTGATAATTCCTACATATCCATCCTGTTCGTATGTAACAAACTCCATGATGTATCTCCTTTATTATCTAAAATTAGTCCTCGATCTTAACGACTGTTGAGCAGCCCATTCCACCACCGATACAGAGAGTAGCAAGACCTGTCTTAGCACCCTTTGCCTGCATCTCATGAAGAAGTGTAACAAGAATACGGCATCCTGAAGCTCCAACTGGATGTCCAAGAGCGATAGCACCACCGTTAGGGTTAACCTGCTTGTCAACATCAAATCCAAGTTCCTTAGCAACTGCTACTGACTGTGCAGCAAATGCCTCGTTTGCCTCGATAACATCGAAGTCCTCAATCTTGAGACCAGTCTTAGCCATAACCTTCTTGGTTGAAGCTACAGGTCCGATACCCATGATTGAAGGATCAACTCCGCCAAGTGCTCCAGCTACCCATGTAGCCATAGGCTTAACGCCAAGCTCCTTAGCCTTCTCCTCGCTCATAACAACGATAGCTGCAGCACCATCATTGATACCTGAAGCGTTACCAGCTGTAACAAATCCGTTAGGATTGATTGTTCTGAGTCTTGAAAGTGTCTCAACTGTTGTACCAGGTCTTGGTCCCTCATCCTTCTTGAACTCAACCATCTCTTTCTTCTTCTTTACCATAACTGGAACGATCTCAGCATCAAATGCACCTGACTCCTGAGCTGCAACAGCCTTCTGCTGGCTCTTTGCTGCAAACTCATCAATCTCCTCACGTGTAAGACCCCATTGCTCACAGATATTGTCAGCTGTCTTGATCATGTGATAATCATTGAATGCATCCCAGAGAGCATCGTTTACCATTGTATCTACGAGTACACCATTGTTCATTCTGTAACCGAAACGACCCTTCATCATAGCGTAAGGAGCCATAGACATATTCTCCATACCACCTGCAACTACGATATCAGCATCTCCTGCCTCGATCATCTGTGCAGCCATGTTGACACAGTTAAGACCTGAACCACAGACAACGTTAACTGTAACAGCAGTTGTCTCGATTGGAAGTCCTGCCTTGATTGAAGCCTGACGTGCAACGTTCTGTCCCTGACCAGCCTGGATAACACATCCCATGTATACGTGGTCTACCTGATCTGCAGGAACTCCTGCTCTGTTGATAGCCTCCTTGATAACGATTGAACCAAGCTCTGCTGCTGGTGTTGTGCTGAGTGATCCACCCATTGTTCCGATAGCTGTACGACATGCGCCTGCTAAAACAATCTTCTTTGCCATTTTCAAATCCTCCATTTAAAAAAATATTAGTGTGACATAAGACTACATATAAAAAAACCTTAAAGGTTCACACAATCTGCCATAATTCTAGCACAAAAGCATGTGCCACGCAACCAAAAATGAACGACTCCGCGAAGGAGCTATTTCCTTTTATTCCTGTTTTTGCCATTTTTAGCATTCTTCTGCCCGGATGATTTTGTGTTTTTCTGTGGAACAACTTTATTATTTTTGCTGTTTTTACCATTATTGATTGAATTGTTCTTACTTTTATCATTTTTGCCATACGAACGTTGTCCCTGGTGTTCACCTTTCCTGTCCATCTTTCTCGGCGCTATCAGACATTTTTTATCAAAACCGATAAGATCCTGTCTGCCGGCCTTTATGAGCGCCTCTTTGACCAGATCATAATTCTCCGGTTTTCTATACATCATAAGAGCCTTCTGCATTGCCTTTTCATGTGGATTATGAGGTACATATACCGGTTTCATGGTTCTAGGATCGACTCCGGTATAGTACATACATGTGGATATCGTGGACGGCGTAGGATAGAAATCTTGCACCTGTTCAGGCATATAGCCTATATCCCTTACATATTCGGCAAGCTCCACCGCCTCCTTCAGCGTAGATCCGGGATGTGATGACATCAGGTACGGAACAACATACTGCTGCTTTCCAGTCTTTGCATTTACCCTTTTGTATCTATCAATGAATTTCTCATATACACTGTTCTGTGGCTTGCCCATCATCCTGAGAACATTATCCGATACATGCTCCGGCGCAACTCTGAGCTGTCCGCTTATGTGCTTCTCGCAAAGCTCTTTCAGGAATTCATCATTGCTGTCCGCCATCACATAATCGAATCGTATTCCCGATCTGATAAATACTTTTTTCACACCCGGAACCGCTTCCAGCTTCCGCAGAAGCTCAACATAATCCTTGTGGTCAACCTTCAGATTCCTGCACGGTTCCGGGAACAGACACTGCTTGTTGGTGCATACACCATATTTATCCTGCTTTGCACATGATTTATGCCTGAAATTCGCAGTCGGCCCTCCGACATCATGTATATAGCCTTTGAAATCAGGATCATGCGTCATGCGCTCCGCTTCCTTTATCAGTGACTCGTGGCTTCTTGTCTGTATGATCCTGCCCTGGTGAAATGTCAGTGCGCAGAAGCTGCATCCTCCGAAGCAGCCCCGGTTGCTCGTCAGGCTGAATTTTATCTCTGATATAGCCGGGATACCGCCCGCCTCCTCATATATCGGATGGTAGTTATTCATATATGGCAGATCATACACATCGTCCATCTCCATCTGGGTGAGCGGATAAGCCGGAGGATTCTGAACAACATATCCTCTGTTTCCGTATCCCTCAACCAGCGTTTTAGCCGAGTATGGATCTGTATTTATATACTGTGTATAAAAGCTTCTTGCATATTCCAGTCTATCCTTTGAAAGACTGTCATAATCCGGCAGTATAATGGAATCCTCGGGCACACCGGATATATCCTTTGTCCTGTAGCATGTACCCCTGACAAATGTGATATCTTTCACATCTATTCCGCTGTCGAGCGCCTCCGCTATCTCTATCATGCTGTGCTCACCCATGCCATACGAAAGTATATCGGCGGATGAATCCACCAGAATGGAATGTTTCAATTTATCAGACCAATAATCATAGTGTGCCATACGTCTGAGGCTGGCCTCTATACCTCCGATTATGATCGGAACATCCTTGTACGTTCTCCTTATCAGATTACAGTAGACCGTGGTGGCATAATCAGGCCGAAGTCCCATCTGTCCACCTGGAGAGTACGCATCCTTCTGTCTTCTCTTCTTGGACACAGAATAATGGTTCACCATGGAATCCATATTGCCTCCGCACACCAAAAAGCCCAGTCTTGGTCTGCCAAAAACATCAATGCTCTTGTCATTCTTCCAATCAGGCTGGGCAATCATACACACCTTATATCCATATCTCTCAAGCAATCTGCTTATGATTGCAGGGCCAAATGAGGGATGGTCAACATAGGCATCACCTATGACAAACACAAAGTCCGCCTGTGTCCACCCTCTCTTCTTCATGTCCTCCATACAGATCGGCAAATAATCTCTTTCCATACATTTAATCTTCTTTCTTATCGCTGAGGTTGACAGACATTCCAGCGCCGAGAGCCACTGCCTCAAGTGCTTTTTCCGATACATATGCCTCTATCCCTGTGCGCTCTTTGATTATTCTGTCCATTCCGTATATAAGACTTCCTCCTCCGGTAAGCACAATGCCCGATACCGCAATGTCAGCCACCAGCTCCGGCGGTGCAGTCTCAAGAACATTGTGTATTGCTCCAAGAATATGCTCTGTAGTCTCCTCAAATGCATCCACTGTTTCATTCGCAGTTATTGTTACAGCCTTTGGAAGTCCCTTGATAAGATCACGGCCCTTGATCACATACTCAATATCTTCATCACGCTTTACGACTGAGCCAACAGCAATCTTCGCATTCTCCGCTGTCTGATAACCTATAAGCAGGTTGTATTTTCTTCTGGCATACTTGATGAGTGCATTATTATAGTCATCTCCGGCGTATTTTATGGAGCTGCTCTCCACTGCACCACCAAGGGATACGACCGCAATATCCGTGGTTCCACCGCCTATGTCGACCACCATATTACCCTTTGCCTCATAGATATCTACATTTGCTCCTACAGCAGCAGCCAAAGGTTCCTCCATGACATACACAGTCTTGGCACCGGTCTTGTACACTGCTTCCTCAACAGCTCTTCTCTGCACCTCGGTAACACCGCTTGGAACACACACGCATATCCTTGGTCTTCCAACTCCCGAACGTTTCTCCATTGCGCTTCTGATAAATGCCTTAAGCATTATCTCCGCTATTGTATAATCAGATATAACTCCCTTATTGAGAGGTCTGACGACCTCTATATTCTCCGGAGTCTTTCCTATCATTTTCTTGGCTTTTGTTCCTATTGCTATTACTTTTTTTGTAGATACTTCATATGCGACAACAGACGGCTGGTTTACAACAATTCCCTTACCTCTTACGCTGATCAATACATTTGACGTTCCTAAATCTACTCCAATATCAGTTGAAAGCATATAAATTCTCCTTTATCACAACAAAATAATACCAGTGCTATAACACAGATATTATAAGCACTGGTATTGTTTTTTTCAACAAAATTCTACAACGGTATATCCGTCACAAAACTTATTTTATCTCTTTTTTAAGAATCTTCTTGTCGATAGGATCTCTGGTCTCAGCAGCCTTCATGGCATCATCCATAGCACCGAGAAGTCTGTCGATATTTCCTGACTCCATCGCCATCAAAGCATTCTTTATAGCTGTATCTGCTCCGCTCTCAAGCTTGAAGCCCTTCTCATCAGCGTAGCACTCTGCCACATTGATCATTCCACTCTCATTGATCTGGTCAAAGTATACTCTGTTGTTGAACGATCTTGCCTGAGTCATATTTGCTGCAAGCATATTGCTGAGAGCTGTCTTCTCTCCTGTGAGGATGATCTTAACATCATTCTTCTCAGGTGAACACATATCAACCATCTCTTTGAATCTCTCAGGTGTTATAAGTCCTGCACTCTCAATGATAAGACATCCGCCCTTGAGCTTGCCAACTGCTCCTGCAAGCTTACCGCTGTTTATAACCTTTGCCTTAACCTTTGCCTTTGCCTCAGACTTGCAGATTCCCATATCATAATAGAACTTTGCAAAATCCTCACCGACCATGGTAAGTCCAAATCCGTGCTGTCCAAGAATAACAACATTCTTAGATCTCTTAGGATCTACCTTGAGAGTCTGGAGAACGTTAACGATCTGTGCACCAGCAGGCTCGACTCCGAGATACTTGTAGAGGTACTTTGCCTCCTTAGGCAGTGATTTACGTCTCGCAGCAACAGCCTCACTTACTGAAGCAGCCATAGTTGCTTCTTCATCCTGTGTGATAACCTGTGCAGCTTCCTCAACCTTGCCTTCCTTCAGAAGCTCTTCCTGCTTCTTGTACTCTTCCTCACGCTTTATAGCCTTTTCAAGTACCTTTGCAGCAGCAGTAGCCTTGCTTCTTATATCCTCGAGCTGTTTCTTGACATCAGCCTCGGCCTTGTCTATTGCTGAGAGATCTTTCTTCTTCTTCTCCTCAGCCTCGGTCTTGGCCTGATCAGCAGCCTCTTTTCTTGCAACAACGCGCTCAGCCTGTTTTGTCTTGAGCTCAGCGATCTTGTTCTTTAACTCTTCTTCTTTCTTCTTTGCATCATCGAGAAGCTTCTTAGCATCAGCTTCAGCCTTTGTCTTCATATCTGAGGCTTCCTTCTCAGCCTTCATAGCTGCAGTCTGAACCTTCTCGAGCTCACTTGCCTCTGCCGTAGCATACTTCTCTTCCTCAGCAGCAAGGAACACCTCATGCTTGGTCTCTCTATCTTTTCCTTCTGCCGTAAGCTTATCTGTCTTTTCCTTGGCAGCAGCTTCCGCATTCTGGATCTCAACCTCTTCTGCGATCTTAGCCTCTTCGACTACCTGCTCTGCTTCCTCGGCAGCAGCCTCTGCCTTTGCCAGAAGATCCTCAGCCTCAACAAGAGACTTCTTAGCTGAATCGAGAGCTTCCTGAGCCTCTGCCTTCGCAGCCTTGAATGAGTCATTCTCCTTCTTTGCAGCGGCAACATCCTCACTGATCTTCTTGTTGTCGTTCTCAGCAGTTGTAATCTGATCAGCAACCTTCTTTATGAACTCTTCGCTGTCTGAAATCTTCTTCTGAACCTCTTCCTTGGCTTTCTTTGCTGCCTCAAGAGCCTTTGCAGCCTCCTCCTCAACCTTCTCTGCCTTCTTCAGTTCTTCCTTCTGTATTGCAAGCTTTGTGTTTGCATCATTTCTGCTGTTCTTTGCATTCTTAACAGCCTTCTCTGACTCCTCAAGCTTCTTCTGGAGCTCATCAAGAGTCTTCTGTGACTGACTCTCCATCTCAGTGGTATTCTTAAGATTAGCATCAGCCTCTTCCTCAGCCTTCTTAGACTCGCTGAATATTGCACCAGCCTTTGTCTTGTCTGCCTCGGCAGTCTTCATGATCTTGGCTGCTCTTGCTTCCTCATCTGTGCGCTTCTTCTTGGCCGTCTCTATAGACTTCTTCTTATCCGCATCTATGTCTGCCAATTTCTTCTTATCAGCATCAACAGCCTTGTTGTACTCAGCAACACCCTTATCCACATTAGTCTTCTTGGTGTCTGCAAGTGCCTTTATAGCCTTGTCGGCAGCAGCCTGAGCCTCATTGATCATATTGTTCTTATATGTATCAGGATTACTCTCCTTGAGGATTCTGTCTGACTCTTTCTTAGCAGATTCATTTGTATCTGATATCTCTTTCTTGAGCTTTGCAATATTGGCATCAAGCTCTTTCTCCTCTCGCTCAAGCAGTTCAGCATCATTCTTCTTCTTTGCCTCAGCCTCCTGTGCCATCTTTGCATCATAGTTCTGCTTCTTGGCAGCAAATTCTTCAAGCTGCTTTTCGAGATCCTTCTCTGTCTTCTCGCATTCCTCGATGGTCTTCTTCGAGGTCTCAGCATGTTTCTTTGCCTCTTCAGCATTCTTTCTGGCATCGTCGATCGCCTGCTGCTTCTTTGCCTCAGCCTCAGCCTTAGCCTTTTCAGCGGCAGCCTTCTTTCTTGCCTCTTCTGCCTCTTTGCGCTTCTTCTCCTCTTCAGCCTTACGCTTAGCCTCTTCCTCGGCCTTCTTCTTAGCTTCTTCCTCAGCCTTCTTCTTGGCTTCCTCCTCAGCTTTCTTCCTAGCCTCCTCTTCAGCCTTCTTCTTGGCTATCTCCTCAGGACTCTCCTCGTCTATATTGGACAGGTTCTTTATTCCTGCTCCAAGGAAATCGTCATCATCGTCATCATCATCATCAAAATCATACAATGACTCTCCAGCCGCAGCCTGCTTGTTTCTATCTGGGAGAATGCTGAACAGATCTCCGTTCGCATCACTGCCTCCCTTAGGTGACTTAACTTTATTCACCTTTGCATTCTTATCAGTTACCCACTCAAGTGTCTCTTCATCCTCAGCATTTTCATCATCATCAGTGAGAACAATATTGCTTCCACCTGTTGACTTAACTGTACCTTCAGTTCCGGCGCCGAACTTAAATCCGCCACCAAGACCGCCTTCTGTTTTAGGTGTTTTTCCAAGACCGCCGCCAAGGCCGCCTGATCCAAGGCCTCCCTCTGTCTTAGGTGTACTTCCGAGTCCTCCGCCAAGGCCGCCTCCGAGTCCTCCAAGACCGCCTTCACCTAATCCGCCGCCAAGGCCTCCTCCGAGACCACCGCCCGACATATCATCAGCGATGCCTCCAAGGTTAAGACTGAGCTTAGGTGCAGCTCCCTCTGGTTTTTTATCTTCTTTTTTATCTTCAGGCTTCAGTCCCTCTCCCTCTTTTGGAACATCGTCCTGCTTTTCATCCTCAGTTGAAGTTTCCGGTTCATCCTCATGAACAATTCCAAGAGCCTCTTCTCTCTTACGGCGTTTCTTAGCCTCGATTCGTTCTAACTCCTCCTTGGACAAAGTTTTGTGTTGGCTTTTAGCAGTCTCAGCATCTTTCTTCTTGCTGCCGCTCTTGAGAAGTTCTTCCTCTTCTTCCCTCTTTTTCTTGGCAGCTTCTGCAGCTCTTTCCTTTTCAAGCTGTGCCTTGATCGCCGCAATCATTGCTTCTGTCTGATCTACAGCCAATTCCCTCGCCTCCTTCCGTTTGTTCAAATAAAAAGCAATACACTATATGTATGATCATGCTACTTTATTTCTTCTTTGATCAGCCCTTCAGTCTGAACGGCTTTTTCTTCGGTTGCTCTGGTTCAGCGTCAACCGTTTCCTGTTGTGGGGATTCCTGCTCATCTGTCTTCTCCTCGTCGGGAGCTGCCACATCATCCTCTTTATCTTCATCATCAAAATTCAATATAGAATTGAATTCCGTGTTGAATTTAATTCCAAGTCTTGCAAGGAGTCTGTCTGTTTCACCGATAAGATCCTCCTCTTTCTTAAGACTTTCCGATATCTTGGCTTCATCAGCCTCTATCTCTGCATTTATATCTTTCTCTGCCGACAGATCATACAGTGCTGCATTCTCTGTGTTGTAGTCAGGGAACAGACTGCTCTTAAACACCGGGAAGCCATTATTCTTTGGCTTTTCCGGTTCTGTCTCCACCGCAATTTTCTCTTCTGACTTATCCTCTGCTTCCATTGTGAATTCCTCTTCGACCTCTGATTCAGCTTCAGCCTCAGTTTCTTCGATCTCCAGTTCAGCCTCAGCTTCAAATTCTTCCACCTCTGGTTCGACTTCCACTGGAACTTCTTCCATCTCAGATTCCTTAGATTCCGCATCGATTGTAAATTCTTCTAACTCTGGCTCAGCTTCAGTCTCAAATTCATCTTCAATCTCCGCTTCGGCATCGATTGTGAATTCTTCCTCAACCTCCGGCTCTGCCTCGACTGTGAATTCTTCCTCAGCCTCTGGCTCTGCCTCGATCGTGAATTCTGCGCCAACCTCAAGTTCTTTTTCGAATTCAGGCTCAGAATCTGCATCTACCTCGAATTCTTCTTCGATCTCCGGTTCGATCTCAACTGAAACTTCATCAACTTCCGGTTCATTCTGCTCTACACCCGGCTCAACAGCAGTTTCTTCCACATCATTCTGAGACTCCGCATCTTCCATCAGATCCTCGAGATTCTCATCGTCAACCTCGAACTCCTCAAGAGATTCAAAGGCTTTATCAAAATCAAACGTTTCTGATTCAACCGGTTCATCAGGCAAAGTCTCCGGCTCTGCATCCGCCTCAAATCCATCCTCAAAGTCTCCCTCGAACTCAGGATCAAAGGTCTCCACAACAGTATCGTCTTCAGAATCGCGATCTGACGCACTGTCAGATACGTCATCAGAATCGTCACCATCAACTTCAACCATGACTACTTCCTCCGGCTCTTCTTCGATAACATAGTTATCTTCCTCCACCGGTTCGGAATCCTCATACTCATTGTCGTTATCTTTGTTATACACCGCTGCATCCTCAGGAGTCAGCTCCCCGCTTATCTCAGTCATATCCTGTGACTTTCCCTCAGGAGCTTTCTCACTGTCACTGCTCATCGCCTTGAGCTCAGGCTTTGCCGTATTCCCGGCATCATCAGCAGTATCGGAAATAACTTCCTCGAGCAGTTGTTCCTTGTCAAGATTCTCGTTCTTCAGAGATTCCATCTCCTGCTCGACAAGCTCTTCCTCTTTCCTTGACATCAATCCAAATAAACCTCTGGATTTCTTCTTCGGCTCAGAATTCTCTTCTTCCTGACGAGCTTCCTTTTTCTGCTCTTTTTTATCCTTCGATCTAATCCACATCTGCTTGAATTTCATGGAACTCGTCACAGGTGCGTCATCCTCGACCATGATCATGATCTTAGCATCCTTTGGATGCATTCTCAGATCGTCTTCTTCCAATATCTTATTTTCATTTGCTCTTGTATCTGCCTGCTCAGGATCATCATCCGACATCTCCGTGTCAGGATAACAATAGATCATGGATTCAAGATCCACATCGCCGCCCATGAGCTTGTCCAGCATATACAAATGTGAAGAGTTCTTGTAATGCGCTCTGAATTCAACACAGGCGCTGTCAAACTTCTCCCTGTTTCTTATGTACGCATGAAGCAGAAGCATCTCAAAATCCCACTCTTCATCCGTCTCAACATCATTCGCCGACACCAGTATGCTGTAAAGTTCATTCACGGGCTTCCTGTGTGCCTTGGCTATCATATATTCAAGTCTGTATGTACCTGCATCCTTATTGGCCTGATTAAATGTATATATCTCAAAATAATGCTCTGCAAGCTGTGTAAATCCCATGGATAAATACAGTTTTATCAAAGAATATATTATCTTGTTACCAGCCGGAGCCATGGCATGTGCCTTGACAAGCGCCGCTCTGGCCTCAGGATATCTTTTGTTCTCGTAATACACCTCGCCGCATATTCTAATAAACTGTGGACTAAGTGACTTCGACAGATCCTGATGTTCAAGTATATCGAGAGCGAGACTGTAATCGCCATTGTCTGCAAGTTCCTTTATTTTGTTTACACTTGACATACTGATTCCAGTACTCATAACCCAGCCTCCCACTTTTTTATCATCGTATTATTTTATCATAAACGGCTATTCTTTACAACCTTTTGATTGGTCAGCAAAAGGACTATCCCGGCCACTAACCCGGCCGCAAATCCCGCCACATGGGCAACATTATCAATACCTTCTGACATCTTTCCGTTAACCAGTGTCAGAATAAATAATATAAGCATATTAATAAGTGACAGATCCTTCACCCGGCCTTTATTATAAAATGCTATGACAACCAGCACTCCCAGAAGACCAAATATCGCTCCGGATGCACCAGCCGAGTAAGCATATGTATTATTATAAAAACAATCTATGTATGATGCAAATGACGCAGTAAGACCCGTGGCAATATAAACTATGATATAATTGAATCTGCCTATTATATTCTCAACCCTCGCACCGAGTGCGATCAAAATCACCATATTTCCAACCAGATGTGCTATTCCAAAATGTGTAAACATTGATGTCAGGAATCTGTAATATTGTCCTTTTTCTGATATCGCAAGCACTTCCACAGCCAGTTCCGTAGGTTGATATACAAAGATACATGCAACGTACACCAGAATATTTATCAACAGTAATATCGGTGTTACAACACCGAACATTCTTATCAGATTGTGCTGGGATCTGCGGTTATCCACCACCGTTTTTTTATCGATCACATCATAGAGTGAGTCAAAGTCAGTGGGCTGATTCTCAAATATATACAGCTTTCCGTAATCCTCCGCGAACAGCCAGACATTGTCCAGTTCTTCAACTATCTTTTTTGTCATATCATCAAACATTCCGTTTGGAGTGATGAGTATATTGAGAAGATTGACTTTTATATGCGAATCCGAAGAAACATCAAGCAATATTTTATTATTGAACTTTTTCAGAGTCTCAGAATCAAGATTATGATTACTGCCTATAACAACAATATATACGGCATCGCTGTCTGCTCTGCCGTATACATTGTTACTTTCCGGATTGAGTTGTCTGTAACCCTTCTCCTTAAGATTTTTTATTATCTGTACCATGTACTGTTGCATATCGTCTTATAATCCCTATAATCCAAGGAAGAGATTCTCAACTTTCTCGATAACAGAGTCCTTCATGGATCCTCTGCTCTTCTCGTAATTAAGACCGGACTCCATGATCTCAAGAAGCTGCATTCTCATTCCTGTATCAATGTCCTTGATGTACTTCATGAGTACATCCTTGATCTCTATTACATACTCTTTTGTCTTCATCTCTTCAAGCATAGGCTCGTAGTTGAATGTGATAGAGTTCTTCATCTCATCCTGCTTTCTTCCACAGATCACACATTCCTCTGCGCCGCCTTCGTTTACGTGTCCACAGTTACATGTCCACACAAGTCCGTCTGACTTGTAGTTTGCAACTGCATCAATTCCCTTTTTGAGCTTGAGTGCCTTAAACTTAACGTCAGACATCTCAATTCCGATAGAATCCGCATCTATCTCGTATACTCCGCTGGCCTTGACATACTTCTTGATGTATACCTTGACGGAGGATATCATCTTTATATACTTGTCCGGAAGCTTACACTCCACATAATCCGACTTGAGGAGCTTGAGGTTGGTCTTATCAAATGTAAAATCAACATCCGGCAGTGTTATATTGTCACCATAGATATTGGTGAACTGAAGCTCTGCCTTAAGTGCCTTTATATCGTCGTTATTGTAGTTGTTGAACCACACGGAAATCTTTGTTCCCTTACCCTCTGATGCAAGCACCACCTTTGATGCTCTTGGCACGAGCAGGTCGTAATAGTTTCTTACATATATCTCGTTTCTGATGAAGCTGCTCTTGTCAAATTCCGACTTGTACTGCTCCTTTATGTTTACCAGAGTTCCACTGGCAACAACAGCAGTTACGTTGTTGGTGTATTCCTCAACACCTGTTCTGAATCCAACTACAGCATTGTACTTCGTCTCACGGACCATATCTGTGAAATTATTGATTGTTTCATTGAGGATCTCATCGATCTTCTCCTGATAGATATCTCTTCTATCCGTGGCAATATCCGCAATAGATGTTCCGAAATCCTTCAAAAAGTTGGAATTAAGTATCGTCTGTGTGAACTTGTATGTTCCATAGCCAACGATATCATATCCCTCAAAGCTTGTTCCCGATGTAATTAATACTTCCTTCATTAGCGCACCTCCCAAATATAAAAAAATTGTATCACAATAATCTTCATTTAACAAATGTTTTTTGTGAATTTTTAATCAAAAAAAGGTGCTTTTTTGTGAATATTATAAAAATAATTATAATTTATTTCTTCAGGTCACTATTTTTATATGTGACAAATGTGAAATTCACCTCTGACACATCCTCACCCGGTCTCTCATCCGTCACATCCCAGTTGTCCAGTTTGTCGAGATTCGAAATGAAGGCATCGGCCTCAAATTCCCTGTCTATTTTGGTGATTACTGCCTCATCACAATATGGTATGAGCTCATCGTAGATAGTCTGTCCGCCTATGACAAAAATGTCATCCGTGTCATATTTTGCCAGTTCTGTAAACAGTTCGTTCATTGAGTGGACAACCACCGCATCCTCAACTGCATATTCAGGATTCCTGCTGAGAATTATATTTGCCCTTCCCTTGAGCGGTCTTCCGCCCGGAAACTCCTCCAGAGTCTTCCTTCCGAGAACAACGACATGCCCCATCGTGGTCTGTCTGAAATTTCTCTGATCCTCCGATATCCTTATCAGTAATCTGCCTTTATTTCCAATGGCCCAATTCTTATCTACCGCTGCAATAAACTTCATATGTCCTCCATCTGTATAATTCCCGTCCCATGCTTCATAGTCTTATATCGCAATAGGAATATTCTTAATCTGTGGTCCTGTCTCATAGTCTTCTATCCTGAAATCATCCAGAGTAAAGTCATAGAAATCTTTGACATCCGGATTCATATAGAACTTTGGAGCAGGATGTGTAGGTCTTGTTATCAGCTCCTTGACTATCGGTATATGTCTGTCATATATGTGTGCATCCGCGATCACATGTACCAGTTCTCCCGGCTTAAAGCCCGTGACCTGGGCAAGCATATGTACCAGTACCGCATACTGGACAACATTCCAGTTGTTGGCCGCAAGCACATCCTGGGATCTCTGATTCAGTATAGCGTTGAGCCTGTCCCCTGTTACATTGAATGTCATGCTGTACGCGCACGGATACAGATTCATCTCACTCAAGTCCTGATGAACATATATGTTAGTGAGCATTCTTCTGCTGTATGGGTTATTCTTAAGGTCATATATCAGTCTGTCCACCTGATCCATCATGCCCTCTTTATATTTATGCTTTACACCAAGCTGATATCCATATGCTTTTCCTATGGAACCGTTCTCATCTGCCCAACTGTCCCATATATGGCTTTTGAGATCATGAACATTATTTGACTTTTTCTGCCAGATCCAGAGCAGCTCATCAATAGCCGACTTCACATACGTCTTTCTAAGTGTTATCGCAGGAAATTCCTTTGACAGATCATACCTGTTGACAACACCAAAACGCTTTATGGTGTAGGCATATGTTCCATCTTCCCACTTTGGTCTGACCTTCTCCCCCTCCGTACTATATCCATTATCGATTATATCTTTACACATGTTTATAAAGAGATCATCTGCAAGACTCATTTTGGTAACCTCCGATTGTTTTTTCAGATAATTATATCATACTCTCCATCCCACATGTGATTAATTATTACATCAAACAACACTTTTATTACATTTTGATTTACAACGGACTATTTTTGTGTACAATGCAGAAAAACATTCAAAGGAGGTGAAACATGAAACCACATTCATCCAATCCACTACCTGCCCTTCTCAGATATTTCAGACAGAAGGCAGGACTCACACAGCAGGATGTCGCAGCAGCGCTATCTATTTCCAGATCCGGATATGCCAACTACGAGGAAGGGAGAAACATCCCTAATATAGAACAGGCCATAAAGCTGTCAGAGCTTCTCAACCACGATTTTCTATATGCATACACCCTGTCATCAAGATACATGCAGGGGCATCCAAAGCCACTACAGATCGTCATGGAGGACAATTCATACATGACCGCCATAGAATCTAACCAGAGCACAGCAGACATGCTGGGCAATTACAGATCTCTCAGCGACAGCGACCGTCAACTTATAGACACATTTGTGGCAAATCTAGCATCTAAAAATTCCAGACTGTAGATCCAGTATTATACCCACCAATTACAGTAAATATTATTTTTAAGGAGAAAACAGGAAAATATGAAAAAAAGAAAAGAACGCAACATTGATCCGTCGGTGTATGAAGACGATTCATCCGATCAGGATTTTAACTGTGCAGTGATAGGCGGCGCACTGAAGTCTCTAAGGCGCAGCCACGGAAAAAGGCAGCAGGAAATAGCCGCCATCTTGAAGGTGTCCGTCTCCGCCTACTCGCACTATGAATGTGGAGAGCGAATCCCGGATCTCATAAATCTTATCAGGATATCCAATTTATACAGTATTAATATGAGTCATCTGGTGCTGCTCACCTGCATCGATATAGCAAAGAAAAATAAGATGGACATCAGCGAAGTGTTCCTCGCCTACAGCCACGGCAGGACTCTTCCACCGGAAGCGACAGGAATAATGTCCGACTGTGATCAGCTTGACGACAACGGCAGGGAAAATCTCAGGCTGTTTTTAAAGTCTGCACTGAGCTGCTAGCAGACTCACAATTTCGAAATAATACGGTTCAGATCGTTTATAACTCTCTTCTTATCAGCACTCCACAGAGGCGCAACAAGAATATTCTTAGGCCCATCCCCGGTGAACCTGTGAACAACCATATCAGGAGGAATCTCTTTAAGACAATCACACAAAATATCTGCGTATTCATCAAATGTCAGTGCACGGAACACTCCTTCCTCATACATTTTTTCAAGAACAGTTCCCCTGAGGACATGAAGCAGTTGGAGCTTTATACCATTTGCGCCGCTTCGCACTATGTACCTTACCGTATCAATCATATCCTCCTTCGTCTCACCGGGCAGGCCTATTATCATATGAACTATAATGTGAACTCCCAGTTCTCTGAGTCTGTTCATCGTCTCATCATACACACTTATGTCATAACACCTGTTGATGAGCTGTGCTGTCCTGTCATTTGCTGTCTGGAGGCCAAGTTCTATCCACACAGGTTTAACAGCTATTATATCTTTTATCATATCTATGACCTCCGGGCCAAAGCAGTCCGGTCTGGAGGCTATCGATACAGCCGCAATGTCATCCCTTCTTGCAGCCGCCAGAAACTTTTCGCGCAAAGCGTCGACATCACCGTATGTATTTGTATATGACTGGAAATACGCTATATATCTGTCGCATTTGCATTTGCCTGATATCCTCTTTTTTGCCAGTTCTATCTGTTCACCTATGCTCAGGTCTGCATTTTCTGAAAAATCTCCGGAGCCGCTGGCACTGCAAAAAATACAGCCACCTGTCCCGGCTTTACCATCACGGTTGGGACAGGTGGTTCCTGCATTCAATGATATCTTATATAATTTCTCTCCAAATGTATCTCTTATATACGCATTTGTTGTATATATATCCATACTGTTACCTTCTATATACGATCCTGTCTATATCTGATGTGTCGCCTTTACAAGAGCAGGGACTATCTGTTTCTTTCTTGATACAACACCGGGAAGATATGCATAGCTATCCTCAAGCTCCACACCAAATGCTTTGCTGCACAGTTCCTGTGCATTCTCTCCCACGCATATGATACCTGAGCCCTCCTGAAGAATATTGGTCATTGCAAACATAACCACATCACAGCCAGGCTCCATATATCCACCGAGGAATTCACGCATACCGTTTCTTATTCTGTCTATCTCTTTCTCATTGACGGAATTGATCTGTCCAACAGCAACAACCATATCTCCAATGTCGAATTTCTTGAAATCCTGATGAAGTATCTCATCCATGGTCTTGTCCTTGAGGTTGCTTCCCGCGTCGAACATCTCCATGGCAAATTCATATATGTCTATCTCTGCAAGCCTTGCAAGCTCCTTTGCAGCAGCCTCGTCTATGAATGTACACGTCGGAGACTTGAATGCCAGTGTATCGGAAAGTATCGCTGCGCAGAGAAGTCCAGCTATCGGCTTATCTATCTTGACATTCTGCTCTTTGTACATCTGATAGATGATCGTAGCAGTACATCCAAGTGGCTGATTTCTGAAATACACAGGATTCATGGTCTCTATATTCGCGATCCGGTGGTGGTCGATTATCTCGAGTATCTCGGCATTCTCCACGCCGTCAACAGACTGGGTTCTCTCATTGTGATCAACAAGTATGAGCTGTTTCTTTCTCGCATTGATATAGTTACGCCTTGATACAAGTCCCTTGTAGTTGCCATAGCCGTCCGTAACCGGAAAGTATCTCACTCTTGTCTTTGCCATGGTCGTCTTAAGTGTATCTATATCGTCATCCTCATAGAATGTCATGATACGGTCTCTTATCATGAAGAATCCGATAGGCATGCTCTGTCCGATAAGTCTGGCAACAGCATAGGTGTCCGTCGGTGTAACAACAACCGCACAGCCCTTGTTCTTTGCAAATTCCAGAACCACGTCAGATATACTGTTCACAAGACATACTATAAGCATGCTCGCACCGCAGTTTATGGCCGCAAGCTGAGCCTCAACCCTGTCACTCACTATGACTATGTCATTTTCCTTGACATGTCTCTCAAGGATGTCAACCTGGGCAGCTCCCACGATCACTCTTCCATCCTTAACATATTCGTCGGCGTCACCGTACACAAGCTCGCCATTTATAGTATCTATTATGTGTGAGAACTTTGTACCAGCTATGAACAGGGAATTATCATCCTTCTCAAGCATATATGCCTCGGCTATATCTCCGACCGTTATTATTCCCTTTATCTTGCCATTATTGACAACCGGAAGTGTCGTGGCGTCGTTATCCTGCATTATCTCAAATGCTCTCTTCATGGTGATATCTCCCGACACACCATCAACTATTCTGTATGCTATATCCTTCACCTGTACATTTACATTGCTCACAAGTGCCGGCGCCTGCACACCAAAATAATCAAGGACAAACTGTGTCTCTTTATTTATATTTCCAGCTCTCTTTGGAATGTATTTGTTCTCATGCTGATTTTTCAGATGGGCGTACGCAATCGCTGAACATATAGAATCCGTATCCGGATTCTTATGTCCTATGACAAACACTTCATCTGTAGGAACATTATGCATATTTCACCTCTTATTTCTATCAATTATAATGTATTCATTTCTATGCCACGCAGGGAAGATGCCTTGTGACATCCCACATGCTAACAAGCATAAATTGAATGAGGCAAAATGACAACCCCTTTTAACGTTGTTTATCATTTTGCCCCATTTTTTATCTGTTTAATCAGAACTTATATCTCGCTTATATCCACGAGTGAAAGCTTTGTGGTATCAGCGGTCTCAAGGCTTGTGAGCAGCGCATCGGCTGTATCAAGGCTTGTAAGACATGTAACACCTGTCTCAACTGCGTGACGTCTGATGATAAATCCATCCTTGCTTCTCTCAACACCCTGTGATGGAGTGTCGATGATCAGATCGATCTCATGGCTCAGTATCAGGTCAAGCAGATTTGGTGATGGCTCCTCAACCTTGTTGATGAGCTTTGCAGGAACACCATTCTCATTGAGAACTCTGCATGTGCTTCTTGTTGAATATATCTCATATCCAAGAGCAGCAAATCTCTTACCAATATTTATAGCATCCATCTTATCTGAGTCCTTGACTGTGAGGATCATCTTCTTGGTCTTTGGAAGATTGATTCCGGCTCCAAGGAATGCCTTGTACAGAGCCTCATTGTAGTTCTTGGATATACCAAGGCACTCTCCTGTTGACTTCATCTCAGGTCCAAGGCTTATCTCAGCGCCTCTGATCTTCTCAAATGAGAATACAGGCTTCTTGATTGCGAAATACTCTGACTCCGGCTGAAGACCAGGTGTGTAACCCATATCCTTGATCTTCTCACCTGTGATAACACGTGTTGCAAGATCTACGATAGGTATTCCTGTTACCTTGCTTATATATGGAACTGTACGGCTTGAACGAGGATTTACCTCTATTACATATACCTCATCATTGTATGCAATAAACTGTATATTTATAAGTCCGATTACGTGCAGGCTGTTTGCAAGCTTCTTGGTGTAATCAGCGATGACTCTCTTTGTCTTTGGTGAGAGTGTCTGTGCAGGATATACCGAGATACTGTCTCCTGAATGTATTCCGGCTCTCTCAACATGCTCCATGATACCAGGGATAAGTATGTCATCTCCATCACATACAGCATCGACTTCGACCTCTTTACCCATGATGTACTTATCTACAAGTATTGGGTGCTCCTGGGTATGTCTGTTGATGATATCCATGAACTCTATGATATCCTTATCAGAGATCGCGATCTGCATTCCCTGTCCACCGAGAACGTATGAAGGTCTTACAAGTACCGGATAACCCAGCTCATTTGCAGCCTCAAGCGCCTGCTCTCTTGTAAATACCGTCTTACCAGCAGGTCTTGGTATACAGCACTTCTCAAGGATCTCATCGAAGAGCTCTCTGTCCTCTGCTGCATCTACATTCTCTGCACTTGTTCCAAGGATTGGTACCCCCATCTCCATGAGTGCCTCTGTGAGCTTGATAGCGGTCTGTCCACCGAACTGTACAACAGCTCCATCCGGATGCTCCAGATTTACTATAGCCTCAACATCCTCCGCTGTAAGAGGCTCAAAGTAAAGCTTGTTTGCTATATCAAAGTCTGTACTGACTGTCTCAGGGTTGTTGTTGACGATGATTGTCTCGTAACCCTTTCTCTCAAATGCCCATGTGCTGTGAACTGAACAGTAATCGAACTCGATACCCTGTCCGATTCTGATCGGGCCTGAACCAAGTACCATTACTTTCTTCTTTGAGTTATCCTCAGCGACCTCGTTCTCCAGAGAATCAAAGCATGAATAGTAATATGGAGTCATGGCATCAAACTCTGCTGCACATGTATCAACCATCTTGAAGTGTGCTGTTACACCGTAGTCGTAACGCATCTGTCTGATCTCTTTCTCTGTCTTGCCTGTGAGTCTCGCGATAACCTTGTCAGGGAACTCAACTCTCTTGATCTCCTTCATTAGCTCCTTGGAGATATCTCCCTTGGACTCGATTATCTTTCTCTCAGCCTTAACAAGGTTGTGGATCTTGTCTATGAACCATCTGTCGATCTTGGTGATGTCATAGATCTGATCGTATGATATTCCACGTCTGATAGCCTCAGCTATGACATAGATACGTCTGTCATCAACATGTCCGAGAAGCTTTATAACCTCTTCGTCTGTCATATCCTTGTATCTGCTTGACCAGAGACTGTCTACATGCTGCTCCAGTGAACGGAGAGCCTTCATAAGTGCACCCTCAAAGTTTGTACAGATACTCATAACCTCACCGGTTGCCTTCATCTGTGTTGTCAGATCATGGTCAGCGGCGATGAATTTATCAAATGGAAGTCTAGGGATCTTGACAACCACGTAATCAAGTGCCGGCTCAAAGCTGGCATATGTCTTCTTTGTAATAGCGTTCTTGATCTCATCCAGGTTGTATCCAAGGGCTATCTTGGCAGATACCTTTGCAATAGGATATCCGGTTGCCTTTGATGCAAGTGCTGATGATCTTGAAACTCTTGGGTTTACCTCGATAACACAATACTCAAATGAATTAGGATTCAGAGCAAACTGAACGTTACATCCACCCTTGATGTTGAGCTCTGAGATAATGTTCAGTGCTGAGCTTCTGAGCATCTGGTACTCCTTGTCACCAAGTGTCTGTGATGGAGCCACGACTATAGAGTCTCCAGTGTGTACTCCGACAGGATCAAGGTTCTCCATGTTACATACGGTTATACATGTACCATTTGCATCACGCATAACCTCGTACTCGATCTCCTTCCATCCTGCGATACATCTCTCGACAAGAACCTGTCCTACACGTGAAAGTCTCAGACCGTTCATGAGGATCTCCTTGAACTCTTCCTCATTCTCAGCGATACCACCACCTGAACCTCCAAGTGTATATGCAGGACGGAGAACTACAGGGTATCCAATCTTCTTGACAAAGTTAAGACCGCCCTGAACTGTTGTAACGACCTCTGAAGGTGCTACAGGCTCATGGATCTTCTCCATAGTCTTCTTGAACTCAAGTCTGTCCTCGGCCTTCTTGATGGTCGTTGATGATGTTCCTATGAGAAGCACGTCATGCTCTCTGAGGAAACCTGACTCATCAAGCTCCATGGCGATGTTGAGGGCTGCCTGACCGCCGAGTGTCGGCAGAAGGCTGTCCGGCTTCTCCTTCTCAATGATAGCCTTTACAACATCAACCGTAAGAGGCTCAATATATACCTTATCTGCTATATCCTTGTCCGTCATGATGGTTGCAGGGTTTGAGTTGATGAGGACAACGCACAGTCCCTCTTCCTTAAGAGAACGGCACGCCTGTGTTCCGGCGTAATCAAACTCAGCAGCCTGACCGATGACTATAGGACCTGATCCGATAACTACAACCTTTTTTATATTAGGATTCTTTGGCATTACTTTGACACCTCCATCATATTCATAAATGTATCAAACAGTGAATCTGTATCCAGCGGACCTGCACATGCCTCCGGATGGAACTGAACTGTCTGTGCATTCTTTCCAAGATAGTGAACTCCCTCTACTGTTCCGTCATTTACATTGACGAAGCTGACCTCTGCGATCTTTCTGTCGAGGCTGTCTTCCTTGACCATATATCCGTGATTCTGTGTTGAAATATATACCTTGCCGGTCTTCATATCTCTTACAGGATGGTTTGCACCTCTGTGTCCGTACTTCATCTTCTCTGTATCACCGCCGTTGGCAAGCGCCATGAGCTGATGTCCAAGACATATAGCAAAAATTGGAATATCTGTATCGAAAAGCTTCTTTACCTGAGCTATTGTGACCTTACACTCCTTTGGATCTCCAGGACCATTTGTAAGCATGATTCCGTCCGGAGCGTCTGCGATGATCTCCTCAGCAGGTGTCTCTGCAGGATATACAGTAACCTGACAACCTCTTGCAAGGAGGGACTTGACGATGTTCTTTTTAACACCGAGATCGATGACTGCAACCTTGAATCCGTCACCAGGATAGAATATTTTCTCCTTACATGTAACATCGAGAACAACATGTCCCATCTTCCATGCCTTAATACGCTTCATGCACTCATCAAAATCATAATTCTCATCAGTTGTGATCATACCTCTCATGGTACCATCTTTCCTGAGGATCTTGGTAAGTGTTCTGGTATCTATTCCTTCTATACCAGTTATATTATTCTCAACAAGAAATTCGTTTATGGTCATCTCGCTTCTGAAATTACTAGGAGTCTTGCAGAGCTCTCTAACAATGAATCCTGACTGCCAAGGTCTGCCAGCCTCCATATCCTCTCTGCATACACCGTAGTTGCCTATAAGCGGATATGTCATACATACTGACTGCCCTGCATATGATGGATCTGTAAGAATTTCCAGATAGCCGGTCATCGAAGTATTGAATACTATCTCACTGATTATCTCATCAGTAGAGCCAATACTTTTACCTTCAAACACGTGTCCGTCTTCAAGTATCAAAAAAGCTTTCATAATCGTATTCCTTTCGTTTTTTCTATTTTTGCTCAAAAAAAAAGAGTGAAAACGGGGGAAACGCTTGAGATAACCCACATTTATTGGCCTCTTTTTTCTTAATTTAATAAATACTACCACATTTGACAAGGCGGTACAATATTTTTTTCGATATATTTTTTATTTTTGTGTTCACGGCAAAAATCTTGTTTTTTATTCAATATTTTTATTAATTTTTTCATCTCTGAGCTCAGCAGCCCGTCTGCTAAATTCACATCCACAGAAATTCTGTCTGTATAATCCATATTCCTTTGACAGCTCTATCGAGTGCTTATATCCATTTTTCTTCTTGAAATCACTGAACAGATAATCTATGTCGTATTTCCTGCTCATCTCTGCACCTATCTCGTTCAGCCAGTCCGCATTCTTGTGGGGGCTTATCGACAATGTGGTCGTAAATACGTCATATTCATTTTTCTTCGCATGGATCGCGCTCTTCTCAAGTCTCAGCTTATAGCAGTCATAGCACCTGAGTCCTCTCTCAGGAAGATCCTCCCTGCCCTTAGCCATATCCAGAAACACCTGCGGCTCATGCTCCGCCAGTTCGACATCCACTCCTTCCACATATACTTCATGTACAAATCTGTCAAGCTCACGGAATCTTTTTATGTACTCATCGTAATCCGTTATATTTGGATTGTAAAAATAAGCTGTTATGTCAAAATGCTCCGCAAGGACCGACAGACAATGGCTGGAACATGGCGCACAACAGCAGTGCAGCAACAGTTTTTTTCTGCCGCATTGTGTATTTTCACTATCAAATTCAGCTATCTGTCTCTCCATCATTTGATAATAATTTGCATTTTGCATCATTGTTTTCTCCTTTTTTTGTCGATATTTCACACCACATTTTACAACATTCGATTATCTTTTGCACATTTGTGCATGTTTACTAGTTGACTTTGTTATATCTTTACAATATACTGTAGATAGTTACTAAAGCACGTTATGATCATTTATCAATGGAGGTGTAGATTATGACAGTTCAGCAGGCAATTAAAAAGTACAAGTTAGAGCCGCTCAGCGTCAGCGTTGCCAAGGTCAAAGCCAAGGAGCTCAACGTTGATGAAGTTCTTTACATGAATGTGCAGAAGAACAAATATGCGTATATCGTACGCGATTCACGTGGTATAATGTTGTACTCTGATGAGCGCAATCTTTATACTAAGCTTTATAAGGGTTTAAAGATTACTCCCCTTGAATCATAATATTTTCACACGGAATTTATTAAATATGCACACACATGGAATATGGGAAAAAGCTGTTACTCCACTCCCCTATGGAATCAAGAGCTTTTTCCCATATTTTATATTAATCTGTACTCAGGCCTTTCTTCATTATACATATGACACCGTATCTCATCATCCACATATATTATGATCAGCGACAGGAACATCCACAGGATAGAATAAGGCACACATATCTGCCCCGCAAGATTTAACGGCATATCAGAGTAATCCCACACGTTAAGTCCTAGTCTTATATTCACAACATACCCGGTCAGGAACTCCAGCTCAGATATTATCACAGAGGAAACCAGCATCTGCGCAAGTATCCCCATCTTCGGAAACATCTGGTTCAGTCCGCCGCACAAAAGCGTAGCAAGACCTCCACAAATTATCATGGAATAATGGGAATAATGCCTGGCTGATATCTCCAGGAAATAATATATCATCCCACCCGTCATAAATATAGTAAAGCACTTACACACAAAGACCCTCACAGCGACACCTCCTGTATATATACAGTTTAGTATCAACCGTGAGGGTCAATATTATTTATTCTTTATACTTTCCTCTGAAAAAGTTATTTACATGATCAATAGTTCTGTCTGAGAGCTCAAGCTTCACGAATTCAGCCTTGCCGTTCTTGTTGAGGACGAACACATACACACCATCCTGATTCTGCTTATTGCCGGATGTGAAATCCCTGGTCTTTATTGAGCTGTCCTGCTGAAGCTCATTGTCGAGGTAAATGCATCCCTCTTTCGCAATGAACTTTACATCGGCGTTGCTGAAGCTCATGATCTTTTTTCTGCTCTTCTTTGCAATGATCCTTGCGATGTCTATATCCTCATTCACCATTATATATTCATACTCCGTCTCTCTTCTGGAAACAAAAATACCAAATACAACAGCACCTGCAATCGCAACTAAGAATCCAATACTGCCAAAGCCCTGAACGAACATCGCTGCGCCAAGTCCGGCGATCATCAGCACGATTCCGGCAGCCATACCGCAGGTAACACTCGCAGGTGTCTTCGCCTTAACTATATGTTCTGCATAACCATCATTTAACATACCTTTTTTCTCCTTAAGTTCTTTAAAATTCTAAGCCCTTATATTCTAGCATACATGGGCTGTTTTGTCATCTTATTCCCGCTGGACATCCACCGCATCCGCCACAGCCTGCCGTTCTGACAGCTCCGGCATCATCTCCGGCGTAATTAAATGCCGACTCTATGAGGCACACCGCCTGGGAGCTTATTCCAAGTCCCCCTCCGGTAAACCCAAGCTTCTCCTCCGTTGTCGCCTTGATATTGACCTGATCCTTGTCTATACACAGGCAATTACAGATATTCTCCCTCATCTGATCAATGTACGGCGCCATCTTAGGGCTCTGGGCAATTACGGTCGCATCTATGTTCTCGATGATGTAGAGCTTCTCCTCGAGAAGTCTCTTCACTTCTGACAGGAGCTTCATGCTGTCCGCTCCCTTATACCTCTCATCAGTATCAGGGAAATGCTTTCCAATATCCCCCAACGCTGCAGCACCGAGAAGCGCATCCATTATCGCATGAAGAAGTACATCCGCATCGCTGTGTCCAAGGAGTCCTCTCTCATATGGAATCTCAACTCCTCCGATTATAAGTTTTCGTCCCTCAACTAGTCTGTGGACATCGTATCCAATTCCAACTCTCATGTGATATCCTCCTTATATGAATAAAAAAAAGACGGAATGTCTTCCGTCTCATCAAATAGTAGCGAGAGGGGGATTCGAACCCTCGACACTGCGGGTATGAACCGCATGCTCTAGCCAACTGAGCTATCTCGCCATGTCTTGTAAATGGGACCTATAGGGCTCGAACCTATGACCCTCTGCTTGTAAGGCAGATGCTCTCCCAGCTGAGCTAAGATCCCATATTACTTCGTGTCATCGCTGACACCTTTGTTAGTATACTCAAGTGACCATGTTTTGTCAACAACTTTTTTCACTTTTTTTATTTTATTTTTTATCGGCCTCCACCAAACAGGTAAATAATGAGATTCACTATGAACAGAATGATGACAACAGGTATCACGATATACCACACTATCTTAAATCCCAGCCAGATAACTCCAAGCACTATACCTATAACAAGTGCAGCCACAAGAATGAGTATTATCGCTGTCAGCACCTTGCCTATCGGTGAACTGAAATCAAGCTTGCCATAAGCAAAGCTTGTATTGCCCTCGTCGTCCACATTTACATGCCAGCCCTTCTGACTGCTTCCGCTGGCTTTGCGGGTGTTGTAGCTGCCATCATACGAAGAGGATTCTGTATCATAATATCTTCCGCTTGCGCCCTGTCCCTCTGTGTCAATGATCGTCTTGGCGATCAGTCTTGCAGATCCCAGAGATGAACATATCTCCTCCTCTGACTTGCCTGCTTCTTTCTGCTTCTTAAAATAATCCTCATAATAATTTATCGTGTCATAATATGTCTGCGTTGAGACATTTCCATCAAGAGCTTTCTTCAGCTCATCCATAAACTCTCTTTTTCGCATATCGCACCTCCGCGCCATTATGTCAATTCTATTTTTATCACTTCATATTAAGATATACGACGACAACTTTGTAGCCGCCCATATCTTCCACCACATAATTTATAGACCTTATATTGCCATAATTGTACAGAAATGACAAGTCAAATGTTTCGTCATCTGTATATATAGCAGCTTCCAGCACATTACTGCCGCCCATCTGTATCCTTATGCCTTTTTTATACTCATCGAACGAGTCATAGGTATAAAACCTCTTTTTATAGAAATTATACGCTGTGTCGGCACACTCTCTGTAGAATTGCTTTTCCCATGAGTGAGTCAGTTCCAGTGTGCTGTCATCGACATTCACATAGGTGTGCTTCAGATAGCTGCCCATATCCGGCAGCGAGTCATCCCATGTCAGATCCACATTATACCATTCTCCGCCGAGCTCTATCTGATTCCATGCATGAAGTCCTTCCTCCGTGCTTCCGACTACTATGTCACATTTGACGCCCAGACAGGACATGATTATGAAGAACGCCTCAGCGTAGCCGTCGCACACGCTCTGGTGAAGCACCAGCGCTCCATATGCCGTATATGCATCATCATTATTGTCGGGATATCCATAGACACAGTTTTCCACTATATAATCGTGCACGGCGATCTCCTTGTCAAGGTCGCTCATGCCATCTGAAATGTTGTCATTTATAAAGCTGTCGATCACCTCATATATCTGCTTCGCCCTTATGTTGTCCTCCGGGATATCCGTTCCTTCTATATATTTTCTGACAGCATAATAATTATCCGACAGTTCATAGTTGAGCTGTATTGCCAGATATCTTCCCGTCTCGATTATTATCCTGTACGTATCCACTGAGCCGTATGCCGAATCTATATATTTGTTGATGTTGTGCACATCACTTTTCGCCACATTACTTACATAATACATGCCCGACTCGTCTCCGTCCTCCATATCCTGGACAACGGCCGCCCGGAACTCCACCAGGCCATCAAGCATCTGGCTGCTCTTGATCACATTGAAGAACAACCACCGCACTCCCACCATCATCAGCGAGAGAACAACTACAATACTTATAACTCCAAGAATCTTCTTTTTTGTACCCAAACTTCCTGTCAATCCTCCATCCCTGCTTTGCTGCGGTGATCCGCCTGTATATTTTATCATCTGTACTTTTGCGCCGCAAGCACCAACCACGCATTTCCTGTGGTTATAAATAAACCTTATTTGTGTTGATATGCGCACTTTTATGTTGTAAAATGTACGTTGTTTGAAAACTACCTTATAATTTACTCAGTTTTCAACCTAAAACAAAAAAATAACAGAAAAGAGGATTTAATATGGCTCAGCTCTGGGGCGGACGCTTCACAAAAGAAACAGACAAATTAGTATATAACTTTAACGCATCTATTTCATTTGATCAGAAATTCTACAGACAGGATATCCGCGGAAGTATCGCACATGTAACCATGCTCGCTTCATCCGGTATTCTCACTGACGAGGAAAGAGATCAGATCATAGCGGGACTTAAGGGCATACTGAACGATGTGGAGAACGGTTCTCTGCAGATCACTTCAGAATACGAAGATATACACAGCTTTGTCGAGGCAAATCTCATCGACAGGATCGGCGATGTGGGCAAAAAGCTCCACACCGGACGAAGCAGGAACGACCAGGTCGCATTGGACATGAAGCTCTATGTAAGAGACGAGATCATCGAGCTCAAGGAGCTTATTTACAAGCTTCTGACTACTCTTCACGGACTTATGAATGAGCACATCGACACATACATGCCTGGATTTACCCACCTCCAGAAGGCACAGCCAATAACTCTGGCACATCACTTTGGAGCATACATGGAGATGTTCAAGCGTGACTACGACAGAATGAACGATATATATGACAGAATGAACTACTGTCCTCTCGGATCAGGTGCCCTCGCAGGAACCACATATCCGCTCGACAGAGAGCTCACCGCTTCTCTGCTGGACTTCTACGGTCCAACTCTCAACAGCATGGATTCAGTTGCCGACAGGGATTACTGCATAGAGCTTTTATCCGCCATGTCTACCATCATGATGCATCTCTCACGTTTCTCCGAGGAGATCATCATCTGGAACTCAAATGAATATCAGTTTGTTGAGCTCGATGATTCATACAGCACAGGAAGCTCTATCATGCCACAGAAGAAGAACCCGGATATAGCCGAGCTCGTAAGAGGTAAGACAGGCAGGGTTTACGGTGCTCTCACCTCCCTTCTCACAACCATGAAGGGAATCCCTCTCGCATACAACAAGGACATGCAGGAGGATAAGGAGCTCACATTTGACGCGATAGACACTGTAAAGGGATGTCTCGCACTGTTCACAGGCATGATAGCCACCATGACAGTCAACAAGCCTAGAATGGAAGCATCAGCCAAGAACGGATTCACCAACGCAACAGATGCCGCAGATTACCTTGTAAATCACGGTGTACCTTTCCGTGATGCACACGGCATCGTCGGCCAGCTCGTTCTGAAGTGCATAGAGGAGAACATCTCCCTCGACCAGCTTAGTCTCGACGAGTACAAGGCCATCTGTCCTGTATTTGAAGATGACATATATACAGCCATCAGCATGGAAGAATGTGTTCAGAAGCGTAACACAATCGGTGCTCCGGGACACGCTGCAATGCAGAAGGTGATCGATGCAAACGACAAGTTCTTAGCATGGGCTGAGCAGGATTTAACCAAGCACACCAAGGAGTGATTTTTATGAACAATACAACAAAAGCCAAATACGATATGGCAGAAAAGATGCTCAAGGTCGATATCTCTCTTGAGGAGGTTGCTCTTATGACCGAACTTCCAATGGAAACACTGAAAAAGATACAGCACGACATAGAAAAAGATGGCCTTGTGACCAGACACGATGTAAAGGATGTTGATCTCGGTACAAGTTATCTCATCTGATCGTCTTCTATCACTATATGCATGTATTGCACAATAAATATCCCCGCTGTTATTGTAAAAACAGCGGGGGTATTTATATTGTGTATCACTATTACTTGTCCTCAAGATACCTTCTAAGACTTTTTATCGCATTCTTCTCGAGGCGGCTGACCTGCGCCTGGGATATGCATATCTCCTCCGCCACCTCCGTCTGGGTCTTTCCCTCAAAAAATCTCAGCCTCACTATATTCTTCTCCCTGTCGCACAGCCTGTCCATAGCCTCTCTGAGATCAAGGTTTTCAACCCACATCTCCTCCTTATTCTTTCTGTCTCTTATCTGATCCATGATGTACAAGGTGTCTCCACCCTCCTGATACACCGGCTCATACAGAGACAGCGGTGCCGATATGGCATCAAGCGACATGACTATATCTTCCTTCGGTATACTTATCTCCTCCGCTATCTCCTCTATCGTCGGCTCCTTATCCTTTGTCTTCTGGAGATTTTCCTTGGCATATATCGCCTTGTAGGCTATATCACGCAATGACCTTGATACTCTTATAGCATTGTTATCTCTGAGATACCTTCTGCACTCACCTATGATCATAGGAACTGCATTATGTAGGTGCTAAAAGTTTTTTAGCTGAATTTCTATATCGTCCTTGCCTACAATCACTTTATCAATTATAGTTTTGAGTATAGAGTTTTTTTGAGACTTGCTGATACCATCCCAGATGTCGGCAAGTTTTTTTATATTCTCATAGACAAATTCTTTTTTCTGCTCATGCTGACCATTTTTTCTTTCAGTTGAAATCTTTTCGGTAGTCTCTCTGATCTCAGTCTCCAAACTCTTAATCATATTCAAAACCATGTCGTTTCCCTCTGCATACAGGGTGTATAGCCGTTTTAGCTTTGATTTTTGTTTTTCAAGCTGGTTAGTCAGTATTTGCAACTTTGTTTCTTTTGCCTTTGGCTTGTATTGCGATAGATTTATTGAGATGTCTAGTATCTCATGCTCAAATGCTATTTCAATATCGCTTGCCCATGCTCCGGGGTTGTCGCAATCTGTATTGTAGTTTGGCAAGTAGTCCAAGTATTTGTCGTGTGAGCAACAATATATCTTATGAATCCCCATGCCAGTTATCTTCTGGTATCGCATCTTGCAACCACAGGTTTTGCAATAACACAAACCTGTAAGCAAATGTGGCTCGGTAAAACTGTATACATGTTGTTTACGTCTACTTTTTCTCAACTCCTGAGCAAGATAAAATTTGTCATGCTCAAATATCGGCTCATGCAATCCTTTATATGTGCCGCCCTTGTATGGGATATAACCGATATTAACAACCCCTGTGAGGATATTTCTCACAACAAATTCACTCTTATAGCCAAGTAGTCTCTGAATTTTTACGTCGGACATACCGTCAATAAACAAATCCATAGCTCTATTAGCCTGTTCGGCACGTTCTGGAATCGGTACAAGATAGCCAAGGTTTTTATCATATCGGTAACAGTATGGTGTATTGCCGCCGCCCATCCAGTAGCCATTTTTAACTCTCTCCAGCATACCGCCGCGCATTCTCAGCAACATTGTGTTTCTATCGTATTCGGCAACTGCCGCCATAATATGTGTTTGGAACTTGTCTTGTGGTGTTTCATATCTGGCAAAATCGTGTACGCTATTAACTCTGATACCTTTCGGTGTAAAGAGTTTCTCGATCATGTATAATGCATCTACTGAATCCCTTGCTAGTCTGTCCAGCTTATATACTACTATGTCGTTTATTTTTGATATATCCGATATAAGCCGTTGCAGTTCAACACGCTTGGTCATGTCCATCCCAGATAGTCCAGCATCAATATACCAATCAGTGATTAGCATTTCATTTTTCTTACAATATTCTTCGATATCTCTTTTTTGACTTTCAAGGCCGTAACCCTCTTCAACCTGTCTTTCTGTTGACACTCTTATATATGCCACACATTCCATTTTTATTATCCTCCTACGTAAAATGTGCCGCATATACACTACATTCTACGGCACATTCTACTTGTCATTTATTTACTTGTCAACCAATCATGCTAGCTATTGTTCTCACCACATCATCAGGCAGAACAATATCAGCAATATTCACTTTCTTACCGTTTTGTGTAACCACAACATTCATCTGCTTTTCCTCCGATACTCCGCCTTTGCCTTTAAACTTCTGTCTATCAGATACTTGTCAACCGCTCGGCTCTTCGACCTCTCGTTAAACACTTTGCTGTTCCATTCATCGTACACTTTTTTTCCACGTTAGGTACCGCTCACAGTTTGAATGACAACCAACATATCTATCGGGGCAGTCTTTACACGGATTGTCTTTCTTCGTTGTCATTAGCCGCTCGCCTCCTTTGGCTTATCTGATACTGTCGCCTGTTATATGCACTCCTGTCTGCCTTTGCCGAGTTGATAAGATTGAGCTGGTAGTGGTGCTCACATAACTTATACCCATCCTTAACAGGATTATTGCAAAATCGACATATACCCTTTTCGTATCTTTCTTGTGCATTCAACCTTTTCTCTGCTCTCTTTCTTCGGTGATAAGCATTAGTTTTTTCAGCGCAATACACGCATGTGTGTGTACCATCTTTAGCCGGTCGTTTTCCGCACCTAGTACAAAGGCCTTTTTCAACCCTTTCGGCATATTTGGTTTTCGCCCATTCCGCATGTTGTTTGTTGGTGTTTTCTCTGTCTGACTCCCTTTTTCTTAGCTTCCACTCAGATTCTCGTGCGCGACACTCAGGGCAGTGCCTTTCAGTCCCCATTAATTTATTTATTCGGCATGTAGGGCATATTCCATTATCGGCATACCAGTGTTTTTGTTGTATGGAGTCCTCGGTGTGTGCCTTGCAACATTTAACACAGTAAGCACCTATCCTGTCCAGCGGTTTTCCACATTCGACACATAATCCAGCAGCTTTACGGCGGCGGTACTGTTTTGTTGATGCTCCCATAGTCACTACTCTCTATTCAGTTTATAGTTTTTATCTTGAGTAATCTCAGGCAGATTAGCCTGTTTATCTTGAAGTAATTTAGAATTATTATTGACTTTATCAATCATCTGTCGTATCTCTGACGGCATTCTGTCTATCTCTCTCTGTCGTGCTATCTCTGTTCGATAGCACCGCATGAAGTTGCTGCTCACGACATTCTCATTAAACTCCGTGTCTTGCGCCCACATTCTCAGCTGTGACGGTGAGCCCACGGCTCTCTGACATGCCGGCGGCAACTCGTTAAATCTTGCTGTTGCATTGTAGCCACTATCCGATATTGCCTTGCGGACCAGTGACCACGCTTCGGCATCGGTCATTTGCCGAGGAGTAGTTATTGACTTTATTTTGTCTATAACCTGTCCTATCGCCGGGGCAAAACCACTGGTGTCCGTTAATATGTAAGCCTTGATTGCCATGTCAACCTCCGAGTAACAATAATCAGACAACATATTCGTCCAAACAGATACGGTAAAGTCAATGTTAATCGGCTTGTAGTTCGGATAAGCAACCATTAACACCGCTATTATCTTACGTGTTTCTTTATCGGTCAATTGCTCTCCCCTCCTTGTTATCTACTGTCATTTCGTCCTTGCCGTCAATCATCTTCATCTCTCCTTATCTGCTCCATGAGCCTATCAAACTGATCGCTTGCACTCTGTCTAGGCTTTGGTGGTTGAACTTTTTTTATTCTGTCCCAGGTTATCCCTTGATAGCCATTTCCAATACTCTCATCAATTATTGCGATGACAGCCTGTTCTCCGTACTCATCAGCCTTGGCCTTAATAGTCTTAACCAAGGTTCTCAATCCGCTCTCTTTGTATGTAAATCTCCGTTCTTTTTTATATTTAAGCCATGTATTGATACTATCTAATAAATAATTAGATATATTAAACTCTGTAATTAATTCATCTAGTATATTATTATTTATATTAATATTCTTAAAAGTATTAACTATATCTCTTTTATTATTAATATATATATTATTAATATCAGTATCAGATACAGATGCTTGTATGGGGTATGTATACCCCATAATAGGGGTATCACTTCTTATGCAGCTTACAACATCCAAAACATATTTTTTAAACACTTCCGACTTAATATGTTTTGCAACATTTTCAACCCCAGTAAGCGTTTTCTCGGACTTACTCCAGTTGTATTTATACCAATTCAGAATCAATATCTCCTTGGTATTCTTATCAAATTTAATAATCTTGTGAACGTTTTCAAAACGCTCAAGCAACCTTATTATGGTGTCTTTATTGTATCCGGTATTTCTAGTCATCTGAGAATAGCTAATCTCATAACAACCACAAATATTAGTTTGAGGGTTCGTCAACAAATAAATATAAAAATACTTATCCTCTGGTGTAAAATCATCCTCAACCTTATTGTCCGTCCAAAATGATAAATGCACACTCCTGTATACCGCCATCAAACCTCACTCCTTATATAATTTTAGTCTTCGTCTTTTGTAATGCCTTTTTTAGAAATTTTGCTTGCACTGAACACTATATTTATCATTCATTGCGCCAAAGCAGAAACTTAGCAAGATTCATAACGCCTCCTTTATCATATTTACCGCATCTTCCCAGGCATGAATGAAACTTAATGCCCAAAGAACAGTGCCATCCTTAGATTTTAAATCATTAGCCATGGCACAAGCTCTTTCCCATTCAGGATCAAGTTTTGCCTCTGCCGTTGCTCTAATTCTTTTTGCCAAAATATCCTCCTTTTTTAAATAAGTATGCAACTATGTTTTGCATATTTATTCATTTTCCTTAATCCATTTTATGCTGTCCTTGCTCTATATTTAGGTTCTTAAACATAGCGCACATAACATCTACCACAATGCTATTGCCAAATTGCTTATATAGTTGCGTATTACTGTTGACTGCTGCCATTTTGTCAATATCGTCATCAGATACGCCCATAAGCCGTCCACATTCCCTAGGTGTCAATTTTCTGATACGGTATTGATTTTCAATTTTACATAATTCTTGATTTTGGGACATCAAAGTTGGACAAATTTCACCTTGATTTTGAACCCTGCCACGCCTGGTGGCACTATCTGGGAAAGATATGTCTATCACCCCCCCTAGTTTGCACTCTGTATATCCTTGCTTTGTAGCTTGTTTCACAAGAACCATATCGTCCTTTTTCACTGTTGTAAGGGTGTTGGCTACACCATCTTGCCTAGGCTCTAACTCCGTCATATTGTGTCTACTTTCTTGGATTTCTCCATTCTCATATGATTTTCTTATTTGCTTGCCATACTCTGTACATTTAGGAGTTAATATTTGCGGTTCCATAACAAGATTATCCTTTTGTACACTTGTTAAACAATTACTTGTGCCTCGCATATTTACTTCTAATCTCTGTTCTGTTGGACTTCCTACAGTTCTATCTGATGGATTATCTGGATTTCTACCTCGCATAGCAACTATCTGACTTTCAATTATTTTCGGCTCCTGATTACCGCCTTGCATTGTACTCAATGTTGGACTACACCCTCCCACGTCATAAATTCTGTTAGTGCTTTCAAATTTGCCTTCAAGTGAACCTATATCTTTAACTTCTTGCATTCAACCACTCCTGTATTTAATGATGCATATTTTCCTATTGCATTTCCATCTTTTGAAATATGAGACAAAATGCAATTAGCAATAATCTTTTCTTTTGGATTGTTAATTGACAAATCAACCGCTTTCAATAACACAGTTTCCCTCTGACCGCAAGTTTGAGATTCCTGCGTCATATCTTGCTTTGATGCAGTTTGCAACTTCTCTTCGTTGCGGCTTATTAATTGTTCCGTCAACGCAAGTCTGTCTGTCTGTCTGTCTGTCTGTCAAAATTGTGTTGTGGTAATGTACCGTTGTCAATAAGCTGTTTTATGAGCTTTTCTGCTTTTTCATTATTGATGTAATATTTCTCGTCCACTTCATCTTCCAAATAGTCTTTCAGCTTCTTCGTAAGCGGAATGGGATCTGGAAATCTATATGTGTAGTTTCCAAGAAACGAAAACATAAAGCATCTGTTTCGGTTCTGCGCTACCCCGTAATCTTTTGCGTTCAGATCCTTCCAGAAATTCGTATATCCAAGGCTTTCAAGGAACTGTATCCACTTCTGGAAGTCCGCCATGTTCTTTTTCCCATGAACCTGCGGAACATTTTCCATGAATAGAATCTGTGGTAATTCTCCGCCGGAATCTTTAATTTCCGAAAAAATACGTTCTACTTCCCATAGCAGCCCAGATCTTGTTCCGCTACCTTTGCTCATTCCTGCTTGCTTTCCAGCAACTGATAAATCCGTACAAGGGAATGAGTAAGTAAGTAAGTAAGTAAAGGTTTCTGTGTCGCAAATATTCAAATCTTCTGCATGAACCTTAGTTATATCCATTGTTGGAAAATCTGTACCATGTACTGCGTTATAGCTTGCAATAGCGTACTTATCAAACTCCACAACTCTGTAATGCTCAAATTTTGCACCTATTCTTTTAAGTGCCATTGCCTGACTTCCGTAGCCAGCAAATAGTTCTATCAACCGAATAGGCTTTGTTATGGTAACTGGTTCTGAAACATAGTCAAATATGTCAAATTGACCATACTTATTCATTATTCTGAATCACCTGCTTTCTTGTCATCAACAATCTTGATTTTCTTGCCACAAGCATTGCAGTAAATATCAATACCTGTAGCACAGCTAAGCCTCGTTTTCCCACACTCTGTGGCATAAAGCGGAAATCCGCAGGGCGTATGAATAACATGCCATTCGCACCGCTCATCTTTCTTATCATTGCTCATTATCTATCATCCACCTTCTTTTTACAAAAGCTCTCACAAGGTACATCAAGCAAGCAACCGCATTTTTCGATTTCTGTCACTCCCCAATATGTCTTGTATCTGTAAGAATTTTCGCATTTAAAGCAGAAATCCTTACCATTATTCAGCTTGCAACTTGTCTTTTTATCTTCCAGCTTTTTCCCGATACTCTCATTTATCCTTTTGAGCTCCTCAACCTTTTTCTGCAATTCCTCAAAATCTTCAATGAGTTTATTGTATTTCTTTTTGCTTAAAATCTTCACTCCGAATCACCCACTTTCAACAAATCCATAAACTTCTCATACTGTCTCTGTGATACCCATTCCCAGTGCAATTTCCCTGCACTTTTATATGTGCCACAGCAATTTGCCCTTATATTTCTAGCATATACATTTGTGTTCCTTTGTGCGTCATTGCTATTAGCATATATAATTCCAGTCTCTTTGCATCTTACAGGCTTTTGATTATGCGTATTATTTGTTCTTGTCTTTGACATATTGGATAAACAATTCCCATAATTTACGTTATATTTGTTGTTACACCATTCAAGATTCCATACGCAATTATTTGTCTTATCTTCGTCAATGTGATTAACCTGTGGCAGATTGTTCGGGTTCTGAATAAATGCCTTTGCTACAAGTCTGTGGATTAAAAAACTTTGCTGTTTATTTTGTTTTGTTAAGCATATGCCCAAATATCCTTTTTTCCTTTTTGACGGTTTCATAATTTTCCCTTTGTAGAATGAAACCTTATTGTTTCCAAAATTGCTTGTGTTATAAATATACCTGTCAACACTTCTAACCCTTCCGAAATTTGAAATCTGATAGTACCCTTCATAGTTTTCAATATCTTTCCAAGTTTCATTCATTAGTATCACCGCCTTTGTAGAAATTAAGAAATTTGTCAAATTTGTCAATTGCCTTTTGTTGGTTTTTGCTCGGCATATCCGACTTAGTTTTGTAATCAAGGTGCAATTCGAACAAATGAGAGACTTCTCTTGAAGCATTTTTATAGCCCTGTTTTAACCCATCTCTATAAGTTTTAGAAGCCTTAAATTCATTTATCTTCTCCTTGCCCTCACCTTGACCGCCAGCCGTCTTGTTGTAACGGCACTGGTAGCCTTTCTTCGTGTACTGCAATATCCAATACTGCTCCATCTGATCTAGTTCAGTTTTAGGGTAGTGGATAAAATTAATCTGCCATCCATAGGGGTTATCCGCACTGTAAAACCCTCGTTTTTTCAATGATAGGTCTATGTGCTGATACCCGGTAAGGTGGCTGCACATCCGCTGCAAGATTTTCACAGCCTGACCTATGTAAAAGTAAGATATGCCATCCTCATCCGTCCGAGTTAGAAAGTATATACCACTCTTGTCATCAAGGTTTGGATTAACTTTCAAAAGCCTTTCACGGTTGGATTTTTCTATAGCATATATTTTTTTGTAGTTTAGATTACTCGTTTCTTCCACCTCTCAATCGTCATTGAGCTCTGCCCCATCAAGAAAGCTTCGGAGCTTCTTCATGCAGTCCGGGCATAAGTCCTTTGAATCTGTTACACCATCGTACACATCAAAAATTCTTGTCCTTATCGGCGCTCCGTGTTCAAACGGAATGTCGTAGAACCCGCCGCATCTATCGCATTTGCCTGCGTATGCCATTATGTATCACCTCTCTAGTAAATAATATATTCTTTGTATTTATTCAGCAGATTCTCCAATCTGATACAGTCGTTTGATCTGTCCATGTATCCTGCCATGAAAAATCCCTGTTCGATATTGCAAATTCTAAAGTATATCTTTTTGAACATCCATTTATACAGTTTTCTTTTAACCATTTGCTCAAATCTCCTTTATCAATTCTGGGTCATCAAAAATATTGCCGATAATTTCATAATTTTGTAAATTCAAACGCATTGTCTGAGAGAAAATAGGGCTTGATATTTTAACAGAATCAATTCTCACTCCACCCAATTCATATTTTAAAAAATCATTCTCCCAAATCAGTTTGCCGTTCTTATCTCTCAAACCTGTGCATTGGCAGATTGTGGATTTATCAACCTTGCAGAAACACGAACCAGAAATAGTCCAATCATCACAAGCAGTCCCTGTGTATTTCTCAATAACAAGGCCACCTATAAATACTCTTCCATTTTCAAATCCATCATCAAATAAGTACCCCTGCACCCATTCTCCGTTATCGGCTCTCTTTGCTTTGAATAAATATCTATCTTCCATGTTCTCTCCTGTTCTAATACCTTGATATTTCAACCTTGCTATTCAATATGGTATTAAGTTCCTTGCTAAGTAAATCAAGCTCCTGTTTCACCAGTGATTGAGCTTCATTTATCGCACTTATTACAGATGTGCTGTTTAATTTCCTATCCATAATGCCTAGTGCCTGACAACTCATGTATAGTGTTTCTCCGCAACCGTGTAGTGTGTGAACGCATATATCTAATCTTTTGTTGTCACCCCTGTAGATAGTTCCAGACTCAACAGGCTCTCCATATTTTGCATTGCTTATATACTTCATGTTCTCTCCTATTCTGCTTCTGATTGAAGCCATTCAAGATGTTTTTGCTTGCAGGTTCCATCTGGATAGCAACAAGAATCATCTTTTTTCACATAGCACTCTTCACAGTATGCGTTATACGCCAAAAACTCCGCCAACTCTTCATCCGACATATTCCTTATCCTGTCGGCATTGGTGTGGTTAGTTTCATAATTCTGTATGCTTGCCACTTCTGTAAAAGCTGTGAGCATATCAGCAAAGTATTTCAGCATACTATCTCTGTCGATGTTGTGCTTATCTGCCATAGCACATACACTTGCTAATGTGTCAGTTACTATGCTCTGTAAATCTTCCATTTCTTTGTCTGTGAGATTGCTCTGCTTATCACTCATTTTCTCCACCTCCCAATTCTTTCAGTTTTGCTTCGGCTTCGGATTTTGTGAGGAATACTGTTTTACCAAACTGCTTGTCATAAAAGGTTATTACACTATCCGGGTCTGCACAAAGCAAAGCTTCAATGTAGAACTCGTTTCTCCCTGTTCCTCTAAGTTCTCATACTTTTTGAACTTTTTCAGATATTCCGCAACCTGTTTATGCTCCCAATACTCTTTTATTGTCGAACTAATCAACGGCGTTGTTTCAAGACGCTCTTTCCCAACCATTTGCTCATATAGTTCTGTTTTTCTTTCACAGTGATCTATTATCTCATCAATCGTTAGCTTGCCCATTGTTCTCCACCTCCTACCGATCAATTTTCTGTCCACATACCGGACAGTAATTATCAAAGAATATATATGCCACTCCGCAACTAGGACAACACTGATATGCGCCCCATGGCTCCAGCGGTTTGGCTATCTGTTTGTCAACACACGCTTGAGCGATTCTTAATGCACGCCTGCTTGATATGTTCTTACGTCTCGATGTAGCATCCTGCCCAAGCATACCTTCAAGTAATTCAAGTTGATTCTTCACGCGCTTTAAGTTTATTCCTTTTCTTGCTCCCATTTGTCCTCACCCACTTTCTCAAAAGAAACTCCTCTTAAATGCTCATCAAGGTCTAATTCTACTCCGTCAATATTGCCATTTAGCTTGTTTTGACAGTGACACAATAGTATTTCAAGGTCGCAAATTCTACCTGCCCTATATTCACTTCGTACGAAGTCAAGAACTCTGTTTACGCTTTCCATCCTGTACTTTACTATCTTTGAATTGTAAGCAAGTCGTATATCTGCAATTTCTTTTTCATGCTGTCTGATTTCAGCTAAATTCCACTTGCAAAGTGCATAGTCGCTAATAAGTTTTTGCTTTGCATCTCGTGCGACTTCTTCCGCTGTATAGCCTTTAATTCCGCTCATTCGCTTTCACTCCTTTATATTCCATTCCGCTCACCACGAATCAATATTTTATGTTCATATCTCCGTGTTCATTAATCCAGTCAATAGCTTCTGCGTAGGTCACGCCATTGTTTTTCAAGACGTATAATAAATTGTGAAATTTTGGATGAGTTTTCTTTAACAACTCAAATCGGCCTTGTCCATCTTTTTCAAGATGACATCCAAACCCACACAATACGCACCCTGTCCTTGAACACCCAGTCGTATGCAAGTATGGTCTGTCAAGTCCAAATTCTTCCATATCACAAAAATCTGCAAGAGTCATTTGACCGCTTTCTTCATCGTCCGTTACTATGTCCCCATAAACGGAACATATTGGCAAATTGTTTTCTTTGATGTAAAGCAACACATCCTGTTCCGTCCAAAAGCTCATAGGGTTGCTATGCGGTCTTGTGGCATTAAAAACATTGCAACCATCTTGCAACCATCTTTTTGTACGCATAATACTCTCACAAGCCATTGTAGCTATAATTGGTTTTTTGCCCGTTTTGTTCTCATAGTCATGTACTGGCTTTTTCTTCATAACATCACAACATCGATCGCTAATTTCAAATGGTGCATCAAGAAAGAATTTATATTTTTTTTGATTAAACTGACTATAATTGCCTTTACTATCTGTCAGTTCTCCACTTAATCTGCGCAACCTGTATTCTGAACCGCTAGGGATAACTCCCATCTGCAAACTCTTGTACTGCTCGTTCTGCTTGTTTATTCTCCTGTCTATTCCTAATAGGTCTGCCATATAGCAAGCATATGGAATTGTCTGTCTGTCTGTCTGTCTGTCTGTCTGTCTGTTAAGATTGTGTTGTTAGATTTTTGGCTGTCAAGGTATTTAACATATTTTCTCGCACCACTTACACAATTTGACACTTCCTTGCTAATCATCGGAAATCCATACTTTTCACAAACCTGTGCAAATGAAATTTTAGGTTTCAAAATCACAAGATTATCAAATGTCAAGGCAAACTCCTTTAATTCAGGATATTGAGTTGGTACATCCACAAATACTAGCGGAATCTTCTTATATCCACACACATTCCGCACTATATCTACAAGGACTGTGCTATCTTTGCCGCCGCTGAATGACACATAGACTCCATCCTGTCCATACTCATCCACCCAGTCTCTTATTCTTCTAGCTGTCATCTTTATCTTCACAGAAAGCGGAGCAGCTTGCATTGAATATAAGTCTGACATTGTATGTTTATTCATATCACTCACTCCTACTTAAATGGCAAATCATCCTCTATGCCCTCTGGTATGCTCATAAAGTCGTTTCCAGAGCTTGGCTGATTGCTTGCATTTGCTGTATTGGGCTGCTGACTATTGCTGTTATTCGCATTCTTACTCTCGCAAAATTCCTGTTCCTCAACAACAACATCAGTTGTATAGATTTTATTGCCATCCTTGTTTGTATAGCTACCGGTCTGGATTCTACCAGTTATGGCAATCTTAGTACCCTGTTTAAGGTACTTCTCTGTAAACTCAGCGCTCTTGCCAAATGCAATGCAGTTGATAAAATCCGCTGTCTGCCCATCGCCCTGTTTCTTGAATTTACGATCTACAGCCAGTGTATATCTAGCTATACACATCTGCTCGCCATTCTGTGAATATCTGATTTCCGGATCACGGGTAAGCCTACCCATCAAAATTACTTTGTTCATACTATTTCTCTCTATTCTGTCTAATTGTAAAGGTTATCCCAACCTCTTTCTGTAATGTATCTATATAGTCCTGCCATTTCACATCTTCATCAGCAAGGCAAGAAGTTTTAAGCATAAAGCGCTCGATGAACCTACATAATCTATCATGGCCAAACCCAAATTCATCATGCAATGTTGCACATGATAATAAGACCACTGTATCTATCGTGTTCCATTTAACTTTCTGCTCATATTCACGCATCTTTGACGTTGGAATTTCAAGCGGAACAAAACATGCTCTACGTTTGGCCAGTTCCTTTTCTGCTTCTTCTATGCCCTCACGCTTGATAATCTCTAACAACCAAGCTGCACCGGACATTCTATATTCATGTACTTTATCATTTGATTTCGCCATATCTTTTGTACTCCTTTCTGCTTAAAATGGACATTCATCCTTTGCTCTCAACTGCAATTCCACTCCGGCTCTTGCAACGTCCACATTTGCGTTTTTAGCCACTTCACATATCTCAGTAACCATTCTGTCGGCATTGCTTGTATCAATCCCCAAATGGCACAATATGACGTTCTGTAGGCTATCTGTAGCATTCACTTTAACAAATTCCTTACAAGTAGCTAATTCACAGTGACCAAGTATCTTATGAGTGTAATTCGGAGCATCAGTATCGACCATATCTTTGATGTAATTACATTCGATTAACATATGGTCGATATTTTGCTTTTTAAATGTCATTGGGCAATACTCAAAATCCGTCATGTACAACATTTTTTGCCCATCAACCTTGATCAAAAAACCGTAATTGGGAGTGCCGTTGTGTGGGAGAGAAAAACAACGAATTGTAAACTCTCCCATTTTTACAGCCTTACTAACAGATTCAAATGGTTTCCACACTGGTATACCCAGTTTTTTCAAATCAACTGCTGCCCTGATGTGGTCTCCATGAGCGTGACTTATAATGACACCAGCAACATCTTTAATATTGTAATCAAGACCTCTCTGTATATCTTTAATTGACACTCCACAATCAAGGATAAGCGTTTGATTACTTGCATTTGTGAGTAAATAGCAGTTGCCTACGCTGCCACTGGAAATACATTTAAGCTTCATTCCTACGCCTCGATTTTTTCTAATGGACATTTTTCATGCCTTTTGCCATTTCTAAACTCAAAAGATACGTCTGCACATTTGATCTGTTTCAATTCCATAAGTTTACATTTAAAATCTAAAGAGCACGGAGCAACATACCATGCCCTGCACTCCTGACAGTTACTAGGCATTTTGTTCCAATATATTTCACACTTTGCTTTCATTCCAAAAGCTCCTTTCTTACATTTACTCTACCTGAAAATATTTCTCCGTTTACTTTGCAAACTCTGGTACTTCTTCGTCTTCCATAAACTCCTGTGAATTTGCATTTTCAAGATCGCTCTGCACCTGTGTTGATACATCCTCAATTGTATATTCCTTAAAATCACCATCCTCAACTTCTTCCTTGGTGTATAATCCCATCGTTAATTCAGGACAGTTAAGACGTGAGAAAAACGATGCAGCTCGATACCTAAGCATAAGCTGTGGCATTGTTTTCCACTTGCTGCCATTCTTGCCGAGCCATCCCTCGTCTTTGGCCATCTGCATATCTACAGTCATACCCTCTACTCTCCTGCCTTTTTTCAAAGTCCAACAAGTGCATGAGAAAGGTTTGCCGTTTGCATCCTTGGTTTCCTCATACTGTAACTCAATATCATATTTACCGCTATTATTCACTTGGGCGATAAGAAACTGAGAACTCCATGATGGTCTACCCTGTATAGGGTACAGGTTCTGCATGACCATAAGAGGGCTTATTCTCATTCTCTGTGCCTGCTCAATAGCGATAAGACAATTGGATGGGTTCTTCTGGTATGTCTGTGGTACAATAGTTGACTCTGCCAGTGCCTTAGCCATCTGCATAGCCATTATGAAGTTATCGGATGTACCAAATATGCCAAGACTGTAATCAGTCACCTTGTTTGAAGTTGCTACCTCTTTCTTCTGTTCTGTTGCAACTATCTGTGTACTATCTTCCATCTACTTATCCTCCCTACGTAGTGCTTCTTTTATAATTTCTGCAATGGTTTCTATTACTTCTGCCTTGAGCTCATCAACAGTCTTTTTTGAGTTTTCAATAGCCTCTTCAAGCTCATCCTCACTTATATATTCACGTAAACATTTAAGTAATACTACTGTCTCAGCTCTAACTTCACTCCTAGAACCATCGATTTCAACAAATCCTTTGACACACTTAATCATATTTATTTCTCCTTATTTCACTTGATTTATTTAACAATTCCTCCACATATACATCCATGGAATGGCACAATTTTACACAGTTACCATGTAGCATATGATTCTTCAAAGCACCATATTTTTCATAAAACTTTTGTTTTGTCATCTTGCCATTATTAACAAGTTTCGCCCAAACTCTTAGTTTTTTACGAATTTTGCGCTTATTTGCACCATTCAATTTCCGTATATACTTTCCATCTTTCGTTACATAGTGATGAAAACCTGTAAATAAAATTCCGTTTTTAAACGGAGTTATCTGTGTCTTGCCATTAAGTGATAATCCCAGGCTCGCTACAAATTGATTTATGCAATCCAGACAATGTTTCAAGTATTCTTTGCTTGGTGCAATCAGATAAAAATCATCCATGTATCTACCATACAATTCAATTCCTAGCTCACCGGTTATAAAATGATCTAACCCATTTAGCATAAGCAACGCATATACTTGCGCTACTTGATTGCCAAGTGGCAGTCCTAAACCAGCAGTGCTGTCAATGTATAGATGATTCAACCATTTCGTGTATTCGTCATCAAAATAGTAATCGACTATATCTTTCAACACTTCATGATCTATCTGATAGAAAAATTTTTTAATATCACATTTCAAAATCCAACCGTCAAGACCGTGCTGATTATAAAATTCAAGCATGTGTTCTTCCAAACAATCCATGCCAAAGTGGGTTCCTTTGCCGAGTTGCCCTGCGTAGTTTGTTTTTATAAATTCATACTTCAACCTTGGGAGCAAAATATTGTCACATAAGCAATGCTGAACTACCTTATCTTTGAACGAACACGACTTAATCACTCTTTCTTTAGGTTCGTAGACCTTAAATTTATTATACGGATTCATCCGATATGTCTGATTTTCAAGTTGTTCTTTCAACATATGAAGTCCTTCAAGATTCATTGCTTCAAATTTTGCAGTGCTTGAATTATGTTTTTTACCACTTTTAGCTTTTCTATATGCTTTATACAGGTTTCCATAATCACATATAACATCTTTATCCATAGTAAAAATTCCTTTGTATTTATCCTTTTGGGAAAGGTCACACACCTTTTTGTATCTTTATCTGATTTCGGCTTAATGCCTACTCTTACTGTCTGTGTGATACAGAATGGGCGAACACCGTTATTGTTGTTACAGTTGTTGTTGTTGATATTGCCAGCGGACGAAACAACGGTTTATACAGTGTGTAACCTATATTTTTAATTATCTTCGCTATCAGCCCACCTCTTCTTATCACCAGTTCTCCAGGCTATTGCCATATGCTTAACATCGGCTACCATTTTCGACCAGTATTCCATGCTTTTCACATTGATAATATTCAATTTCATTGATAATTCAATGTAAAATAAAAGTTCATCACATTGTGTTATAGCCTTTGTCTGCAGTTCTGATCTTTCTTCAAGGCAAGTTTCCAAATTCGTCCTATTTGCTTCATACAAATATTCGTATATTTTCAATGCTTTATTCTGCATTTTGTCAACAAGCGAAAATCTGTATTTCTTTGGGTATCTATTACAATTTGAAGTTATGCGGAATGTGTGTTCAGCCAAATTCTTTGCCTGTGAAATCACTCCAAACTCTTTCTCTGCCATATCATTTAATCTCCTGATTCAAAGATTGAAGATGAGAAGATACAAACCGGGCGAACACCGAAATAGTCGTTACAGCCGTAGTAGCTGACATAGCCAGCGGACGAAACAACGGCTACAGCTCTTTTGTAATCGTTGCATGGTGTACTCCAAGGGCTAACAAGCCACCACCAATAATCTTTGGTGTTTGGTATGAGGTTTCTATACTTTCTGTATTCGTCAACAGTAAGAAGAGAGACCTTATCCTCACACTTGCCATATTCTGTCTGGCCGTCAAGAGATAAAAGATTTCTCTCAAACGAAATTATATTTTTCGATCCTATTTCTGCAGCAATCTTCTCAAAAAACTCTCCATTAAGATAGCCACGAAGACCACTGTTTTCCCAATTGTTTGAATTTGAATCAAACTCCATGTCTTCAATGTTATCAGCCAGACAAATATATCCAGCACCTGTAATATCAAGAATCTTCCACGTTGTATCTGCAAGTTCAAATGTATCTCCAATACCGAGTCCTTCCGGAAGATTAATTGACTTTGAAGTTGCCTTTAACACTGCAATCTCATTTCTGAGATCATTAATCTGTTCCTGTAATACTCTCATTGTTAATGTTGCCATGATTATTCCCCTTTCTTTGATACAAAGATATTAGATTTTAAGATACAAACCGGGCGAACACCGCAATTGAAGCCACAGTCGTAGTTGCGGATACTGCCAGCGGACGAAACAACGGTGATGCTATAACTACAACCTCTTTCCTCAGTGCTCCAAGGAGTACATGTCCACCACCAATCGTCTAGCTCTTTGTTAGGGAGTAAGTTGTTGTACTTCCTAGCCTCATCAAAAGTGATAGGTCTTACCTTGCATTCACAATCATCAAATTCATGCTGCATATCAACTGATGTTAACTCAACAGTATGCTCAACAAGATTGTTTTCTCCAACCTCTGACTCAATTATCGGCTGAATCTCATCCTCAATCACTTTCTTAAGGTTGGACTCGTTGTAATCTCTTGAATCCTCATCATAAACTATGTTTTCGGCCATAAAATCCTTGGAAATAACCTTGGTTTCGAAACTCATCTGTTCAAGCACAATAAAGTCGTTCTTTCCAATCTCAAACACATCTCCAGGTGCTAAGGTTGATAATTTTACCTTGTTCTTTCTTTCTGCTTCTTCAAGCTGCCTTACAAGCTCTCTTGCTACTTCTAATGCCTTACTCATCACATTACCTCCAATTTCTCGCTGTCGTTTACGGCAAGCATTATTATCTGACCATCTACCATGCCTACAGCATTCTGCTGATTTGCAGAATCAAGACTCTCTGCATCATCAAGCCACATAGGACAAGCAACATTACTAATTTGCTGAATGCTATTGCAGATATCGATTCTGCCAAGAATCCTGTTTCCTTTGTTACTCATCGTGGTAAGAATGTTCTTGCCATCTATGGTAGGAATACATGTTGACTTATATCCACCATTTTTAGCAAATTCAAATAGCTGCCACTTTACTAAATTAAAATGTTTGTTTATTTCATTTGTGAGGACTTCATTTTTAGCCTTATCAAGATCAGCCAACAAATCAATAGTCTTCTGTGCATCCGTTTGAGCTTGTCCAAGATTGCGCTTATTAGCCAGCAACTCTTCAAGCCTTGTTTCGTCAGCTTCTGTATCAGACTTAGCGATCTTGGCTTCGCACTCAGCTAACTCCTGCCTGAGTGTGGTCTCTTCGGATTTTAGTCTCGTCCTTGTGGCTGTTGTCTCCATACCAGCCATGTTAATTTCAAACGCCTCTATTTGCGCCATCACGCCGATATACTCATCATCACCTGATATGTCAACGCATAATGGAAGTGCGTTATATTCTTCTTCAAGCTTGGTAAGCTTTGTTCCTGTATCAGCAACAGTCTTTCGATTGAGTTCATTGCATTTTTTAAGTTTTTCTATATGCTCCTCAATCTCCTTGATCTTCTGAGCTATGGCCTTGCCATCAGTCTCAATTACTGTCAGTCGCTCGGCTTGATTCTGTGCAAAATTACTCTTAAGTCTTTCGATATCTTCTGCCGGAAATTCTCTATGGCAAGTCGGACACACAGTAGTAAGTTCGTTAAATTTCTCAGCATTAACGGATTTCCATTCAGCAACAAGTTTTTCCTTCTTTGACCTTAAAATACCCAAAGTTCTTGTTGATTGGTCGATATCCCAATCGTTATCAGAAATCCCCTGAATTACATTCATCTGAGTAGTCTTGCAATCATCTATCGCACTTCTAAGTGCTGCTCTCTTACAATCAAGATTTTCATTTGCTTTGTTCTGCATCGCAGATATTTCAAACTTTAATTTTAAAATTTTGTCTGCGATCTCATCATGTTCAGCAGCTACCTTATCCATGTCCATCTGATCTTCTGTGACCTTGTTCAGTTTTTCTTTAATTGCATTTTTCTGCAATTCCAAGGCGGATATATCTATTGACTGTTTGATCTGTATATCTCTTTCCTTTTCTGCTATCTGTCCGTCAAGAACTGGTAGTTCCTTTGCAACTTTGGACTTTGTGGCTTTATTCATTGCTGAAAGCTCGTCTGCCGTATACTTCTCAAGGAGTGGAACAAGTTCAGTAAGTTCAACTTTGCTTTTTGCGACATCAACATCTGATACGCCATCTACTAATCCAAACAGAAATTCTCTCATTTCTGCTGGTTTCTTTGCCAAAAATGCATTGATGTTACTACACATCTTGAGAATAGACATATCAGCGTCAAGATATGCATTAAAATCCCTTAATGTCTTAGGCACATCGTTGATTGAATAGGAATTATCATCCTTGTAGCTGCTGCCATCTTTGCTATATTTCCTCTTCTGAGACTTACGCATGATGACTTCCTTGCCATCAACGTCAAACACAGCTGTGACCGATACGTCTGTGTCATCCACAGTTTTGCCATCAATCATACGGCGAATAGGTGGATTATCGGCGAGCTGATAATCACAGTTGAATAACAGCCACATATAAGCGTTAGTTATTGAGGATTTCCCTTTGCCGTTGGAAGCGGCAATCTTAGTGTTATCCCCAAAAATAATCTCCTTATGTGCATAACACATGAAGTTTTCTAAAATTAACTTTTTCAAACTGATTCTCATTTTTTATCTACCTCCAGTGGCAATTCACCAAGTATAATAAGTACCACGTCCAGATCTATATACTTTTCTCTTCTTGCTACACTTATGAGCACATCGGCTCTCGTCTCCATGTCTATTAATTCCTCATATCTATCACGAGGAATAGTCACACTGTCTGCACCGCTGTTATTACATGTTCCTTCACATTTAATGTCCATCTTCTTTGCTCTCCTTCCTTTCTTCAAGCACTTTGAATCTTGAGACAGATATCTCATAAGCTGTCTTTTTCTCTTCGGTGCCATCCTCATAAAATTTGTTGTATTCCCTTGACTGAAATCTGCCAGTTATGCCGACAATAGAGTTAAGCGGTATTCTTGCAAATAGTTCAGCATTGTTACTCCATAAAAGAATAGGAATCAGATTTCCAATCCTATTAGGAAGATTATTGATTACCCTAGTGTCACAAACCCTATATCCTCTAGGGGTCGCCCTGATCTCTACATCGGCAAACTTATGGGCAATAAAATCAATTCTGTTTTTATCGCATGTAGTATAAGGATTGACCTCATGCACCTCTATATATACCTTGGTGTGATTTTTCCCCACCGAATCCATGATGTGCTTGGTGCGGATATAACCAGTTACCTCCACATAATCAAACTTGCTGATGTATGCAACCTTGCTATCTTCGATATAACAAGGAACTAAGTCCTCTGTTCCACTCAGCCGCCTTGCACTTATAGTCATGTGATAATATGACTTGTCGCCTATCGAAAACTCGTATATGGGTGTGTCAACAACACATCCGGCGATCACCGCACTATTGTTTGACCAATCACTAATATTTTTTTCTCTCATTCCTTTCCTCCTCTATAGTTTCCATCTTTTGTTCAACTACCAGCATTGTAAGAACCAGTCCTGCAAATGCCAAAATAATCAATATCTTTACCCAAATGGGTAAAGAAATGTTAAATAGTTCCAACCCTATAGGTACGCATATGATGGCTATATAAAACATAATGGCCATCAGTGTGCACAAGACACGAATTATAATCGTGTCTAAATTTCTTCCCACGCAATCACCTCCTGGCATCACAATACTGACCCATATTCATCTGAGAATTAGCATTGTTTATCTGTTCGGCAAGTGCCGTGGGTGCTGAATAGCTACTGATAAAGTTCTGAACATCATCTATGTACCTACGCTTGATACTCTTATAAGTAGAAACACAGCCAAATTCACGCTTAAGCTGACCATACATATCTCTAAATGTCTGGCTCCTTATGCTCCTATCGGCGTATGCCTCGCTATCTTTACCACCTAAGATTGATACCACCTTGCGCTTGACAAGTTTCTGAACCTCGTCTATCTCACAGCCGTATAAGGGCATGTCGTTTTCAAGACTACCTATCTTGTCCTCAACCCTGTCCACTCTCTCTGCAAGCTCTGTATTGCCCTGAGCAAGTAGCTGAATCTGCTCCAGTGTTGTAAGTGGCTTATTGTAGCCACCTGTTTTGCGGATAGATGGAAGTACCTCAGATGTTACCCAATGTTTGAACCTATGTAGCTTTTCAACTCTTTCGTTTATAAGGGAGTCATTTTGTGACACACCCCTTGCTTTCTGTGGTTGCATTTGGAAAAGCAGAGAGTATAAGCCACTTTCGTTGATAATTGTCATATTTTGTTTTCCACCCAAGGTTTCTATCAACGCTATGCTCTTATCAACGTCATCCACATTGGAAAGACTTCTTCTGTAATTTGTATCTCCAAATGATTCACAAACATCTTTACCTACAAACCACGGAAAATCGTTTATAATTACTGCTCTGATATTTCCAAATTCCTTGTTGCTAAACATTTGTAAATCATTCATAAATTTGCACCCCCCATGACAAATCTCTTCATGCCTTGCAAGAACATATCTGCTTTTGCATTAATTTTCTCTGAATCATCCCTATATTCAGCAACAGTTAAAATATCAGGTATTATTTCTTCAAGTGCGCAATCAAACAACTCACTTCCTCGTTTTCTTTTATCTTTAAAATACTCATGCAAATGTTTTTCGTTTTCGACATAATTTGTATGTGGAATACTTATAGCAAGCCTTCCAATTTTTAGGTTGCCATAATTTACAGCATTCCTTTTTAATGCCATCAATCTTTGATACGGATTCTTCGTACTTCCGATTTTTACGAAATCACCATATTCCAGCACATAAAAGAAACCGGTGTATTTACCTTTGTTGCTGTTTTCGATTTCTTTTATTTTTGCAAAATCTTCATTGTCGAATATCTGTAACTCGTTCATTGTTCTCCTTTCTTAAAACCTATTCATCATTCTTAGGTTTATTATCCGCTGCATCAGCCATAGTTTCAGCTTTGCCGAGAAGATAGCCTTTATCAAAATCGGACATATTAGGCAATACCTCCTTGAGTTTCTCGACTATCTGTTTTTCCTTTTCACTCATATATTTACACCTCCTTTTTGTTGACCTTGTAAACACAGTATAGTCCCTTAGAAACATTTTGTCAATACATTTTTGTTGACTGAGGGACATTTTTTTGATATACTATATTCAGAAAGGAGGTAAGAGTTTTGAATGAAAGAATTAAACAATTAAGAAAAACGCTTGGACTTACACAAGATGATTTTTCTGCAAGAATTGGATTATCCAGAAACTTTATTGCACAAATTGAAACAGGTTCTAAATTTCCATCGGATAGAACCGTGTCTGATATATGCCGAGAATTTGATGTAAATGAAGTTTGGTTAAGAAATGGAGCTGGTGAGGTATTTGTCCAAAAGACTAAAGAAGAACAATTGGGTGAATTGCTTGCCGAAATAACAAAGGCCGATGATGATTCATTTAAAAAAAGACTTATAGTCGCTCTTGCCAATCTTGACGATGATGGATGGAACAATCTTGAAAAATTAATTGATTCAATCGCCAAGAAATAAAAAACGCCCCAAGGAGAAAATCCTTGGGGTTGTTTTATTTAATAAGGTTTTTGATGTAAGAGTGAAGTATATCGATTATTCGCTCATCAGTTATCTTTTGTATAGCGTCTGTAATCTCTTTCTTTTTCTCTTCCATTTTGTCCTCCCTTTATATGATATTACTATTATACTCTTATAAAACTTAAAATAGAAGTCTAATTTTTTGTCATAATATATGGTAATTTGGGGAAATACATGGTACTATGACTGTATTATATACTACATGGGAGAGGTGAATACGAATGAGTAACTTTTTAATTGCGTTTGGAGCAATAATAATGTTTTTAGGGACAAGTATATGCGTAGCATTGACTATAATATTATTATGTAAAAATAAAAAAGCCATGCCATGTATAATAGGCATCTTTGGTTCTATGATTGTTGGCGGAATATTACTTGGAATAGGTTGTGCAAGGCAGCCAAAGGTGGAACATGAAGAAGTCGCCTATAACACTACAGAAACAGAGGTAACTGAAAAACCTACGACCGAAGAGACAACTGAGACACCAACCACAGAAGAAAAAACTGAGGAAGAAACAGAGACTACTACTGAAGAGGTTAATGCAACGGATATATCTGATTTGCAATTTCAATCTTACTGGGACATGGCAAAAGAAACTGTTGAAAGTTGCTTGAAAAATCCTAAGTCAGCAGATTTTCCATCTTCTGTTTTTAGTCAGAGTGATATTGCAATGGAAAGAAAAGGGCACCTTGTTGTAGTTCAAAGTTATGTGTATAGCACAAATTCATTTGGAGCTGAGGTTAAAAGTGATTTTACTGTAGAAATGTTAGTATATGATACTGACAATTTTATATATGATGTTGTCTATCTCAATATTGATGGAGAGACAAGTGGAGAATATGTGAGTCTTGACGAATGGGATGAAACAAAAACAAGCGGAGAAAGTGAATAATCACAATCTCCGCTTTGTTTTATAAAATAATTTCTCTGATTGCAAGCCAAAATACACGTATTGTCCACGGAGAGCCGTCTGTATTTGCAGCAAATTTTAACGGAACTTTTTGCGCCGATTTTGATGCATCAAATGCATCGTAACTTGGCCCTATTAACTGCATTGCTGGCACAGAAGATTCAGTAGAAATTCCAAGATATGATATAATTGGAATAAATTCATCAGTCCCTGCTGGCACAAGAATGTTTTGTGTTACTTCTTGATATTGTCCCTTCTTGTCGTCCCCTGCTGGAAAAACAAACGTGACATATCCTTGACCCACAATTTGAAAATTAGAATTTAGTTTATCCAGAGTGGAGCTTGCTAAGTTGACAGCTTCACATATTTGGTTGACATCGCCTGCGCCAAAATTGTCGCCTGTCTGCTGATATTCCGTCACATCTTCAAAACTAACCGTTCCGTCATCGTTAGTAATCATATTATACTTACGTTTTGTGTTGGCTGTAGCAAGTACATCCTCTTTATAATTTGTTTTCAAAACCATTTTAATCTCTCCTTATATCCTTATATCCTTGTATGCACCTAGTTTAAATGGTATACGTCTAGGCTTAATACTGTCTAAAGCGTCCTTAATAAGTTGACAAGCTGTTTCCAGTCTGTTCATCTCTGCTGAGCTAATAAACGCTCCATTGTCATAAAACGTCTGTTTGGCGCCTATGTCTTGTGGATATACTACGCTGTTAATCTGTGCAATGTTGTTTTCAAATGCGTTAAATTCGTCTGCGTAATAAAAATCTGTATACAACTTATCAATACCCATGGCTTGATAACCTGTAACTGGTCCACATAAATCTTCGGCTCTTTGTTTTAAATATTCTATGTTATTTTTTATTCGGTTGTAATCCGTCCATATAACTGCGTCACCGCTTTTCCAGTCCGTTTTTGGTTCATTCCACAACTATTCCACCACCTTTCTGGCACTAAGTTTTCCACTCCATGCACCATTGAATGTAAGTTCATTTTGATAAGCCTTAATTTTTGCTGTTGAACTATTGGTTTTAATCAGATTGAATAAATCTCCAGCATCTATGCTAGGGTCTCCACGCCAATTGATTGAATAATCAGTTGCGCCTAGATAATAGTTTGCCAGCCAATTATCCAACAAATCCGCCATATCCGCATTATCAACAAGTGGATTGCTCCAATTAACTGTTTTAGTTCCGTTGCTATTGTATCTATGGGTTAATCCTTTAGTGTCCACAACATACTCATATCCACTGACTGTGTACGTAAGTGTTGTATCTTTATCAGTTAGTCCATCAAATTTTAACATGCAATAATAGGCACCACTTTCTACAACTGTAACTGTCACATTACTTGCATCAGTGATGGCGGTATAACCGTGACTAGGTGCTGAAAAGTCAACTTTCACAATATTGTTGTTTGGATTGACAGTAATTTTTTCGGACACAAGTTCTTTTTTGTCGGTGCCGGGTTTATATGATTGTTTTTGAACGGTAATTGACTTTAATTTATCTTCCATCGTAACAGTTGGTGTATCAAACATATCATCTTTGGACAGTTCATAGTCTGTTGCGTCACCAATTCCAACATAGTCTATTGACACTCTTGCGTATGGCTCAACTTTTGTAAATTCTATAACAACTTTGTTCGCAGAGCCATAACGATTGTAGTCTGTCCAGTTAAGGCTATCTACATCGGTAATAACAACATCATCAACAAGCGTATCATTATCATAAGTTTTTATAGTAAATTCAAGAGGTTTACAATTTCTAAAATTAATTATAAATCCATACCAACTGTAAGATATATCTAAATTGAGAGTAATTGTAGGATTTGCAGAAAACTCGCCAATGCCGTTTGCTATTTCCTTGCTCACATATCCTACTTCTTTATATATTTTGTTTTTAGGTAAAAAACAAAGGTTCCCGCTGTCAAGTCGTGAAAACCCGGTACTGCACATTGCGTAAGCTGTTTTCATGCTCTGCACCTTCTCCTATTCTACGCATAAGTCCATCGTGAACGAGTGTTTTTCACCGGGCTGTAATGTTACCGGTTCAATAACCTCACGTGCCAACATTATTGCTCCCGTGAAAGCACTTGCATAACTCGCATATAACCCTACTTCTGATATGGTTAGTGGTGCATTACCTGTATTTCGTATAACTCTAGTGATAGTTATAATTGAACTTGAAAATGTCTGCGGTATATCTTTAGTTTGTGTGACGATCTCATAGTCTTCTGTCACATTTTCAAGCTTTATATCTGCCGCTGTTGCTGGTGTTGTGCCTGTCCCTAACACTATATAAACTCCGGTTATGGCTGAGCTAGGCGCATTTTTTAAAAGCAACGATGCACCAAACAGCTGTCTAAACCAGGAGTAACTTGCGCTAGCTGTTTTGTTTTCTGTGGTTTTACACACAGTATAATTGCCTGAACCACTTTGACAGTTCAGGCTAACAAGACCAGCAAAATTATTTGTCAACATACATGATTCCTCCTTTAATCTAATGTGTTATCCGTCTCATGTGTCACTCGGCACTGTACAATATCGGATGTCATTGTTGTGTCTAATATCTGTGTGTTTGATGTGCCTGTTTGTATCTTTCCGATGTTCTCTGCCATTGTGTCAAATGTATCTGTCGCCTTTGTTGCTACGCCCTTATCAGTGATAGCTGAGGCAACTTTATGCTTGCCATCACTGACAGATTTTTTTACTTCTGCAACTTCATCTGATATTGTTTTTATACTTTTGTCTATCTTGTCCATGTCTCCTGTGTAATCTGTTCGCCAATCTGGAATATCATCATTACCGAATTGGCATAATCCAAGATTTTTTGTTTTATTTTGTGATGCCAAAAAATCACCTCTCTATTATTTAAGTTTAAATTTTGCTTGCGCAGCATACTCATAAGCTGTTAATTTGTATGTATCATACCTGCTTGCTGTCAGCCTTAACATTGCATACTGTTTAGCTGTCAATGCTCCATTATCATCATGTAACACGCTGTCAATATCACTAAAATCTAATTGTCCATTTGATGATATTGTTTTTGTGGGTGTAATTGCGGATTGTATATGAATCCTATTTTGCCTGTCAATGGACAAAGTGCATCTGCCGGCATTGGCAATAATTTGCAAACACTCCGCTTGTGTAGCAACTGGTAACGGATTATGTGTAATAGTGCTTTTTAAAAAATTATCAAGAAAATATTCGCTATTATCTATAATTCCGGCGTCCGTCAGCACAAGCAGCGCTAAATCGTATAAAGTTATTCCATTTGCATAATATTGACCTTTATAGTATTGCCCGGTTAACAATGTAAATCTATCTGTAGCATTAAATGTCGCTTCTCTACTATTAGCCGACCATGCGGATAAGTAAGTGGTTTGCTCCGGCAACCATTCAATATTGCCCTGTCCGTCTACATCATAGCCAAACTGTACTTTAACCTCTTGACCGATTCCCATATACTGTATTGCGCTATCTGGATTGTCCGGATCGTAATATTGATCTTGATTATCAACTTTAATCATAACATCCATTGATGGTATGGTTTCTCCTACTGGAGATACATATTCTTTGCTACTGTAGTCCATTACCTCTTCGTTGGTAAATGTTTTTGCAAGACCACACTTAAATGAGTATATTCTCAATCTATTCTGCCCGTAACGCATTTGAGTTGGTTCGATTGTAATAAATGTTATGTCTGTAAAAACATCTTCCGTTGTCCACACTTCGTCAGCATTACGATAACGTGTAGTGCCATTGTTAGTAATAACATCAAATTCAGTCGGATAACATTTTCCAAAATTGACAGTCAAGCCCTTAATAGTATGCGAATTTGCTAGCACCATTGTAACTGTTCCCATAATATCAGCAGTTACAATGCCGTTGTTATAGTAATCGGTGCCAGTTCTAGGCAAGAAAAAAGCATTGCCATCGAGGACAGCAATGCCAGGTTCTGCTGTAGCATATATTCTAGTTACTTCTTCGCCATCAAAAGGGGCAATGTCATTAGAATATGCTGCTGTTTTTGTTTGTTTGTCTAGTTTTATTTCGTTTTGGGCTCGGGAATTTACAAGGCCTATTGTTGCTTTGATATAACCTCTGTTTCGGTTAAGGGACTTCATAGATTCCTTATATTTTTTGCTTACATTTTGCATTACATCACCTACCAGTATCTATAAGGTTGAACTGACAGTTACGATATTTAGTTACTATGTGCGATTTTGGACTTGCAAACAATGGTTCTGCTGTTCTGTCACCCGGATACATTATAATTGTTATCGGCTTGCCTGTTCGGTAATCCTCAAACGTTACTGGAATATAAAATGGTTCAACTGCTTTTAGCATTGCTTGCCAAATCTTAGGTTCAAGGCCGACCCACTTCATATTGTCCAGTTTATATAAATCTCTGCCAATCCTTTGACCGATAGTTACATTGTTTGCATTACGTCCAGCATTAACTGTCGTTGTAATAGTATAAGTAAAGCCAACGGCGGGGCACGGAAAGTCCACACCGTTGACATTTAAAAAACTTGATAATCCTTGTGCCATATTATCACCTCTATGCTGTTGTAAATTGATAACCGTTACGTGATCTACGCCTATCCGTTTCGCTGACAAGGGTTCGACCATCAATATTGATAGATGTATCTTTATCTGCTGTCTCTCTTGTGTTTTGGGCGATTTGAGACAAGTAAGGCGCGAGAACATCATCAACTGCTTGCCTAACTCCACTTGCTATACCGGCGGTAATCTGTTCGTTGTTTGCAACAACAGACTTGCCGTTGTCGAATTTACCCATAATCTCACCTTGATTTGCCCTGAACCAGCCATCTTCTGGGAATCCACCGGTTGCATATGTTGGCATAAAGCTAAATGTACCAGACATTGCTTGCTTAAGTGGGTCTGATGCTTGCTTAACATTGAATTTTATTTCTTTTTGGGACATACCCATAAAGATTTTGTTTGCGGCATTTTCACCAAGTTTTTTTAAGCCCTCATCTGTCTGTGTCTTAATATTGTACTGTACACTTTTGCCAGTAAAGTTCTTTTGCAATGTATCGTTAATTGACTTAACCGCACTACCGCTAGTTGTTGGCTTGCCGTTAACAGCGGTATTTGCATTATACTTAACTGTTTTATCTTTCCAGTACCGACTGAAAATATTGGATATGCTAGAAAGTTTTTCACCTGTAGTTGCATTTTGACCGTTTATAGCGGTTTGCGCATCATACTTAGCACTCTTGCCTTTCCATACAGATGACCACCGATTAACTATTCCGGATAAGATGCTGCTACTTGGTGTATTTTGTCCATTTGTGGCGGTTTGCGCATCGTACTTAGCACTCTTGCCTCTCCAAGTATCGGCCCATAATTTTCCTATATTTCTTATGGTCGCTACGTTGTCTGTCTTATTATCATTTACTGACGTGTCTACGTTGTAATCAACATTTTTTCCATCAAAAGCCGATATAGCACCGCGAACTGATTTATTCAGTTTTTTATAGTCTTTATCAGTCTTTCCGTTGGTGGTCGTATCAATATTGAACTTGTTGCTTATGATTCCTGATAATCCAACTATAGGGCTTGTTTTCATTCCGAATTTTGCAACACTGCTTAATTTGTCCGCAATTTTCTTGAGATATTCCCAAAGTGTTTTCAATTTTTCAGTAATTGAATTTAAAACAGGCTTAATAATATCCCATGCAATTTGGACTTTTGCACTTATATCCGCAATTTTTTTAACAATCCAGTTACCAATTAATTGCCGAATAACTGAACTAATTGCTGATGCAACAGACAATATAGGCGAAAGCACAGTTCTTATCGAATTTAATGCCGGAGAAATTTTCCCACCTATTGCACTGGCAACTTTTGAAATAATCGAAAAAACTGTACTTAATAAATTTGAGACTGTGCTTAATGCGGGTTTTAATACTGTTACAACCTTATCTGTATATGGGGACAATTTGCCCACACCAGATTTGATCTTGTTGATTATATCTACAATTAAATTCATCGGTGCTATGATATATTCAAGTGCTTTTTTTATGCCCTTGAATAATTTGGAATTGGATATTTTGCTATATGAGCCTTCTCCAAATACTTTATCAATTATTGCTTGGCCTACACCTTCAAATATTTGCAATGGAATCTTAGGTATTTCCTTGGCCATAGTAATAATCAAAGAACCAAGGTTCCAAACAAGGCTTCCCCAATTGATACCACATATAAAATCCACAACTTTTTGGCCAAGTTTTTGCCAGATGCCGTCTTGATTAATAGTCTCAAAAGCACTAACTATTGTCTTACTTATTCCTATTGCAAAGTTAGATAAGGTTGCTCCTGTAAGTCCAGCGTCCCATGTGTTAAGAAATCCAGTTATTGAAGATATAAGCGATTTACCCAAGTTTTTCCAATCAAAATTGATTGCAAAAGTATTTCCAACAGTAAGTGCTGTATTTATTGCGCCGGCAATTGTTGAACCAAGATTAGAGAACAATCTCGGAGTAATGAGGCCATTCAAGAAGTCGGCAAGTCCTTTGCCAAAATTTTTTGCCTTTTTGTATACCTTATTCCACTTAATAGATTCCATTGCCTTAGACAAACTATCACTGATATACTTGCCTAATTGGTTAAGGTTTTTGATGCTAGACTTGTAAAGTCCCTCTGTTTCTTTTATTTGGTATTTAAGTCCATTGTTGCCACCAGCACCGCTTACACCAGTGCCTCCACCAGAACCACCACCACCGTTTGTGCCTGTGTCTTTATCCGGTTCGACCACGTTCAACTCATCAATACCAAGAAGATGTGTTTTTAAATCTTTGGCCGCTTTAGCGGCTTTTTTAGTTCCGCTTGCCATATCATCAGCAGCACCGGCAGCACCTTCAAAATCATCAGATATAGAACCCTTTTGTATCTCTAGTTTCCATCCAAAAATTGCACCAAGGGCATTTACAACTTTTTCGGAAAAAGTGTAAACCGCCGATAAAGCCTTATTAAGAGCCTGTACAAGCGGTTTTAACATATTAACAAATGCATTACCCCATACGCCAGCAACTGCCTTTATTTGTTCCTGTAAGATGCGTAACTGGTTAGCCCATGTCTGGCTAGTACGCGCAAAATCCCCTTGTACATTCTTGGTGTTATCCATGACATACTGATATCTCAGCATTGTTTTTTCTAGCTGAGACATAGAGGATATATTGGCGTCAAGACCTTTTTTCATTGCATACTCTTTGAGGGTTGCATTTGTGAGGTCAATACCAAAAGCTCGCATAGGCTCCGTCTCGCCTGTAAATATCGACCACAACTTACGTGAGCTTTCTTCCTGTGAAATGTTGTAGAATGAAGCTAAGTCGGCTGACAGTGCAGTAAGTTGTATCGACATATCAGACATATCTTTAACAGGGGCTCCCATTGCGAGTCCCATAGCTTGAAATCTACCAGCTGTCTGTTTTGCCGACAATTCTGACATTCCATACGTCTTTATCGACGTTTTTGAAAACTGCTCTAATTTGTCTGTGTATTGGCCAAAAGTATTAACAACGACATTCTGCACCTCAGTAAGGTCAGAGGAAATGTCTATGGCTTTTTTGAATCCACTTAAAACTCTTTGCGCTGCCCAAAATGTTGCATAGATTTTTCCAACTGCCGATGCAAGGCTCCATATATGTTTTCTAGCACTTTTAGCGCTGTTGCCCATACCGGAAAAACTGTTTTGTATGCCTCTGCTTGCACTTGCCGTTCTACTTCCTTGTGCTGCCAGATTTGCAAGTGCATGAGTCATTTGTATTACATTTTGTGACACTTGTGGTGCTGTAGCCATAACTTGCATAAACTTCTTAAGTTCTGCTGCAAGTGTCCCTAGTCCGCCTGCGGTTTGTGTGGCTTTTGCTCCTACTGATGCAAGATTACCAAGTGCGGTGGTCATCTGTATTGTTCCAGCAGATAATTGTGGTGCAAGCGCCATGGTATTAAACAGATTGCGAAGTGTCACAGATAATTGTGGCAATGTTGCTGATACAACACTTGCTTTTTGTCCGGCATTGGCAAGTCTGCCAACTGCATTGGTAAGCTGAATTACATTTGTGCTAACGTTCTGAGCGCCTTGTAACGTGCTAGATAAGCCTACAATTGCATTTCCAAGTTGGCCTATAGCATTTATATTCATGCCGTTAATGTTCGAATTAGACAGCCTTGTAATGGAATTAATGAAGTTCGTAAGGCCCTTGTTGTTGAACTGCATGTTTCCTAATACTGATATACTGGAGGCAAGTGGGCTTATGCTATTTGCAACCGCTGTAAGTTTTGCGCTGTTGATGTTTTCAAATTGCTTTATACCCTTGGCAGCTCTGTTAAAATCAGGCATTTTTACATTTTTTATTGCATTCATGCCCTGTGCAAGCTGGTTCATGCCCTGTGCAAACTTGGCTATACCATTACTATCAATTCCTTGCAATGTCTTAGACAGTGTGCCGAGCTTATTTGACAGTTTATCTACTGCATTAACTGCTTGAGTTGCACTTGCATGTATTTTAACTTCAAGATTATCTACTGTTGCCATGTTTCACCGCCTTGTTGTAATAAAAAAGACGGCAAAAACATCAGTCCTTGCCGTCAATCATATTGTGTGTCCTATCCCATTCTTGTTTTGCCTTTAATCGTTCTTCAATAAACTCATTTCTAAGTCTATTTACCCTATCTTCTCCATTTTCCATAAGTGGAGCTTTAAGATACTCTGAACTTGCTTTCTTGCCGTTAAGACAATGATCTATTGCAAAGCAAAGAGCAGATCTGACATACGTTCCTACCCATGCATATACTTGTGAGTCGTGTTCTTTTTCTGCCATATGATATGCTTTTTCATATGGTTCAAGCTCTACTGGGCAAGATTTGTCAATATCCTCAACTGTAAGTCCATAGCCTTTGGTCATCATTAACCAACGGGGTAGTATTTCGTTACAGTAATTTTCGTAATTAAAATCTTTGTTATCCTGTTCAAGGATTATTTCTGTGCCTGATTCTGCACTTTCGCTATTTCCACCTCGAACAGTCTCTTTAAAAAACCATTGTGGAGAATTTGCCATTGAATACTATTTAATTCAAAATTCAATCTATATGCCCCCTTAAAACGCAAGAGAGCGACTTTGCACTCCCTCACGCTTATATACATCATGTGTAATTGTTACAGTTTTGTTACAAGTGTAGACATTTTTGATTTGAGCATCGACCGCTCTTCCGGGGTCATGCTGCCGATCACATCTGTAATGTCCTCACTAACTCCTTTGAGGTACTTCTCAAGTTCCTGCATAGTTGTGTCTTTATCCTTATGCATTTCTTTAGCTTCGATGTATGATCTCCTCATCATGCCACTTTTGCCTTCTCTGCTGTCTCTTGTAGCAGTCGTTGGCTCTGTATAGTGCATTCTACCACTCATGCGATCAAGGTCTCTCATTCTTTCCTGCACTGGCTTATCTTCCCATGTCCTATAATCGTCTGGCATTTGATGAAAATAAAGCGGCTCTATATAACCTCTCCTTGTTCCTCTACCTTTCGGTGCAAGTCTGCCGTTAGCATAGCGGTAGTTATCATAGAATCTTCTATCTGGATAATCTTCGTACTGTTCAACCATACGCATAATGTCCTCATTATCTTCTGATTTTTCCATAGCTTCAACAATTCTGTAATCCTTGTCAAAGCAAGCTATGTTCTTCGCTATTTCTGTAAAATCCTTTAAATCGTCAAGGTTCTGCCCCTCAAAATTATCTAATCCGATTGCTTCAACTTTCGCCTTGACACATTCCATAATCTGTTTAGCCCATTTATGCATATTATCAAGCCTCCCTTACTGCGATTAAGTTACTATTCTGCACTTCAATAGCCTGTGCCGATGTATTCTGCACCGCTACTGTACTGCAACAACCGCAAGGCACATCAATATAAGCCTGTGCCGACACATTAAAGAAATTCTCGACTGCGGCTGGGGTTACAATCATTCGTGTTGACTGCAAAGGCTCTCCATCTACTGCAATAGCAAGTGAGATAGCTTCAACTGTACCGCCTGTTGGTATCTGGATATTACCGCTATAGGATACTAAAAATCTTGCCTTGCACTGATTTGTAATGCCTCTTAGCTTGATAATTCCGCTTCCCTGTCTGTGAACTATACATTTGCTACCGCATACTGGTGTTTCTGTAAATGCCACATCTTCCCTAGAAAAAATACGTTCCAGTATTTCGTCAGTAATCATAAGCCACCTCCTATAATTCTATTTTTGCATAAAAAAAGAGCGGTAACGAGTTCGTTATCCGCTCATAATCAGCTCACCAAAGTGTCATCATTGTATCACCCGGTTTATCTTTCGGTCTACTTGATGTGCTATCCGTTTTATTGTCGATACACTCATATTCATCAACTCGGCGCACATTTCATATGTGTATTGTTTGTTGCGCAACTCATACAGTTGTAATTCTCGCTCTGTGAAGTTGGCATTTAATCTTATGTACTCATATTCAGCCTTTATCAGCTTAGATATATCAATCATCAATATACCTCCTAAGTACACTCTCAACATATCACATAGCTTTAAAAATGGCAATAAAAAAAGACGCATTATGCGTCATGTGCCAAAAAGAATGTAGTGTATATGCGGTATAGCACCACCTTAACGCCATAGGCACAGCGTACGTACTGAATTTGACATTGAGACTTCTGTCAAAATTATCCAACGCCTTGATAAGCCCTATACAGCCAACCTGGAACAGATCATCCGGATTCTCATTTGAACTGCCAAATCTCTGGATCACGCTGAGCACAAGGCGGAGATTCCCCTCTATAAACTCCTCCCGGGCAGAGCTGTCTCCCTGCTCCATCCTGTCAAACAGCATGTTCTTCTCATCCTCTGTAAGATATGGTAATTTCGATGTATTTACACCACATATAACTACTCTGTTCAGCGCCATATCATGTCCCTCCACGTGTTATCTGTCTAACACTAGGATTGTCAGATACATGCCAATTTATTCATATTTGCACCACTTTTACTGATATATATGCACGCAAAAAGACCATGAAAACCAATTTGTGCCCTAAGACACTCATCGTCTTCATGGTCTCTTATCTTCGTATATCTAGTTCTTTCTGAACTCCTCAAGTTCAAGTCCCTCATTGTGCTGGAGAACCTGATCGATGACCCACTCATTTGCAAATAGGAGAAGCGGATTACCCTTCATGTCCTTAACCTTCTTGACATCGCTCACACGCTTGAGCTTTGTCACGTCTATGGTAGGATCCTTCACCCATCTGATATAGTTATATGGTATCGGCTCAAGTCTTATCTCACAGCCGTACTCATTCTCAAGTCTGTACTTAAGTACATCAAACTGAAGTACGCCGACAACTCCGACTATGATCTCTGAAAGACCCGCAGTGTACTCCTGGAATATCTGTATAGCACCCTCCTGGGCAATCTGGGTAACACCCTTGACAAACTGCTTACGCTTCATGCTGTTGAGCTGAACAACCCTGCAGAAGTGCTCCGGTGCAAATGTAGGGATACCCTCATACTCAAACTTCTTTCCGCCTGTTGTGAGTGTATCTCCAATTGAGAACAGATCAGGATCAAATACACCTATAACATCACCGGCATACGCCTCGTCGACGATCTTCCTGTCCTGAGCCATAAGCTGCTGTGGCTGGGAAAGTTTGATCTTTCTCTTGCTGGCAGCATGATATACCTCCATGCCTGCCTCAAACTTACCAGAGCAGATTCTCATAAATGCGATTCTGTCTCTGTGAGCCTTGTTCATATTTGCCTGGATCTTGAACACAAAAGCTGAGAACGGCTCTGTTACAGGATCTATGATTCCCTCTGATGAATTACGTCCGAGAGGAGGTGTCGTCATCTTAAGGAAATAGTTCAGGAACTGCTCGATACCAAATGTATTCAGCGCAGAACCGAAAAATACAGGGGAGAGCTCTCCGGCTCTGACCTTCTCTATATCCATCTCCTCTGTGGCACCATCTATAAGCTCTATCTCCTCATTGAACTGGTCAAAGAGGTATGGGCCGACAAGCTCCTTGAGAGCCTCATCGTCTATATGATAATCTGTTTCCTCCGCCTTCTTGGCTCCACCTGTCGATATAGCCTGGAACGTGGACACTATCTTGGTCTTTCTGTCATATACACCCTTGAACTCTTTTCCTGAACCTATAGGCCAGTTGACAGGGCATGTCTTGATACCGAGAACAGTCTCTATATCATCGAGAAGCTCAAATGTATCCCTTGCATCTCTGTCCATCTTATTTATAAATGTGAATATAGGTATATGTCTCATGACACATACCTTGAAGAGCTTTATGGTCTGAGCCTCAACACCCTTGGATGCATCGATCACCATGACCGCAGAATCCGCAGCCATAAGTGTACGGTAGGTATCCTCCGAGAAATCCTGATGTCCAGGTGTGTCAAGTATGTTTATGCAATATCCGTCATAATTGAACTGCAGAACAGACGAGGTTACCGAGATACCTCTCTCCTTCTCTATATCCATCCAGTCCGACACTGCATATTTGGAATTTGCCTTTCCCTTTACAGATCCCGCTGTGTTTATTGCGCCGCCAAAGAGCAGAAACTTCTCTGTGAGTGTAGTCTTACCTGCATCAGGATGTGAAATTATGGCAAATGTCCTTCTTCTGTTGATCTCTTCTCTTAACTTGTCATCCATTATCTTTTCCTCATATACAATTTATTGATTCTTATTCTTCAAAATGTCCCTGTTCTTCTGAGCCCAGAGCATAAGCGACTGTATATTCACAGACATCTTCTCCAGCTCCTCAAGGACAGCATCAAAAGCTGCAACCTCGGTCTCATCGACTATTCCATCAGCGGTGATCTCTATAAGCTGCTCAGATATATCTTCCATCTTCTTGGAGGATCCGAGGAACTGAAGTATGAGCCTGTCAAGGCTGTCCGCATTTATCGGCTTCACCGTCTCTTTTCCTATAGGGCAGTCGCCTGAACAATAGCTGTTACAGAGCTCGGGTATGTCATACGCCTTTGACATGGAAAGTACCTCCTCAGGGTACGGAACTACTGTGCCAAGCTCTATTCTTGAAAGCCTTGTCCTGTCTATATTGAGCACCTCTGCACTCTTCTCCCTGCTTGTAAGGTTATCGTTCACCTTAGACGCATTATATCTTGCGACATAATATTTATTGTTAAGCGCCTTTGTAGCTTTTTTACTCATTTTTTTCTCCTTATGTAGTTCTTCCTAATACACCTAATTAAACATAATAACACACAATATCAGCCGAATCAATCATCTTAATATCCGGTGAAAAAGTTCCATCAGAAGCTGCGCAAAATGCAGCTATAAAGTCTATATTCATATCTCCCTCTGCATGCGCAGGATCCGCTATTTCATCCATATGCATACGGCCGTCACACTCAGCCCTGCATACTGCATAATTGCCCAGCCAGATATTCTTCTTCTCCATATGCGCATTGTCCATGACCATTTGCTGTTCCTCATCCTTCATAAGTATGCCTGTTCCGGTCATCTTGCTGTACGCCTCGCGCCTTGTCCACACACATGTGCTGTATATTTCCGGGTGTGCACACGACATCACACATTTTTTATCCTCATCCGAATACATGCGGTTAACTATGCTGTCCGGTATCCTTCTGACTCTCTCAACGTCTATACCACAAGGCTCACTGCCTATCGCAGCCGCCACACAACCCTCGGTATGGCTTATCGAAAACTGAATGTCCTTTATAAACGGCTTTCCCGCCTTATTCTTCTCATACGTGACCAGCCGTTCATCAATTCCGGCACATTCCCTGAGAGCATGTGCAAGCAGGATTCCCGCTGCAAGACTGGCATTCCTGTCATCCCGCCTCCTGAGACGTTCCACCTTACACCTTCTGTATTCCGATACTGCATCCAGACATCTGCCATATATCCCATCGTCAGCAAATGCCCCCGTATCCATTATATATGCTCTGTATCCGTTAAAAGATTTATTCAAATCCAATTCCATCTCTTTCTACCAAATACGCCATGGTCATAACAACAATACAGCCCCTTAATACTCGCATATTAAAGGGCTGTATAAACTAACCTATATTGTGACAAAATCAGGGAAGCTCTTCATATCCTTGTTCACCTCATCAATATGAAGTCCCTTGTAATCATATACTGCATTGTAAGCCATCTGCATCTCCATCGCACACTGCATCATGGATACCGGAACACCGACAAATATATCATCGATCGAGATCTCTATCTCACCCGGATTGAGCGTTATTGAATCCTCCTTCTCATTGTAAGGTGGAGCCATCAGTATCGCTTTGACTGCCTTGCTGAAATACGGCATCACATTTGGAACCGATATATATTTCTTTGCAAGAAGCTTCTCCTTATATCCGTCAGCAAGAACACACAGAGGCTGTTCCTCTGATATATCATCCACAAACGCCCTGGCAGCCTCCTCCATGATGGATGTTCTCCTGTCGTTGATCGGAGATCCGTACATAACGTTGAGATCCTGCTCAGTGAGCTTCTTATCAGCAAATGCCACTGTGAACATCTTCTCAGGACCATATGCTCCGACACCGGAAAATAGCTCTCTGTATATCTTCTCCATCTCATCCTTGACAGGAACAACTCTTCCACTGTCTATATTGGACTCGTTGTCCAGCATGAGCTTGATGATCCCTGTCTCCATCTCTTTTATCCTTCTGGATGTGACATAATCAGTCGGAAGGAATTCATGTCTCTTGGCTTTCTTGAGTATATTGCCAACAGCCTTATCACCGTTATTCGCAAGATCCTCGATGGAATTCTTCAGATCCTCTCCAAACTGTGAATATATCTCGTCAAGTCTCTCTGCCCTCTGCTGAAGCCATCTAAGTGTATCTCCAAACAGATCCTGTGCATCGAGTTCATCTATAAGCTTTGTTCTCTCCGCAGCAAGTGCTTCCTTGATGCATGCATCGAAATAACCATTTTCAGTCTCCCTCTTCGCTGAAGGGAAAGTGAAGAATCTCTTCGCAACAATGGTCTTGATGGAATCAATGATTCTGGTATATTCACCCGACGGTGTATAATCCTTCATCATCTTCTCAAGCTTTCTGACTTCAGCCATCATACCCTTTGTAGAATCTGTTACACCGGCACTCGGTGCACCTATGACATCTATTGCGCCATATGGGCCAAACTCATTCATATATTTGGATATCACATCATCAAGTGAACTCCAAAGCTTGTTCTTCATCGACTTTATGATAACCGGAAGTTCCTTCTCAAAGTTCTCCATCTTCTTGGCAAAGCCCTCTCGAAGACCGTCCGTATTCTTCTTTATCATCTTATATGTAGGCTTGGTGATCTGACCGTACTGTATGAGACCGTTCACGGCAAGTTTGATATTCTCACCCTGCTCCTCCTGCAGGAATACAGTGAGCTCTGTGAGTACATTTTTGATATCCTCCTCGGCATTGCCCTCCTTGAACGGAGATCTGAACAATCCCTTATATGCCTGGGAAAACAGATCATTCTCACACATATTCTCTATCTCTTTGATAGGAATATGGTAGTCAGCCTCGCTTACTACCTTGTAATAGCAGTTTGACTTCTTGATATTCTCGTCACTGTGCTCCATCTTCCAGTTCGTGATGGAATATCCCTCATTCTCAAAAAATACATCCCTGAGAAGCTTCCTGTCGTTCTCCACGTCATTGTTGCCAATGAACTTGTTACTGGCTAGCCTGTAGAGGAAGCTTGCTGTATCCCTTGTGATGTATCCCTCAGGTATGTAGCCCTGTTCGTCCTTTCTACCTGATACAAGCATGCAGGCATCAAAGAGATTCTCCCTGATGACCATCTTGTTTGACTTACTGATAAATGTATAGTTGTCATCCTTCTCGGAGAGCTTCATATAATAATCAACTTCCTTGAGGGTCGCACATCCATTTGCATTGAGTCTCGCCACAAGCTCTGTATCTTCATATACAGCCTTATGACCGAACAGTACATCCGGTGTGAGCAGGCAACCGCCAATCCTCAGATTGTTCCACTTCTTCGCCTTGCCATACGCACGTATGTTATATGCGACATCTGAGAGAATTCCACTTCCGGTTCCTCCGGCAATTCCGGATACGATCAGAACATCGACTGTTCCCTCCGTCGTCTTGTCGTATACATCCTGAAGCTTATCAAAAAGAAGCATTCTGACATCCGTATATGCATTCGAGAACATCAGACGTCCAATCTGTCTGTTCCCCTTTGCTCCGTCTCTTCCTATCGTGATAGCCGGGAATTCAGGATCCATCCAGTTTGCAAGATTCTCATGGATCGGATTCTTCTGGATTCCATTCTCCAGAACATTCTCAATGTCCGGTCTGTATATACTGATAACCTCAAGGGCATTGAAACCGACACCCTCCTTGCTATCATCTATGGTAGCCTCCATCTCTGCTATATCTGAATCTATCATGAGGAAATTAATGTTATCCTCGGGTGTGATGTTATCCATCAGCATACCCTTAAGCGCGCAAACGGTTCTGCCTCCAAGTCCCCCAAGACCTATTACGAGCAGATTCTTGTTGAATCTGTTCTCATGACTTATACGTCCAAAAACACGTATGTCTTTTAATTTGCTAAACTCCTCTTTTTGAGTATCAATAAGTATCATAGATTATGCCTCTCCTTAATATGCACGTACACTTCTTCCCCCATAGTGAATTTTCTGTACCTGAAAACCCACATTTTCAATTTATCACTATTCTTATTGATTTTCAACAAAAAGCGTTAATTTATTTGGCATTTTTTCTAAATTTTGACATATTTAAGCATTAAACACTTTCTACTTATCTGTCAATTTTACCCTGTCTCCCACAATCTCAAAACAACCGAAGCTTTTGAGAAAGCTTGAAAACTTACTGTATCCATATTTCTTTATGCTGAAGCCGGGTATAATATTCTTAAGTTCTGTATTCAGCAGTCCCATATTGTACATAGTGTCAGAATTCTCCGTGAGAAGTCCCACTATGCGCAGCTTGACAGCACTCTTAGGATCGATATGGTTCTTGATGGACACAAATTTCTGCCTGCCGCTGTCTATATCCAGATCGTCAAACTCCTCACTGAGGAATGTTGACAGCTTGGAATATCCATAATTTCTCACGTCAAAGTCAGGATATTTGTTCACAAGGCGGCTTCCGATCTCACCCATATGAGTCTTCTTATCCTTGTCATCGTTCTCATCTATTATATTGTAGACCGTCTTCTTTATGTCCCTTATGCTTGTGATATATGACTCGTCCACAGCCGCAGCCTCAAGCATGGCATTCTTCGATGCCGGCTTGTTGAGATCCTCTGTCACCAGTGAATCAAGGATCTTGAAGCTTGTACACGCACTCACGAACGCTTTCGGAGTCTTGCGTTCTCCCATTCCGATGACCTGCTTGCCAGCCTCCCTGAGTCTTGATGCAAGCCTAGTGAAATCGCTGTCGCTTGTCACCAGACAGAATCCATCTATATTGCTCGTATAGAGAAGATCCATCGCATCTATTATCATGGCCGAATCCGTTGAATTCTTTCCCGCCGTGTATGAAAACTGCTGTACAGGCTGTATAGAATATGACAGCAGACAATCCTTGTCCCAGCCATTGTTATTCTTTGACCAATCCCCATATATCTTCCGCACCGTTATTGAGCCGAGCCTTGACAGCTCATCAAATATACTCTCAATATATTTTGCCGATACATTCTCTGAATCGATAAGTATCGCATACTTGTTAGAAATCTCACTTGATATTTCTTCCATATAAAAGTCCCTTTCATTTATCAGTTCTCTTTGCCGGTCTCAACCCCAAACTTGCCCGGTCCATCCTGAAAATACTCACGGGTAAGCTTCACAACTGTACCTGACAGCATGAATACTGCGATCAGGTTAGGTATGATCATAAGTCCGTTGAAGGTGTCCGCTATATCCCAGAGAAGTCCGAGATCCATGGTCGCACCGATGATTGCTACAAATGCATACACAACCATGAACGGCTTGATAAGCTTACTTCCGAACAGGAATCCGACACATCTTGAACCGTAAAGTCCCCATCCGAGTATGGTTGAGAACGCGAAACAGCACAAAGCCACCGCTGTGAATATCGATATCCAGTTGCCGTAGGTTGCAACAAAGCCGTTGATCGTGAGATCGGCTCCTGCAGCCTGTCCGTAGGCTACCTCAGTTCCACTGCACAGTATTACAAGTGCTGTAAGTGTACATATAACTATAGTATCAATGAATACCTCGAATATTCCCCAGAGTCCCTGCTGTACAGGATGTTTTACATCAGAGCACGCATGTGCGATCGATCCTGTTCCAAGGCCGGCCTCATTTGAAAAGATTCCTCTCGAAACACCCTTTCTCATGCTGAGAAAAAGGCTTCCAACCACTCCTCCGGTCACTGACTTCGGATTGAATGCCCCCTCAAATATAGATGCAAATACGCCTGGAACGCTCTTGATATTTATAAACACAAGGACCACCGCCATGATGATGTACATAGCCGCCATGAAAGGGACCAGCTTCTCTGTCACGCTTCCAATTCTTTTGATTCCCCCTATCAGAATAAGTGCAACCAATATGGCTATAATAATACCTATCACAAGATTGATGGTAAATGTATTGCTCCTGTCAGCCAGATTATAATTAAAAAGTGCTGAATCTATAGCCGTAGTTATGGTATTTACCTGTGTCGCATTTCCAGTTCCAAAAACAGTGAGTATTCCGAGAACAGAATATGCTATGGCAAGGAAATATGCATTCTTGCCAAGACCATTCTTGATATAGTACATTGGTCCGCCGACCCAGTCTCCATTTGAATCTTTCTCTCTGTAAAAAACAGCCAGTACAACCTCAGCAAACTTTGTTCCCATTCCAAGGAGTGCTGATATCCACATCCAGAACACGGCGCCAGGGCCTCCTATAGCAATCGCTCCCGCAACCCCCGCTATATTACCGGTTCCAACTGTTCCCGCCAGCGCAGTACACACAGCCTGAAACGGACTTATAGCACCGTCCGATGTCTCTTTCTTGTTGAATATCTTTCCGAATGTGTGCTTGAACGCATAACCGAACTTTGTAAACTGAACACCTCGGTTTCGTATAAGGAGCCACAGTCCTACACCCACGATACATATCATGGATGGCACTCCCCATATAAAATTGTTCACCGATGAATTCACATCGGCAATGATCTTAAGTAATTTCTCCATATCTGTACTTCTCTTTTCCTATTACTTTTTTGCATATCATATATGATTTTACAATATAAACTGCACATTGTGCAAGAAAAAACGCGTATATATCCCGTATAGTCCCGCCAACAATCACAATACCTATCCGCTTTTCAGACAAATTTTGCACACAAAATAACGGAGACGATTATTTATACCGCCTCCGCAATCATATATTATTTTAAGGTACTTTTATATCATACTGCCACTATCTTTACTCTCTGTTCTTCAGCACCTCGGCCGGCACGATTTTGTTCAGTCTGCCAACCAGAACTCTGTTGATTATAAAGTACAGAACAAGTATTCCGCAATAGAGAACAGCCCAGAGCCATGGGGCAAATGTCAGCTTGACGCCGCAGTTTACATTTGACACCAGAGAAGGATACACTGCACTCATTATAAGCTTTGCAAGTGGCAGGCATATGGCTGCTCCGATTGCGATTATGAAGAAATTGCCATCCAGATATAGCTTTCTGATCTCCTTCGTCCTGAAACCAAACACCTTTATCAATGAAATCGAGAATGCTGATCTGTCAATCATAACCTTCATCATCAAATACATTACCACTACGAATATAAGTGTCGAGATAATAACTATCATAATAACCATACTTCTCATCTGATCTGCAAATATTCCAGCAGCCGACTCTATATCGGCCTTTGTTGTGGTTGCGTAAAGTCTTGCAGGATCAACCTCCAGATCCTTGTCTGAAAATACTACATTGTACTCATCACTTCCAGCTCCGAACAGCTCCCTTGCATCATCTATAGTCATGAAAACATAAAATGCCGGAGTATACTGTGTCACACTGTCCACTGTAAAACCATAATCTATATCATTCTCCTCGTCGTGGAGCACGATTTCGTCACCCACACCATAACCATATTTCTCAGCAAATGATGATGATATGGTAACTCTGTTCTTGCCATCCTTAAGGTCAACATCAAAATACTTAGTATTCTTTGAAAGTCCAAGAACTGTCACATCCCAGTTGTAACCATATACCTCTTTCTTCAAAGTCTTAGCATACGCTGCCTCACCGCCCTCAGGGGGATTCTCTGTAGGATACTTGTATGTATACATATATTCATAGTGGGTATCCTCCACATTCTGCTTCTTGACCTTTGAACAGAAAGTTGCAGTGTTAAGGCTTAACATCAGGCATATGAGGGCTATGAACATTCCGATCACAACCGTTAAGCCTGTTCTCATCTCTCTGAGCATCTGTCTGACTCTGAATCTTCCGACAAATCCCATGTCTCCGAGATTGACATTGCTGCCCTTTGGCTGCTTGACCTCATTCTTTATAAGTGAAAGAGCTGTCTGTGAGAGCTTCTTTCTGATAACGAAGTAGTTCACAACTATCGCTACCAGTGGCGGCATCACGATACCATACACTATAAGAATCAGCGGGATCTTCACATCCATAGCAGGGATGGAATAATACGCATATGCATCTGCCATCTGAACAGGGATTCCAACATTGCTTATTCCGATCAGGAAACCGATTATGCCTGCAACTGTTGTGACTATGACCGGAAGTGTCAGATAATGCATCATGAGATCTCTTCTCTTGACCCCCAGGGCATAAAGTGCACCTATGACGCTGCTCTCCTTCTCTATTCCATGTACAACGAATACTGATATTACATATGTGAACAGGAACATGAGCAGCACACCGAAGAAATATCCCGCCTGTACATTGATCTGCTGGTCATCAGCGGCTCCGCCTGTTCTCGGATTATCATCACTTGTCACAAATGATGTAATATTTGCAAGATCTGTGTCGTAATCCTTGAGGAATGAATCCGTCTCCTTCTTGAGTTCTGCCACTCCATCCGCAAGCTCATCCGAGCCATCCTTTGCCTCTGTAGCTCCGTCGGTATACTCCTTAATACCGTCCTTGAATGCCTTGATGCTGTCAATGTCACTCAGGGCACTTTCAATGCTCATCGCCAAAACTCCGCCCTGACTGTCGGCAATCTTAGTCATCTCGTCATTGTAATTATCCTCTGTGAGCTCTGTATCCAAACCATACGCTGAGAGAGATGATGACGCCTGTTCAAGATATGCATCAAACAGCTCCTGTGCCGCATTGTTGAGCTTCCTGTTGTTATCAGTGAGTTCTCCAAGTCCATCTGCAAGTTCATTTGCGCCTGACTTAAGATCCTTTATGCCATCCTTGAAATCGTTTATGGCTCCGCCAGTTCTATCCCAATACTCCTGGAAATACTCATCATCTATGCTGTCTGTGTCGACCTTGATGTCTTCAAGTGCATCCTTCACGTCATCACAGGTGGTCTTGCTCTCGAGTCTGAACGCATACAGATATGTCTCAGTCTTGACACTCTCGCCTGTTGCATGGAGCTTATCATACGCCCCCTCTGTAACGAATACCGTTCCAAACACCTTACTGTCAACTACAGTATCTGACATCTCCTTGAAAAGAGCATTATAATCAGGTGATGTCCCTATTCCTGTCACCTTGAATTCATTTCCTGCTATCTGTATTATATCTCCGACAGAAATATCATTTACCTGACTGAATCTCTTCTCAACAACTATCTCATCATCAGCCTCCGCAAGATTTCCCTCATCACATTCCACAAGATCTATGTTCTCCCTGTTGGCAAATACCCTGATAGTCTTGCCATCCATGACATCGTAATCCTCGTAGAACATCCCCTCAACCTCTGCGCCAGCATCCTCAAGCCGGGATATCTCTTCATCGCTCAGTGGAACGAATACGGAAAACTGACCATCCTCTATCTTATTTGCCTCGTCATGTGTCTCGCCATTGTCAATGATCGTATATCCGGCTCCTATCAGCGAGACAATGACATACATACCCATGATGATAAGAAATGCAAGTGCTATGTATCTGAACAGATTCTCCTTCAGATCCCTCAGAACCCTTTTTCTCAAAACCTTCTGCATATTACAAATCCTCCAATTCTGACGCTGGAACTCTCACTTCGTTCTCATACTCCTTGCTTACAAGACCATCTTTTATGAAGATAACCTTGTGCACCATATTCTTGATGGAATTGTTGTGGGTTACTATCAGCATGGTCGTTCCATACTTCTCATTTATCTCTTCAAGAAGAACAAGTATATCTCTTGAAGTCTTGGAGTCAAGAGCTCCTGTCGGCTCATCGCAAAGGAGGAGTTTTGGATTTTTAACCAGAGCTCTCGCTATAGCACATCTCTGCTGCTGTCCACCTGAGAGCTGCGAGGGGAACTTGTTCTGATGCTCAGTAAGTCCTAGAGTCTCTATCAAATCATCCATAGGGAGCGGATCATCTGTCAGATACTCACACACCTGTATGTTCTCCCTCACGGTGAGGTTTGGAACAAGGTTATAGAACTGGAATATAAATCCCAAATTATCACGTCTGTAGTCCGCAAGCTGGTCGCTGGTCATACCAAATATCTCTGTTCCATCAACCTTTATCGAACCTGAATCCATGGTGTCAAGACCACCTATACAGTTCAGAAGTGTTGACTTACCTGAACCTGACGTTCCCTGTATAACACACATCTGTCCTTTTTCAACACCTGTGTTTATACCTTTAAGCACCTGCACATAGCTTCCACCCTCTCCATAGCTCTTCTTTACTCCTGACACTTCCAAATACATAATTTTTCCTCCTTTATGATATCCTCGTTGTTCTAATTTTCATTTACTTTATTTTTTATAGCAATCCATTACACTTTAGTAGATATTCAAATGTTCATTTGCATACATAACACTGTTATGGTTTAAGCCTTTTTTTAGGTCTTCCCTGTAATTCGGAAGACCTGTAATAAGACATAATGGGAATTTGATTCCCCTGTACCACATTTTTCATTTTACTGTTTTCAATTTTCTATTCCGGTCAAATCTTATTCTGGATCCTGCCACGGCTTAACCAGGCCATACCAGCCTGAGATCAGATATTTCATACCTGTCTCAACGAACTTCAAGGCATCCTTCTCATTGTCAATATGTGTCACCATGAATATAAACATATCAATCTGTGAATGAGACATCCAATGTACCACATTCCTGTCAACCATCGGTGTTCCATAAGCCCTGCACATCGCCTCACATATAAATGCATTGTGTGCATCCATCTGATCCACTATATTGTCTGGCATGCTCTCCATGCTGGATCCCTGTGACTTCGTAAGAACAAGAAGCACTTCTTCTCTATGCATATAAATCTCATGCACTATGTTCCTGGCCGACTCAAAATCACTGTCCTCATTGTGGTCTGATGCCATGCCATTGTTCATCTCGTCCACCTCAACGGAAAAATGCTCGGTTAACACAGCATTGAGTCTGTCCATCATGTGTCCCACAACATTGCAGAACAGATCGTCCTTATCCTTAAAAAAGAAATATAAAGCTCCGGTTGTCACTCCTGCCTTCTGACATATATTTCTAAGTGACGCACCCATAAATCCCTTATCCATGAACTCTTCCTTGGCACACTTTAGAAGTTCTTTCCTCGTCTCGCTGTCATGTTGTATTTTCTTTGCCATAATCCTCACCCATTTAATTATAATATAAAATAACATAACAGTGTTACGTTTAATAACACCGTTATGTTAAAACATATCGATCATTTTGTCAACTATTTTATTTCTTATACATATCGCTATAAATTCTGTCTATAGTCTCATCACGGCTCAACTTATCGTACAGATAATAGTCAGAATCTGATTTAAATGATCCATACACATCCTCAGATTCCAATATCGGTGCCATAATCGACAATTTGTCGCTGTTTTCTTTTCTCATAGCATCTGCCTGTACCTCAAATCCAGTCAGCATATCATGCTCATCAAGAACAGCAAGTGCCGAACTGCTGATCGGAACACCCTTTTCTGTTCCCTGTCTTAAAGTCATTTCCTCACCGTTCAACAGATAATTCAACAGCTTTGCGGCCGCTTCTGGGTGTTCAGTATTATTACTTATCGCATACATTGTTGCAGGTTTAACAAACCAGCCTAAAGATTTTGCCCCCGGCTCACATATGTATTCTCCTATTTTTACATCATATCCATTTTCCTTCAAAGGATCACAATATCCTCCTGCATCACTTACCCACGCAAGAGTGCCGCCAACCTCACCGCTGGCAAAAGCATTCCTGTTAAATGAATCTACAGACATTAAGACTTTTTTATCAAGTAGTTCCTTATAAAAATCCAACATGTCACCTATCTGTTCCTTATTCAGATTCAATGTGCCATCAGATTTGACCGGATCATTTCCGGTTGTCTGTATATAATGTGAAAGCAGCATAAAAAATAATGATTTTTTTGTCATGCCCAGAGGATATACCCCATCTTTGCTCATGATTCTGGCTGCATCAAACAAGTCATCCCATGTTCTGGGAATACTAAGTCCATATGAGTTCCAAAGAGTCTTATTATAATAAAAAGTCTCCGTATTGAACGCGATAGGAACAGCATTTAATCTTCCATTTTTTGTTCCAAAGGCAAGCTCTTCTTCAGTATAGTTTTCAAAATCAATATAATCCGAAAGCGTATTAAGATCATAAAAGCCAGATCCGTCAGAAGAATATGTATCAAGCCAGCCATAATTTATGAGCATAACATCCGGAGTCTCCTGTGATTTCATATATATATGCTGTCTTTTCTCGTATCCATTCCACACACCATATTTGCATTTGACGTTTATTTCTGGATTTTCTTTTTCAAATATATCAACAGCATCCAGTGTGTACTGGTTTCTACTATCATCGCCCCACCAGGAATATTCTATAGTTATCGTATCCCCGACAGCCATATCTGTTTTTTGCTCTCCGCAACCACTAATTACAAAAAGCAAAAAAAGCATCATCAAAACCGATAATCCTCTTTTGTGATTTTTAATTATATGTTTCATCTGTTTCACCTCTGATCAATCCTGATTTTCAACGAACCAGCTATACTGACTTTTTCCGTTTCTCTTTGATTTATACAAAGCGGTATCAGCCTTCTTCATCATGCTTTCATAATCAGATGAGTTCTCTCCATCTACTATGTAAACACCTGCTGATAACGAAAGATTACATTCAGTATATTGTTTCGAAATCGTTCTGGTAAAATCTTCAGCCAACAGTCTCAGCTCAAATTCCATTTTCTTTCTAACACTTTCCAAAGTCCATCCAGTAAACTTCCTGTACACTGCAAACTCATCACCACCTACCCGTCCGATCACGGAATCTGCTCCAAGCATTTTTGTGAAGAGTTCAGCAGTTTTAGACAGAACCACATCCCCTTCTCCATGACCCAAAGTATCATTTACCTTTTTAAAATTGTCCATATCTATCATTATAAACACATGTGTGACTGTTTCTGACTTTTCCTCAAGACAGGATCCAACAACTTCTCCAAACGAAGCTTTATTCATAAGTCCTGTAAGCTGGTCATATTCAGCCTTTTGCTTTAATTCCTCAATAGCTCCGGAAACAGGTGTATATATTCTTTTCAATACAATGCTTCCTGTCACAACAACCAATAAAGCCAGCACAAGAGTTGCTACAAATGAATACAATTTCAATCTCCCTACTTCTTTGAATATCTCAGATTCACCTATGTAAGACACTACTCTCCAGCCATTTGAACATTGTGCTACGGATATAACATATCCATCCGAATTTGTCTGATATTCGAAGTCGTCATTTTCCTTTGGAAGGTTCACTTCAATTTTTTCTCCAACGCATTTTGCATTATTTGAATACGCAACTTCCTCGGAATCATTTACAAGACACACCCTCATATCCTTGAGTTCATGACTTAAATTCACCACTGAACTTAGTTCCCTGCTATAGAAAGAAGTTACGATCACAGCATTTTCATTAAGTTTCTTGACGTAGAAAAGCCTGTCTGGACTGTTTAAATAATCAAAAAACCAACCGGACATTGTCTTCTCGTCATTTATATGTCCAGTAAAATATGTATATATTCCTCCATCCGGAAAAGCCTGAAGTGTTGTGTTGGAAATCCATCCCACGCTCTTGTCATTGGAATATACGACACCAAAATCTGTAAAGTTGTCAAACACACCAAGGTCACTTATCCTATTCTGAATCGCCGCTTCCTGCTGTATTCTGGTAAATTCATCCAGACTATCATCTGTGGCATCATACTCACACAGCTGATCATCGGAGAAAAAAAGAGCCACTGTATCTTCTATACCGACAAGATAATTGTCGACGTTGTATCCAAGCTGTTGGTTGTTAGACGATATAAGATTCACTATCTTGCTTCTCATATTATCAACTGCCTGTTTTGTTATGATAAAAGATATCATACCTGCTGTGGCAACAACAGCAGCCAGGAAGATGATAGCGAATCTCCTCCTGGCTTTGCTTATCTCATATTCAGTTCTGTTCCTGCTGTTTGCTAACATATCTTTCTTCCCCCGTGTTATATACATAGCTATTATATAACAACTATTATTTGTAAATTGTCAATCTTTTTTCTTTCCGTAATCTTTACACGCTAGTATCCATATTGCACTCATTCCACAAAATCCTACTATACTCACCAACACTCCTGGCCAAAATAATGGATATTTAAACTTTATGTTTGTCACTCCTGTTCCAACACACAGCATATTATTTTCATCCATTATCTCCGAATCAGATACGAAAATATCCTGATATGCAAGAGTAGTATTTATCACGGCTCCATCAGCAATATCTGCCGGAGCATCATTTACTGTTATCACCATTCCACCGTCCGTTATCTCACTACTTATAGGAATCAGCGTTCTCTCAGGAAGATCCTCCGGGCTCACGCCAAGAATATCCTCAACTATCTTCTCTGCACCGCTGTCCCCTGTCACACTATAATAGTACAAAAGATTCAGTCCCACATATTTGATATTCTGACTGTTCTCGTCCGTGGCTGCAAATGCAAGCTGTTCCATCTCATAAGCGAATGTACCTGTCACGTTCATGGCTCCGGTTATATATCCGGTATTCCACTCTGACATATCATCAGGAAATCCTGTAGTAGATATCTGCTCACCGTCATAGCTAAAAATCGGATAGCTGGACTTTAATGATACAGACATATCCGTAACTCCAAGAAATACATGCTGCCTCGTTGCGCTGTCCGCTGGGACATGTGTCATGTCTATGACAACATTTACACCAGAATCCGCAAGAGATCTCACCATCTCCTCAGCCTTCTGTCTGGTGTCATATGAGAATCCGGTCAAAATTACAGTATGGTAGCTTTTCAGTTCGTCCGTAGAATAATCCTCTATATTTGAGGACATTCCTGCCTTAAAAGAAGGAAATGCAAGGGTTATCCCATCCGCATAGTCACCTATGACAATGCCATCATACTGCGTGACAACACCGAACTTCTCCGGACCATCAAGCTTAAACAGGCACACCTTATCCGACTCATATGTCAACGTGTAGCCACTCTTCTTTGCGCTTGCAGTGACATCATCGAGAGTCTTTCCCTTTGCACCTATATACTTTCTGTCAATTGCAACTGTATCGTCTCCAAGCTCGACCGATCTGTCAAACAGATAATCATACTGTTCATTCTCAAGTGCCTGGTTGAGCAGCATTATGTTGTCAGCGGTCGCAGCCCCCTGCCATGCCCATCCAAATGTATATGACGCCCCCCCATCTGTACACACTCCGTACGATGGATAGGAACCGAGACTTGAAAGATCCATGAGCGATGCCCTCTGACTTGTGTTATCCCTCAAAAGGCCCGCCACAGCCACACCGTCATCATTTGCCGGAACGCTGTACCTCTCAAATGTGAATGACGGTATCGCATCCACCACAAGTATGATCACCGAGGCAATCACAAATGGCTTTCTGAGCCGCTCCCACTCTATGAGCGACAGGAAGAAAAATCCATATGCTATAACTGTAAATCGCGTCATCCAGAGTGCCTGACTCATCGGCATCTTTCGAAGTATCGGCAGAACATCCGGTGTCGTGAGCACAAGGATTACAAGAGCCAGGATAAATCCTGATTTTTTCTTGTTATCTGCAAGCAAAATTCCCGCTATGGAGAGCAGGACAACGGATATTCCAAAATAAAATGCGCCGATATCTCCATTTATACGGTTTAACGGATTGAGCGATGAAGAAAGATCAGACATCCACATCGTCATTACATCTGATGCTGCCTCGGAATCCATGGATGATATTCCGCCCGAAAGTGATGGCACAAGCCACACTCCCATGATGAGTATGCCACATATCATCGTGAGCAGGATGATCACCTGACGTCTTATACCCATTTTCCTGTGATGATCGAACAACAAAAACAAGAAAGTTCCTATTCCGATCATAGCTATCATCATGATATGGGTAACGGTTATGAGCATTGTAAATATGAGAATCCCGGCAAGTGCCCATCTCTTCTCTTCCCTGAGATACACCCAGATAAAATATATGAGATATGGGAGAAGGAAGGACACGACCATTCTCGGCATATTGCCCTCATCAATGTACATTCTCGCATTTTCAGGCATGAAGAACCACAGCACAGCAAGTGCTGTTCCAAATACAGGCCTTCCGATTCTTCTGCCGATGAGCAGAAATGCCAGTCCGCCGAAGAATATATACACGCCGAACAAGAGGTAATATGCATTTATCACATTTCCCCCTGTGAAACACATGAGAAGTGCTGTTATATAATATGAAAGAGGCGGCCAGTACCTGTATAACTGGATTCCGTTATACCATGTCTCGTCATACAGAGGATATATCTGTCCACGTTTCAGTGCCTTATAGAGATACTCCGACTTGTACATATGCCCCCATACATCATTTCCCGATGGTTCAGTCACTACGTTCTTAAAGTGTATGACTCCAACCGCTGCCAGTGCGGCAAGGACAACCACACCAAGAGCGAAATAAATATTAAGTTTTCTCCTGCTGAGTTTATCCTTTTCTGTCATTTGGTCTCGTCATTTTCCTTTATATCTTTGAGTATCCTGTCAGTTATGGAGTTTATCGTCTGCATCTCCTCCGTGTAACTATCGTCGATAAGACTTACCACATACGACATCGATGGGGACTCGCTGATCTCCATCATGAGAAATATCCAACCGTTTCTGTTCAATATCTTCGTTAGTTCTTCCTTGAAATACTCACATATATTCTCAAGTGTCGGATTGATCATATCAAACGGCGGAACATCGTTTAACGTCTTGTCCTGGTATGCACTTAAAAACTCCTCAACCCTGTGTTCAAGATGGTGAAACTTGACAGTCTCATCACGTCCCTTGACAACATTTATCACAATCTCCCATGTGTGGGGATGTATTTCTCCCATGACTCCATTTTTGTATATGCCATGTCTGGCATTCAGATAGAATTTGAATTTATACTGTCTGAACCTCATATAATTCACCTCTCAAAACATTTGAACTCAACATCATTTGAATTTGTTCTCATCTGCAGCCGCCTTACCAGTTCGCAAGGTCCAGCAATCTGTCCTTCTCATGGTAAAATGTATTTCTTGGATTTTCCGTGGATACAACTTCTCTGAGTACAGTCTCCAGCTCCGCTCCTTTAGAAAACGCCTCCCATTTGGACAGCATTTCCTCTCTCGTCTTTTCAGCTGCTGCAAGATCCGTCTTGTACATGATCACAACGAAATATCCCTTTGAAAGTTCCGCTGTAACATGATTTTTTCCCATGGAACCCTTTATAAAGTCCATGATCCTGAAAATGGCATCCCGTGAGAAATACCTGTCTCCCATCCTGACGCGAATGAACATAAAAGTGATCGGAAAAAGTTCAGTATCCGAAGATTTCGACAACAGCGTGTCAACTATCTCCAAATCATAGTAACCTTCCCTCTTTATCTCCGTCTTATCGAAATCCCTGTTTCTGAGTTCTTCCTCGTACTGGTCTGTCAGTCTTTCATACTCATCAAACTTTTCATTCCGCTCTGTAAGATCGGACTGCAGCGCAATAACTTTTCTTCCCTCATGTCCAATCCTCCCTGCAAATTCAATTAATATACATCCAAACACCAGTATCGTAGCTATAACGGCTGTCACAATGTAGAATTCCATATTTGAGGTTCCATACTCCTCAAGAACATAATCTTTGTCTGTAAATACACCACACACATACTCTGTTCCAGACACAGACGCCTCACTGACTATTCCGCCCAAATCTTCCATATAGAGTTCAAATTCCGCCTTAGATGATATATTCTCCAGATTCTTTGTTGTATCATCATCCTTCATATACAGCACTCTGCCATCTTTGAGAATGAATCCCCACGTAGTTCCGGATACCGGCACAGAATGTCTTATGAAATGTATCATCGCATCCTCCGATTTCCCAGCCAGCCCATCTGCAATAATCTGCGCTGTGCTGTCCTGTTCATTCTTAAACGAATGTACAACATTGTCCCTGTTGTCCATGATATGGTATCCATAATATATGATCTCAAGCAAAGTGGTGACCAAAACAACTACAAATGCTGCCACCAGTCTTCCCCTGTACGTTTTTTTATTTTCTTTTCTCTTCTCTGTATTTTTATCTGTAGATCTGTCCATCATCTGGTCTCCTCATGTGCACCTGCCAGCTCATCCTCAGGATAGTTGACAAATCTGCGTACCTTATCTAGTCCGTGTGTAAACCGCAGAAAATCGCTCCTTACTACGCCCACTGCCGTATCCCTTTCATCTGAAAAAGTCTGCATCTTCCAGCTGCCCTTTGACTTCATGGAATTTATTATTCCGGCAAACCTGAACCAGAATACAACAAAATTGTAAAGTGGCAGCAGAAATATCAGATAAATTTTTCGCACATAGTATCTTCTAAGCTTTTTAAAGGGCTTTAAAAACAGGCTTATACATATATAAAGAAGTGCTGTGGTAAAAACATACAGCATGTACATAATGATGACCGACTGTATGATAAGACTAAATGGGTAATTCACAAATCCCAGACATATTAGTGCGAAGTACCATATCATTCGCGGAAATGCAAATGTATGATCAAACATGACAAGTCTAACTATGAAATCCGAGAAAAATCCCCTGACCACATTCATTCTGTTCTTCATGAACATATGGACAACCTCTATCTCCCCACGCTGCCATCTCTGCCTCTGGATATACAATCTGTTCACGTCTTCTATCGGATCAACGTAAAATATCGCCTCACTGCAGAGAACCACACTTTCACCAAGCACATCTCTTATCTGAAATGTTACGTGTGTGTCCTCGCACACTGTATCCGTATTGTACATATTGGTTCTCATGATGGTGGAACGTCTGAACGCTGAAAAAGCACCGGAAAGTGTAAATATGTTGTTGAATTCTGACTGAAAGTTTCTTCCGGCAAGAAAAGCCTGGGCATACTCAAAAAACTCAAGTTTTCTGAGCAGGCGAAGTCCGAATCCCTTTGTCTCGTCTATCATCTCAGGATTTGTCATGATTGTACCCGTCATACAGTCAATATCAGCGTTTCTCTCAAACTTTACGACCATATTTCTTATGGCATCCCTCTGCAGAACACCGTCACTGTCTATATGGATCACATATTTGCCAAAGCTGTTGAAAAGCCCAAGGTTCAGTGCCTTAGACTTGCCCTGCTTTGAATTTACCCAGTTCATGGTAAGTTCCGGAAACTCCTCCTGACACTCGCAGAACACTTCAAAGCTTCTGTCTGTACTCATGTTGTTGACGACAAGTATATATATCTTATCATTTGGGTAACTTGAATCATTAATTGACTTGATACACCGTCTAAGACTGTGCTCTTGATTGTACACCGGTATTATCATGGTTATCTCAGGTGAAAAGTTTACTGCCTTCTCCTTATGTGACACTATCTTTTTCTTTATCAGTATCACAAAGTTGCCTATGGTCGGAATGATCTCCATAACTATAGGTATGATGACCCAGGCTGCCCAGAATATAATAGAACTATGAAATATCTGCATTATGTGCGTCAAACTTAAAACCTCCAACCTTCTGTCTTATTATCTGCGACTTTGTAAATACAAAGAAATATAGTGCAACCGTGCATGCATAGAACACAAGACGCCCTATTATCGTATGGGCAATGAAGTATGAACTTTCTCCAAACATATATATTATGAGGCAGATAACAAATATCCTGAGTACATTTGACACAAATATCGCAAATCCTCCCACTACGCTGAGCACGCTTTTCTCATATGTGTGATACAAAGGAAAAAACCACAGGAGCGCCAAAAATGCCAGTATCTCTATGATGCCTGAGCACTCATAGTCTATATACATTGAAAGGTTTGTATCCCCTGTGGATATAAATATTACATTTTTGTTGAAATAAGACTCGTATATTCCAGTCATATCCCCAAACATCCCTGCCACTGCGGATACTGCTTTTTGCAGTGGGGCAAGAATGACCGGCTCAACCAGTATAAGCATGTATATAAAGAGACCCACACTGCCTGCAATGAAATACCAGAATTCGAGTTTGCCACGTTTTAGAACCGTAAGCACATATATCCATATAATAAACGTTACGATCAACAGTATGTTCATCCTGTGTTCTGTCTCCTTTTCACATAGTAATTTTATTATACGAGGGTTTACCTCTTCTTTCTTCTGCACACAAACACTCCGCCTGTTGCAAGTGCCATCGCCATAGCTGCCCCTGCCCACGGACCTGTCGGAGTTCCGGTTATAGTTACGCCCTGCGCGCCGATATTAGGGTTGGACACTGTGATAGTCGCCCCCTGATCAATGTTTATACCCAGATAATCAGCCAGTTTCTTCATTGATATTGAAAACTCTATCTCATCACCCTTTCCCGTCTCAGTGTGTGCTGCATCATAAACCGTAAATGCCACATCGCCATCTATATCTGTATAGTAACCTGCGAACACACCAAAATTCCTGTATATTCCCTCACCTAGATTATACATCTGTCCCGACCAGTTGATCGAACCATCTGAATTCACAGGTAATACATTGAGCACACACTGTTTACCATCTACTGTAATGTTCCAGAACTGGAACTGCATCTGTGATGTGTACAGGTCATTCATGGAAAAATGCACATACAGCCTGTCGCCATCTATCGCAATCTGTCCCTTGTGAACCGAATAGCCATTGTTGCTGTTATATGTTATATCAGCAGATGGATACTGACTCCATTCACCGTAATATCCATCTATGGCAAGCCCTGTTGTGACAGGTCCACTTGAATTGCTCTTTGCCGCATCTGTCTGGGTTGCAACTGCATCATCCGCAAATGCCTGTATTCTGCCGCCCATAATAGAAAAAACTATAAAAATAACAGCGAAAGAAACAGCCATAACGCCTCTGTTCAAATGTTTCTTATACGATTCTCTTTTCTTCATACTCATCACGCCTCATCTCTGTAGTATATTTTCATTGCTCAATTTATATATGTATATATTTCATCTATATCAGCTAAGTCCTGTCATACTCTCAAGTTTCAATATATCATCAAATATCTTCTGATAATTTCTGTTGCTTGTATCCATGTTCATGGTCGGCAGCAGCATCCTGTCAGATACCTGATACACACATAGCGGATTCTCAGATATATCAAGCTGGTATAACTCCATACCACTTTTCATAAACTGTTTTCGCAATTTCTCGTAGAAGTAGTCGCCTATTGTCTCAAGGGTATTACCACATCCCTCAAACTCAGGAAGTTCATTAAGATACCGTCCCCTATACTGATCTATAAATGACGAGATGATTGCTTCCAACTTAAAAAAGGGAATATCCTCTTTACTATCCTTCATACCTATATAAGTGACAACTGTAAATGAGTGTCCATGTATCTTCGTTATGTCGCCATTAAAACTATGTTTTGCATTAAAGTAGGTTCTGTATATATAGTAGTTAAACAACCATACCCCTCCCGACCATAAACTTCTATTTCAACTTAATAAGACTCATTCTTATCATCTCTAAATTATAAGTACATCATTGTGATATATCAATGATGAAAAATCGCCAAAATTATGGCTATTTTATGAACATATTGTGACTTTATGTATAACAAGGACATTTCAACCGATTGCGCTATTCATATTTTATTATCTATTTGATCGTTATTGATTGTATAATCACAAAATCCGTCAAATAGTCATAATGTGAATGGCCGCACAAAAAAAAGATCCCATCCATATGAATGAGATCTTTTTACATTTGTCTATAAATCCTATCTACATTATAGCTCTGACATTGTCATTTATGCCGCAAGCAGTTTCTCAACACTTACAAGCTTTACACAGAGAACAAATATCTCTGTTGCCTGCTGCATCTCCTCCGGTGTAGGGAATGAAGGTGCGATCCTGATGTTGCTGTCCTTTGGATCGTTGTGGTATGGGAATGTTGCTCCTGCGCCTGTGAGGATAACTCCTGCCTCCTTGCACTTGGCAACTATAGCCTTTGCACAGCCTTCCATAGCGTCAAATGATATGAAATATCCGCCGAGAGGCTTGATCCATGAACCAATTCCAAGTCCATCAAGCTCCTCCTCAAGAACTTTGAGAGTTGTTTCAAACTTTGGTCTCATGAAATCAGCATGCTTCTTCATATGCTCCTTGAGTCCGTCAAGGTTCTTGAAGTATCTTGCATGTCTGAGCTGATTTACCTTATCGTTTCCTATGGTCTGTATTGTGTAATGCTTCTTGGCATCCTCAAGATTTGCATGTGATGTAGCCATAGCTGAAACTCCTGAACCAGGGAAGCTTACCTTTGATGTTGAAGCAAACTCAAATACCATATCCGGATTGCCGGCCTTTTCACACTCTCCGATGATATCAAGTATCTCTACCTGATTGTCCTCATACAGATGATGGATGACATATGCATTGTCCCAGAAGATTCTGAAGTCCTTAGCTGCTGGTCTTAGATTTGCAAATCTTCTTACTGTCTCATCGCTGTAACAGATTCCCTGTGGGTTTGAGTACTTTGGCACGCACCATATGCCCTTTACTGTTGGATCTGAATTTACAAGTTCTTCAACCATATCCATGTCTGGACCTGTCTCTGACATAGGTATGTTGATCATCTCTATTCCAAAATGCTCTGTGATGGCAAAATGTCTGTCATATCCTGGAACAGGACAGAGGAACTTCACCTTATCTAGCTTGCACCAAGGTGTCTCTCCCATTATTCCATGTGTATATGCTCTTGATACAGTGTCAAACATAAGAGTGAGACTTGCGTTACCACCGATGAAGATATGATCCTCAGTGGTTCCCATCATCTCAGCCATAAGTCTCTTGACCTCTGGAATTCCATCAAGGCACCCATAGTTTCTGCAGTCTATGCCACACTCTGACTTCATATCAGAATCACTGTTGATAACATCCATAAGACCAACAGATACTCCAAGCTGGGTTGGTGATGGCTTACCTCTTGACATATCAAGGTTCAGGCCAAGAGCCTTCTTCTCTTCATATGCCGCAAGCAGCTGCTCTCTAAGTTCCATTAACTCTTCTCTTGATAATTCACTGTACGCTTTCATAAAAGTCTCCCTTGCTACCTAACAATGTTATAGTTATATGTCCAGGTTGCACGTCAAAATATTCTACATCAAATAGACTATCCTAACGTTCAACCCTTGTATCATATAATTTATTTCTCCGGTTGTCTAGACCTTAATCGCATAAGTTTGCAGTATTTTGCAAATTTTGGTTGAAAAATCTAAGTTTAATCACTGTATTCGACTATATTTTCGTCAAAATTTCATATTTAACTTTTTATTTTCAAGTTAGCCGACATTGAAAGATGCTGCAGTGTTCTTTTGGGGTCGGCTTAAATATATGGCTCTATTGGTTATTTAGATGGTATCATGGATGCTATCTCAGCGGCAAGCTGCGACTTCGGCATGGTCTGAAGTGTTATCTTGCCAGGACCAGTTACCACTGTATTGAAGAATCCCTCTCCTCCAAAGAACATATTCATGGCACCACCCTTTACTGTCTCTGCGTTTAAGGAACATGTTGCATCCATCATTGCAAGATAACCTGTGTCAATGACCATCTGCTGTCCCGGTGCAAGCATGTAATCCACAACAGAACCATCGATTTCAAGGAACACTATTCCCTGACCTGTAATCCTCTGCATAATAAATCCCTCACCTCCGAAGAACCCACCGGCTATCTTCTTTTGAAAAGCTATCTCCAGATTGATTCCCGGTGTCGATGCAAGGTATGCTGACTTCTGACAAATGATCTCCTTGCCAGGTCCTATCTCAACCGCCATAATATTTCCCACAAAGCTTGAACCGAATGCTATCAGTCCAGGTCCCCCCTGAGCCGTATATGTATTTCGGAACATCGATTCACCGGATATGGCTCTGGTGAACATCTTGCCTACTCCGCCACCTGATGTCTGCATCTGCATATTCGGAGACATCCATACCATTGCACCTTTTTCGCAGTTTATAGATTCCCCTGCCTCCAGAATGATTTCTACCACAGGCATCATGCCGCCTTTGATCTCGTATCTCATATAATCTGACCTCCCTGTATTCTCCATATTTAATATGAGTTTCATTTTTTTAATTGGTACAAATGTATTATATAGTAAATACTATTCATATAACAATGTTTATTTATAAATCATGAATAAAAGCCTGTTTTTATTAGGCATATCACTTTTTCCCACTTTTGGAACGAGTTTTTTCATATATTAATTGCTTTTTTTGAAACACAATGGTATATTTATTCAGATAAAATATGAAAGGAAGATGTAAAAATGAAACTCAAAAAATTATTAGCAATTTCAATGTCAGCAGTTCTGGCTATGACAGCTCTTACTGCATGTGGAAGCAAGGATGATTCTTCGGAGGCAGGTTCAGGGAGTGCTTCATCAAAGAAGACTGCAAAGGTCATCGAGATTGACCTTACAGACGAGCAGTATGCTTTCGGTGTTGACAAGGAACAGCCTGAGCTCTTAACACAGGTTAACGATTTCATCAAGTCAATGAACGAAGACGGAACATTTGAAGAGATCTGCAATCACTACTTCGGCGATGGCGAGCCTGTTGCAGTTGAGTCAGCAACACTCGATGCAAACAAGGATCAGCTTGTAGTTGCAACCAATGCTGCATTCGAGCCATTTGAGTATACAAAGGGAGAGAACTACTATGGTGTCGATATGGAGATAGCTAAGGCTCTCGCAGACAAGCTTGGCAAGGAGCTCGTTATCCAGAACATGGATTTCGATGCTGTATGTCTCTCAGTTGGTCAGCACAAGTGTGATATCGCTATGGCAGGTCTTACTATAAAGCCAGATCGTGAGGAGTATGTAAGCTTCTCAGATTCATACTACAAGGCTTCTCAGAAGCTTATCGTTACATCAGACAATACAGAGTTTGATGATTGCAAGACAGCTGATGATGTCAACAAGATCCTTCAGGCTAAAGGCTCAGACATGAAGATTGGTTTCCAGACAGGTACTACCGGACAGTTCTACTGCGAGGGTGACGCAGACTGGGGATTCACAAAGCTTGCTATGACTTCAACAGGCTACAAGAACGGTTCTCTTGCAGTTCAGGATCTTTTAAATGGTAACCTCAACTATGTTATCATCGATGCTGCTCCTGCAGCCAGCATCACTGCTGCTCTTAACGCAATGCAGTAAATTTTAATTCGAATTTAGTAATTTTAGTATTAACGCCAATTATGTTTGAAAGGATATTTCATGGGAGACATTTCTACAAAAATACAAAAGTTCATAGAAATATTCATCGACAACAACGGGTATGTTAAGGTAGTCGAGGGTCTGAAGAATACTGTGATAATAGCCATTGCCGGTCTTATCATCGGTATAATAATCGGTACCCTCATTGCTACCGTCAGGGTAATTCCAAAGTACAAGCGTCTGCCTAGGGTTCTGGATGCGATCTGCAGTGTATATGTAGGTTTCTTCCGTGGAACACCTATGGTTGTACAGCTTCTTCTCTTCTACTATGTTCTTCTTCCTATAGTGGGAGGACACATGACAGGAGTTCAGGTGGCTATGCTTGTATTCGGACTCAACAGCGGTGCCTACATCTCAGAGATCATGCGTGGTGGTATACTCTCCGTTGATCCAGGTCAGATGGAAGGTGGACGTGCCATGGGACTCAGTTTTTCGACTACCATGCTCAAAATCGTTATACCTCAGGCAGTCAAGAATATTCTGCCAACCCTTGGAAATGAATTTATTTCTTTAATAAAGGAGACTTCAGTTGTAAGTTTTGTCGGAGCAACTGATCTCTACGTTGCATTCAACTACATCGGAAGTAACAGCTACGAATTCATGGTCCCTTATCTGGTCATGGCACTTATCTACATCGTGATGGTGCTTCTCATCAGCCTGGGAATCAAATTAATGGAAAGGAGCCTGAGAAAGAGTGATAGACGTCATTAATCTTGAAAAAAGCTTCGGTGATAACAAAGTCTTAAACGGCATCAATATCACCATAGACAAAGGCGATATAATGGTTGTTATCGGCCCTTCAGGTTCTGGTAAAAGTACATTTCTTCGCTGTTTGAACTGTATGGAAGATCCTACCGGCGGCCAGATTATATTCAATGGTGTTGATATAGCAGACCCTAAGGTTGATATCAACATACACCGCCGTCATATGGGTATGGTTTTCCAGCATTTCAATCTGTATAACAACAAGACTGTTATACAGAATATCATGCTTGCTCCTGTCTATGTCAGATGTCAGGATCTGAAAAAGGCAAAGCGGCATAATCTTCTGCTTCCTGTCACCAATCTCTTCCGCAAGGAAAAGCAGACAAAGCAGGAAATAACAACAACAAAATCAGAGATCATTGCCGAGGCACATGCAAAGGCGGAGGAACTCCTGAAGAGGATCGGTCTGGAGGACAAGGCGGATGTATATCCATCTACTCTCTCAGGCGGTCAGAAACAGCGTGTTGCCATCGTCCGTGCGCTTGCCATGAATCCTGATGTCATTCTGTTTGATGAGCCAACCTCCGCTCTTGACCCCGAGATGGTCGGCGAGGTTCTTGATCTTATGAAGGCTCTTGCAGACGAAGGCATGACAATGATCATTGTTACCCATGAGATGGGATTCGCCAGAGAGGTTGCCAATAAGGTTGTATTTATTGACGACGGACAGATTCTAGAATCCGGTACACCGGAGGAATTCTTCGGCAACCCTAAGAATCCTAGACTTAAGGATTTCCTTTCAAAAGTGTTATAAGACATTTTATCCGGCATGTGTGTTTTTTCATATGTGCCGGATTTTTTATAAAAAATTCCATGCCATTCATAATTTTTACTATATATTCATACGTACTTTCCAATTCAATTCTTGATCCATTTCATATTTCAGTTCATTTTTTCAATTTATTTCCTTATTAGCTATGTACTTTTGGGCTCTTATACTTTATAATATCAATAATTTGGGCATTTTTATAAAAGAAAATAAACGATGTCCGGCAATGTTTAAAATCACATTAAAATACTTCTTTATTTTGTGTGATTTCATGTAGTTTTCAGTGCTCTCGCTCTGAACAAGAATCATTTTACAATAAGGAGAAAGATATGCCAAAAAGAGAAGACATTAACAAAGTTCTGATAATAGGATCTGGTCCAATCATCATCGGTCAGGCATGTGAGTTCGACTACTCAGGTACTCAGGCGTGCAAGGCCCTTAAGAAGCTTGGTTACGAGATCGTATTGGTCAATTCCAACCCTGCTACCATCATGACAGATCCTGAGACAGCTGATGTCACATACATTGAGCCGCTCAATGTCAAGAGACTTGAGCAGATAATTGCAAAAGAGAGACCTGACGCTCTTCTTCCAAATCTTGGAGGACAGTCAGGACTTAACCTTTGTGCTGAACTTGCAAAAGAAGGCATCTTAGACAAATACAATGTCAAGGTCATCGGTGTTCAGGTAGATGCCATTGAGCGCGGTGAGGACAGAATCGAATTCAAGAAATCCATGAACGCAATCGGAATAGAAATGGCAAGAAGCGAGGTTGCCTACTCTGTAGATGAGGCTCTCGCCATCGCAGATCAGCTCGGATACCCTGTTGTTCTTCGTCCTGCATACACCATGGGCGGTGCCGGCGGCGGACTCGTATACAACAAGGAGGAGCTCAAAACTGTCTGTGCAAGAGGTCTCCAGGCCAGCCTTGTAGGTCAGGTCCTCGTTGAGGAGTCAATCCTCGGATGGGAGGAGCTTGAGCTTGAAGTTGTACGTGACTGCGAAGGCAATATGATCACTGTATGTTTCATCGAGAACATCGATCCTCTCGGCGTACACACAGGTGATTCATTCTGCTCCGCTCCTATGCTCACAATCTCTGAGGACGTTCAGAAGAGACTTCAGGAGCAGGCATACAAGATCGTTGACTCTGTTGAGGTCATCGGTGGAACAAATGTACAGTTCGCACATGACCCTGTATCTGACAGAATCATCGTAATCGAGATCAACCCTAGAACATCCCGTTCTTCTGCTCTGGCATCAAAGGCTACAGGATTCCCTATTGCCCTTGTGTCAGCCATGCTGGCAACAGGACTTACCCTCAAGGATATCGAGTGCGGTAAGTATGGCACACTGGACAAATACGTTCCGGACGGTGACTATGTGGTTATCAAGTTCGCACGTTGGGCATTCGAGAAGTTCAAGGGTGTTGAGGACAAGCTCGGAACCCAGATGCGTGCCGTAGGTGAGGTCATGAGTATCGGTAAGACCTACAAGGAGGCATTCCAGAAGGCTATCCGAAGCCTTGAGACAGGAAGATACGGCCTCGGCTACGCCAAGGACTACAATACAAAGAGCAAGGATGAACTATTGCGCATGCTTGCACATCCATCAAGCGACAGACATTTCATCATGTACGAGGCGCTCAGAAAGGGTGCTACAGTAGATGAGATTTTCGATATAACAAAGGTTAAGCACTACTTTGTTGAGCAGATGAAGGAACTCGTTGAGGAAGAGGAAGCACTCGCAGCATACAAGGGCTCTCTCCCATCCGACGAGGCTCTTACCACTGCAAAGAAGGACGGTTTCTCAGACAGATACCTCAGCCAGATCCTTGAGATTCCTGAGGAGGACATCAGAAATAAGAGAATCGAGCTCGGAGTTACTGAGGCATGGGAAGGCGTACACGTAAGTGGAACAAAGGACAGTGCTTACTACTACTCCACATACAATGCACCTGACAGCAATCCGATAAATGAGAACAAGCCAAAGGTTATGATCCTCGGCGGAGGTCCTAACAGAATCGGTCAGGGTATCGAGTTTGACTACTGTTGCGTACATGCATCACTGGCACTTAAGAAGCTCGGATTTGAGACTATCATAGTAAACTGTAATCCAGAGACTGTTTCAACTGACTATGATACATCAGATAAGCTCTACTTTGAGCCACTTACACTTGAGGATGTTCTCAGCATTTACAACAAGGAAAAGCCAGTGGGCGTCATCGCACAGTTCGGCGGTCAGACACCTCTTAACCTTGCTTCTGACCTTGAGAAGAACGGCGTAAAGATCCTCGGTACATCTCCTGCTGTCATCGATCTTGCAGAGGACAGAGATCTCTTCCGTGAGATGATGGATAAACTTGAGATACCTATGCCAGAATCTGGTATGGCTACTACTGTTGACGAGGCACTTGAGATTGCTCACAAGATTGGCTATCCAGTCATGGTCCGTCCATCATACGTTCTCGGTGGACGTGGTATGGAGGTCGTATACGATGATGAGAGCCTTGACGGATATATGAGAGCTGCCGTTGGTGTCACACCTGACAGACCTATACTTATAGACAGATTCCTGAATCACGCCCTTGAGTGTGAGGCAGATGCCATAAGCGACGGAACTCACGCATTTGTTCCTGCCGTTATGGAGCACATCGAGCTTGCCGGAGTTCACTCAGGTGATTCAGCCTGCATCATTCCTTCAGTACACATCACTGCTGAGAATGTTGCTACTATCAAGGAATATACAAAGAAGATCGCTGAGGAAATGCATGTCGTAGGTCTTATGAACATGCAGTACGCTATTGAGAAAGGCAAGGTATATGTTCTCGAGGCAAATCCTAGAGCATCCCGTACAGTACCTCTCGTATCAAAGGTATGTAACGTGCGCATGGTTCCTATCGCTACTGATATCATCACATCAGAGCTCACAGGAAGACCATCTCCTGTTCCAGCTCTCAAGGAGCAGCACATACCATATTACGGAGTTAAGGAGGCTGTATTCCCATTCAACATGTTCCCAGAGGTTGATCCAATCTTAGGACCTGAGATGAGATCTACAGGTGAGGTTCTCGGACTTTCAACCTACTACGGAGAGGCATTCTACAAGGCTCAGGAGGCTACACAGACTCTCCTTCCTACAAGCGGAACTGTCCTGATCTCTGTAAACAGAAAGGACAAGGATGAGGTTATCGAGATCGCTCAGCTCTTCGAGAAAGCTGGTTTCAAGATCCTTGCTACAAGCGGAACATATGCCATAATTACGGCTGCCGGAGTAAAAGCTGAGAAAGTCAAAAAGCTCCAGGAGGGCAGACCAAACATCAATGACCTTATAACAAATGGCTCTATAGACCTGATAATCAATTCTCCGAGCGGTAAGGAAAGTGCCCACGACGACAGTTACCTCAGAAAGGCTGCCATCAAGGCAAAGATTCCTTATGTGACTACAATTGCAGGCGCAAGAGCAACCGCAAAGGGTATCCTGTACGTTCAGGCGCATGGCGACAGCGATGTGAAGTCACTGCAGGAGCTTCACAGTGAGATAAAGGACGCTGAGTAATATCGGGCGCGGGCGGCTTTGCCGCTCAGGTAGCCCGGATTGCCAGTTAAAGGACTAGAGGCTTGCTCTAGTTTACAATTTGTTGGCCAGCAAGACCTCTCAGCATTCAAAAGTGCATAAAATTTTATCTAAAATGACAAAAACCAGGAAAAGGATACAATTTCTAATGTCTTTGTATCCTTTTCCCGGTTTTATTTTAATTTGCGAAAATATTATGCGCTTTTTATTGATTACACTTCTCTCCAAGCTACCCTTCTCGCCAAACTACCTACACTGAGAGTCGAACATTTGTTTGATGTGATATATGCGGTGCTACCCTATTCGGTAGGCGGTTAGCCTTCATCACAGGAGTTTATAGCCATAATCAGCTTTATGCATCACTTGCTTTGCTCTTGATTATGCCGTTGGCTCTAAGAGCAATGATAAGACACAAAAATAACCGCCCAGTCCTAACAAACTTTAGCGGTTACTTTTGTATCCAATAATATCAGGGCTAACCGTCTATCGGTTGCACCTTTTGATATTATATTAGCATTCTCCACCCCCTTCATGTCAAACGTATATTAACTCATATTTTCCATATCTCACTGAAACTTGCTCATCATTTCCTCAAACAACTCAGGCCTGAGTAAGACAAGTCCGCCGTGTCCGAGTTCCGGTAATACTTCAAACTCCGTCTGAGGTAGCCTGCGCCTGATATACGCTATATCATTTTTCCGCTCTTTTTCTTCATTCTTTGCGTACCAATAATGGATGTGCGTATCAATCTTCGGAACAGGATCCGGCACCTTATAGTTATTGCACGATTCAAATGTTCGCCACAGTGTTTTGCTGCTGCAATGTCTCAGAACATCCGCAACATACTGCAGATCTTCCTTGGAATAGTCGTCTGTAGCAAATGCCTTTTCCAGCAAAGCCACACCGCCTGCTCTGCCTATCATCATCATTAGATAATCCTTGAGCGCAATAAAGCGTGTCACGATCCATGGCAACTGATACGGTGTGATTCCGCCGTCTATTACACAATGCTGTATTCTAACCTTCTGTCCCAGCGCAACCATAAGCGCAACGGAACCGCCCATAGAACAGCCATATACAGCATATATCTCCGTGAATCCCTTCGCCTTGATCCAGTTATTTAAGTCTGATGCAATCTGCTCCACGCTTGTAAAGTCATTGTCATTGTCAAAATCATAACCCGGAAGTGCCGGAACCAGCAGATGATAATTCTTTTCTAACAGAGGAATTACATTCTCAAAGTAATCCCACTTCACAACAGATGGATGTATCAATATTATCGTTTCTTTATTCTCTTTTCCGAACTCATGGATAGTCATTGTATTTTTCCTTCCTCATACCATATTCTTTCTTTAGATCATGATGAAAATATTAAACTCTTGCCATCATGATCCAATTCAACGCTCAACAATTACGCATCATGCTGATACACTTGTCCCCATCATGCCGCCTGCCGGCTCAATGAGGGCATTCGCATAAAGAGTGCATATTCAACAATTGTCTCTGATATTTTTCACCGCCATTACAATCATTGCCATTGCAATACCAATCAGAAACATAATCCCAAATACTATAAGTAAAAATGCTATTGTATTTACCATTTCAAGCTCCCCTCATACAAATATTTGCCGCATTTATCAAATGCCGCAATCAGATCAAGGAAACGCTGGTCAAATGACTCCTCGTAGAATCCATATTCCTCGAATCTGCCTGGAATTGCAAGTGCATCGTAAATCCACAGGCTAACATTGTGAACATTGGACTCTAGTCCATTTTAACGTCATTTTATCAGTGTGACATGGAAATCACAGCATTCATCACCCTGACCAAGGGTCTTGGTACGCTGAAGCTGGCCTCCTTCATTTCTGTAATTTCTCTCATCCATATTGCACAGGCACGGAACGAATTCAAAGCAGTTTTCCCTCTTGCCCAGTTTGCATATTCCACATTCCGTATAAGTGTTATAGAATTCGTCTACACCTTTCTCGTAGTGGAATTTCCAGTCAAGCTCATACTTTGATGTCTGGCTTGCTATGCTCTCCTGCACCTTTTTGTCCTGAACATTGTCAGTGAAGAGCGTACACTTCTTGTTCTCATGCGCCTTCACCATGAAAGGCGAATCGAACACCGCAGTGACCATCTCATCCACAACTTCAGGTGTGATCCTATCCGGCTCTGCCTTGTGCAGTGAAAATACAAATGCTGCGATATACAGGTTCATCTCCAGTGAGCTTCCACCTATATCGGGAGTTCTGAGAAGCATCTCCTTGTACTCTCTCTTCACGGATCTTTTATATCTCTTCATGTCCATATCAGGATATATCTGCGCAAGCCTTGCAAGTGCCTGCTTAAAACACAGCAGTTCCACAGCTTTTGCATACATTCCATATTTCAACATTTTAATCGCCTGCCCTTTTTATTCCTGTATCCATTCCTTAAGTGCGGCTGAGAGTCTTCTGTCTATATCCTTTCTCGTCGCCTCGCACTCATTTGGATAATCCTTTGCAGCCTTGAATATAAACTTCATGACGAATTTCAGTCCAACCGGAAGTGCCATACGAAGCATCGATTCCGGCAGAACAAAATGAGTTCCATGCTCATACACAAGCGGCACATACTCACATGTATGTGGACGCTCCTTCAGTCGCTGATCCATTCTGCGGATGTATTTGCCCGCCTCCCAGAACGAGTCGTCGTCTGCACCAATCAAAAACAGCTTTCCCCTTATGTTCTCGACCTTGATCATTTCCTCTTCTGTGTGTTCTCTGGCCTTCTCCGAATCGATAAACAGACAGGTACTGCGCTCAATGTCGCCGGAGCCCTTTGTCTCCTCCTCGATTTTCTGCCAGTACACAGGATGCTCATACACAAATGGCATATAAGCAAGAGGCTCGCCTCTCCACGAAAGAGTCGATGCACCCGGTATCGGCCATTCCTTACATCCGTCTTTTTTGCCCTGTTCAAATCCCTGCCATACAAAGTCACTTGCCGTAAGTCCAAATGTCAATGTGATATCAGGAAAATACGATGCCGCAACAATGGAATCCATTCCAGCCGTACTCATTCCCATGATGCCTATTTTCCGGTTTCCATGACTTTTCAGCCATGCAATAGCCGACTCTATTCTCTCAAGCGGATTATTTACATGGCTGTAATTCTTCTTTCCAGGAGATATGCAGAGTGCGTTCACACCATTTTTGTGCAGCCACTTTGCTCCGCACTTCGCCATAAAATCATTCGGATCGTCTCCAAACAGTCCTATGAATGCACAGTCAGCCCCATTTGGATTCTCGTAGTATGTTCCGTAGAACCCATCCTTCTCGATCTCAAAAAACTGTTTTTTCACAACTTTTTCCTCCATTTTCCTGTATACTCCAGACCGCCCTCGCTGCCTGATAACACAATGACAACTTTATCTCTTCTGTCACCAACCGGATATAAGACACAATCCGCCTTGTGCAGTGTTTCTTTTATAGTTTCAGAACCTTTCATTTGTTACATCCCCCTGATCCAATTCTCTTAACAACCACAATGTTAGCCGCTACTAACTTTATTGTCAACTGTTATTGCTTTATAAATCAAAAAAACTCCCGCAAATAAAAAAGCACCCTCAAACACACCTTCTAAGACCTAATGATGTGTTTGCGGATGCCATTTGCATTTATTATCTCTATCGAATTTCTGTTATTGATACTAAAGAGCATATCTATGTCTTTTCCAATCAAAAGCTGTTCAGGTTGTGGCTGAAATAAAGTATTTTAAATTACTCAACAGGACCACCCCAAGACGTAAATCTATCTGCATATGTGTCAAGATCAGCCGTGCTCACAGTCAGTTTACCATCTATATTTTTATAGCCAATATAGGTGGGATTACACCCTCCCGATGTCTCGCCCACGCTGTCCATAGTGAATGTATTTCCACAGTTCTGGCATACCAGCTTTCCATCCTGCTCCTTAAAATATGCCCTTGGCGACGGATTACATACCTGACAAGTGTTAAGTGACAGGCGTGTTGTCCCGTCAGATGCTTTAACAGCGATAAGCTGGATGTTTGTTCCATTTGAATCATAGTTAACATATATCGGATCAGAAGTCAATGTGTCTGCGTCAATTGCAATCTCGCCATTTTCAACTGCGGGAGTTACATATACATCCGCCTTGTTCTCCTCTGTAGTATAATCGATTTTTCCACTCTCAGATGAGGTTGAATTTCCTGATGCACTTGTATTTCCTGACGTATTTGAACTTCCACAGGCTGCCAGCATTGATACCACAAGTGCTGTCATTATAACTGTAAGTATTTTTCTGCTTGTATCTGTTTTCCTTGTCATTGTTTTATTTCTCATTATCTCATTCTCCTTCTCTGCCAATGATATTTATCTTGCCATTTATCATTCCCATCCAACATGTGAACTGAACACTCCCCGGTTCTCCCGGTGTAAATTCAACCACATTCTCGCCTGGTGTAAATTCATGAGTTATGCCATAAGCACTCAATATCATTTTATAATTGCACCCGTTGATGACCTCCTCCGGCACATTTATTGTCCATTTGACCGGAATTCCGCTATAAACTGTAATCTCTGGGTAACTTCCAAAGTCCAGTTCACTGCTTACATATTGCACATCGCCTGATTCTGATATCTCTGCCATGTTTAACTCTTCCGTGTTTTCTGATAAAGTGGCTGTTCTGTTCATATTAATTCCAGACAGGCTTACCCCCTGTGAAAGCATCGCAAGTCCCAGAACCACAACAAGAATACATCCTGCACGCATGACAATCTTTGTATATTTCTTGCCAAGCACAGATACGATACTTCCAAATCCAAGCATCAAGGGAACTGTACCCAGGCTGAACATCAGCATTGCAAATGCTCCTGATACAGGATTACCTGAACCAAGCGCGATGATCTGCATAGACTGCATGGGACCACATGGCATCAATCCGTTCAGTAAACCTACAAAAAATGGACGCTTTTCAGTTAACTTTCTCCTGCTTATTTTATTTGCAAGTTTATTCGGAAATCTTATCTGAAGCTTTCTCAGTACAGGAATAACTCCCAGCATGTTTATTCCCATTATCACCATAAACAGACCTGCTATTATCTTCAATATTCCCTGCATGATCAGTGGAATTCCTGTCTTAGTCCCACCTGTTAATATCATACCTATTCCGCCAATCAGGAAACCAATTACAGCATATGAAATCACTCGCCCTGTGTTATACAGCAATGATGGCATAACCTCACTGTTTCCATTCCCGCTGTCATCTTTCCCCGCAGGTATACATTGCGACAGATTGATACCGCCGCACATCGCTATGCAGTGAACCGATGTAAGTAGTCCCACTACAAACAACATACCGTAGCTCATCGTTGAATCAGCAAGCATCGATGGAACAAGCAGGTTCAGAACACCAAATCTCTGTAACAGATAATACAGCCAGATAATAATTGCAAATGTGCCTATTGAACTGCCAATTTTCTTATAATGTATTTTTCTTTTTTGTATTACTGTATAATCAAGGTTCTGAATGATATCTATAATACTTTCTAGTGTCAATATATCACCGTCAAACTCGATTTCCGCCTGCCCTTTGCTGTATGAGACTTGAACTTTAGATATTCCTGCCATATTTCGTAAAGCCTGCTCTACCCTGTTCTGGCAGTTGACACATGTCATTCCCTCAATCAATAGGATTTTTTTCTCCATTGTCATACTTATAATTCCTTTTTATATACCCCTACAGGGTATTTTTAACATTGACAATATAAACACCTGCATTATATTTGTCAATATTTTTCACAAATTATTCAAACATTAGAAAACACAGTTTCCAATTTTCTGCCCCATATAAAAAAGCAGCCAGACAAAATTTTGCCTGACTGCTGGTAGATGCTCACCCAATTATTATAAATATTTACTTCAATCGAACCCTACAGTTCCTTGTGGCGTGCAAAGTAATCCTTTGTCTCTGCCACAACCACACTGCTGAGTGCAAGCAGTGCTATGATATTCGGAATCGCCATAAGTCCGTTAAATATATCAGCGATAGTCCATACAGCCTTAACTGTCATGTATGGTCCGATAAATACGCAAAGTATGTATAACCAACGATAGATCTGAACTGAAACCTTGCTGCCATTTGTGAGGTACTCAAGACACCTCTCGCCATAGTAATCCCAACCAAGGATAGTTGTAAATGCGAAGAATACAAGGCAGATCATCAGGATGAATGCTGCAACCTGACCTGGCATAAAGAAAAGTCCCTTCTGGAATGCATCAGTTGTGACTGCGATTCCCTCAAGGCTGCCATCCTGCCAGCTTCCCATCATAACGATTGAAAGACCTGTCATTGTACATACGATGATAGTATCAATAAATGTACCTGTCATTGTTACAAGTCCCTGACGAACAGGCTCCTTTGTCTGAGCTGCTGCTGCTGCGATAGGTGCAGAACCAAGACCAGCCTCATTCGAGAAGATACCACGTGCAACACCCTTCTGCATGGCTATTGCAAGACTTGCTGTAACACCACCTGCAAATGACATAGGCTTAAATGCGCACTTGACTATTGTTTCAAATGCAGCTGGAACTTTATTTATATTAACTATGATAAGAACCAGACACACCACGATGTAGAGAACTGCCATGAATGGTACTATAATCTGAGAAACCTTTGATATTCTCTGGATTCCACCGATTACGACAAGTCCTACAAGGATTGCAAGAATAAATGCTGAGATGACGATGGCTATTGAGTAGTCATTTCCAAAGATTGATACTGTATTTGCCTTGTCAGGATCAAAGAAAGCCTGAACTGCAGAAGCAATACCATTTACCTGTGTAAATGTACCGATACCCATGAGACCTACGCATGCTCCGAAGAATGCAAATATCTTTGCAAGCCATTTCCACTTGTGACCCATACCATTCTCAATGTAGTAGAAAGGTCCTCCGAGAACGTGTCCATCCTCGTCAATCTTTCTGTACTTTACAGCAAGCAGTCCCTCTGAATACTTTGTTGCCATTCCGAAAAGCGCTGCTACCCACATCCAGAAAAGTGCTCCAGGACCACCGGCAAGGATACCTATAGCTGTTGCTACTCCTACGATGTTACCTGTACCGATAGTTGCTGAAAGTGCTGTACATAACGCGCCAAAGCTCGTCACCTCTCCTGTACCGTCTTCCTCATTCTTGATCATGAATCTCAGTGCCTTTGGCAGATGAACTATCTGAAGGAACTTAAGTCTGATCGTCAGATAGATTCCGCAGACGATGATGAGTATTATGAGTGGCAAGCCCCAGACAATATCATCAACTTTGCCTAAAAAGTTTGTGAATGCGTCCATGTTACTCCTCCTATTTTTTATTTATAATTCACAAGTGTAAATTATAGCATAAAAATTCTTAAATAAAAACGAAAAAACACGCATTTTCAACATTTTTCTTGTTTTTTTGCGTGTTTTTTGAATATTTGTTTATTATATTACGAAATAACGCATATTTATATTCTTTACCGTCTCTTTGCCAGATGTGGTTTGTCATCACTTCTTATAAGCATCCAAACAAGTGAACTTACAAGAAGAAGTATTGGATAAAACAGATTTGGAATTATCTGGAATGCTGATATCTCATGTCCCAGCTCCGACACCGCTGATATTGCAACCAGCATCTGGGCACCGTAAGGAATGATTCCCTGGAATATGCATGAAAATGTATCAAGCAGCGACGCTGATCTCTTCGGGGATATACCATAATCCTCTGCCATCTCCTTTGCTATCGGATTCGCCATGACTATCGCGACCGTATTGTTGGCTGTGGCTATGTCCATGGCTCCAACCAGAAGTCCGATTCCAAGCTGACCTCCCTTGTCCCCTTTGAACACCTTCTTTATAGCCGAAAGCAGCGCCTCAAATCCGCCATACTCTCTGATGAGTGAACACATGGCAGCCACAAGTACAGCTACCATACTCGTCTCGAACATTCCCGCTGCACCGCTTCCCATATTCGTCAGGAGATCCACTGCTGCCGTCTGCCCTGTGGCAAGCATGATGATGGAGCCTGACACGATTCCAACTATCAGGACTACAAACACATTAAATCCCACTATTCCTCCTATGAGTACCAGAACATAAGGTATGATCTGTATCATATTGTAATCATGGTGTACTACTCCGCCTATCTCAGTATTGAATGACTTAACCAAGATTACTATGAGCGTCACAATCGCCGCAGGAAATGCTATCCAGAAGTTTGCCCTGAACTTATCTTTCATGGCACACCCCTGACCATTACATGCTGCTATGGTCGTATCCGATATGAACGACAGGTTATCTCCGAACATCGCACCGCCCATGATGGACGCCACACAGAGCGGCAGATTAAATCCTGACGCATCGGCAACTGCAACTCCTATAGGCGTCAGAAGTGTTATTGTTCCAACAGACGTTCCCATAGCTGTTGAGACAAAGCACGCTACAACGAACAAAACTGCCACGGAAAATCTCGCCGGAATGATACTCAGCATAAAGTATGCCACACTCTCGGCACTGCTCCGCCCCACGACTCCCACAAATATTCCCGCCGTCAGGAATATGAGCAGCATGGTTATAATATTTTTGTCTGTAAGTCCATTTGCCATAATCTGAAGCTTCTCATCAAAGCTTACCTTTCTGTTCTGCAGACATGCCACAAATATCGCCACCATGAAGGCGACCACTATCGGAATATTGTAAAATCCCATCGGGATCTTCAGCACGTACTCAAACAGTATTCCAAGTCCCAGATACAGGACAAGAAAGACGTATATAGGTATCAGTGCCGCACCATTTGACTTCTTCATAATTCTCCCTCTTCTTTCAATATTTTACCTAAATCGTATATCTTTTAATTGAACCTTTATTCTGCCATGGTATACAAGATACACCGCGTGGACTCCCTCTGGGAAATCCACTTTGTTCTCGCACCATCTCCACTCTGTCTCTGAGATATCTTCAGATACAGGTATATCTATTCTTCCGATACTCTCACCGTCTTCTGTCACACATATGTCAAAGTATCCTTCTACATTCTCTGCCAGATCGTTTGCATCCTTGAGCTGCTCCTGATTCTCGCATCTCTCGTCTACCCTGACAGGTCCCTCATACACCACCTTGTTGGCATCCGTCTCATATCTGACATTCACGCCAAATGTACTGCTGCCCCCAAGCGCAAAATACTTATACCCTATGAGTGTTCCATCCTCTATCTCCGCAATAAATCTATCCTCACCCTTGTTCGTCACATTTGGGAATTCTATCGTGTATATACTGTTGGAGCCGTGCGGCATATGTCCATTTGTCAGGTTGCATGCTATCACCGCTGGATACGTGCCATTTGCCACAAGCGGTCCATTGTTCAGTCCGCAGCTCGTAACCTCCACCTGGTCTATGTGTCCATCCGCAGCTATATAGATCTTCTCGGCACAGGCCTGTCTGCTGTAGTCCGACTTATGTGTGAGCCTGTGATAGAACACGTACCACTGACCATCTATGCACTCTATACTTCCGTGCGTGGTTCCGGTCATATTCAGCTTGTTCTCGAAACTTCTTCCCTTATATCCCACATCGCCATTTGACACTATAGTGCCACCAAATGTAAATCCGTGATCCGGATAATCGCTCACCGCATAGCACAGCTCATGGTTCTGCCATGACGAATAAACAAAGTAGTATTTGTCTCCCACCTTTCTCATGGATGAACCCTCAAAAAATGGATGCTCCTCAAATGATGTGCCCTTCACAGCGTAAGGAATGATGTGCCTCGGTTCTTCCTTGACCGTCAGCATATCGTCCTCAAGCACCACCATGATCGGTCCCATGATGCTGTCCTTGTAGCCAAGTATCTCCTCCTTTGTTCTTCCAAACATAGATACCTCATCATCCAGCCTGCCATTTGTCAGAAAATCAGGCTCCTCCTCGTATCCGTACTGGGTTCCGTAGAATATCCTGATGGTTCCGTCATCATTCATGGCTGCCGGATCAAAGCAAATGTACTTCTTCATCACAGTGCCGTCCTTGTAATGCACATGGCCAAGATATTCGTATTTGCCCACCGGCGTATCGCACACAGCCACACTGATCGGACCTGTGTATCCGCCGTAACCGTAGTCACCGCCCATACAGTAATACAGATAATACCTGCCGTCATTTCCCCTCACGACATCTGGCGCGTACATATACTTCAGCTCCGGGTATGCCGGATCCTGGCTCGCCCTGTATGTAATGCCCTCGCATCGCCAGCTTGTCAGATCTTTTACCGGCGCGGAGTACACCACATAATCCTGCATACAGAACGTGTAACCACCTTCCTTATCGTGAGATCCATAATGATAAACCCTGTCGCCCCATACATGCGGCTCGCCGTCCGGTATGTACTCATTCAGCGGCAAAAAGGGATTGTAAACCTGCCTGTTCATATATCTTCTCCTTCTTGTATCAATTTTTTCTGTTCCCCTAAAACAATAAATCCCCAACATGATCCGCGTCATCTACAGACATGTTGGGTTCTCATATTTACAAGTATATTTAATAAAACTTTTTTAGTCAACAAGCACTTATAAAAAAGGATGCATCTGCTCGCAGAGTTTCTTCTCAAGCTCTATGAGTCTCTTCGTCTTATCCTTCGCCCTGTCATCCGCCGCCTTATATTCGTTTAGATATTTATTCAGCGACTTCACACCCATATTGCAGCCATCCGTCATAAGCTCCGCTATGGTATTGTCAGACTCATCCACTATGAGTTTCACATTTGTCTTGATCCAGGACATGCCCTTTGCTATTGGATTTGGATCCTTGCCATCGTCATGGTACTCATCCAGTAGTTTCTGTATCTCCTGTTTTATTGCGTCGTGCTCCTCCTTACATTCTATAAGTATCTTCTTCATCTTCGCCGCATGCACATACCCAAGCACCTCATCAATAGACAAAACGCCCATCTTGATCCCGGCATCACATTCCCTGAGCAGCTTTATTGTGTCTGGTGATATCATCTCATATACCTCCTTAGCCTGTATATGAGTATGTTACCCGGTGTTTGAAAGTTATATTCTATACTAGAAAATTCTTCGAGGGAATTCAGTTCTGTATAACAAACATATAGTTACAGCTTATATTTGTATGTAATATTTAAATTATTTATTGATTTTTATATAGCATCGTAAATCTTCCTTTTTTTATATTTTTACATCCATATGTCCCACATAGTTAATAAATATTTGTCCAGAATTTCTTCACCTAACTTCTATGTCTTAATGCTTCTTTGTTTAGTTCTATATAAACCATATGGCATGCATCTATCCACAGACCATAAAAATATACCAAGATTCTCATCAAAAAATTCGGTCTATATAACAATTATTATATTACTTTTTTAAGAATTATAATTATTATTTATTGCCCAATCATCTTTGCATCTTCTATCGAATTACCCTCATAATCATTACACATCTTGTCAAGATACATTATTTCAGAAATCTGTCTTTCATCATCCATATCTATATATTCGATATTGAATTTTCCAAGTTCTCTATTTAATATTTCCTCCGATTCAGTAAAAATATTTGTAAATAAACAAATACTTCTCTTTTGAAAAACTAATATTGTATCATTTATTCTTCGTATATAAGAATATTTACCACCATAAAACATTTGGCCAATAACATCGAATGATGCTAACAAAGGAGTATCCTCATAAATATATACCGGTAATTGTCTAACCATCTTCCTCACTGCATTACTTTCTTTAGATAAAAACTTTGTTTTATAAAAAACAAAATGGCATTCAAATGATTTTAGAATCTCAAATATTTTTTTATTATCTTCCTCAAAAAACATATAACTATATGTTATTCGTTTGTTTTTTTTCTCTTCATAAACACCAATAACCTGAAACTCCTCAAAACCTCTTATTCTATTATAAATATATACATATTTTCTTTCTTGTTGCTCTAATATCTTAATAAATTCCTCTAATGTTTTTATTTGTTTTATGAAGTGTTTCTTATCTTCGTTGATTCTAGCTGGTTTTGCGGCAAGTAAATCTGCTCCTTCAAAAAATATAATTTGTTTTGCTCCTACTGACTCAACTCGTGTTACCAATCTCTCCTTTAAGTGATGGAATGCATACATTTCCTTTATTGCATCCATAGCTACATCATGAATATATTGCGCATCATACATTTTATTTAAATTCAAACTTCCTTCATAAACGGAATGAATATCATTATTATTATCATTTTCTCTAAAAAACACATTAACAAGTATTTCAAATCTTTTATTAGGTGAATACCGTGCATTATTGATTGGATTGGTAAAAAAACTAATCACATCTTTTTCTGTTCTGAACTCTCCAACAGGAATCTGATTCAAATCAACATTTAACGCAACTCTTGCAATTTCTCGTAATATTCGAATTAATTGTATGGCATCATTCTGTTCACGAATTTTTCCATTTAAACAACATAATTTTCTAAAATGGTTATAGTAAACATTATTTCTCATTTTTAATGAATCGATAGCATCAATATAATCAGATATGCCTCTAGATGCACATCTAATCATCAGTTCTATGTTCACTGCTACTCTCTCCTGCATGCGACCCATATATGTAAACAATGCGTTTTTTATTATATTACTTCTACCATCAACTATTCCATTTTTATCTAACATCATAACAAACTGGCCATAAGATGTTGTGGAGTATAGTAAACTGTGCGTAAATTCATGATTAATTACATCTAGAATACGATTCTTATTTAAGAATACATCAATAGCCGTTCCGTTTGTAAATCGAAATTGTCCTTCATCGCCACCAAGCATTTTTTATCTCACTTTTCTAACTAAAATTATAACCTCTATACAAACTATGCTTTAGCATCTGTTTATTTACATCTCTCTCTTATTTTAATCAACGATTTAGTATCTTTTATTAATTTCCATATCTCATGCGTATTTTCAAGTTTTGTTGACTGTTCTACAAGTGTCTCTCTAACATTTTCTGAAATTATTTTTCATCTAACTCTTTAAGTTCTTTATTGGCTATCATTTTTTCGCTTCTGGCGATAATTCTTCAAATCTAATAACACCATCAAACCAATTAAAAATCGGATAACCTAATTTCTCTTTTATCTCATCTTTAGATTTGTAATTAGATGTGCAAATAATAATTACATATCTTACATCGAACCTATAATTCTGATCTTCATAAATTTCCTCATCAAATAGCTGATAAAAGTACTGTGAAATACAAAATACGCCTTGTCAAATTCATCAAGTAAAATCACATTAGAATCTCTCGCAATTAAATCCTTCGCAAAACTCTTTTCGTTATACTTTCCTCCAAATAAATAATTTACAAATTCATTGTTTTGGTACATTGAAAACTGTTTTCTCAATATCTTTCCACCAATATGTTCTGTAAGAAACTGAGCCGTTTCTTTTTACCAATTCCGGAATTTCTATAAAACAAAAGAACAATCGGTTTACATTGTACATTGTTCATGATTGAAAAATTGCTTTCAATATCTGCTCTTTTACTGCTTTCTGTCCTATAACTCTTTTATCCAATTCTATATTAATGCTCCTAATTATCTTCTCGGTAACCATTTCATATTTCTGATGAATTTCCTCTATTATATTTGAATCTCCGAATGCTCGCTTTATTTGCTCTTGTAAATGAATCGATGGATTTTGAATATACATTATTATAGATAAAGTTGAGATAAAGTTAAAAAATTTATTATCATATGCTCATTTACACTACTATATTAATCTGCAAATATAATAAAATTATTTACTTTTATTTTTTGCTTTTTTGTTTTTAGAAGAGCTTTTTCATTTTCTGGAAAACAAAGTAATACCAGCTACATCTGTTTATTTTCATTATCCATCTGCATAGCGATATCAGATAGATTTCTATATGTGTTTGGAATTCTTTCTACAAAAGCTCTATCCGCCCCCAAAAACATTACTATTTTTTTCATACTTCAACCCCTGCTGATACAATATCATATATATCTAGTTCTTCATTATGCGAATTAGTATCTCCGTCTAAAATACTTTCAGCAGTAACCTCCGTTTTTTCTTCTGAAAAATCAAACTCTTTATCTATTGTAAGTTCTGTTTCTTTACAAGAACCAACCTCAATTCCATAATATACTAATTCCATTTTACTCAAATCTGCTAAGTTATAATTATTTTTAAAGACATTTATATTAAACCGCAATACGGAACTTGGAATATCTTCTGTTTTAAGTAGCATTCCATAATAGCATCTTTCTCCCAACAATGCATCATTTAATTTTTCCATATCTATTGGCATTTAATCCTTAGGAACTAATGTAAGATAAGAACTATACATTTCATATAATGAAATTGAATTTTCTGGTGCATATACCCTAGATTTTACAAACTTTTTTACTCTGCTGTCTTTATAAGCTTCCTTTATATAAATCAGTAAGTAAAGTATTCTTTATTGTAGAATCAAACAGCTTCAACACCTCGCCAGATGCCTTTGCATCCACATTTTCCATTAAGCCAGCTTTGATAAAATTTATAATATTGAAACCACCTTGAGTTTGTGCCTCTATTTCTGTTAGTATTCTGCCGCACGTTTTCTATTATCCTCTTTGCTCCAGTCCAACCTTCCACCATTGGCAAGATCTAAATAATCCTGCGCAGCTGATTCATCAAAATATATAATTTTCAAAAATGTCGGTTCTGTTTGCTTTTTATCATTCCTTCTCATATGACCTATCCCCATTTATTTTTTCTGTTTAATAAGTCTTTGACATATATCCAAATGCATAACAAATATTTTTACTATATTTATTTTAATTATAGCACACCATATGAGAATAAGAAAGAAAATACCATATAGACTATCAATCTATATATACATTATACATAAGTTCTGCATTCTTCCTTCAGTTTTTATCGAGAATATGTCCATACACCTCTTTACCATATCACACGGTTAGGAACAATCACCTCCTCGGAAATATCCATTGTATCCCAGTTCAGTCCCATCGCTGTTCCAATTCTGAATGTTGCCTTAACTGCAAGATGAAATGCTATTTTGAGCATTTTATTATTACAAGATTTCAAAGCCTACATAAACCTCTCTGCTGTCCGGATCTCACACTCCTGCTTATTTGCCTTTGGATTTGTTGTATTCTTAATGATTTCTATGAGTTAAAGATCCATTATGAAGAACACTTAAATGAGGTGTTCAAAACTATAATGACTGACAACTCTCTATGTTTGCTGATTTATCAAACTTAGAAACTGTGTCAGAGGCGCTTAATACAAAGATTTCTCATATACATAGACTCAAATGTTACAATCCATCTAAATCAATAAATGAAAGAGATGGCAAAGGAGGCTATTTTATGAATACATTTACACATCAGTCATCAACAAAATCACTTCTTGACGAACTCGATGAGGGTATCGATGATATGGAGTCTGGTAACGAAGTTTCCATTGATGATTCATATAGAATAGTTACCGACATGGTGAATCAATATAAACTTAAAATCATAATAACGAATGAAGCACTCCATGACATAATCGACATTGAAATATATATATTATGCCAATTTGGAGATAACCGACAACAAAAGTTTCATAATCAAATATTCAACGAAATATCTGATCTTTCATTATCTGCTTTTGCTTATTCTAACTATTCTTGCAGATCAAAAAAATTATTCCTATCCAGACTAACATTGAACAAACCTCCACAACACAATTGACACCCCACCCCATAATCTTTATACTGTTATTACAAATGTAGTATTAAAGGAGTATAATCTATGAAACACATTCCCCAGATTTCCGAAGCTGAATATGAAGTTATGAAGGTTATATGGAAATATGCCCCTATAAGCACAAATGACATTACTGACAAACTGTTGCAGACCACTTCATGGAATCCTAGGACTATCCAGACTCTCATCAAAAGACTTTCTGATAAGTCCGCCATCTCCTATGAGAAAAAGAGCCGCATGTTCGTCTACTCCCCTGTCATCAGTCAGGAGGAATATCGAAAACATGAAAGCTCATCTTTTCTAAAGAAGTTTTTCAATGGACACATATCCGACATGGTTTCTGCGTTTGTGGATAGTGATGAGCTTAGTGCTGATGATATAAAGGAACTTCAAGACATATTAAATGGAAAAGGCACCGGGAGGAAATAAGGCTTGACAGAATTTTTCACACATTTTTTTATCAGCAATATATCCATAAGTTTCGCTCTGCTGCTACTGATATTTGTTCGATTTATGTTCAGAAAACAGCTAACATGTAACGGCAGATACAACACCATATATATTGTGCTGTTTCTTCTCGTAATTCCATTTATCCCTGTAAATAATTCATTTATATTCCAGGCCATAGGTTTCATACGATCATTATTTAACAGAAGTACTTCTGCCGCAAATACAGTTACTCCTGTGCCTATCAATACCAGCCCTTCATCAAATGGGAACTGGATGAACGACTTTGCTATATCTGTAAACAGTACATCTACAATATATCCAAAACTCCTTTTTATTATCTGGCTTGCCGGAGTTTACATATTTTCCATCCGTTTAATAGTGTCAGGCATATCACTATACAAGCTGAAAAAATCTGCTGTTCCAATCACCGACGATACTGTCATATTGAATATATATTCGGAATGCCTTGAGCTCTGCAATGTGCGCAGATATAAACCGAAATTATATTCCTCCTCTGCTTTATCTGGGGCGGTCATTGTAGGTGTATTCCGCCCTGTTATATATATTCCACGGCAAATCAACGACTGCATATCCGATTACACAATAACCGACCTGAGACATATTTTGTTACATGAACTACAACATTTTAAACGCAGAGACAATGCCGTGAATATGTTTATCTGCATATTCTGCATACTGTATTGGTTCAATCCTGTTGTTATATACACATTACATACAGCAAGACATGACAGAGAAAAAGCATGTGACAATGATGTATTACAGTGCCTCGGTCAAAACTATGCCGCGAAGTATGGGCAGACCATCCTCCGTGCGGCTGCAAGCAGATTCAGTAGTTCATCATCGCTATCATTCAAGAGCAAAAGCAGGAAAAAATTACTTAAAACAAGGCTTCAGCTTATTGTTGATTTCAAACCTGTCACCAACAGAGAAAAACGGAAATGTATATATGCATTTTCCATTATCATATTGCTGATGACTGTATGTGCGCCATTATCTGTATATGCTCTGGATGATACACAATACAAGGATTTTGCCCCGATGAATCTGGAATCCTTGGATCTATCCAGCTACTTTTCTGACTACAACGGCTGTTTTGCTCTGTACGACAAGGGAAATGATAAATGGTATATCTATAACCAGGACAAAGCCCTATGCCGCACTTCACCGGATTCTACATATAAAATATATGACGCAGTGATGGCTCTTGAACATGGCATCATAACTTCCGACAACTCATTTATGCGCTGGGATGGGAGCACTTACCCTTTTGATGCCTGGAACACAGACCAGACACTTCGATCTGCCATGACCGGATCTGTAAACTGGTATTTTGACAATCTGGATGCAGCTATGGACCACACAGATGTGAAAAATTTTCTCGGTCTTATTGAATATGGAAATCAGAATATCAATTCAGCTCAGAACTGTTACTGGCTGGAATCCTCTCTGACTATATCCCCGGTAGAGCAGGTAGAACTGCTATGTCACCTGAAAAATAATGATTGGAAGCTGTCTAAGACAAATGTGGATACAGTCATAGAGTCCATGTTTATTGCAAACTCAGATGGAAAAAGTCTGTATGGCAAGACAGGTACCGGCAGAGTTGATGATATAAATATAAACGGCTGGTTCGTCGGATTCATTACATCTAATGATAATGATTACTTTTTCGCCACGAATATATCACTTTCTGAAAATGACAATCAGTTTTTATCAGCGGACGGACTTTCCGCATCGAAGATCTCTCTGTCAATACTGCGTGATCTTGGAATATATGCCTATGAATATCAGTCAGAATAAACCGGTATGTCACATTCCATCTTCTCTATATGATTTGACATATATTTGAAAGTACCATCTTCTTCCGGTTTTACTGTAAGTGTATTTCTAAATGCAATGTCCGATCCTTCGTCAGCCCACACCGCATCAACAATAAGCGAAACCGTTCCATCATCGTTGTATGAATAGTCCACAACCTCTCCAAATGGTGGATACTGTTTCCCAAGGATGACATGATATCTGTATGAATCTTTTTCTAAATTGTAATCACAATTATCCCTCAGCTCCGTCACAGTGACAGGGAACATTGACAACATAACAGACTCATATTTGTCTGCATCTATCCATCCACCATCAGGTTTCAGATTTTCACCAGTGTACAGTCTGTATATATCATCAAACATACACGGCACAAGTATATCTGATGCATTTGACTCATCCCAATCGATAACAAGCATATTGTAATTCACATAACTAAGCCCATACACATATTTTCTTGTCAGTTCCCTGCATTCATCCGTCAACGGACTGACTCTGAAATACTCCTTCAGCCCACCATGAGCTATTATATTTGAATATGTATATATAAAGTAGCCTTTTTGTGTGAGTTTCATATCTTTTAAATCCCGTATGCCAGTCGCTATAAACTTCCAGTCACGATTCTCGTACTTTGCTGTGTTGAAAATCATCTGTATCCGGCTGTCATCATACGCAAATGTCATCTCCGTCACGCTTGCATCCCTGTTTACCCTATATACGCAAATGTAATCTCGCTCTCCACCATCTGTATAATTTCTATAAAAAGACTGAAATAGCTGATAATTATACATATTGGTATCATCAGCAAAACATATCAGTCCACTGCTTCCTAAGATATCTACTGCATCATATATTAAATCACTATTATTCGAAATATCTTCATCCTCATACAACTTTCTTATAGCATCTGACTGTAATATTCCTATTATATCTACTTTAACATTCTCCATTTCGTCATCGGATAACAGACTATCATCAATAACATTTCCACTCTGATTTATTGTGATGGTCTTTTCTGTATCTCCGTAGTACTCCTGCCACTCTTTATCAGAAAGTCTGTCTCTATACCAATATATCCCCTCTTTGTTCATCGTCAGAACATCATTTGACACATACTCAAATCCATCATTTTCTTTCTCCTTTATTGCAACCTTATGTGTAAATAATCTGCCACTCTCATCTTTCTCCGAAACAGCATTTACTATGAGGGTTATTGTTCCGTCAGCATTATGCTCAGCATCCACTACCTCTGGAAATGGAACCAATGGTGTTACACTGTGATCAAACATCCCCCTCGTTCTGTACTGATACATTTGTCTAGACACATCATACACATTGACATGCTGAAGTACGTCTGTAGACACAGGCAAATACTCCTGAAACACCTTCTCATATAACTCTTCTTCTATCATATATGTGACCCCCTCCTCCGAATAGGGACTGGACACACCATATTTCATTTTGTAAAGTGCCTCATAGATATCATAATAATTTATTCTGTTCATATCTGATTCATCCCAGTTTGTGGTAAATAAATTATTCGAATCATATCCAATAGTCTTGATATACTTTCTGTTAAGTACCCTTAACTTCTCATCCAGGGGCTCAACTCGTAATGCCGTATACGCAGAATCTCCGTCATATCCTCCCATCCTGTACCTCTCAAAAAATAGATATCCATCTGTGTATTTCCATGTATTGGCCTTATATTTTTCCTCATTTTTTTCGACAAAACTGTTATTATCCCACACATAGAATCGTCTGGTTATCATCACATTGTTACCGCCTGATTTAAAATCAAACCTTACAAAAGACTTATCATACATGACCTGCAGTATGGTACATCCCGCATCTCTGTCTTCAGCCACCTCTGATAAAAACATCTCGGCATTCTTTGCATTTGCCATATTGATCTGATTCTCCACATCCACAGCTATGTACCCCTTACTTCCCATCGATTCTATTACGGTCCTAGTCTGATTCAGTTTTTCTTCCTCGGTCTTGCATTTCATATCCTGACAAGATGAATATATATCATCCAAATCTGCAATAAACTGATTTTCATCAGATATACTAAAATCAATAACTGTCCGCTCTGCGTCTGCCACTGCATTTTTATTGGAACAACTGCATAACAATATGGCTACACCAACCAAAAGTAGCATACAATATAACTTCTTGTATATATTACACACGTAGTATTTCAAGATAAAAAAATATAAGTTCATCATATCAAAACTCCTTTATAATAAATATTACATTTGTAGTATTTATTATAAAGGAGTTTATTGCTGTGTCAATACTAATATATACTACAGCTTATACTGCATGAAATTACCATTATGAACAAATCCGAAATCCGTATACAATTTAACGCCCATGTCAGATGCCGTGATCTGTATCGTTCCACATCCATAATCCCTTGCATCATTTACAACACGGGATAACAGTTCCTTTGCAATTCCCTTTCTTCTATAATTAGGGTTGGTAAACATACTGGAGAGCAACCCGATTCTTCCACTTGGGCATCCAAAATATGGCGGTTTCTCCACAAATGACATGCCGCTTGTCCCTATAATATCATCCCCGTCAAAAGCCAGCCATGATACAAATGTTCCGTCTGCCATATGGCGGGTATAATAATCCTTAAGCGCTGGCACCAGGTCAATATCCTCTTTTGCGCCCTCTTCCCTGAGCTGATTTATTCTCATATTTATAAATGTATCAAGTTCATTTTCTGTAAGTCTTCTGTAGTCTATTTTCATTTACTTGCATCCTCCATTCCAGAATCCCTTTTTCCTCCAGGATAGGTAAACACGTTGTTCTTGTTATATTTATTCACTCTTCACCAGTTCATCTATCAGCTCTATGGCCTCTCTGATCATGCCGTCGCAGTGCACTTTCTTGATTCCGCCATTTTGGGCATTTGCCTTTAACAGATCAGCACAATCGGTCATGCCGTTGTGGTTATCTGCTATCCTGCGCCTGAACTGATTTATCACGTATGGATTCTCAACGCCCAGAGCGCCAAGTACCATAAGTCCTCCTGTGATCGCACCGCAGGTTGAACCACATTTCATGCCACCACCGAAATTAGCACTGAGCTTTGCCGCCATATCTCCTGTTATTCCGAGCTCATCCGCGTAAGCCCGCAGAATGGTCTGCGCACAGTTATTGACCATCGGTGTCTCGTTTCTTATCTCCATAGCTTTTTCTACGTGTTTGTTCATTATGACTTCCTCCAATCCATATACAAATAATCATTTGTTAACCATCAAAATTCCTTTTTATGTATCCCTTTGAGGAATTTCCCTCATTACACCTCCATATAAAAAATGGCGGGGAGTCTCCCCGCCTAATTAGGTTGGACCTGGGTCTTACGACCAGCCCAGACAATGTGACATGTCACATTTATATCGTATGTTGATGATAACATAATTATGTTATTCATTCAATAAAAAGTGCAATTATTTTCAATAATAGTTATATCCTCACTCACTGATAATCTTCCTGCTGCACAGATACGTTATAAGGAAATATCCGCCATATATGATTACCACAATGGCAGCCGTGATTCCGATAGCACCTGCTATATCATACGCTTCCATAGTGTCAAGAATCTTCGTGCTGACCATCATTCCAAATACCGAATGGACTATGGCAAGAGCAAGTGGGAATATGAAGAATAGTCCCATCTGCGAGAAAAGAGCCTTGTTGATCATGTGCTGATCCACCCCAAGCTTCCTGAGCATCTTGTATCTCTCTATGTTATCTGTGCTCTCTGAGAGCTCTTTGAGTGCAAGGATGGCTGCTCCAGATATAAGGAATATGAGTCCGATATACATACCTATAAATGATGCGATGGCTCCGACTCCCACGCTGGCTGCTTTCACGTTGTCCTTGGTATTTACTGTGATAAGTCCGCCAAGTTCATCCTTCTTTGATACATTCCTTATGATCGTATCACTATCTTGTATGGCATCTCTGTCCTGATCGGCATACTTTCCGATGAAATACTCTTTCGCGAACTGTGCACCTTCAATGGCTGAATCCGGCACGATAAACACACCTGTGTTGAGCGGCTGTGTCGCAAGCTCTATATCACCATCTATACAATATGTGATAACCGGCTTAAGCGTCTGGCCATATACCTCTATCTCTTTTCCCTCCTGAAGTCTCTCATCACGGATCTTAACGAATATTCTATAATTTGCAAGGATGGCATACTCGTCATCGGCAAGCTGGAGCTCAGCATTGTCATAAATCTTTGCAACCTTGTTATAGTCGGACTGTGATATGATCTCCTCCGTTCCCTCATAACTAGACAAAGCGTTTACATCTATTCCAAGAGAATCAATCAGAGCCTCATCTCCCAGATAGTTTCTGATTGTAAGTGCAGGACATGTATATGTGTGTACGTCAACGTAATCTGAGAAGTAGGATCCAAGATCCACATTATTTTCACTATATACATCTTCTATGCTCTTTCCATCAGTCACCTCAAGTTTCTTCAAAAGATCATTTGTCTCGCTGTCATTACCCATCTCGTCTTCGTCATAATAGATTGAATCACTGCTCTGGGTTTTCGATATACTCACATCCGCTCTTGCGTACTTTGCAATGCCCTCATTTAAGGAATTCTTCACTGCAAGCGCTGATGAAAGCACACATATTGTCACAAAAAGCATCAGACAGATGACTGATATTGAAAGTACATTTGTGTTGACACGGCTGCTCATCTGTCTGACGACAAATGAATTGAGTCCCTTATAGTACACATTCTTCATAGACGACACGATTCTGAAGAGCATTCCGGACACTGACCAGAAGAAAAGCACCGTTGCAACGCATCCGACCACGATCCACTTGTAGAGATCATTCATGTACATGTCATTTATATCGGTAATTACCGCATGATAAGCATATCCAAGTGATACAGCTGATATCAGGAACACGATAACTGATACCCATGGATTCTTGATCTTGACGTTCTCAGACTTTCTTCCATTCTGGAAAAGGTCGATGAGCTTACATTTGCTGATGATAAATGTGTTGAAGATTATAACCACCACATATATGATTGCAAAATACAAACAGGTCTTGACAAATGCGCTGCCCGAGAACACAAAGCTGTATGATGACATATCTGCATCGAACATGTTTGCAACGAGTACACTTGTTATCTGTGAGATTCCTATTCCAGCAAGAAGTCCTACCACAAGTGATACAAGTCCGATGATAAGTGTCTCGATGAAAAGCATTGTGGACACCTTGCGTTTTCCCATTCCAAGGATGAGGTACAGACCAAATTCTTTGTTACGCCTCTTCATCAGAAAACGGCTTGCATATATGATGAGAAATCCGAGCACAAATGCGATGAACACACTGACACCCGCAATCATCTTGCTCATGAGCTGCACGACCTGTCTTGTGTCAGCCGATATCCGGAGCATTGCGGTCTGCGTCTCTATGGCATTGAACACATAGAAAATTGCAACACCGAGTACCAGAGTGAAGAAATATATGGCATAGTCCTTTATACTCTTCTTCATATTTGATACGGAAAGCTTAAAGAGCGTCATTCAGATCACCTCCAAGCAGTGTCACGACATCTATGATCTTATTGAAAAATTCTTTTCTTGTATCTCCTCCTCTTCTGAGCTCGTGGAACACCTTGCCATCCTTGATGAAAAGTATCCTGCCTGCATAGCTGGCTGTAAATGAATCGTGTGTTACCATGAGTATCGTTGTCATGAGATCCTCATTTAGGTGCTTAAGTCTCTCCAGAAGCAGCTTTGCCGACTTGGAATCGAGTGCTCCCGTAGGCTCATCTGCAAGCACAAGCTTTGGATCAGTGATGATTGCTCTCGCAGATGCTACTCTCTGTTTCTGACCGCCCGACATCTGGTACGGATACTTCTTCAGAACACTCTCGATCTCAAGCTCCTTTGCAACAGCCCTGACCTTCGCATCTATCTGTTTTGCAGGCACATTCTGTATTGAAAGTGCCAACGCAACATTCTCATACGCCGTGAGTGTGTCAAGAAGGTTGAAATCCTGAAATATAAATCCCAGCTCCTCTCTCCTGAACTCGTTGAGCTTATTGCCCTTGAGTGTTGTGATATCCTTGCCGCCCACATAGATGTGGCCGCTGCTAACCTTATCTATAGTTGAAACGCAGTTAAGCAGTGTCGTCTTACCGCTTCCCGATGCACCCATGATAGCAACGAACTCTCCTGCCTCCACATCGAATGATATTCCATCTATGGCCTTTGTCATATTGGATTTGTTTCCATAATACTTCTCAATGTTGTCAATCTTTAATATTGTTTCCATTGAAATGCCTCCTCAAATGTTTGTTTAATACTGCTCTCACCATTGAACATATTTGCAGTTTACACATTTTGAAAGCAATTGTCCTTTTTCCATTATTACCTAACATTACAATTCTGTAACCTTGGGGACGCTCACCAGATCTTGTATCCCACTATCGCAAAACTCAATTTTTATATCATCCAATCTTGTATATATCATTATGTCCAAATACTATACTCACATCTGTGTATTCGTCCACCTTTGACGCTATATCCAGCTTATGTCCCAGCTGCCTGCACAGATTGTCTATTATATAAAGTCCCATACCTGTTGATTTCGCATGTTTCCGACCATTTTCCCCGGTAAATGATTTCTTGCACACAAGTGGAATATCAGACTGCGGTATACCTATTCCATTGTCCTTTATGTGCAGAGCCATCCCGTCACCCAACGGTTCAGTCCAGATCTCTATAGTCTTTTCCTGTCCTCGGTCTATATACTTGATACTGTTGCTCACGATCTGATTTACCATAAACTCAAGCCATTTTGAATCCGTCACAACACATTCATCCACATCATGAACATTCAGCGATATGTCACCATCAAGCAGCATATCCTTGTTCTTCACAGCCACCCTTCCGATGACACTCTTAAGATTTGTCTCGGCAAATCTGTAATCTGCCGATGCATGCTCTGCCCTCACATAGTAGAGAACCTGATCTGCATATGCGTCAAGCCTTGCGACCTGATCCGTATATTTTCTCGGGATCACATCCCTGTTGTTGTGGCACATGAGCACCAGACTGGCTATCGGAAGCTTTATCTCGTGAACCCAGATCTCTATAAAATCCTTGAAATCCTCCACGCTGTCCCTGTACTTTCTCACATTCTCAGTCATGGACTTGTTGATGTCGTACATAGCTGAATACACCAGCTTGCCCTCGTAGAAGTCAGGCTCGTCCAAAGTGTCAAGTATGAGATACTTCTGATCCAGTTCATCCAGATGTCCGACCAGACTGTTGTAGAACTTATATTTTCTCAGATAATCGAAAGCGATAACCGAGACGACAAATATCACAGCCACGATCACGAACATAATTCTCATCTGTAACTGTGAGTGAAATGCCATCATGAGCAGATATGTGAATATCACAAATCCCGCATATCCCGCAATTATTCCAAGTTTATCCTTTATATACAAGCCAAATTTCATTTTGCCAAATTACTCCAATCTTTTGTCGCTGTAAATGATATATAATCCCACTTACCTGTCATACAAGTCGGTATCCCTGCTTCTTCCTGGTCTCTATGGCATCATCATATCCAAGATCCGCCAGTTTCCCCCTGAGCCTGCTTATATTTACTGTGAGCGCATTGTCATTTACAAACTCGTCATTGTCCCACAGGTCTGTCATGATCTCATCCCTCGACACTATCTTTTCCCTGTTGGCAAGCAGCAGCTGGAATATGATCATCTCATTCTTGGTGAGAACCATCTCCTGATCACCTTTGCTGATTGTCCCCTTGCTGAAGTTGACCTCCGCATCTCTGTATGATGCCGTATTCTGGCTGCCCTCCATGCGCTTGAGCACCGCCGCTATCCTAAGCAGAAGTATCGTTGGATTGTATGGCTTTGTTATATAATCATCCGCGCCATAACTCATGGACAGCACCTCATCCATCTCGGAAGTCCTGCTTGTGACCATGATGATAGGCACATCAGATTCCTTTCTTATCTCCTTCACTAGGTTTCTGCCGTTTATCCCCGGAATATTGATATCCATGAGCACCAGATTCGGTGCCGCTTTCAATATATCGTCCTTTGTATTGTCAAAGCTCTCAAGACTCTCAGCCTCATAGCCCTCATTCTCAAGTATCTGCACTAGCTCCTCACAGATGCTCTCGTCATCTTCCACCACAAATATCTTTTTCACGTTTATTCCTCCTTCAGTGGCATGTCCACAAGCATCCTCGCCCTGTTGTAGACATTCAGCTTTGAACCACTGGAATCCACATCACAGCTCACTATCATGCCCTGCGGCAGCTTCTTCTGAAGCGAAGGGTACAAACCTCTTCCGCAGGTGTGATTAGGCATACAGCCAAATGGCTGAACCGCCAAAACCTTTGGGCACTCATGGAGTATGTGTCCCGTTATCTCCGCGCCGATGAGCCAACCATCCCCGGTTTTATATCCCCAGCTCACATATCCTTCAGCCTCACGCTTCATCGTGAAGAAATCCTCCATGGTATAGAACCCATATTTTCTAAGCGCCTCTATCATTGCTCTCTGCAGGCTGCCGAAGAACTTCAGCCCCGCCTTGTAAAGCAGAGATTCAAATGTCATATTGTCCGTGAGGTGTGAATCCATATAGTACATGGCATACCAAGAAAGCCCATTTGTATGGCTCTCACATCCATTTGACTCAAGGAACTTGATCATATCCCAGTTTCCCAAGTGGCAATATTTTATGTACAGTTCCCCAACTATCCCAACACGCTGTTTTCTCTTATCATTCAGCCTTATCCTTGAAAAATCCCTGGCTATCCTGTCGAAATTCCTCTTCATCTTTCCAAGTGTCAGATTCTTTCCCTCTTTCAGATCTCTGGACAGGATGTTTATCCACTTCTGCCAAACCTTTTGTGACTGTCCCTTTTTCACCTCATTTGGCCTTGTCTGATTGATGAGCAGCATGAGTATATCTCCGTAGAATAGTCCGAACAGTGCTCTCCACACCATGAATGGCTGTACACGCATCTGACAGTCCTTCTCCAGCCCCTTAACATTCAGGGATAGTATCTTTACCCTGTCAAATCCTGCCTTTCTCACCGACTCCTTTAACACATGTAAGTAGTTGGCTCCCCTGCATGCATCCCCCGCCGTCGGCATGAGAAGTCTTGTCCGGATGATATCATATTTGCCTGACTGCAGTGCATCTATCATCTGCCCGGCATTTAACACTATCGGATAACACATATCATTGTTCACATACTTAAGTCCCACATCCGTGATATGATCCTCATTTGACAGTATGACCGGATGATAATCCTTTGAAAAAAAGGCGTACTTTATCAGAGGAAAATGCGCATCCAGCATAGCAGGGATCAGCAGTATATATTTTTCATCCCATGCGTTCTCGTCTATCTTATACATAATTTACTCCCCCATATACTTTGCAGTGATATAACGTGTTTGTAGCACTTTAATTATATATTATAACTTCTTTTGCATGCACCTAGCCACTGTTTACTAATTAATTATGTTAAACTTATTTTTTGATATAACAAAGACACAGGTACTATATAAAATGTCACACCCGTTACAACGGTTTTAACATCTTATATAGCACCTGTGTCTCAATACAAATATTTTTATACACTGCTACAGCATCGACTGGGAATTGAACTATCGATGATTTTCCCGGTTCTTGTTCTTAAGTTTATTCCAGAATACTCTTTGCAAGCTTCTGCTCCTCATCAGTAGGTGGATCGATTCCCTCAAGCTTATATGGTATTCCAAGTCTCTCCCACTCAGTGATACCGAGCTTGTGATATGGAAGTACCTCAACTTTATCGACAGTCTTGAGAGTATCTATGAACTCCTTAGTCTTTCTCAGATCATCCTCATCAGTTGTGATGGTTGGTACCAGCACGTGTCTGATCCACATATGCTTACCCTGATCTGACAGATACTGTGCAAGATCAAGTATATTGCTGTTGGAGAATCCTGTGAGATCTCTATGCTTGTCATCATTGATCTGCTTGATATCGAGCAGGAACAGATCTGTGAGATTCATCAGCTCATTGAACTTGGAGAAGAATGGCTCCTCCCTTGTAAATGGATTGCCGGCTGTATCTATTGTTGTATGAATACCTTCAGCCTTTGCAAGCTTGAAAAACTCGATGAGGAAATCCATCTGAAGCAGCGCCTCACCACCGCTCACTGTTATACCACCACCGTTTTTCCAATATGGCTTATAGCGGAGCGCCTGCTTTAACAGATCCTCAGGGGTCCTCGCCTCGATCTTGACGCCCTTATCCTTCAGCAGCTTTGTATTCTCTTCTATCTTCTTCTCAAGTTCTTCTCTCTCAGCATCGCTTGTTTCATCTGAGTAAAGCTTACTATAGTCTGTCACAAGATTCCATGTCTCTGGGTTGTGACAATATTTACATCTCATCTTGCAGCCCTGTAAAAAAACTACAAATCTTATGCCTGGACCATCTACTGCTCCAAAGCTCTCTGTCGAATGGACATATCCTAAAACCTGTTTCTTTTCAGACATATTTCACCTCTAAGTTCTTCCTATTCAAATATAACTCTCAATTAATGAAAGTAATTACAAACAAAACTACATGTCTATTATCTCTTATAAAAATGATATAAATACATATTCTTAAAAAAAGTCCCGGAGAGGTTATCCCCGGGACCATGGTTCTTGTTATATCTGACAAAGCATCTATAACTTCACTGAAAATCCAGCGTCAGCTAAGAATTAAAGTGAGTCATGGAATGTTCTGTTGATAACATCGAGCTGCTGCTCACGTGTAAGTGATATGAACTTAACAGCATATCCTGATACACGGATTGTGAAGTTAGCGTACTCTGGCTTATCTGGATTCTCCATAGCATCAAGGAGCTTATCCTTACCAAATACGTTTACGTTCAGATGATGAGCGCCCTGATCGAAGTATCCATCCATTGCGCTTACAAGCTTTGTAGCTCTCTCTTCCTCATCATGTCCAAGTGCTGATGGGTTCATTGTCTGTGTATTTGAGATACCATCCAGTGACCACTCATAAGGAATCTTTGCAACAGAGTTAAGTGATGCAAGAAGTCCTGATGTCTCAGCGCCGTAGCTTGGGTTAGCACCTGGTGCAAATGGTGTCCAAGCACGTCTTCCATCTGGAAGGTTACCTGTGTACTTACCATAAACTACGTTAGATGTGATTGTAAGGATAGATGTTGTAGGCTCTGAATTACGATATGTGTGTCTCTTCTTGATGTCTGTAAGGAACTCATGAAGAAGCCATACACCGATGTTATCAGCTCTGTCGTCATCGTTACCATACTTAGGGAACTCGCCTTCGATCTCGAAGTCCTCTGCAAGTCCTGTCTCTGCGTTACGGATAACCTTAACCTTAGCGTACTTGATTGCTGACAGTGAGTCGATTACGTGTGAGAATCCAGCGATACCTGTTGCAAATGTACGACGTACATCTGTATCGATAAGTGCCATCTCAGCTGACTCATAGTAGTACTTGTCATGCATGTACTGGATGAGGTTAAGAATATTTACATAAAGTCCTGCTAACCAGTCAAGCATCTTCTTGTACTTAGCAAGTACTTCATCATAGTCAAGGTACTCTGATGTGATAGGTGAGTACTCTGGACCTACCTGCATTGGCTTACCAGTCTTCTTGTCAAGGAACTTCTCATCCTTACCACCATTGATAGCGTAAAGAAGACACTTAGCAAGGTTTGCACGAGCTCCGAAGAACTGCATCTCCTTACCAGTCTGTGTAGCTGATACACAGCAGCAGATTGAGTAATCATCGCCCCAGATTGGCTTCATTACATCATCGTTCTCATACTGGATTGAGCTTGTTCTTACAGAAATCTTAGCAGCATACTTCTTGAATGTATCCTGAAGAGCTGATGAGTAAAGAACTGTAAGGTTTGGCTCTGGAGCTGGTCCCATGTTCTCAAGTGTATGAAGGAATCTGTAATCGTTCTTTGTAACCATTGAACGTCCGTCAACACCGATACCACCAACCTCAAGAGTAGCCCATACAGGATCTCCTGAGAACAGCTCGTTGTATGACTTAATTCTTGCGAACTTAACCATACGAAGCTTCATTGTGAAATGATCGATAAGCTCCTGAGCCTCAGCCTCTGTAAGCTTACCAGCCTTAATATCTCTCTCAATGTAGATATCAAGGAATGTAGATACACGTCCAACTGACATAGCTGCACCGTTCTGAGTCTTGATAGCTGCAAGGTATCCGAAGTATAACCACTGAACAGCCTCTTTAGCGTTTGAAGCTGGCTTTGAAATGTCATATCCGTATGACTGAGCCATAACCTTCATCTCTTTGAGACGCTTAATCTGCTCTGAAAGCTCTTCTCTCTGACGGATGACATCATCAAACATGTTGCCATCGCCACAGTTAGCCTTATCCTCTTCCTTCCAAGCGATAAGCTGATCAATACCGTAAAGAGCAACTCTTCTGTAGTCACCTACGATACGTCCACGACCATATGTGTCAGGAAGTCCTGTTACGATATGTGTATGACGAGCTGCCAGCATCTCTGGTGTGTAAGCATCAAATACTGCCTGGTTGTGTGTCTTGTGATACTCAGTGAAGATCTTGTGGAAGTTCTCGTTTGGAGTATATCCATACATCTGAAGAGCCTCCTCAGCCATCTTGATACCACCATAAGGCATAAATGCTCTCTTAAGTGGCTCATCTGTCTGAAGACCTACAATCTGCTCAAGATCCTTTGTCTCTGGATCAATGTAGCCTGGGCCATAAGATGTGATGCTTGATACAACATCAGCATCCTCCTTTAAAACTCCACCGTTATCTCTCTCAGCCTTCTGAAGTGCCTGAAGCTTATCCCAAAGCTTGTTAGTAGCATCTGTTGGGGCTGCAAGGAAACTCTCGTCTCCATCGTACTGTGTGTAGTTGTTCTGGATGAAGTCTCTTACATTACACTCTTCCTTCCAGAGTCTACCTGTGAATGATTCCCATTCCTGGTTCTGTAACATGATAAAATTTCTCCTTTCAGTGTTTTAATATGTGAAAATGTGACACACTATTTACTTATTATACAGAATAATCTTCTATAATTCAATAATGCTTATCACATTCCTTGCTTTTCATTTGTAAGTATATTATACTTTACTCATAAATTCGGTTGTTATAACCACGTAATGAAGATTTAAACAACTTTTTTTGAAAAAATTTGAGAAAATATATGAATAATATATATTGTGTATGGACAAGGGATAATTTATTACACATATACAATATACTGTGTTTTGAAAAAATATACATCCTATAGCTGAAAGCCTGATCGCACCCCTGCATCATGACACCTTGTCACTATAATATACTACGCTGCAGACTGCTACTCTGCATAGAAATAAATAATAAGATGGAGGTTATGTATGAAACTTAAAATTCCTCAATATCAATTGTCTGAAGTACTCAACATGATGGCATTTAAAGGAATCTCTGAAGCCGATATCAAAACCATGATGGATCTCAGGATCCTGCGCGAACACTATTACAGATACAACTCCACTATATTCAAAGCCGGCGAAATAACCGAGGAGCTTGGAATAGTCATCAAAGGCCGGGTGATTGTTGAGAATGTTGACTACTGGGGCTCCAAAAGTATCCTGAGTTCAGCACTTCCTGGAAAGGTGTTCGGTGAAACATACGCCCTGTCCGGACACAAACTCATGATCGACGCAAGAGCAACAGAGCCTACTATCGTATTCCTGCTCAACGCACAGGATATCATGTCCGGCAAATACAACAGTTATCCGTGGCATCTGCAAATGCTGAAGAATCTTCTTCTCCTATCATCGAGAAGAAGTCTCACACTCTCTCTTCATATCTTCTATATAAAGCCAAAGAAGATACGTGAGCGTGTCAGCTATTATCTCTCAGGACTTGCCAGCTCTCTTGGAACAACTGAGTTCGATATCCCATTTAACAGGGAACAGTTTGCCGACTACCTGAATGTCGACAGAACCGCACTGTCAAAGGAGCTGTCCAACATGCAGAGTGAAGGACTTATAGAGTTCAAAAAGAATCATTTCAAACTGTTGGAGCTTGACCACGAGGAATTGACGTAATACTACTATTCTGAATCCAGTACAAGTCTATCTTATGATTACCGGGTGCGGAATTGTAAAATGCCAGCACCCGGTAACTGAAATTATATCTAAGAGAATCATGAATTCAATATCTTCATAAACTCCTCGCCTGTGATCGTCTCCTTCTGATACAGATAATTGGAAAGCTCATCAAGCTTCGCTCTGTTCTCGAGGATAATGGTTGCCGCCTTCTCATGCTGCTTTCTTATAAGCTCCACAACCTTCTTGTCTATGAGTGTCTGCGTCTCTGCCGAGCACGAAAGTGATGAATCACCGCCAAGGTATTTGTTAGTTTCTACCTCCATGGCTACCATATCAAAATCTTTGCTCATTCCGTATTTGGTGATCATAGCTCTTGCAAGCTTTGTTGCCTGTTCTATATCGTTGGAGGCTCCCGTTGTAATAGATCCAAATACTATCTCCTCTGCAGCTCTTCCGCCTGTGAGTGTCGCTATCTTATTCTCAATCTCTTCCTTGGTCATAAGATAGTGATTACCCTCATCCACCTGCATGGTGTAACCAAGAGCTCCTGATGTTCTCGGAACTATGGTTATCTTCTGGACAGGCGCTGAATCAGTCTGCTTGGCAGCTACAAGCGCATGTCCGATCTCATGGTATGACACGACAAGCTTCTCCTTGTCTGTAAGTATCGCATTCTTTCTCTGGTAACCTGCAATTACGACCTCTATGCTCTCTTCCATATCGGCCTGTGTCACGAAGCCTCTGCCGGCTCTGACAGCCCTGAGCGCCGCCTCATTTACAATATTTGCGAGCTCGGCACCTGATGCACCTGATGCCATTCTGGCTATCTTATTGAAGTCTACATTGTCTCCTATCTTGACCTTCTTGGCGTGAACCTTGAGTATATCCTCACGTCCCTTGAGATCAGGAAGTTCTACAGGTACTCGTCTGTCAAATCTTCCCGGTCTGAGCAGTGCAGGATCAAGCGAATCCGGTCTGTTGGTTGCTGCAAGAATGATGACACCATTGTTGCCTTCGAATCCATCCATCTCGGTGAGGAGCTGGTTAAGTGTCTGCTCTCGCTCATCATTGCCGCCTATCTGTCCATCTCTCTTCTTACCTATGGCATCTATCTCATCGATGAACACTATACATGGAGCCTTTTCCTTTGCCTGCTGGAACAAATCCCTTACCTTTGAAGCACCCATACCTACGAACATCTCAACGAACTCTGAACCGGACATTGAGAAGAAAGGTACATTCGCCTCTCCGGCTACAGCCTTGGCAAGCATGGTCTTACCTGTTCCCGGAGGACCCACAAGAAGAATACCCTTTGGCATGGAAGCGCCGATCTCCTTGTACTTTCCAGGATTGTGAAGATACTCAACTATCTCAGTCAAATTCTCCTTCGCCTCATCCTCTCCGGCGACATCTGTAAACTTTATTCCCTCTGTGGAATTAACATATATCTTCGCATTACTCTTGCCCATTCCAAACATCATGGAATTCTTGCCGCCTCCGGCGTGCTTCATCATCTGATTGGCAAGCATTCTTCCAAGTAATGTGAATATAAGTATAGGCACGATCCAACTGAGTATAAAACTGAGTATCGGTGATGTCTGCTTGATCTCCTGACCTGAGAACTTGGCACCCGACTTGTAAAGTCTCTCGGTTAAGTTCTCATCACTCACCATAGCTGTCTTGTACACCTTCTTGTCATCCTTGCCTGTGAAATAGATGACATTTGACTGGGTCTCAATATCTACCTCGTCGATCTTCTTGTCCTCTGTCATGGATATGAACGTACCATAGTCCACATCCTCTATACTTCTCTCAGTAAACCAGGGAACAACTATAATATTAAGAAGCATGATTACTGCGAGCACGATCAGATAATAAAATATCAGCGGCTTTTTTGGCTGTTTTATTTCCTTCATATAAAAATCCTCCTTGTGATATTTTTTAGGATATATATGTCTGACGCAATACAAAAAACGCCATTATCATATATATTATTCTAACCTTATATCACAAGGAGGATTTATTCAATTAATTATTTCTAAAATTTGTATAACGCTTTTGAAAATACAGGCAAAATTATAAATATTGCTTACAGTACAGCCATGTGGGCAGCTTCGGGCTGATCAGTCAGCACCTCCATTAACCATTCTCATGGATTTCAGCATCATATTCTAATGCCTAAAGAACAATTATTATATATCTGATATCTATTCAACACTCTTATAAGTTAACCAATACCCATTATCTATTAACCGGTGACTATTAACAGTTCAAGCCCGCCTTCCTTAAAGAAGAATACCATTTGGGTTCTTGTACAGGGATCGAACCTGTATTCATGCTGTTGCAGAGCATTGTCTTACCATTTGACCAACAAGATAATTTTGGCGCGATTAGAGGGAGTCGAACCCTCGCGGCAAATATTTTTTGCCCTATGACTGTTTAGCCATTCCCTTAAACCACTTGGGTATAAACGCTTAAGTACACACTTATCGCCGTGTGCTGCGGACTGAATAGAAGCTATTCGTACTGCAAGCAATACTTATGAAGAATTTACCTGCCTGTTCTGAAATATCAGAACTCTACATATGTTGTCGCGTTCGATATTCTTATAGCACTCTCAAGATTAGCTTTAAGCTCATCCTGTCTGCCCTGTAAGTCTCCAACAACCTTTTCAGCGTCAATTGGATCCACCATGCTGTATACAAGATTATCGCAGTAGGCAGATATACTTTTCAGACTGTCGTCACTGAGAACCTTCTTATCACTTGAAGCAAGCGCTGTACTCATGGCCTCCTTCTGTCTGTCGGCATTCTCCTGTGACTTATTGATAGCCATCTTGGCCTTGGTGAAATCGTTATTTATCTTTCTGATAAGAGCGTCATCAAAGTTAGTATTTGAGAAGCTTCTTCCAAGTAAAGTCTTTCTGAGGTTGATTGCTGCTGCCCTCGTCATGGTCACCCCTGCCACCTCTATATCCGTAGTGGCATTTGCAAGCAGGATTGCTGCATCAAGCCTGTTGTATCTGCTTATGAGATCCCTTATACTCTGAAGATCCGCCCTCGCCTCGTCATCAAACTCCTGCACGCTCTTCTTACCACCGATAACGACATCATCTGATGTCTTTTTCACTGTCACAAAACTGGCTCTGTCTATGGCATCATTGATCTTCTTTATCAGAAGGTCTCTCTCATCCAGAGCTCTTGTCACTATCATTTTCTCCATAATATTCGTATCCTCCTTATTTTAATAATTACATTTATATGTTATCCCCTTTTATTTCAGGTGATTTTTAACATCTGGCTCTTCAAATATGATCTGTTCATCACGATATTTGCTATCTCTAACGAACTAATTCCATACCACAGGCACCATATCATAATATATAAGTCTGTGCTTCGTATCCACGTACATATCCTCGTGATAATGTCCGAAGTACCACATGGAATATTCAAGTTTTCCTTCAAGTTCCTCAAAGAAATCCGTCAGTATATTCTGAGCGTACAATTCATGCAGGCGTCCATGCATCCTCTTTATATCTTCAAGCTTCAGCTGTATAGTGTTTGATGCGCAATGGGTTATGACATAGTCGACCTTGTAATCACAACTCTCAAGATTTACCCTTGCTTCCTCTATCTCTGTATCTGTCGGAAGCTCCTGTTTCCACCATGATGTGTTCAATATTCTGAACGGTCTGCCACTCCCCATTGCCAAATTATATTTATGCTCGAACAAAGGATCATCCTTATCAAGCACGCCACCGCTTATATCGTGGCTCTGTGCTCCTCCGAACGTAAAATATCTTTTTCCCTCTATATCGAATACCTGTCCGCGCTCAAGAAGTATCACCTTATCACGGACTATATGCCGCACTTTGCCACCATGCCACTTCTCCACCGGGTATTCATCTATCATATTGTAATTCTCATGATTTCCCTGAACCCATAGAAGTGTAAATGACTGCTTTGCGAAGAATTCACAGTCCTGTTCAAAGGACTCTCCTTTTGCCCAGAGCAAACCAAGATCCCCGCATACGATCACTGTATCATTTTCAGTTAGATCCGGGCAGCAGGAAAATCCTCCTGACATAAATCTCCCAAACCTCCCGTGACAGTCGCCTGTAATATAAATCATTTCAAAATCACTCCTTTATTTAATTGCCTTGTAATCCGGCTCATCCGGCAGACTTATGTTCGCCTTTGCATACTCAAGTCTTCTCTCGTACCAGTTTGTTTTTTACAATGAACTTAATACGCTATTAAACACTCTGTAATTGGAATCGTCGCTTGGTCTGCAGTATACAGCAAACTCGATATTCTTAAATGCGTACATATAATCCCTCACCACATTTGCCGCAGCAGTTGCCACGACCTGCGGTTCGTTACAGAATGCTCCGCAACCAAACGCCCCGAGTATTACTGTGTCTGCATGATTTATAACCGCGCTGTCAAGTATTCTTCTGAGTCTTTTCTCATGGATGACCTGAAGTTCTCTATTGCTGGGTGTCACCGCTCTCGTTCCATCTCCGGAATTATATCTATTGCTGGGGGTTTCCCTGAGATTTGGCGCCGCACATGTGATCACATCAACTATATACCAGTCATCACGCTCCATTAGTTCCGGACGATCTGTATCAGTCTTGAACACAACGATATCTGGAGTGTATATGATGTCATCGTTATGTATTGGATCATGCGCCGCTCTGTGCGGTGTGTAGAACATTCCCCACATATCAGGGGTGTTCAGACAGAAATACAGATTGGAACATCTGCAGAGACATTCCTCCTGCGCCCCCGCACCATTTACAACTCCGCCGCCTGGATTTGTCGCTGATGCAAAGTTATGCACTGCTACATGATTCCCTTTATAGGCCTTTGCCGCCTCATAGGTTCTCTTCTTTGAGACAACCACATTTGCCTTTTTGTAAATATTCAGTTCAGGCGTTGGTATAACCTCCGCCTCTGCTATAAAGCGCTGATTTGCCACCGATATCTTTGTGACAGCTGAAAGCTCAGCATCCGTCTTGCACATGCGCTCTGTATCCTGAAATATACTTCTGTTCATCTCTCTGCGATCCATATTTTTTACACCCCTTTGATATTATGCTATTACATTACTCTATTATCCTGTTAGTTTTTTAACCTGCTATTCCAATACTCTCTGTTTTTACTGCTCTCCAATATATATAAGATGGTCAACATACTCTCTTTCCTCGCCCTTGAATATCGGTATATCATTGTCTATCATCCATCCTCTGGAATTTTCGTTGCTGCTGTCTCCTGTACATGACGGGACTTCATCTGCCTGTCCCCTGATGCAGCAGCTTCCTCTCTTGCATGTCACCGAAAAGTCATTCCAGTTTATATTCTTCTCAAGCATCAGCATATCCTGTATATCACCGGTGGACTTGCCATGCATCTGCTTCTGTGAGAAATTGGCATGTCCAACCATCTGTATCGAATTGCGGGATGCGTCGAGCTGCCTCCAATATATGAGATTCGTCACCTCTTCCTTCGGTATATTGAAGCATCTTGAATCAAACATCGCCCCAGTCTCACAGGCCTTATCAAGGACTTTGATATATTTGGGATCCTCCGTACCCTCTTCTTTAACCGCCTGCCTGCATAGCTCTCATAAAAACAGAATCAAACGGTCTCTTAAAATTCCTTGTATATGTATGAAATGCCTTGCCGTCTATTCGTATCGCAACCGGACAACGTCTCATAAGCTTTGTCTTCGGTATCTGCTCATAAAAATTCTTCATTCTGGTACCTATATCATCTCGAAGTCTTGCCACACTGCCACTTCCTTTCTTCCAAATCTTTCATATATTTCAAGTCGTTCATATCTTTCAAATCTTCCGCATATTCATTTATTGATATGCCCTAGTTTATATCACATCCGGCTGATTGGCTATGAACCCGTAGTTTAAAAATCTAAATGTTCCTCTTTACGCTTATAGCCGTGTATCAAATTTTCCATTCTTTTCTGAATATCTCTATCCCAACCTTCATACACATCTTTCCGGCATAGTTTCCCGCCTTCTGAATGATTTCGGGTTCTTCTTTCAGGCAGTCTTCATAAATTCTCTTTGGAAGATTCTTATAAATAATCTGCAAATCCTTCCTCTCAATTTTTTCGGGAATTATTCCTTCATCCACAAGCTTATTTACTATTTTCCGCACCCTGGCCTCGGTGACGATCGTTCGAGCATATCTTTCTGCCTCATCCATGTCTGCTTTTTTCTGTTGATCATCCCTTTTCCTCATATTCTGCCTGCGGTTATCCACCTTTATCTCATAAAATTCTGGATTTACATACTTCAAAACATGTGGCTCACGTCCCTCCAAAAGAGCCGTCTGGTTCTTTATGACAATTCCCTCCTGCTTTTTTCCATAGGCGGGATCATTTGCAAACTGTTTACAGTGTTCCCAGCTTATAAATTTCCCATAATAGAGTTCATGTACATATGGAATGCCACATTCATCTGCAATAGATTTCACAGAGTCCTGAGACAGCCACTGATCAGCATCTCCATCGAATATGCTGAACAGATAAAATTTGTCATAGTTATCTTTTTCATATATCACCGTATGTTTCACAAGCCACTCTCCGAAAAATATGTAATGTGGATACCTTGCAAATGGTTCCTTGTCCATTTTCTGAACATATTCCCAGAATCCTCTTAAGTTCTGGTCCTTACTCAGCTCATTATTACGGCTGAACGCTCTGAGGACATCCTCTTTTTCGTCATACCGTATACTTGCATTGGCCCCATCCACTTTTTCCGTGATACTGATGATATCTCCAACCTGAAATGCCCCTGTGTTTACCGTGAATGTGATGTCATCGAGCATTGTTTCTCTTTCCCTTACCACCTGGATATCTATATATTTCTTCACAATCGACCTCCAAATTTTTGACATTTAACAGATCTGCTTGCAACGCATTATAGCTAGTGTTTCTGCCGTTTTCAACGCATTTCAAGCAACTTCTGCATTTTCAGTCAAACGCTGATTTTCAGCCATTTGTGGGCATTTTCAGGGATAAAAAATTTGTTACCCCTGCACAAAACTTAAGCTGGAACATAAGGTGAATTTCTACCCCATAGACAAATAAAATGTAGAACATAAGATAACCGATTTTACCCCATGCACAAAAACGGGCAAGAAAACGACATGCCCGAAGCTTCCCAGGCACATAATGAATTGTTTCCCCAAGGTTTAATAGTCTCACAAAATATAGTATTTTTAAAGTTTATGATAAAATATAATTTATAATCACTGTCATATGGTCCTCAAATATACCGATTTAGTAATAAATAACTTTCAGCACATTTGACTTATGATCTCAAGAATATTTATAATAATTCATATGCATTCTGATATATATGGTCTAAGCAGGCTGCATATGTTGACTATCACATTTTACTGAACAGGAGATTTTTAATGAGTGTAAATAAAGATTCAAAATACCATTCTTTATCAAAAGAAGTTTATGAACAGATCTTAGGCGACCGTGAACACGGCAAGATAAACCCATATGCATGCAAAGACTCTGACATTATAAGGCGTCAACCAGACCATGATGCCCCACATCTGTGGAGACCGGCATTCGTCATGGATGTGGAAAAGATACTTCACAACAACTATTACAATCGCTATTCTGATAAGACACAAGTTATCTCATGCTACAAGAACGATGACATATCAAGACGTGCACTCCACGTCCAGCTTGTATCCAGAATTGCAAGGACTATCGGAATGACTCTTGGACTCAATCTTGATCTCATAGAGGCAATCTCCCTTGGACATGACATCGGACATACTCCATTTGGTCATGCTGGAGAGCGTTATCTGAATGAGATCTACAACGAGCATACCGGAAGACTCTTCAACCACAACATCCACAGCGCCAGAGTACTTGACAAACTTATATTCCGAAATATCAGTCTCCAGGTGCTTGATGGTGTTATATGTCACAACGGTGAAATGGAACAGCAATGCTATACACCTAAGACATTTAACGCAGACGATCCATGGGGAGAATTTGACAGATCGGTTGAGGACTGCTACACAGATCCTTCTGCAAATAAAAAACAGATCCCAGGTACACTTGAAGGCTGTATCATGAGGATCAGCGATATCATAGCCTACCTCGGAAAAGACAGGCAGGATGCAATAAAGATCGGTCTCATTCCAAATGATGATTCTTTCTCTGCAGGCAGCCTTGGATCCTCCAACGCCCAGATAATTCACAATATGACTGTCAATATCATAGAAAATAGCTACGGAAAACCTTATATAAGCATGGATCCTGATGTATATGAGACCTTCTCCAAAGCCAAGACTGAGAATTACCAGAACATATATAACAATGACAGCCTCAACACAATGTATAATGACAACATAAAGCCAATATTCTATTGTATATACGAAGAATTACTGAGGCAGGCTAAGAGCAAAGGCACTGATTCCATATTGTATAAACACCATGTCAACTACATAAAAGATGCAAACCGGTATAGCAATTATTTTGGTAAAAAGGAATTCATCGACAATTATCTCAGTCAGGATCCAAACGAAATCGTAGTAGACTTCATCGCCAGCATGACCGATGACTATTTCATAGATCTGTATGAATACCTTTTTCCAAATGGGACATACAAGGTCGACTATGTCGGATACTTTGACAACATCTGATCATAATTGTCAAAACAAATACCTCCCGGGCAGACCGTTATATTCCATCATCCGCCTAGGAGGTATTATCATACATTTTTGTAATTAAAAATAACTATTCACTATCGACTACTTGCCGGTCTGATCTGACATTTTCTCTGCAAGTTTCTTACATTCAGCCTCAAATTCACCTTCCACTTCTCGCCATGGTCTTTCGGCCACAGCAGGGACTGAACTAAGGTTATCCGTATTCCTGTGCGCCTCGCCTTTCATCAGATTCTTAAGTTCGAAGTTCATCATATCATCATCTATCTGTTTCCACATAGCATTCTCTTCTTCGCTCAGATCAGCAAGTCCAAATCGCTCAAGTATAACGTTCATGATCGAACTCTCTATCTCAAGATAATTGGACAAATGCGCTTTTACCGGTCTGATTATGTCTGATATATACGCCTCGCTGGCATCGTGCAACAGACAGGCAAGCTGTAACCGCTCTGACCATCCCCTTGCCTTCGCCTCATTCATACAGTTGATGGAGTGCTGTGCCACAGAAAAGAAATAGGACACATGCCCTCCGCCGCGGCACGTGAGGCTTAACGCATGCGCTATATCCTGTATTGATATGTCAGAAGTCGTCATATTCATCGGATCTATTTTGTTCCCCGTATACGTGTTCATCGTTGCCATATCACAGTCTCCTTATCCTTATCTATCAGCATTTTAAGATAGTATATCCTTGTCGTATCATATTCCACTTTTAATTCATTCAATGTCTAGCAATTCAGAAATAATATCATTGAATTGTCTGCTCTGATCTATGTTGCACACGTGACCACAATGCTCTATTATTATCAGCTCCGCATCTGTCAGATCAGTTTCCTCCACGATTCCATTTATAAAACACAGATCACCACGCCCGGAAATATATACATTCTCCTCGTGTAATCTGCTCACGAACTCGTCACAAAGTGAAAAATGCTCAATAAAAATATTCATATATGCCTTAAATTCCTGACTGTTTAATGCCTTGGCACATTTGCAGAACACCTTCCTGCTTGTCTTGCTGACTTTCCATGGCATAAATAACTTTGCCATTATTCTGTAGACGACAGGAAATGGAAGTTTGTCACCTATCTTAGCAAAGACATTGACAGCACGCCTGAGTGGTTTGCCAACCGTGCCAAGCGCACCCACAAGTATTGCTTTATCTATGTAACTTCCACATCTCATCTCCATATATTTGATAAATATAGTTCCAAGTGATACGCCCATAAAAACAGCTCGCTGTATCCCCCGCTCATCAAGCACCTGCGTTATCTCACCCACGACAACATCCAGCGTACTTCCCATCTTGGACAATTTCAGTTCACTGTCTCCATGACTTGGCAAAGTTATCGCCAGAACATTAAACTTCTTTTGAAGCAAGGGAATCTGATTCTTCCATACCCTGTTGTTTCCTCCAAATCCATGAAGCAGAACTATATATCTATCGGTATCACATGAGCTTTCAAAAACTTCATAATGTAACAATATCCTTGCATCCCCTTGATCATTTATATTTTGTATTACAGCTTTACTATCAATCTGGTATGACCTCTATATACACCTGATCATACTTATCCCTTAGCTCCTGTTTTATCTCGTCTCTCACCTTATGAATGATACTTATATGTATCACATCCGTCTGATTTCCTATATATACCTCAACCCACAGCTTCCGCCCAGTCTGGATGACATCCAGAAAAGTGACCTCATATGGGTAATCCTTCATATGCTGATCCACTATGGCTCGTATCTGACTAAGCGTCTCTTCCTCCGGAGCAAAAAGAATAAGATTCTTGATACTCTGAAATATCTCGCACACCGGCTCTTTTATGAGAAGAAGTGCCATAACCACCGCTACAGCCGGATCAATATAAGGGGTAATAAAACGCAGGTTTGTATGCAACAGAGCAGTCTGTACCGCAAATGCTACAGCAACTCCCATACTGCTTATTACGTCAAGCTTCCACATATACAGCTCCGCTTTGATAGTTGTAGACTCATATTTCTTACTGTAATGACCGAGTATCGCATACATAACCGCACAACATACACATACAAGAAATTCGAATACCGCTATGCTCCCCGCATCTACCTCATGTCCACCATGAAACAACAGCTTTATATTCTCAACCATGAGATTACATGTGAGTGCAAGTAATACACTGTACTTCACAAGGAGGAAAAGTGATTCCACCTGGGCATAGCCATATGGATGTTTCTCTGTCACAGGTTTATACAGAAGCGGAACCAGCACCATAAATGGTCCTATCATGACCAGATCTGCGGAGTCGAACAGGCAGTCCGTCCAAAGCGAATGTGAATGGGTATACCATGCCATCACGCCCTCCGCAAGTATGAAGAAGACACTTCCCATAAAAGACAGACGAAGTATTCTCTTCTCTATTGCAAGCTTGTCCTTTCTCGACCTACGTTCCTTCTTCTTAGCTTCTCTTTTACTAATTTCTACATCTCTTTCATTCATTATATATTCTTCCTATGTTTAATTTCCATAGACCACAATATCATCAGTACATAATATAATCAAGTATCGGCTATTGATTTCTCCTTTTTGATATGCATATTTTTTACAAAAAAGTCCCTGTAACCACCTCATGGCAATTACAGGGACTCATATTGTCTTTATTAAGCTAATTACTTACAAGTTCTGTTCGTACGAATCCTACTTGTTAGCGATTGCAGCCTGTGCAGATAGGTAAAAATATGGGGGTTTTTAATGAAATGAGCATTGTCCTCATTCTTTTCCCTATGTACCGAGGAAATCTTTTCGATTTCCTCCAATTTGATAATGCAGTTTTTCTTTCTGCCTTCCGCTGTAAAGGTTGCTTTCACATCTGCTGTCCCATTCAGATTAACATACCAATCAAATGTAGTATCCGATGTCGGTGTTATCAGATATACAAACTGATTGACAACATCGTGGCTGATAGTGCTACCACTAAAATCAATAAAGCTGTTCAGAGTGGAACGGATACCCTCTATATCCAATCCTTTCGGATTGCTTTTTTCCTGTGGAATTTCATCAAGTGCTTTTTGAAGTTTCTTGATTTCTTCATCGACAGGACTTCTCATTGCTTGATACTCGTCCTTGGAAATCTCTCCATCAGCTCTCATAGCAATCAAGTTAGTCAGTCTGCTATTTGCCTTATCCAATTTCGCCTGTATCGTTACCGTATCGGATTGAGTTTCGTTAGATTTTTCTTCCTTATAATAATACTTAATAAGGTCTAACGCAATCAGTACAGACTCTTTTCTCTCCGTCCAGAGATGCTCTAACAAAGCTTTTGCCATAAAATCGAGTTTCCAATCGGTTATCATTCTGCTGTCACAATATCCCTCAGTATCTAAACCGATTTCAGCTCTTTTCCGTTTAATTCCGTTGTTAAGCTGATTGTAGCATTGATAACCGTAAGAGGTTTTTCCGTCCAATTTCGTATGCCATTTATTTTTACGGTATGATGAGCCGCAGGAACAACGTAGCTTATTGACCCATATATCTCGTGAATCACGCTTACTATGTGTGTTTTTCCCTGCCGATACACATACAGGTTTTACTCTACTTTCCCTTATCGCCTGTGCTTTATTCCATATCTCTTGAGAAATAATAGAAGGGAAATCACCCTCAACATATTCATAAGTGGACATATCAAGATTGTTTATTCGCTTCTGCTCTAAAAAGTTATTGCTTCTGGATTTGTTGTAACACTTTGTTCCTGTGTAAGTGGCATTTTTAATCGCTCTCATAATATTTGAAACGCTCCACTTTATAAGTCCAGAAGCTGTTTTCCTTTTTCGCTCCGTCAAAATCTTTGCGATTTTCATCGAGCCATAACCTTGCAGATACAAATCATATATCATTCTGACCGTTTCTGCCTGTTCCTCATTGATAACATAGGTATCTCCAACACGGTCATAACCTAAAATATTACCGTTTCCATAGAGAACACCATTATCACGGCTGATTTTCTGACCTGCTTTTACACGCTCGGAAGTCTTGCGACTTTCTTCCTGTGCCAATGTTGCCATAAGAGATAGCCGCAGTTCTCCATCTCCGTCCATTGTCCAAATATTATCGTCGATAAAAAACACCTCAACGCCTATGCCTTTTAACTCTCTTGTAACAACAAGGGTATCCACAACATTTCGTGCAAAACGGCATACCTCTCTGGTAACAATTAAATCAAATTTACCTTGCTTGGCATCTTCAATCATTTTCAAAAAGGCAGGGCGTTTTTTTGCCTGTGTTCCCGTGATACCTTCATCAATATATCGTTCACAGACCGTCCAGTTCGGATGATATTTTACTTGGTCATCATACCATTGTAACTGATTTTCCAATGCAGATAACTGTGCTTCGTGTTCTGTTGAAACACGACCATAAATAGCAACTTTTCTGGCTCTGTTTCTGTCAAACAGAGAATAATCTGTGAGCTTAAATCTGTAATTATATTCATTTACTGCTGTGTTCATTAAGCATACCTCCAATTCATTTTTCTGAATATATTGTACTGATTATCAAGCCGCCTGTGAAATGTGCGAATTTGCGTGTTTCACGATATTTGTATATGTGGCTTGATTTATCATTCCTTTTTCAAGAAGTATCTCAATGAGTTTCAGAGCCGCTACATTTTTATCTACCTTAATTTCATTCATTATTGACCTCCCTCAAAGAAATACTAATGGCAAGAGCTTTATCGGCTCTTGCCATTATGACTGTGGATAGCATACCAACATATTTACGCAGGCGTTGTTTGTCTATGGTGCGGATTTGTTCAAACAGGATAATTGAGTTCTTATCCAAACCTTCAAAATCATTGATTAAAGTGTGTGTCGGCAATTTTGCTTTAGTGTGTATTCGGCTTGTGATGGGTGCGACAATGACCGTAGGGCTATGCTTATTGCCGACATCGTTTGAAATGATAAGTACAGGTCTTGTTCCGCCTTGCTCCGAGCCGATAACAGGATTTAGATTTGCGTAGTAAATATCTCCACGCTTGATTTTTCTTTCCATTATGTTTGACCTCCCAGATTTATTTAGGCAGGTATGTTCTGCCTATGTAGGCAGCCAAACAAAAGGAAGTATTTAAGGTCGGGAGAGTATAAGCAAAATCTCTGTTCCTATGACTACCTTTTATCTGGCTTTATGATAGGAGCATTTCAATTTGTCCTCGACACCCCGAAATGCTATGGGAAGTCGCCAAACGGTCAGTAGCGAACTGACACCACGGGAGTTCCACCCCTCTGACGGTCTGCCAGAGCCGCCCTCATTGCCTGCGACGGTTTTATCACGCTCGGACTGTGACTGGACGGGAGTACCATTATTCTCTTTGTGGGTTATGGCGAAATCGGAAGCAATCCGATATTTTCAGTCGGTAATGAATGAGATCACCCCCTTTCATCGCTCGCTGCTTCTTAACAGGTCTTGGCGTACCGCTGCACACGCTTATGCTCATCACAATCACAAAGAGGAAGTATTTGGCGAATGGATATTCGGTTGTCAAGGATCACTCCCGTTTTCGCCACACAAAGCAAAACAGGTGGAAGGAATTTAATCCCTCTCACCTGTTTGCTCACTTAAAAGCGGTTTCGTATAGGCTAAAATTAAAATTTTTCAAAAAGTTTTTTTAACTTCTTTAGTGCAATGTCAACGCTTCCTTTAACCGCCATTTTGGTGCATCCCTCCAACTTGGCAATCTGCTCATAGGACAACTCTCCGAAAAAGTACAACAGCAGCCTGCGTCTTTGTGTTTCGGGCAGTTTTGATATTGCCTTATGTAGCAGTTCGTATTCGATGCACCTTGAAACGGTTTCCTCAAGACTTTCTTCCTTATAAAAAACTCGGTCATTCAAGGAGTTTTCTGTCAACTCGGAGTGTTCAATGTGCCTGCTCACCCGATTAAGATAGGAAATATCCTCAAGCTCAAAACGGTTAAACAGGTCATACAGCACTTTCTCTATTTCAATATTTTGCATAACACCCCGCCCATCTTTAAAAGAGAGGTAATATCTGCCCTCTACAATCATCAGCGTATAAGGGTTATGCTTGTCCTTTTTTCGGTTAGGATGTTTTTCATTCATTCTTTGTTCCTCCAATCAATCTGAATTTTTGAAATTTCAGATTGATCGGCGGTGAACGACACCCTACGCCACAAACAGGCTTACGACTTAATTCAACAAAAAACGACAAAAGAAAAACCGCAAAGGCTGTCAAACCCTTACGGTTATAAGAAATAACAATTCTATTATATAGATATTTAACATCTACTTTTGGAACATAATTTCCCCAAATGGAGATAAGAATTTTTTTAACAGATTATTCTCATCTCTATCGAACGGTATGTAAATAACTGCTGCTTAAAATCAGCAGCACAGTGTTATCAGACCAACACATAAGAAATCCCTCCAAACTTGAAACAGGTCTGGAGGGATAAAATAGCCATCTGAGCATGACAAAATTGCCCACCAAAACACCGTTTTTTTTATTTGGCGGACTTGTCAAATTCTATATTCATGTAAAAAAAGAGCCGATGACTTATGAGGTTATCTCACAAGTTCATCGGCTCTGCGTCTATGCGTCTGGCTCTTTGATGACGGTTATATGTAATTTCTTTGCATTTATTAAAGTTTCTTTCTTACATTTCGGACAGTAAAGAGGATAATTCTTTAAAACAGTATCTTCTCTAACTCTATCACGGGTTTTGTTGCCACAAATCGGGCAAATTATCCATTCTGAAATCATAAATTATCCATCTCCATTTATCATGTTTTATTTAATCTTTCTATTTTATATTTACTATCTTGACAAATTCATATCGTACACTTATCTGGAATTACTATTATTCTCTAAACTTTTTTCAAGAATAAAGAAAATATCGTACCTTTTTCATCGGATGCCACCTTGATATACCCGTTCTGCTTATTCACAATATCACGGGTAAGATATAAACCGATCCCTACACCGTCAACTCCTGCTGACTGCTTTCCACGGTAAAATCTGCCGAAGATTTTTGCCTGTTCTTCTTCAGGAATGCCAATTCCGTTATCGGATACATCCAATCGCAAATACGATGGATATTCGGTGATTTTCAAGTCCACAACTCCTCCGCTTGGTGTATATTTCACAGCATTGTCAAGTACATTGGTAACAGCTTCTGCCGTCCAGTTAAAATCAAGCAGGGCTTCAAAGGTCTGCCCACAATCAAAGGTAATCGTAATATTTTTATCCCTTGCTTTGGCATAAACCGTTTTTACCGCTTGCATAACAATATCATTTAAACTGCTTTGTTCAGGTTTTAATCGGATAATGCCACTTTCCAAACGGGACATTTTAATCAAACTGTTTGTCAAAAAAGTCAGCTTTTCAAGGGACATCTGCAAGGTGGCAATATATTCCCTTCTCTCCTCATCGGATAACCCTGTATCACCTAATAACTGTGCAAAGGTGTTTGCCGCTGCTACGGGCGTTTTAATTTGATGCGAAATATCGGAGATTAAAGTTTTAATCTGTTCTTTCTCCTGTGTCAGCATTTGATTCTGTGCCTTTAAAATATTGCGGAGTTTTAGAAGTTGATGCTGCAGCCGTGCGGTCAGGGTATCCTCAGCTTCTGAAAAGACCGTCCGTTCCTGCTGTTCTACCAATGCTTCAATGAGCAGCGTAATCTCCTCTAACAGATTATCATTATAGCGGTTGTGCAGAAAGTCCAGCAGGAACAACAGACCCCCAAAAAATACAAATGCAAAAGAGATAAAAAGCGTACGGAAAAGGATGTCCTCCATAAAAAAGAACACACCAACAGATACCACCGCCGTAGCAGTACCTATAATTAAAATCAGTTTTCTATAAATCACAAAATGCTTCATCGTCATTCTCCAAAAGAGTAGCCCATGCCAAAAACTGTTACAATGTATTCCTGCTTTTCATCATTCAGTTTCTGCCTTAGCCGCTTAATATTCACACGCACGGTATTATCATCAACAAAGTTTCCATCTATATCCCAAAGCTGTTCCAAAAGCATTGCCTTTGTAACAACCCTTCCCCTGTTTTCCATTAGATAAAGGAGCAATTTGTATTCTGTTGAGGTCAAATGTATTTCCTGTCCCTTCATCAAAACAAGACACTTTTCTTTATCTAACTCTAAATCTCTGTATTTCATACGAAATTTTCCTACGCCACTTCGTTTTAGAACTGCCAATACTTTTTTCCGTAAAACTTCGATAGAAAAAGGCTTTGATATATAATCATCACAACCCACGCCAAACCCTTCCAACATATCTTCTTCCGTATCATTAGCAGTTAGAAATAATACGGGTGTTTCCGATGTTTCACGAATTTTTTCACAAAATTCCAAACCATTGCCGTCAGGCAGGTTAATATCAAGCAGAAACAAATCATACTTTTGTTTTTGGTATTGCTTCAATGCTTCCAAATACCCATAGACTGCTGTGACCATATGCTCGTCTTTTTTTAGGGCGATAGAAATACCCTTGCTCAGAATTTTGTCATCTTCAAGTAGAAAAATATTTGCCATAGCCGCAAAACGCACCACCTTCCTCAATATACAAAATTGCAGGAACAGACGCAGCAATGCTGCGTCCGTCCCACAACCTCATTTAACTATCAAAATTGTGCAGTCTTTCAATGACCGTTTCATCAGAAGTTGCCTTGTAAACAATGGCAGGAACGCTTAAGCAAATTACAAAGATTGCTGCGATCAAACCGATGACAAGTGCAACAGGGTATTTAAATACTGCATAGTTTGCCATATGCGGAACTGCATCTGCCACCAACATTAGGAACGCATTACCAAAAGTCATAATCAGCAGAGTAGAAATCAGAGCATAAATACCGCCTTCTAAGGTCAATATCTTCCTGATCTGCTTTTTCGTTGTTCCGATACTTTCCATAATGGCAAATTCATTTTTCCTTGCCACCACACCCGTCAACATAACATTTACAAAGTTAATCAAGCCGATGACAATGAGCAGAATTGCAGCACCGTTTCCCAGCAAGCTCAAAGAGTAGTTCATCTGGTTATATAGTTCTTTCTGATTCACGGAAGATTTCAGCTGCCACTCCGATGTGGTCAAGGTACTGTTAATCGCCTGTAATTCGCTGTCAATTCGCTCTAAATCGTTGAAATTCTTAATGTCAACGCCGATTGCGGAAATTATTGGTTCTTTTGTCAGGCGTTCCATACCCGCTTCGCTGACAAAGATAACATCTGGCACCATATTTATTTCTTTGCGTCTGCCAATACCTTCTGAAAGAGTATTATCATAATCGTCATAGTAAAAAGCTCCGCCAATTTTGAAATCAGTTGCCTTGCCGTCTGTACTGTCGGCAGTTAGTGTCAATGTTTCACCCACTAAAGCGGTATTAGGAGCGTTATATTCGGTATCTTTTCCTGCAATCGCTGTTTCGCCACGCTTAAATGCTTCCATGTCAATAGGCGTATCAGGATGCTCTGCATTGTATTCTTCCAGTACCCTGTCGTCTGGAAGCGTTGTAATATAGCAGCCATAGTCACCAGATTCAGCGTACCCTTTCAGTGTTTCTATCGTCTGTTCATAGGACTGCCCCTTTGCTTTATATTTGCTGTCCTCATATTTGATTTTCATAAAGCCTTCTAAATCGTTTTCATTAAAGTCAATACCTGCCCAGACTGTTTTTTGAACATCTATATTTTTAATACCGTCAAGCTGCTTGATTTGTTCTACAAAGTGTTCGTCAAACTGCGGTACTTCTTTATTGAGCTGTTCATACTGCTCAAACTGAATATCAGTGTATTCAAAGTTATAGTCCATATATTCCTTAATAAAGTTCTCAGCCGACATACTGCTTATAACCCCATTTACGCCTAAAATCATAGTAATTCCCATAAACAAGGACATAAACACAAGGGCAGCACGCTTTTTGTCACGGAATACATTATGAAATGCCATCACATGCAGCTTGCCACCATTGGTGGAATTTCTGCTTTTTGTTTTCTTCGGTGCAAAATTCTGAAACTTCAATGCTTCTATTGGCGAAATTTTTGCAGCCGCTTTTGCAGGAGCATTGCAGGCAATCCAAACGGTTACTGCTGAAAAGATTACGGACAAAATATAGATAGATGGATGGAAAAACACTTCGGCATCCATCATCGACTTGCCCTGTTCAAAACCCTCGTTCAACACAAATGGAACAATTCCAAAGGAAACAGCGGTGGCTAACAAAATACCAATCGGGATACCAATGCAAGCAAACTTAACTGCCTGATTTTTTACCAGTGATTTAATCTGTTTTTGCGTTGTTCCAAGCGTTTTCATCAAACCGTAAAAACGGGTATCATTTGAAATGGATATATACAAAACATTGTAAATAAGGAGATACCCGCTGCCAATAATAAAGAATACCAATAGGATTACCATTGCAATCACTGAACCGCTTGATGATTTCATGGAAACCGCACCGCCGAAAGATTGATTTTCGTTAAGCTCCACATCTTTTTGAATACGATAAAAATCATCAGGCATTTTATTCAACGACAAAGAAAGAACGCCGTCCTCTGCCATTGTATAGCCTGCATTTTTGCAATACGCTTCGGAAACAAAGCCCATTCCCGTGCCTGTATAGGAATGAAACCATCCGCTTAAAGTGAAATTTTTTTCCTGCTGACCGTTTTTATCATAATAGGACAGAGGGATTTCCATATTCAGCTTCGGCTCTTTCATTCCAAGCTGTGAAAGAGCATCCTTTGACAGCATAATTTCATTTTCATTTGAGGGATATTTCCCTTCTATATCTTTGATTGTTTCTTTATAGTGTTTATCCCATTCAGTAGTGTCGTAATACGAAAGTGCGATAGAAAGATCACGCCCCTCATCGTTCTTCTCGGCAACCGAGCCGACCATATACTGCGTACCGACGGTTTTAACATATTCCAAATTCTTAATCTGCTGTTCCTGCTTTTCTGTCGGCATCGCAAGGGAAGCATTAGCGGTCGTGCCTGCGGTACGCACCTGCATTAACTTCATATTTTCCATATAGTTAATGCCCAAACTAAACACGGTAGTAATCATAAATGTAGTGAGAACGATCGCAAACACCGCAAACAGGTTACGAATACGGTTTGCTTTCATCATTCCCTTTTCTACTCGCTTAACTGCTTTTTTATTTCGGTTAGCGTGCATATCTGACACCTCCCGAAACAACCTTGCCATCCTCAATGCGGATTGTGCGGTCTGCCATTTGAGCGATTTCCTCATTGTGCGTGATCATAATGGTGGTTTGGTGGAACTGACGGCTAATCGACTGCATCAGCAAAATAACATCCATACTTGTTTTTGAGTCCAAATTTCCAGTCGGCTCATCGGCAAGGATAATGGCAGGCTTTGTCGCAAGGGCACGGGCAATCGCAACCCTCTGCTGCTGACCACCTGAAAGATTATTCGGCATATTCTTAAGCTTTTGTTCCAAGCCAAGAGTATGGATAATCTCTTTTACAAATCTTGTATCGGTCTTGCCACCATCGATCTCAATAGGGTACACAATGTTCTCATACACATTAAGAACAGGAAGCAGATTATAATTCTGAAAAACAAAGCCAATGTTTCGACGCCTAAAAATCGTCAGTTCCTCGTCTTTCATTTTCAACAGTTCTTTTCCTCGGATAGTAACACTACCAGAAGTAGGACGGTCTAACCCACCAATCATGTTGAGTAGTGTAGATTTACCGCTGCCCGATGTACCGATAACAGCAACAAATTCGCCTTCCTCTACGGAAATGGATACCCCATCCAAAGCATGGACTTCGTTTTCTCCGCTTCCGTATATCTTTCGTAAATCTTTTGTTTCAAGTATTGCCATATTAAAACCTCCAAATTTCTGTTTTTATTTTGTAAATTCAGTATAGCAACCACTTCTTACAATCTCATTACAATCCAAACTAAAAAATAACAGCATTTCTTTTGTTCCTACCATGCACTTTTACGAATTGATTTCTTTTTTTAATGAAGCAATCCACTCCTCTATTGCCTCTGCCAATGTGTATTGTTGCCGTAAAACTGCCATACCCGTAACAGGAATATCTTCTTTACTCTTTTTCAAAGCAATATTTTCTTCCAGATATTTTTTCAATACCTCCATACTGCTCTCAATATTATCCAGACATTCTTGCTGTCTTTCTCTGGACATACTGTCCAGATTTACAATGACAGCATTAAAATCCAAAAAAATGTTTATCGGCTTACAGGATATTTCAAGCATCAATTTTTCAAACTGCTGTTTCCCTTTTTCAGTTAAAGAATACACTGATTTTTCTGGCATTTTACCCTCTTTTTCTATATGACTTGAAATATATCCTTTTTCCTCCAACTGGATAACCTTTTTATAAATAGACGGGGTACTAATTTTTACCCATTTTGAAATATTGCGGTACTCTACCAACTTTTGAAGGTCATACGCACTCAGAGGTTCTTTCTTTAACATTCCCAAAACAATTAAGTCAATGGTCGCCATATCAATTTCCTCCTTTACTCTCTTGACAACTACTATAAATTATAGTAGAATACCACTTGCGTTTCAACTGCTATAATTTATAGTAGTATATTTTATTCTATTTGTCAAGTGAAAGGAGAAAGAACACTATGGACAATCAAAACAGAAAATTGGAGTTATTGGGCAATGCTCCAATTCCAAAAGCCCTTTTAGCTATGGGTATTCCAACAATGATTGGTATGCTCATCAACGCCTTGTACAATCTTGTTGATGCCTATTTTGTAGGTGGCTTAGGCGAAAGTCAAATGGCTGCCATCTCGGTTGTGTATCCTCTCGGTCAAGTAGTCGTCGGCTTAGGATTACTTTTTGGCAATGGGGCAGCATCCTACATTTCTCGACTGTTAGGACAAAGAAATAAGGATCAGGCAAACAAAGTGGCAAGCACTGCACTATATAGCAGTCTTGTTGTCGGTGCAATTATGATTGTTTTATCAATCCTCTTTTTGAACCCCATTCTAAGACTTTTAGGTGCAACAGAAAGTGTCCTTCCTTATGCGGCTACCTATGCCGGTATTTACATTGTTTCTTGCATTTTCAATGTTTTTAATGTCACAATGAACAATATCGTGACAAGTGAAGGAGCAGCAAAAACTACAATGTGTGCCTTGTTGTTAGGTGCAGTCCTCAATATCGGGTTAGATCCATTATTTATATACACTTTTAATTTTGGTGTTGCAGGAGCTGCTATTGCCACAGCAATTTCTCAGGTAGTATCTACTCTTGTGTATCTGTTTTATATTTTCAGACAAAAAAGTGCTTTTCAGTTTAGAATAAAGGACTGTACCTTTTCTAAAGAAATTCTATCTGAAATTTTCAAAATTGGCGTTCCGACACTTGTATTTCAATTATTAACAAGTATTTCTATCTCTCTAATAAACAATGCCGCTGGTAATTACGGCGATTCAGCCATAGCGGGAATGGGCGTTGTTACCCGTCTTATATCTATGGGCAGCTTAACAGTATTTGGTTTTATCAAAGGTTTTCAACCGATTGCAGGTTACAGTTATGGGGCGAAAAAATTTGATCGTCTGCGTACTGCAATCAAAATTTCCATCTTATGGTCAACTATTTTTTGTGTGATCGTAGGTTTATTATTCAGTCTGTTTTCTACGACCATTGTTTCACAGTTTACAACTGGAAACACAGAAATGATTCACATTGGAGCTTCCTCTTTAAGAGTAAACGGTATTACATTTATGCTGTTTGGATACTACACGGTATATTCCTCTTTATTCCTTGCTCTTGGAAAAGGAAAAGAAGGGTTTATTCTTGGAGCTTGCCGACAAGGTATCTGCTTCATTCCCGTTATCTTAATTTTTCCATTTATATGGGGATTAAACGGTATTTTATATGCACAGCCGATTGCCGATGTTCTCTCTGCACTTATTACAGTATTTATGGCAATCCCTTTGCATAGAAGTTTAGCTGTTGCCGAACAGAAAATGAAGATAACAGCTTCTATCCCCTGTGACAGGCAATAAAATCAAGCATAAAAGTAGTAACAGAGCCGATGAACTGTGAAAGCTTTCTCAAGTTCATCGGCTCTGCGTCTGTGCGTCTGGCTCTTTGATGACGGTTACTTGTAAATTCTCGACTTCAATTAAAGTTTCCTGTCTACATTTCGGGCAGTAAAGAGGATAGTTTTTCAAAACTGTGTCTTCTCTGATTTTGTTTCGGGTTTTGTTCCCACAAAGAGGACATAAAATCCATTGGGAATTTATACTCAGCATATTATCCTCGCCTTATAAGGTCATGTAACCGATTATCTGTAACAAATTTCTTTTTTCTGGGGTCACCCTCTGCACGATAGATTACTAAGCTGTCTAAATCAAATATTGAACTCCAAACTGTTTCAAAATCTGGCTCATCATCATATTGGCACATAAACCCATAATCACCTTTTAAGAGATGTTCGGTAGTTTCAATGTATTCATCTTTTATGCGTTCCGAAGAAAAGCTGTCTAATACTGTCCTGTAACGCCTGTGCGAGTCATAATCATTTCCTTTTGCATCGTCATATGGTTTCATCTCATCAGATGTAAAACTATTAACAGTACAAACAATACTGCCATTTTCAAAAATTTCTGCCGCCCGAACTTTTTTGAGAATTGGCGTACATTCAACCACTACCATATTGCCTTTTTTATCTGCAAGTAAAATATTGCAGTTAGAAGATACTGGCAAGCCCATAAGAAGGGAAACCGCCTGTTCGGTATTATCTGCCTTTTCAAGCAAATATCTTACAATAAAGCAAGAATTGAAACCTGCTTTTATCTTTTCAAGGTCGGTCATTACAAAAGTCATTGCTACAGCAAATCCGTGTTCATTCACTCCTTCTTCGCCGTTAATGAAAGAGGAAGTAGTGATATTGAACCTGTTTCCATTTTTCGGTGCATAGATTTCACTTTTGCTTCCTTCACGCAGATAAGGTGGTAAGTCATTATTTCTACCGTATATTGTTCTGCCATTGCTTGAATATGCAAAAGCAGTACAGCCCCTAACCTCAACGGGGATGTTGTTCTCCAAGTTATACATACAGCAGCCCATACACAACATCCAAGAAATGAAGTGTAGATAATCTGTGCCAATGGCGTCACTTACGCCTCTTACTTCCTCACATATCTCTGGGAAAAACTTTCTTAAAATTTCTTCGCTTTGTTTCCCGTGTTCCAATTGAAAATTATCCAACTGGAGTGGAAAGGAAATATGAGCTTTTTGAAATATGTTTCCTCTTTTTACGCCCATCTGATAATGGTCGCCTTTTAATCTTAAATGATACATACTTAAATCTCCTTTGCTTTTTTGATTGCAATCCACACCTCGGAATGTCCTTTGGATGGCTGTCCTTTGCAGACTGGATATATTTCAACATCTGGAAGTCCTGCATATTCATAACCAGAAAACGGTAGAAATTCTGTCAAAAATCTGCGAAAAACACTCTGCACATCTTCCTTAAATACTCCGTCGTTTTCAAAAACAACCCACATACCCTCTGGTATCATGTATTCTACCATTCCCTCTGGCACGGGAATGTTGCTCGAAACAGCGATATAATAATATATATCCTCTGGATTATTATAAACGCTGACTCCTAAAATGCCGTCTGGATTTTTGTTTGATAGCTCTGCTAATTTGGAGATACTGCCATCCAATACTGCCTTTTTCCAGAACGCAGGAACATTCCGCATATTTTCCTCTGCATCTTCAACAAGAGGTATTCTAATTCCTATAATGCGAATACTTTTCTTTTCTTCAATGTGATATGCCATTGCACTGCCTCCCAAAACTATTATAGAAAATTGGATTGATGGATATGCACACAAGGTACATCCCATACTTTTTGCCGCTATAGGTGCTATCCCGTGTACGCTTTGAAAAGCACGGTTAAAGGATGTTGGAGATGAATACCCGTATTTGTGAGCAACATCAATAACCTTATTATCTGTTCTTTGTAACTCAAATGCAGCCTGTGTCATTTTACGGCGGCGTATGTACTCTGATAGTGACACTCCTGATACATAAGAAAAAATCCGTTGAAAATAATATGTTGAACAACAAGCTATATGAGCTGCTTCATCATAGGATATTTCCTTGTCTAAGTTTTCCTCTATGTAATCAATGGCTGCTCCAAGTCTTTTCAACCATTCCATTTACTTACCTCCTCATATATAAGCATACAAGAATACGAGCATATTTTCCTCGCTTTTCATGTCCGCTTTTGTAAACTTATCTATAGTTTATCCGAATAAAAAATTAGTTTCAAGTATGTCAAGCGTGCTTTAATCTCTTGTTACAAGAGATTAAACTTCCTATACCAAGAGATTTCACATCGTTTAACTGGAAGCCGCATCTCTGTAAAATATAAGAGTAAAATTTTCAGAGAATAGGTGGTGAGCTAATGGACGAAAGGAACAATAATTTTGACTTCGATTTTACTCCGATAGGACAGGCTATCAAAAAAGCCCGTGAAGCCAGAGGGATGACAAGGGAGCAACTATCTGGAATAATCGGCTATGCTCCCAGACATATTCAGTCTATCGAAAACGAGGGGCAGTATCCAAGTATCGAGCTATTTATCCAACTTATTACGATGTTCGATGTGTCGGTTGACGAGTACATATTCCCAGATAATGAGGTCAAGAAAAGTTCCGTCCGCAGACGCTTAGACGCACAGCTCGACAATTTAGACGATAAAGAACTGTCCGTTATAGAAGCAACTGTTATCGGACTATGTAAGGCAAAAGAGCCAGAGGAATAAACCTCTGGTTTTTCTTTTGCCCATTCTTAATAGGCAGGAACGCCGTAGCCATAGATGGAGCTGCTTCCAACCGTATATTGCTTTTGCCTGCAAGCGTCGCCAGAGTTACCCTCCACGGTGTAAACGACACCGTTTTCGCATTTCTCCACAATGCCTACATGGTCGGTTTCTCCGTCGCCTTCCCAATCAAAAAAGATAATATCGCCTGTCGACGGCTCATAGCTTCGGTCTTTCCATTGTCCGTTACCCTTAAACCAATTTGCACCGTCCACGCAGCCTGCGAATTTTGGGATAATCCCGCTTTCGATATAACTACACTGGTCGGCACACCACGATACGAAGCAGGCACACCATTCCACACGCCCATCAAAGCCATACCAACTCCAATAAGGCTGACCGCCCTCATTTCCGAGCTGTGTCAAAGCGACCTCCACAATCGCCTGGTTACCGCCGCTTGTGAACGCCCTCCCGTATGGATAATACAGCAGCACATGGGCGGGATATTGCGTGTCGCCATAGCTGTCCCAACCTAACCGTGCCGCCTGCATGGTGGAGAACTCTACCGCATTGGCATAGGAATAGCCGCCATAGTTGGTCTTAGCCCACGAGATATAGCCGTTGCCGAAATTGTAACCCTGCAAGGCAAGTTTGATATGCTCCATATCAATCGGGTTTTCTACCTCGGCAGAGATAAGGGCAGCCTTTAATTCCTGTACACCGCACTCAATCGAATATTCTGGGTCTTTAATCCCATTTGGCTCGTGGGGATACCTTGTGTTAAAGCTGCCTTCCGCCGCCTGCATGGGGTCAAGTCCACGCCCGCCAGATTCCTGCATCATTACCGCCTTGATAAGCTCCACATATTCAGGAATACCATACTGTTTGGCATATTTCTGTATGAAAGGCTCATAGGCTTCCACCTCTGCACTGACAGGGGTATAGGCGTTGCTCCCGCTTCCGCCGCCAAACAGGGAAACAGCACAGCCGAGCAGGACAACAATGAGAATAATCACAACTGCAATCCAACCACCTGCAATTAAAGCGGAAATCAGAGCTTTTGTTCCTGCAATAATCGCCTTGACCGCAGCTATGGTGGCTCTGACCGTAGCTTTCGTTGCTTCGGCGGTTGCCTTTGCGGTGGCTTTTGCCACCTGTGCTGCCTTTTGAGCAGTTTTCACAGAAGCCTTTGCCGCTGCTTGTGCTGTTTTTACCGAGGTTTCTGTCGTTTTGATTGCCGCCTTAGAAGTTGCCTGTGCGGTTTTAATTCCCTTTTCGGTTGTCTTGACCGTTCCCTTAGCAGTTACTTTCACCGCTTTTTCTGCATTTCGGGCTGTGGTCTTAATCATTTTTTGCCCCTGCTGTCGGGTCTTTATCAACTGCGATTTTGCTGTCTGGGAAACATCGGTGGCAGAGGAACGGCTTGCATCCCCGTGACGGCTCTGCAAGCCGTGTTGTTCTGACATATTCTGTGCTGCTTTCTGTTCTGCGGCTTTGACAGCCCGACTTTGCTTGAAATCGGTTATTTTATCTTTTGCCTTACCGATATTCTCCTGCGTTGTCTTGACTGCCTTTTGCCCTTGCTTATTGAACTGGTGGATACCTTCGTCCTTTACACGGTCTGCCGCAAAAGAAATCCTGTCCGCAGCATATTCTGTGGCAAAGTTTTCATCAGCGTAATATCCCTGTTCCGCTTTTCCTTTATCCCCACATAGGCAGACTTCATACGCTCACTGGCTATGACGGCTTTATCTATGGTCTTTATCGTGCCTTTGACCGCATCTCTGGTTTTTATATCAGCCATAGAAAACCTCCTTTCCCAGAGGATTTGCGTTCAAATCAGCCGACCTTTTTTGCTACTACAACGAGCCTGCCGTTCTGTGCAGAGTATTCGCAGGTGGAAAGGGTAATGAGCCTGTCGCCGTATTCAGCGGTCACACCTGTATCATACAAAGCAAGCTCCTTGCACTTCCCGACATAGGAATTAAAATCTTCCTCATTCTCCGCATCAACAAAGTCGTAGTATCGGAAGCCCTCAGAGCTGTACGCCACAGTCTTAAACACAGCGACGATTTCATACTCTGCCTGCTCTGTGAGGGTATCAAACTGAATATTCTTGTGTTCCTCATAAAAGCTCTTGGACTTGTAATCCTCCAACGCTCCAAACATCTTGCCGCCCTTAATGTGATGACCGTAGATAACCAGATTGTCACTTTCAGCAATATCGCAATTCTCCTGCACATAAGGCGTTCCTAAATCGCTGTACTCTTTTTCAAAATTGTGCTTCAGATAAAAATTCGGATTGTTCCCACTCTGCATCACAGGATAATTGATTGTCGTGCCGGCAATGGAAATCCAACCGACCATATCCTCATTCTGTAAATACAATTCCTGATACTTGGCAAGCACATCTTCCCCCTCGCTGACAGGGGCATCGTCTGGCACGGTTTCATCCGTGGGAGCCTGCTCTACCATCTCGGCAATCTCCTCAAAGGCTTCCGTCTGCTCGTCCACCTCTGCATAGTAATGATAAATGCGGAAGCCGCAAAAAGCCGCCGTACCTAACAGGCACACGGCGGCTACAACACAGATAATAGATTTATAATTCTTCATAGGCTTTTCCTTTCTTATCTTGAAATTTCCGTCTGTTTTCTGGGAGCAGGAAGCTCCCTGCAATATTCGGGGTATCTGACCTTGATACCCTCCATAAAGTAGGGAGCAAACTCACAGCAAAACAACTCCTCTGGCGTGAAATACCGTTCCCGCCCTTCCTCTGCATACCCGTTCCAAAAGTTAAAAGCAAGATGGCAGACCTTGACTGTTCCGCTTGTCTGCCAGCCGCCGTGCATACCCTCTGGCTCGATGCAGTCCTCCTTGAAATTGAACATCTGGTTGATGTTCGCCCTCGTTTCCGAAGCGATACCCATCACATAGAAAAATGCCCTGTGATAACAGTCGTTCACTCTGCATTTCATCATATTTTCCAGAAAGAAATCACGGTGAGCCGTATCACGGAATTTAATATCAGCCATAAAAGACCTCCTTTCTTAGACCTCACCGAACTTGGTCGTCATCAACTTGTAAAGCTCGGTATTGCGTGGGAACTTGTTTACAAACGGCACAAGGGAGCTGCCAACTTTGAGTAATCCCTGTCCTGCACCGACATTCGTGATATAACTCATCTGAAGGTCGGAGATATTAAGGAGCTTGGCAAGCTCAAGTCTGTCCGTAGATGCTTGGTTAAGCATAATGATAAATTCGCTGTTAGCAAGCATCGTCCTTGCCGTATGGCTCTGCAAAAGGTCGTCTACATTCTGCGTAATACCCGTACAGTACGCACCGTATTTACGCACACGCTTCCAGAGGGTAAAGAGGAAGTTTGCAGAGTATTCGTGCTGAAAGAGCAAATAGATTTCATCAATGAAAATAAAGGTATTTCTGCCTTTGGCTCTGTTCTGCGTGATACGGTTTAAGATACTGTCAAGCACCACAAGCATACCGATAGGCTGTAACTGCTTACCCAAATCCAGAATGTCATAGCAGATAAGGCGGCTGTGGGTATCCACATTGGTATGCTTGGCAAAGGTGTTGAGAGAGCCATCTGTAAATAATTCGATAGCAAGGGCGATTTCCTGTGCTTCTGGTTCGTTCTGTTTAAGAAGTTCCTCACGGAAGTCCTGCAAGGTTGGCGGCGTTCCCATATAGTTGCCCTGCTGATAGTAGCGGTACACGCTTGCCGTACATCGGTCAATAATGGATTTCTGCTTTGCTCCCAAGTTCGTGCCGCCGATGAGCTGTTCGCAAAGGGATAAAATAAACTCCGATTTCAGAATGACAGGGTTTGCACCGTCACCGTAATCGGAGTTCATATCCATAGCATTGATGTGATTTTCACTTGTCGCAGAGATATGAATAACCTCTCCCTGCATTGCTTTAACAAGCGGGGAATATTCACGCTCTGGGTCAATGATGATTATATCGGCATTAGGGTCGGTCAGAATGATATTCGTCATTTCTTCCTTTGCGGTAAAAGATTTTCCTGCACCTGACACACCGAGAATAAAGGAATTGCCGTTAAGGAGCTGCCTGCGGTTGGCAATAATCATATTTTTGCTGATGACATTCTGACCGTAATACACACCGTTTTCGTGGTAAATTTCCTGCACACGGAACGGTATAAACACTGCAAGGCTCTCTGTTGTGAGGGTACGCAGGGCATCTATCTTCCGTACACCAAATGGCAGAGCTGTATTTAATCCGTCCATCTGTTGATATTTCAGCACCGCAAACTGGCACAAGTGCTTTCTTGCGGTAGTCAAGAGAGCTTCTGTATCATTGTCGAGCTGCTCTTTGGTGTCAGCCGTATGCACCATCGTCAGCACGGCAAACATCATTCTCTGGTCACGGGTTGTCAAATCGTCCAGAAATTCCTTACTTTCCTTTCGCTGCTGTTCCAAATCATAGGGGATAACGGCTGAAAAATTGTTGTTCTGGTTCTGCTTCCTCTGCCAATTCGTAATGTTAGTTTCCACACCAAGCAGACGGTTTTCCACCTCCTGCACGGCTTCATCTGTGGGAACGGGGATAATGTCAACGGACAGCATCATATTCCTGTTCAACTCACAAAGCTCCGCCACCATACTGTCCTTGATATATGCCGCATACTCTCTGAGAAAAATCACACGCCCATATCTGTCCCCCATTCTGAAGCAGTCGCTCTCAAATTCAAAGGTATCAGGGCAGATAAAATCCTTGAAATCGTGACCTTTCCGCATCGTCTGGGTAATATCGAAGTGGAACGCTGTTTCTTCTCCTGTACGGTAGAAGTCGTGGAAGATACGCAGCTTGTCGCCTGCGTCCAGTTCCACACACTTCGACCCCAGACGGTTAAAGTGGGCGATAAGGTCAGCACCCACACGGGCAAAGTAGTTTCGGGCTTCCTCGATATTCTTCTTGCAGACAGATACGGTTACATACTTATCCTGTACGATGGAATTAGCCCCTGTCGCCTTATCCAAAAGCATTTTGTTGTATTCCTTGCGGTACTTATCCAGACCGTCATCAGCCATTGGGATTAAAATGGTCTGTTCAAAATCAGCTTTGTTCAAGCGACGGTTGTTGATAGTGATTTTCGTGGTCGCACCGCTGTCAAGGGAATTAAGAAGCTCCGAGTATTCAAGGAACATTGCTTCCTTATCCTCACGGCTTGCCACGGCATAGTTTATATCCTCAAACTTAAAGGTCTTTGCGTACTTGTTCCTGCCTACAAGAAATATGCCGTCCTCCCAGATTGTCTTAATCGGGATAACATTTTGTACCGACTTCGGCACAACAAACTTTTCCCTGTCCTGCTTGAACAGATTTTTAAGAGTTCTCAGCATTGTTTACCTCCTTGCTGCATTTCGCTTTTTTCTTTTTCGATTTCTTTGGTTTTGGTGTCCTGCCTTTCTGCTTTTTCCGTACTGTCGTCAACCCTTTTTCATAGGCTTCAATGGTTGGCTTCACCGTTTCATAATAAAGATTATCTGGCAGGAACATCAGCTTTTTCGGCATCAGAAATTCTGATTTAAGCCACGCCCAGACAAACTGCTCTGCGGTCATACCGTTGTATTTGATAAAGCCCATAGCCGCAAAGGGGAATGCACCTAAGATACAAACCCAACTGAGGGTTTCCGTTCCAAACCGTGGACGGAGAAGAAAATACAAACCCATCGCCACGCCGCAGGCAAGGACAGAAAAAATGAACTGTCTGAGTGACAGTCCAAAAAACATACTCTCCGTATAATTACGGATTTCCTTATTTATCTTTACTTCCAATCATAGCACCTCCCTTACAAGCCCATCATTTCTCTTACAACACGGTCTGCCATTTTGACCACACCGACAAGGACGAGCATATTGAACACAAGTTCCCCGATATAGCTCCATACCATTGTAACCGCCGCCGCATCGGGATTGACCACAGGCGGAGAAGAAGCAAATAGGGAAAAGATAATGCAGGCAAGCACGATAACCGCACCTTCAAGGCATACAGCGGCATAGCTCTTAATGAAGCTCTTGCCGACGCTTTGGCTCGGCTCTCCCGCAAAAGCGGAAAGGGGTACGGGTGCTATGGCAGTATAGATATACAGCTTGAAAAACCTGCCATATACCGACATAATCATTATGAATGACAGCACCGTAATAAACAGTCCGCCTATCAGCGTGACCGCCCATAGCGGGATACTCTCAAAAAATCCGCAATCTTCAACGGCTGTCACGATTTCCTGCGGCAACACCGTCTGCTGTGCCGAGCCAAATCCTGCGGCATTCATAATCGTGGAAATCATACCCTGCACAATCTTAAACAGTGCCATCATCAGTTCTAATCCGTAGGTCACTGCACCTTTGGCAATGGCAAAGCGGATAAACAGCTTCAAAGCCTGCTCTGGTCGCTTGACTTCTGCAAAATTTCCGCAGGTACGCATCACACCCACAACAAAGAACAGCACGAGCAGGGCAAGTCCAATAGCCTGCACCGCACCGTGAATATCCACGATGACATTCCATATCGTGCCTCCCTTAAAGTTCTCTGGGGATTGGGTAATGAGCTGCCATATCTCGGCTAATTTCTCATTCCAAGTGTTTAGGGCGTTCTCTAAATTCTGTACCACCCAGTTATCAGACATTTGACCACCTCCTTGATGATATTAGATAACGGGAGCAGTTCCGCACTCGGCGGATCTGCTCCCGTTATCTTTTTGTGTCAGTCTGTTATCTTAGCCTGTGATAAGAGTCAAGATTTCTTTTGCGAAGGTAATGACAACGCCGCCTGCAAGGGTCAAAAATCCGTTAGCTCTCTGGGACGGGTCATGGGATTTGAGGGAAAGACCAATCTGCACGATACCAAAGCCGAGCATAATCATACCAACAGCCCTCACCAGACCGAAAATGAAATCGGACAGATTGTTGACTACCTGAATGGGGTCATTGGCAGCAAAGGCGGTTACGGAAGTACCAAGCACAAAGGTCATTGCCATAACAGCCATACAGTAATAGCGGAAGCCTTTCTTAACCTTTTTAGTCATCGGCAGCTTCGTGGTTTTCTTGTTCTCGTTCTTCTTAAAAAGTTTCATAGGGTAAATCCTCCTTATAAATTGAATATTTCTTCCAAGTCCTCATCGGACAGAAGCTCATAGGAAGTGCTGACAGCTTTCACGCTCACGGCGTTATCTGGAATATCACTGTCAAACACAAGGGTTGCGACAGCCTGCGTAGGCTCTCCGTGGATATACGGCGGTTGCCCTCCGTCAGCCGTCAGCTTCACATTCGGGTGCTTCAAAATGTCATACTTGAAGTCCATAACGGGGCGTTCTCCACGCACAAAAAGAAGTGCGTAACGGTTATCAAGCATACGCACTTCGTCTGGGGTCATCAGCTCACGCCCCGAAATCTGATAATTTGTTGAATAGTTACCACTCCGCCCAGAGCTTTTCCCGTAGGTGTTGGTATCAATGGTTTCCTTGCCCAAAAGCTCTGACACATATTTGTGGGTGCTTTGCTCGTTGCCGCCCAGATACAGAAACTCATCGCAGTTGCCGACAATGCTTTCCCATTGCTTTTCAAAAAGGGCTTTGAGCTGTGCCAGATTTTGCAGGATAATGGATACCGATACCCCTCTGGAACGCATAACAGACAGGATTTTATCAAAGTCGTCGGGCAATGAAACATTCGCAAATTCGTCCATTATGAAATGGCAATGCACAGGCAGGCTTCCGCCGTACTTGTGGTCTGCTAGATAAAAAAGCTGCTGAAAGAGTTGGGTATAAAGGATACTGACAAGGAAGTTAAAACTCGTGTCGTTGTCTGGTATCAGAGCGAACAGAGCGACCTTCTTTTCGCCCAGACTTGGCAGGTTAAGCTCATCGGTGGCAGTAAGCCCTGCAAGGCTCTCCAGATTGAATTTTTCAAGCCTTGCGGCAAGAGTTATCTGGATACTCTTTAAGGTCTTTGCACTACCAGAGTGGTAATCCCTGTAATACTTGAGGGCGATATGCTCTGGGTTTACCATTTCCAGACGGTCAAACAGCTCGTCTAGAGGGCTTACATAGCTGTCATCGTCCTCTCGGACTTCGCCTGCACGGAGCAGCTCCATAACCATCGGGAAATTCTGTTCGTCTGGCGGTGCTTCATATTTCAGATAGAACACCAGAGCCAGAAGCAGCATACTCGCCGCCGTATCCCAGAACGGGTCTTGCGACTGTGAGCCTTTCGGCGTGGTCGCCTTAAACAAGTTTGTTACCAACCTCTGAACATTGTTATCGTTCCGCAGATAGACAAAGGGATTGTAACAATGGCTGCGGTGCATATTGATAAGGTCAAGCACACGCACCTCATAGCCTTTGTTTTCCAACAGACCGCCGATGTCACGGACGATTTCGCCCTTTGGGTCGAGTATTACAAAAGATGTGTTGCACTGCATAGCATTTGGCTTGCAGAAAAACCTCGTTTTTCCCGCACCAGAACCGCCGCAGACTAAAATATTCAGATTCCTGCGGTGCTTTTTCCCGTCCAACCCGATACGGACATTCTGGGTCAAAAGCTTATTAGCTGACGGGTCTTTATCTCGGTACTTCTTATTCAAAGCACCTGCGTTGCCCCATTTCGCAGAGCCGTGTTCCTCACGCCTGCGGTAATTCCTGCGTGTAGAGAAATAAACGCCGATGCCCATAGCGTAGGCAAGTAAAAAAATGAGGACAGTCTTTACGCTGTCCTCACATACCATTATTTCAAACGGATTGCCCATCGCCACAGGCAGACCTCGGATAATCTCTACAAGACCACCGCTGACATAGGGTGCTGTCAGCAGGGCAAGCCATACGACAGGAAGTATGCCGCAGACAGAAAGGATTAGGCTCGTTTTCTGGTCATCGTTCCTCATTGCACCTGCAATGCACGACCTTAACCTTTTTTGTCGGAGCGTGTGCCACCTTGCTTATCAGCTCGTCAACAGGCTCGGTGGGGCGTTCCTCCTGTAACTGCCTTGTACGCAGGGTGTTTAAGGCGTTGATGACGATATTCTTATCGTACTTATCAAGTGCGATATGGTATCGTTTCTCTCTCATAGTCTGCACCTCCGATTAGCGTTCCTGCTCTTTGTTCTTTGCAGGCTTGTTCTTCTCCATACTCTTATACATATCGCTCTGGATTTCGCCCAGAACATCACGCATCGTGCCAAGCTCTCCTTTGAATGCCTGTGTATCCATTTCCGCATACTCTCTGGGAAGTCTGGAAAAGTCAAAACCTCTGGTATCCACGCCATAACGGGAGCTTACCATATAGGCAACGCAGAAGGATTTGAAATCGGAAGCATCACGGCTCTCGTTGTGCTTAAAGTCATAGACCGCCGCCGACACTTCTTTTGCCATACTCACGAACAGCACTTCCTCGGAAAGCCCCTTCTTGACAAAAATGGTCTGCTGAGAGCTGTCATAATAGGCAGGCAGTTCAAGCTCACCGACAGGAACACAGGGTACAGGGCTTGCATCAATCAGAGCCGACACAAGCTCACGCATGGATTTCGGCTCCTGTTCCTGCTGCCTGTCCTTTGCCGAGGTTTCGGAAATATCATAAACCACTTTGGCATTGTAAGAGACGCCCTTTGTCCCGTCCTCACGGGTGTATTCCTTGCTCGGCTCAAGGATAATGATTTTCTGTGCGTCCTTGTTCACATAGACACGGTTCGCTTTCCATTTGCTGTACTCTTTAAGCTGCGTTGCTTCGGGCATCTGTGCTGATACCAGAATAGCGTTAGCCACGGAGTAACGGTCAAAGCGACCCTGCACATCAAGATACTGACGGAAGCTGTCGCCGCTTGCCACCATTTCAGAGCAGGTATTGTCAATCAGCTCATAGGCTTCTTTCCGCTGTGCCTGCTTTGCGGCAGCCCATTCCTCTTTATCAAAAGGTCTGTTGCCGCCGCTGAATACATCGTAAATACTCATAGCTGTTTACCTCGTTTCTTTGGATTTTGGTTTCTTTTTCTTTCTTGTGGGCTGTTTATGCTCCGTTTTCCTGTTAGCACTTTTCGCCCTGTCGGAAGCACCGCTTTTGTCCAGGTCGGAAGTGCCAATCTCTGCTTCCTGCTCCTTGCGGCTCTCCTTGATTTTCCGCAGTTCCTCTCTGACAGAAGGTTTCTCCTTAGTCATAGTAGCCCCCTCTGCGGACTTCTTTGGCTGCTCTAAGGTAGGCTCGGACTGAGGGGATTTTTCTGTCTTTGCCACCGAGGGGTTTGGGGCGTTTTCCTCCTTCTGGACAGGCTTGCCCATAAGCTCGTCAAGCAGCTTGTCTTTCTCCGCCTTTTCCTGCACACCAATATCTGGCTCTGGCTGACCGTCCTTTGCATCTTTGGATTTCTCGGCTTCCGTCACAATAGAAGCGGTATCCACCGAAGCAAGATTAAAGCGTTCCACGATACGACTGATTTTCGATGCGTCCTCGGCACGGGCGATGACATCGACCTCCGCATTGGGGTCTTTGTTTTTCCTGTCCGTGAGGACACAGTAAAGCACACCGTATTTTTTCGCTTCCTGCGTGAACTTCTTTAAGTCGCCGTTTTTGACGGTAAAGACTTTCAGCTCCTTACCAGAACGGAGCATACTCGTCAGCCTTGCTTTGCCTTTGGTTTTCTTTTCTTCTTTGAGAATGGAATACAACAGGATAGCGATGTTCTTCGCACCTGCACCTGTAATTTTGGCAGCGACCTCAAAGCCCTCCAAGCTCATTCGGACGATTTGTTCTGCCGCTTCGCCGCCTGTGTTCATTCTTCATCAGCTCCTTTCTTTGCTGTTCGTGTTCGTCTGCCCGTATCGTCTGCAATTTTTCCTTGAGGGTATCACTACGGGCGGCGATGCCCTCGCACAGTCTGACCTCCTTTCGGATAATTTTCAGCCGCCCCGAAATATCGGAAAGCTCTGCCTTGACCGCTTCCTTTTCTTCGCCGCTTGTCCTGCGGGATTTGGAGTAAAGCTCCTTTCGCTTCTGAAGCAGGGCAGACATCTCCGTTTCCAGAGAGCCTTTATATGAACAAAGCTGCTCCGCCGTATCAATGTGATTGCGGCAAAGCAGCCTTGTTTCCTGTGTGATGGCTTCCATCTTCATAAGGTCGTCCTTTAAGAGATAATGAAGCCGTGCATAATTTTGTTTTCTGCCTTTTGGCAGGATACCGAGCTTGTAGCAGTAATGGAGATACAGCCCACGCAAGCCGCCGATTTTCCTGGCATTCTTCAATGAGCCTTTGACCCGATAGACCTTGACCTGTGGCTCTGAGAAGCTCTGGAATTTGACAGCATAGGAATTTTCGCTGATACGCTCCATAATCCTGTCATTGGTGTATTCCTCTCCGAGCTTATAAAGCCGCTTGGGTCTTTGCCAGCCCTTGCCTATAATCGTCCAATACTTGCGGTTGGGGTCAAAGTTTATGCGATAGCCCATTTCTGCCAACTGGCGGTCAAAGTCTTTCAGCGTAAATGATTTGCTGATAGCTTCATCCACCGCCTGTCTGGCAACATTATCCCTCGTGGGTCGCCCCTGCTTTTCGGCTTGGTAAAGGGCGTAGGGCTTTTTCTTACCGCTTGGGTGTTCGATGACAGACAGAGCATACTCACGGCAAAGCTCATCGGAACGCTGACGGAGCAGCCGCAGATTTGCTTTGTTGTCGTGGTAGTGCATACCGTCCGCAAAAGAAACAGAGTTCACGACAAAGTGATTATGCAGGCAATCGGTATTTAGGTGAGTGGCAACGATGACTTGAAATCTGTCGCCCCACATTCGCTCGGCAAGTTTAACGCCGACCTCGTGAGCCTGCTCTGGCGTAACCTCACCGTGCTTGAAGCTCTGGAAGCCGTGATAGCAGACAATCTCACTCGTGTCGCTCCATCCCGCTTTGGTAATCATCATTTCATCTCTGGCGGTGGTCGGGTCACAATTTACACCTGTGACAAAGAAACGCTGCTCGGTCTTATCCTTATTAGTAGCGTACTCCATTACATCGACCATCGCCTGCAGGTCGTCTTCGGTGTATTTGGGGTTGGCGGTCTTTTCGGGATTTTCGGCATAGTCGATTGGATGGTCGAGCCTGCCACGCACATCCCATATCTCGCAGACCGCCATTACGATGACCTGCGTGGAAGCAGATACCTTTTGCGAATGTCAATCTGAAACTCGTGCCATTTCCTTGCTTCCTCACGGAGCATCGGGGTATCCACAAAGCCGAGGGCGTTTGCCTTAACCGCAAGCTGATTGATACGGTTGCCAATGGCGGACAGCTCACGCATCATTTTATAGAACTCTGGGTCGGGCTTTTCGCAGAGCTGATAGCCCCTTACCATTTCTCTTAAAAAGGCTTCTTTTGAGCGACCCGATTTCCGCACAAGCTCATTAAGGTGTTCGGCTTCCTCCTCAGTCAGACGGAAAAGTATCTGCACATTTCTTTTTCGCATTGTCCACTTCCTTTCTCTCGGAAAGTCTGCTTATCTGCAAGCAACACATACACGCAACACCGAACAGACCGCCGAGCATTGTGCCAATAATGAAAAATAAGAACTCACTCATTTTTAAACTCCTTTCTGTTCTCACGGGGTATTAGGGGCTGACCCCTAACAAGCGAATTTGGCTAACCAAATTCAGTGCTTGGTAAGACATCTCATTCTTCGCAGTCCTCCTCATACATACACTCACCGCACACGGGGCAGAAGTATGGACAGTCCGAACAATCCGTATTTTCCTGTAGTGTATTCTCGCCCGCACCGTCAAGACCGTCCTCGCTCTGCTCGGTAATATCGGCTTCGCCGCAGACAAAACCATCATCGGTAAAGTTGATAAGGTCGGTATCGAACAGGATAATTTTTGTCTTTTCCTTTGCCTGTTCGGGGCTTTCCGCATAGACGGAAACGGTCTTTCGGTAATGGGCAGTAAGGGTTACATCATACTTTTTCAATAGTTCATTCCTCGCTTTCAGCATTAAATTTTGATTTGGTTTCGGTGTCTTTCTGGGCAAAAACTGCTACACAATCAACGGACATCACTCCTTTCACGCTTAAGCTTTGGTCTTGCAATTTTCAGATAGGACAACAAAAAATCGTTGAAGTCCTTGCCGACAGGCGGAGGATCATCAACGATTTTGTAGTCTTTCTGCAACAGTTCCTTCAAAGTAGCGGTACAAAGCCTGCCTACCTTATCATTATCCAGATGCAGAACTATGGTCTTAATTTGTGGATTGGCACTCAAAAAAGTTGTGAGAGCTATGGGGATTTTGCTGTCCTTCATCTCTTTCTTTGGCTGATACACGCCCGATAAAGAAAGCAGATTTTCCGATTTATAGTCCTTTCCCTCACACTTTAGATAGGTGGCGTAGGACAGTAAATCAATGGCGGCTTCAAATAAATGCACGGTATCCGCAGGCTTCTTTGCCAGAAGTCGGAACGAATACTGCTTGTCGCTGCCCGATGCGTCCTGCTTGAAAGTGCTGCCGAGAGTGCCTCGCAGGGCAGCATATTTCGGTGTTCCGCTTTCATCTTTGCCGATAAAAACAGCATTGTGATAATCGGCACTCTCATAAAGCGTGCCGTCTGAGATACACTCCTGTATGAGCTGATAGTCAATACCACGCCCGAAAAGATACTGTATCACTCGGTTACAATCCTTATTTTTTGGCGGCAGGAGCAGGACTTTCGGTTTATCTTTCTTGGGAGCAGGGGGTGGCTTCCAGTCCGCCATCGTCTGTCCCGTGAGAATTTCCACGGCTTCTACGAAGTCATATTCCTTGACCTTGATGAGATAGTCGAGGGCAGAATAGCCGCCGAAACCTCTCGACCACCAATACCATTTGCCGTTGGAAATCTTTAAGCTGTCGTGTTCTGCTGTACAGTACACATTGCTTGTGCCTTTGACCTTAACGAGATTGCTCGGCTCAAACTCACGCAGATAGGATAACAGGTCAATCTGGCGTACCCGTTCAAGCACATCTGGGTCAATCTGCACGTAGGGTCGGTTAGTTCTCAATGGATAAAATCACCTCCAGAAATAGAAAAAGCCGAGGGGATTTCGTTAAATGAAAACCTCTCGGCTATGTAAAATATAGTTCTTTTAGAATGAAAAAAGCATCCCTTTTTCTGTTGCGATATTATAAATCCATTTGTTACCCGTAGGGCTTACCAAATTACTAATATTCGCAATTTCCTTAATTGTTTTTTCTACAAACTCTGAATTATGCAACTTATAATTTTTTGCAAAGCAATCGCAGCACTCCTGCATTTTTGCATCGGCAGGTGGAAAAAGAGCCATTGGAACATCTTTTGCATCTAAACGACCCTTGATATTACCTCCCGATATTAGGCTTGCATTACCGTCACGCCCTTTACCTGCTATGAGAAAATAGAACGGCAAGGCTAATATAGCATCACAATTTGTATCGGCTACTCGCTTATAAAATGCTTTTATAATATCAAGTAAATCATCGGTAGTTAGGTAATCTTTATTTGTCGCCTTGTTCAAATCTATTGAAATAGCCTTTTCAATAGCTGCGTTACCTGCACTTGAAAAAGCTAAATGGTCATTTATCATAAGGACTTTGTCTAAATCATCTGACAAAGTTTTCCCGTCAATACTTGACCCTCGCTTATCGCCTGCAATAATTATACGGTTATTTTCTTTTATTCCAAAGATAACACTCACAAACTGTCACCTCCTTACTGATTTAAAAATCATACCACATTTTTATGAATTTTTCCACCTCTGCGGCTATGTAAAAGCGGCATCAGCTCCACGCCAATGCCGCCGTTCTCGGTTATAAAATTCCTGCCTTTTTGAGATACCCAACGCTGTCATAGCACCCTCTGAAATAGATTGCTTCCTGCTGCATATCGCTGAGCCTGTTCCGAAGCTCCAAAACTTCTATCAAAGCCTTACACTCCTGCTCGGATAAATCACTCGGCTTTTCCGTATCCAAAACTGCCATCACTTTGGGATACTCCTTGTAGAGTTCCTCTATCCTTTCCTCTGTGGAACGGTATTCTGGATTTTCTTTGGGCAGCTTTGCGATAACGGAGCTTAGATATTCAGCAAAGATGTTGCTATGCACATCAACAAAGGTTTCAAATCTGAAATTATCAAGCACACCTTTCACCTCCGATATTCTATAAATCTACACCTATTATACTTCCCAGAAATCAGCAATACAAATATGCAAACCGCATTATCTCTCCCGACTTGCACATTTTCTTTCGGGCTGTTCTTCTGCCTGCTCTGGCTCGGTATCCATAACGGAAGTATCTTTTTCATTCAGATTCAGCTCAATGTTAAGAGCGTTCAGCCGTTCTGTTTTTTCTTTCAGCTCATCTTCAAAGGCAAAGGGCTTCTTGATTTCCTCCTTTGCGGTTTCAAGCTGTGCGATAGTTTCCGCCTTTTTGGTCTTGGCAGCTTCCAGTCTGGCGGGGAGCTTTGACAGCTCGTTTTCAATTCGGGTCAGATTTCCGAGGGCATCAGCACCTAAATCTACCTTATGCTTTGCCTTTCCACAAAGGTTCATACAATAATGGGCGTTGACGGTATCATAATAAATCTCTATTCGGAAACCTCGATAGCTGCCGATTTCGGTAGCTGCGGACATCGGATAATCCTTGCAGATTGCAAGGAGCATCTCGCCTGCGTCTGCCTTTTCGGTGTAGGTCATACCTTTTAGGGTCATCGGGCAGAACTTATCCTCGCCCTGCGGCTTGTGCTGCTCGACAAGAGCCGCATCGTTTTCATAGCCTGCAATGCGTTCCTCATACTCTTTAATGGTCTGGGGATAGTATTTCAGCACTCTGTCCTCAAGGTCGTAATGCTCGGAAAGATAACTCTGCTTTAACACTCGGAGCTTGGAAACCTGTATATCCAAATCCATCTTTTCCTTAAAACGGGCATCACCTGTGGCAAGCATTTTAACCTCCGCAAAGGACAGGGCAACCTCGTCCACATCTTCGGCAGAGCGTACAGGGCTTTTGCTCGTCATTATCTGGCTGATAAATTTCTGCTTGCTCTCCACCAACTGATAGAGATAAGCATCAAAAGTCTGCTCGGTCACATATCGGTAAACCTCCACCTCTGGAAACATATTGCCCTGCCGTTCAATACGCCCCTGCCTTTGTTCAAGGTCGGAAGGACGCCACGGACAATCAAGGTTATGGATTGCTATGAGCCTGTCCTGCACATTCGTACCTGCTCCCATCTTAGGAGTAGAGCCGAACAGCACACGGACTTCGCCGCTTCTTACCTTGCCGAACAACTCTTTTTTCTGTGCATCGGTGGTCGCTTCGTGGATAAAGCGTATCTGCTCCGCAGGGATACCACGGGCTATCAGCTTCTCCCTCATATCGTCATAGACATTGAAAGTACCGTCATTTTTCGGGGTGGACAGGTCGCAGAACACAAGCTGTGTCGCTTTGGTATCGGCGTGTTCCTCCCAGATACGGTACACATTATCCACGCAGGCATTGACTTTACTTTCTGGGTCATCTGGCAGCATCGGGTCAATCATTCTCTGGTCAAGAGCCAGTTTTCTTCCATCATTGGTTATCTTGAGCATATTGTCAATGTTCGGCTCGACAAGCCTTGCCCTGACTTTCTCAGCCCGCTTCGCAAGGGAAGCTACCATTTCGGTCTGTATCTCACTCGGCTTAGTCTTAATATTGTGGTAATTGACCGTTGGCACAGGGAGCTTTAGCATATCGGCGGTCTGTATATCCGCCACCTCACGGAACATCTGCATCAGCTCTGGCAGGTTATAGAACTTGGCAAACCTTGTCTTGGCTCGGTAATTCGTGCCTTCGGGTGCTAATTCCAGAGCTGTAACCGTTTCTCCAAAGGTAGAAGCCCAACTGTCAAAATGCTGCAAACCGTTCTGTGCAAGAGTGTCATACTGCAAGTACCTCTGAACGGAGTACAGCTCAACCATTGAATTGCTAACAGGCGTACCCGTTGCGAAAACCGTGCCACGGTTGCCCGTGATTTCGTCCAGATAGCGGCATTTCATAAAGAGGTCGCTTGATTTCTGGGCTTCGGTCTGGGCGATACCGCCTACATTCCGCATCTTGGTGTAGAGGTACAAATTCTTATAAAAATGGCTCTCATCAATGAAAAGCCTGTCAACGCCGAGCTGTTCAAAGTCGATAACCGTATCCTTACGCTTGGTGTCGTTGAGTTTTTCGAGCTTCGTCTTGATTGCCTTTCGGGTTTTCATTAGCTGTTTGACCGTGAACTGCTCGCCTTTGGAAGCCTGCACATCGTCAATGCCATGCTCAATATCATCAAGCTGCTTTTCCAACTGCTCCCTCTGGCGTCCTATGCTCATCGGGATTTTTTCAAACTGCGAATGCCCGATAATGACTGCGTCATAGTCGCCTGTGGCAATCCTGCCGCAGAACTTCTTGCGGTTTCCCGTTTCAAAATCCCGCTTTGTTGTCACAAGTATATTTGCACTCGGATAGAGCCGCAGATACTCGGAAGCCCACTGACCGACAAGATGATTTGGCACAACAAACATGGATTTCTGGCATAAGCCGAGCCGTTTGTTTTCCTGTGCGGCGGCTACCATTTCAAAGGTTTTTCCTGCTCCCACCTTATGGGCAAGAAGCGTATTGCCGCCATAAAGGATATGGGCGATGGCGTTGACTTGATGTGGTCTTAGTGTGATTTCTGGACTGATACCTCCGAAAGTGATATGGCTTCCGTCATATTCACGGGGTCGCACAGAGTTAAAAGTGTCGTTGTAATAACGGACAAGGCGGTTTCGCCGTTCTGGGTCTTTCCATATCCAATCCTGAAACGCCTGCTTGATGACTTCCTGCTTCGCCTGTGCCGCCGTGGTTTCCTTTGCATTGAACACCGCTTTTTTATTGCCGTGTTCGTCATACACATAATCAAAGATACGGGTGTCACGCAGGTTTAAGGTGTCCTCAATAATACGATAGGCGGAAGCTCTTTTCGTACCATAGGTGCTGTCCGCCTTTACATTCCCCATATCGGAGCTTTTATTCTCTATGAACCAGTCTCCGTTTATCGGGGTGTATCGTACCTTTAATCTGCCTGCGGCATAACTTGACGGAGTTAAAAGCTCCATCACAAACCGCTGTATATCTTCCTGCGGTATCCAAGTTGCACCCAGACGGACAGAGATTTCCGCCGCCGAGAGGTCTTTGGGAATGACCTTTTCCAAGGCTTCCACATTAACTGCAAGCTCTGGGTCATTCTTCGCAGCAAGATCCGCAACCGTCAGCTTGTTTCGGACATTTCCTGACAGATACTCGTCTGCGGCTACATAGGAAACATGCTCACAGTTCGGTACTTTGAAGATAACACCTTGTAAATCCTGCACAAGCTCAGCCTGCGTTTTGCCTGTGAGCTGCTCCATATAAGGCAAATCAACACGGGCTTTCTCCCCGATAGAGAGGGCGAGGGCTTCGCTTGCAGTTTCAACCGAAGTTACTTCTCGGTGGGGTTTGATAGTCCGCTTTGTGAACATATCTGCCTTCCGTTTGAAGTTGCCCTCATCATCAAGCACCTCCAGAGAACATAGAAGGAAGTAGCTCTCATCTGAAGCAAAAGCAAGATAGTTTCCTCGGCTGTTGATTAGACCGTATTTTGCGGTATAAACATCATACAGACGGTTGAGGTTTTCCTGCTCGGTGCGTATCATTTCCTCTGGGTAATCATCGGTCTGATACTCTATGAGCTTACGCACACAGTCACGAATTTGGATAAGTCCCTTAATACGGTTTTCTGCGGTCATCGACACAGAAGCAGGTTGCATACGGTCATTCTCTCGGAAGTAAACCCTGCCGTCCACCAGAGTAAAAGAGAAGTTACGCACATTCGGGTCAGCAGGAACGGAAAGCTCCTGCTCATCGGAGATTTCATCAACCCTATTATCAAGCTCTGGGATTTCGCCGTTTATCCTCTGAACTGCATTGGACAGAAGCTCGGAAAGTGGTATATCCTTACGGGCTTTACAGACAGGCTCGAAAGTACCAAAGCGTGTGTTTTCCATCTTTATCTCGCCCAACACCATTTCGGGGTGTTCGACAAAATATCTGTTCATCGTAACACCGTTTTCGTCCGTATCAAGGTGTACCCAGTCTGGCTCTATATCCATCACTCGGTCACGCTTTTGCAGGATAAGAATATCGCTCGTGACCTCCGTGCCTGCGTTTGCCTTAAAGGTGTTGTCTGGCAGACGGATAGCACCTAAAAGCTCGGCTCTCTGGGCAATATACTTGCGTACCTCTGGACTTGCTTTATCCATCGTACCCTTTGAGGTAATGAACATCACAACGCCGCCGGCACGGACTTTATCCAGAGCCTTTGCGAAAAAGTAGTCGTGTATGAGAAATTTCTGGGCGTTGTATCGGCTGTCATTGACCCTTATCTCCCCAAAAGGCACATTACCGAGGACTACATCAAAATGGTCGTCTGGGAGATTTGTTTTCTCAAAGCCCTCAATGGCAATGTTCGCTTTTTGGTAGAGCTGCTTTGCAATCCTGCCTGTGAGAGAGTCGATTTCCACGCCGTGGAGCTTGCTGTTTTGCATACTTTCGGGAAGCAGACCAAAGAAATTGCCTGTGCCGCAGGACGGCTCCAAGATATTGCCCTGTGAAAAGCCCAGGCGGTCAAGTACGTCATACATCGCCTTGATAACAACAGGCGGCGTATAAAAAGCGGTCAGCGTTGACTCCATAGCGGCACGGTATTCCTCTGGGGAAAGGCTGGCATATAGCTCCTTAAACTCCTCCGCCCACGCCGCATTGTGTTCATCAAATGCCATAGAAAGACCGCCCCAACCGACATACCGAGACAGGACTTCCTGTTCTTCGGGTGTGGCAAGGCGGTTTTCAATTTCAAGCTCGTGCAGCAGGTTGATTGCCGCCATATTGTTACGGAATTTTTCTTTTGCTCCGCCGATACCGATGGCATCATCGGTAATACGGAAATTATGACGGTCTGTGGCAAGAGTTTCCGTTTTTTCTTCGGGTGGTAATTCGGTTTTTTCCTGTTCCAATAGCTTTTGGATATAGCCGATTTTCTCCACTCGGTTTATCGGAAAGCCCACATTGTTCTGGAATGTGATGTCACGCAGGGACACATCACCGCTGATTTTCCCGATGCTCTCAATGAGATATTTACGGTTATCTATGATGATTTCCCTGCCTATGAGGTCATCTGTGGATTGCTCCATTTCAATGACAGGAGCTTCTGAGCCATTCACTTTATCGGCATTCGCCTGTGGTTTTTCTTCGGCTTCCTCGGCTGTCCTGTACCAATCACTTTCGGTAGCCATAATCTCATCAAGCAGTTTTTCGTCCTCTGGTTTCAGCTCGGTGTGCTGTTCCAAGAATGGGATAAACTCATCTCTGCCACGGAGCAGGCTTTCTCGGTCATCTCCATATAGCTGTTCGCCCTTTGGCGATAAGGCATAATCGTAAAAATTCTTAATATGGGCAATTAAATCGCCCTCACCATCGCCAATATCAAACCGCCCTTCATAGTTAAATTCCTCGCCGCCGATAACAGCCTTGATAACAAAATCTGTCTTGTGATACCACCCGATATTTTTATCGCCCTCACGCTCACGGTGCTGTTTCTCGTCCAAAATACCAAGCAGCTTATTCCCCAGAGCAAAGCTCAAATCCGTATAGCGGTCATTAAGCTGTCTGTCATAAAAGGCAGGGTGTTCGGAAAAACCGATAGAAAACTGTATTCCGTCCTGCTTTTTCTCGGACGGTGCTTCTGTCCTCTGTTTCTCGGTTACGACCACTTTCAGATGGTCATTTGCAGGATTTTCCGTTAGCTTTTCTTCAAAGTCGGCTCGGCTGTATTCCTGCCCCAAGATAGGGAACTCGGCATTTTGCAGATAGACCTTTTCCTCGGTAAGTGTTGCAATCTCATATTTATCCGCACCGATATACACCACATCGCCCTCATTGTAGAGGTAGCAAAGTGGGTGCAGCTCCCTTAATTCCTCGGTAAACTTCCACCCATTACTGCGGCTGAAAACCGAGGTCGTTTTCCATTGTACCTGTGCAAGAAAGTCTATGAGCTGTTGAACGGTTGAGGGGTCGGATAAGTGCTGTTCCATTTGCTCGGCGGTAACATCTGCAAGGTCGCTTCGTTCCACAACAGATAACAGGTCTTTTTCGTACCTGTCCAAGTCACGGATAAAGTCAGATAGCCGCAAAGCAAGGGTATCCCGTTTGTCGGCAGGCGGCAGGTCACGATGGGCGTCGATAAAACGCTGCCTTGCTATTTTCCTCTGGGTGTCAATCTCATATTGAGGGGCTGACACGCTCTCCAGATAATCGGCATAATGGTCTTTTTCTTTCGGATTGAGATAGCGGTTATCCTTAATCAGCTCACGCAGACGCTTTTCAACCTGTGACCATTTTAACACAAGGTCGTGATTGGTATAAGTGCCGTTTCGGTCAATGGCAAGACCTTTGCTGTCATACCAAGAATGACCGCTGAAACCATCGGGGAAGATGTGCGTACCGCCGCCCGTTCCATACTCATTTTTAAGGAACTCAATATTTTTCTGTCTGTCCACGCCCTTTTGGAATTGGCGGTAGATGCGGTATTTTCCGTCCGCAACACCGCTGCCTTTCTGAAGTACGGAGTCAATATCTTCTTTGGAAATAGCAAAAGCAGAGGCTTTTTCGTCCTCTGCTTTTGCTATCATTTCGATTTGTTCATCTACGGTTGGAAGATTGACCCTAACCTCATCCTCTTTGGCAACGCTTACTTGTAAATCAGTTCGGTCAGTATCACTTCCTCCGCTTGGCTGCGGATGTTGTTCATCAGTCCGACCCACTGCATCGGTGCTTTCTCTTTCAGTTCCTCTGTCACGCCCTGCTCGGCTGAGAGCTGCTTCGTCAGAAGCTCCAACCTCTGGAGTGCTGTCTGCTCTACCTCGTGCAGATGCCCGTTCAGCCTGCCCGATGTCAGCAGATTGAGATAGGTCACTCGCTTGTGCTTCTCCAGATAATCCCTGTGCATCAAAGCGTACCTGCCAAGCGGAAGCTCTGGCTCTGTCGGTAATGTTAGGTCGGGAATAAGATAATCCCCCTGTCTGCTGTAAGTGATTTCGCTCATTGTATTCGCTCCTTTCGGGTTGTTGTCTGCCTTTATCATACTGAGCCTGCGTTTTTTGTGCAAAGGTGCGATTCTGGTCTTTTTCCGCTATTTGCACATTTCGGATAGACTGTGAGATTTCCCGTAACGCCATTTCCGCAATATCGCTCGTGGCAACGCCGATGGCGTTTATCGTTGCAGGGGTATTGAAATTTACAATATCCGCAAAATCCTCTCGGTCAAAAAACTCATTCGTATCCAGACCGCAGCGGCTGATCAGCATAAAAGCAACGCTGTTTGTTGCCAGCCGCCTGTAAATGACTTCTATATTAAAGTCGTCCAGTTCTTCCAAAAAGCTGTCTTTCGTGCAGTCCTTTAACTGAGAAAAATAGTCTTGCAGATTGTCCTCCACGGCGTTCTTTGCCGTTTCCATTAAGTCAGAAGCAAGGTCAGTGCTTTCCACATCTCCAAACCTGTCCGAGAGCCTTTCCATAACAGCCTGCTCGTATCGCTCATCCATCTGCCATATCGGAACAGGGCGGCTGCCATAATAGCCCTCGTGGGTGTCGGACACATCAAAATAGTATTTCAGCGTATTCCTGCGACCTTTCGGGTCAAATACGGCAATACCCTTGCTGTCCTTATTGACCCAACGCTTGAACTGCCTGTTCCAAGTTTCGAGCTTCGCAACAGCGACAGCATCGGGGCGTTGGGCGTATATTAAAAGCTGTTCGTCAAAACGGCATTTATAGTTGCGGCAGGCAGAGGACAGAAAGCCCTGCCACGCCTGCGGATTTTTTGCAACCGCAATGCCTGTACGCCGATACAGCTCTGTGATTAGCTGATACTTCGCAGCCATTCAACCTACACCTCCTTATCGTTTCTGTTTCAAATATTTCTGTTTACTCACTCAGCACCACCGCCAAGAAAAGAAATGACCTTGTTCGATTTAATGCTCTTTTGCAGGTCATTGATGAGAGTAATATCCCCAACCGTGATGCCCTGCATAGAAAGAATATCGTCCATAGTCATAGCGGCAATCGCTTTTTCATCGGTAAAGCCTGCTTCCAAGACCTTATTCAAGACCTTGACGGCTTTCTGATTAACAGCCATATTCTAAATCCTCCTTATCGTTCTAAATCCTTGTGCTTCGGTGTTTTCTGCGGCGTTTGTTCCGCAGGTTTCGGCTCATAGGTCGCCCCGTTTTTCTGCATACGCTCGGCAAACTCGCAGATGTGGTACAGATTGCTGCCGACTTCGGTATGGTATTCATCAATGAAGCGGCAGGGATACTCCCGTTTCTCTTCCCAAGAAGTCGTGACAATGACCTTTCCGCCGTCGGGGATACGGAACAGTTCTTTATATTGAGGGTCAATAAATCGGATACCTTGTTCTGCTTTCTGGATATGCTTATTAAGCCATTCCTTCACATAGCAATAGCAGTAAAAATTATAGTCGCCTTTGGTGGGATTGCACCGAAGCAGAAAAGCGTGTTTCTCCGTATCCACACGGAAACCGTACTCCGTACAATAGTTACCCTTGATAGCACTTTCGGGAAAATGCCTTGCAAACGCACTCATATCATAGCGGTTATGCAAAAGCCCTTTATCCTCCCGTAAAGCATTGATGACCGTATCAAGGTCTGCCTTAAATTCGTCAGATTTCCATTGTGGTCTGGTATCAAACCAAGTGGTGTAAAAGCCATAGCCCGTCGTGGCAAAGTCACCACGCAGATGCCCGATAGTGCCTGTCTGCCCCTCAAGCTGCATACTTTGGGCATAGGTGTATTTCTGTTCTGTCGGGGTTAAAGGTCTTGTCTTTATTTCATTACTCATTCGGCTGCTCCTTTCTTTCCTTTTTCTCTTTCTGCTCGTCTAAAATCTTGCGAATACAGACATCGCAGAAAATAACTGACCCATCCTTATATCGGGGATAAGGACAGGTCGTGCAGTCATATTTTATTTTATCGCTCACGGTCATCACCGTTTTTCTGCTTCTGGGCAGGCTGATTATAGGGCATACGGCACTCTGACTGGTATCGTTCATTCAGCTTTTGCCGTGCATCATCAAGCTCATTCGTGTAATAACCCCAGAAATAATTTGAGCCTCCCTTGCAGTACCAACACACATAAGGGTTGGGTGAGTTGGGATTGTGACCGATGACAAGCTCTGTACTCCCGATAGTACAGCTCTCAATGATTTCATAGTTCTGATTGGAGCGTTTTTCTTCGTCCATAAGCACCTCTCTATTCTTTGGCATAACGCCGATAGGCTTTCTCGCCCGTGGCTCTCATTTTTTGAACAGGGCGGCTCCCTACAAGCTCTGGATACCGTGCCTGCAGCTTGCGGCGTGTCCTGCTGACGCTCTCAAAGCTCGGCAGACCGAGATATTTGTGCTGCGTCATTATCTCCGCAAGCGGCATTGCTCCTGCATCCTTCAAACAAGCATTACAAAGTGCAAGATACAGTACCATATCGTCATTTCTGGCATCTTCATTCTTTTCCAGAACAGCCCTGACTTTCTTTTCAATGATTTTTAGGTTTCTCATCTTTACCTCCATAAAGGAAAGGGCGGCATCTTTCAGCCGCCCAAACAACTTACTTATTCTTTCTGTTACGGATATTCAGCCATACCGCCGCACCCACAATGAACACGACAAGCACGATTGCGATAATGGTTTTAGCGTCCATCAATTAGTCCTCCTTTTTCTTCTTTCTGTTCTTATAACCGACAAATCCGAGAACGCCCGCACCGACAACAGACAACGCCGCAAGGCTTACCCATAAGCCCAGATTGAAGTCATCGCCTGTTTTCGGGGTATCCCTGAACTCATTGTGCATCTGCACGATAGCCGTAGCGTTCACCTTTACCGTTGCCTGTTTATCGGCAGGAAGGATATATCCTGCGGAAGCCTTGTCGCTTACTTCGGATACGGTATAGTCGCCAATCCGCAAGCCCTCAATCACGATTTCCCCGTTCTTATCTGTCTTAAAGGTCTGGTCATAGTCCACGCCTGTCACACGGAAAGAGAAGCCCTCCACCTTGCCGTCAGAGGAAGTCTTTACGATTTTAAGAGAGCCTTTCTGTGCTGCATTGATAAAGCCAACACCCGCCTTGTTTTCCACTGTGTAGGTCTTTCCGTTCTCCTCGATGGATACGGCATAAACATCTTCATCAAGCACAAAGCCTGTCGGAGCTTTGGTTTCCTTTACCAGATATTTGCCGTAGCGGAGTTCACTCATCTGGTAAACGCCGCCGTCAAGTTCCTTCATTTCGCCAAGCAGCGTATCGTCTTTATCCAGTTTCCCATCGCCATTGGTATCGGAGTAAACCTCAAATACCGCACCAGACAGCTTGTTGTCGGGATAATCCTCATCAACCTTTGTCAAAGCGATATTGCCCTTAATGAAGTAGTTGACAAGTTCGATTTCCACAACTTCGTCCACCTTGCCAATAGTCACGGCGATTTCTTCCTCGGAGAGTACATATCCCTTCGGGCTTTCGATTTCACGGATTATCCAAGTTCCATACGGCACTTTGGCAAAAGAAAAACTACCATCATCTTTTGATGTGGTAGCGGCAATCGCATTTTCCTTTGTAAACTCGGTAGTTCCTGTCTTGAAGATACCGATAACTGCACCGCCCAGAGTTTTTCCGTCCTCATCAGATTTCTTACCGCTTACAGAGCCGTAAATAATGTCATTTGTGATAGCTTCGCCCTCGTTGGCTGTAATGCGGACAGTTTCGGTATCCTGTCCTGCGTATTCAAAAGTAACAGGGTATTTTGCATCGCTGACAATATATGCGGAGTTGGTCGAGATTTCCTGCACATAATAGCTGCCCATCGGCAGGTCGCTGATTGCTTTCCCGTGACCGCTTTCATCAAGGGAAATGACCTCAATCAGACCGTCCGCAGGAATGGTCTTTCCATCTGCGGCTGTGAGTTCCTCCGCCGCATACAAGCCAAAGGTCACATCAAAGATTTCCCCGTTCTTGCCAATGCCGTAGGCTTCATCAATGGCAAGGCTCTTGATGAGGTCGATTTCAACACGCTGTCTTTCATTATAGAAAGAAGTAGCCGTTTCCGTTACATCAACATTCTGTCCTGCATACACAAGCTCAACAGAATGGACTTTCTCGTTCAGCACCATTCCATACGGAGCTGTGATTTCCTTAACCTCATATTTTCCGAGATACAGTTCTTTGGATTTTACTGTACCGTCTTTTCCTGTCGTAACGGTATCCACAACCTCGCCCTTGTTTGCTCTGACCGTCCCGTCCAGAGTGACAATATCCTCGGCTGCGGTAATCTCATAGACTGCACCCTCAAGACCGCTGACAGAGAAAATCGGCTGATACAATCCCTTATCGCCTGCCACGGAGCTGAATACCTCGCCAGACTTTTCTACTGTAATTGTACCTTTCTGTGCCATATTGGAGCGTACTACCTCAATAACGGTAATGCCGCTTTCTTCCTCGGAATTTTCCTGCACCACATCAAAATAAACAGGCTCGGAATTTAAGACATACCCATACGGGGCTTGTACTTCCACAAGGGAATAGCCTTTGCCGTATTCCAATGTCTGCGGTGTGATTAGGTCGCCGTCTGCCGTAGTATAGAAGGTGTCAATGGTCGTCACTTCGGGATAAGTGAAAGTCATAGTCACAAGATTTCCATTCGGGTCGTAAATCTGGAAGCCTGCACCTGCATACGGGATTGTATTGCCTGTTTCTGCATCTTTCTTTACGATTTTGATATAGCTCTCAAAGTTAGCGTTGTTGATAAGGTAGCGGTAGGTCTGACCGTCCTTGCTGATAAACACATCAAAGTCTTTCATCAGTTCACGCCCCTCCCAACCAAAGGTCTGGCGGACGGTATAAATGCCATACGGCATATCCTTTGTCTGGGCAAAACCGTTCTCGTCACAGGTCAGCACATCACGCTCGGTTTCCTTTGCATTTTCATAGCTGCCTGCGGATTTGAGGAACACTTCAAATACCGCACCTTCTTCGGGTGTTTCAATCTGGGTTTCCCCGTTATCCGTATGCTTGATGAGTGCGATATTGCCTTTGATGACCTGTTCATTCACATCGTTTGCGGTACTGTTCAGCTCTACCGTGTATAGCTCTGGTTCTGCACCTACCTTGTGGATTGCGGTATCCAGAAGATACCCCTCGGACGGGCTGATTTCACGGACAGTCCAATCATTATCACAGATATAATACTTGGTCGTAAACTGACCGTTTTCATCAGTCGTGTAGGTGTCAATCAGTTCCTCACCTTTATAGATGCCGTAAACCGCACCTGCAAGGGAAGCGTCGCCCTGCGGAGAACCTGTTTCTGCATCGGTCTTTGTCACAGTCACTTGGAATTTCTTCAACACATTGTCGAAGCTGCGTTTTGTGACCTTGTTCCATTCAATCGGAGCTGTCTGGGAAGCAGGAACGACATAGCGGACTGCGGTATCCACTTCCTCAACCACATACGGGGTATCGCCACTGATAAGGACATTTTCAAACTTAGCCAGTCCGTTTTTATCAGTCACGGCATACTCGTCAACAGGCAAGCCGCTTAAAGATGTGCCATAAAGGTGGAATTTCATTCCCTCCACCAGATTGTCCTCGGAAGTCTTGACGATTTCCAGACTGCCACGCTTCAAAGTATTGCTGAAGGTCACAGTAGAGGTTTTTCCTCCGATAAGTGTGACGGTCTGGGTTTTCTGCGGCTCATAACGGTCAATAGACTGTTCTGTGACCGTATAAGTGCCAGGGAATAATCCCTCCACGGAGACAGAGCCGTCCTTTCCTGTCTTAACTGTTTTATTGAAGTTATCACCTTTGATTGTAAAAGAGATGCCCTCCACAACTCCGTCCTCAGAAGTCTTTTTGAGGGCAATCGTGCCTGTCGGCGTTTCGATATTGATATATGCAGACACGGTATCAGCATTCTCCACACCTGTTACCAAATCCTGCAAGTTCGGGTCGCCATAGGCAATGAGCTTTGCACTGCTGCTGACAGTCGGCACATTGTTCCTCTTTGCCGTAATGCGGACAGAACCGCTGATAGCTACGGTGGAGCTGATTGTCAGCTTATTTCCAGACTTCGATACACTCACATTGCTGTCAGAGCTTGAAAAGCTGTAATCGGAAAGGACGCCGTTGCTGTCCGTCAATGTGATGCTGTACTTTCCGTCCTTGTAGGCAAGCTCCTTTGTGATGTCATTCTTACCGCCCGACATAAAGCTCGGAATGGTGTTATGCTCACGCAGCATTGCAACAATCTGGTCATACACTGCCCTTGCTCCGCTGTTGGCATAATTTGAACCGAAGTGCAGGCTGTAAACGGTGGTGCTTGTCTGGTTATATGAGCCTGTGGCTTCACGGCAGCCTGTGACAAACTCCCATACGAGGGTCTGCGTGGCAAGCCATTTTTCATCATCACTTCCCGACAGATTATTTCGGTTGCCCTGATACCCATAGAGCAGGGCAAGCCCAACCGCCTTTTTCTGATTGGCTGAAAGGGCGTTCCAAGTATCAGAGGAAGCCTTTTTCAAGGTGTTTCCTGTTTTCAGCGGTACTCCCGGCTGAATACAAAACGCATTCTCACCGTCCACAAACATACGGTACTTATAATTTCCCGTTCCGCCTGCGGTATAGCCGCCGATATTCGCACTGGAATTGTACCTCATCGCATTGCCGTTGCTGTCATAGGTGTGGGAAAAGAAAATCGTCCCGATGTCACCCGCAGCAAACGCCGTCGCAGGCATTATGGATAATGCCGTGACCGCAGCCATTACAAAAGCCGCAGCCTTTTTGAATAATTTAGGGATTTTCATAGTTACCTCCTGTAATTTGGATTGAATATTTTGCCTTACTGACCGAAAAAAGCTGCCCGTTATGGACAGCCTAAAGTATTTCTTTTCTCGGATAGTTACTGGCAGTAGTTAGGGGGTGAGGTGTGGAGAGGGGGAAGCCGAAATAATGGCTATCCACTCAAATGGGCAGACCTCGCCCTCGATGTGTGGCTATCTCTCGTGAGCCTTGTTCCGCTGCAAGTGTCGGTTATAAAACTCTAACGCCTTGACAACAAAATCCGTTTCCTGCCCTCTGGGAACAGTCTTGGGAATGAGCTTGGTTATCCTCTCGTCACGGAAAGCAGGTTTTTCCTTCTGGTTGGGCTTTTCTTCCTCCATAATGGACTGGATAACCTCGGAAGTGAGCTTGCCGTCTTGGTTATACTTCTTCATTTTGATAGCCTGTGCCAATGACGGGGTAGCATCGTTGTACTCCATTGCTTCAAGCAGGGTGTATTGCTGTTCCTCGGTCAGATAGGAAATTTCAACCGCAGGACGAAAAGCAATCTGCCTTTCATCTACCATTTGCAGGATTTCGGGAACAAGCTCCGTTAGACGGATATAGCGGCGTATCTGGTCTTTGCTTTCTCCAACAAGTTCTCCTAATTCCTCATCAGAACGCCCTTTTGATAAATTAGTCGCCAATGGCGACGCATTTTCTTTTGGGGGTCTGCCTGCCTGTCGTTTCATAGCTTCCAACCGCATTTTATACGCAAACGCTTTCTCACTCGGCAAAATAACAGAGCGTTGGAGATTACTTTCCACCATGACAATAATGGCTTCATCACGGGTAAGCTCTTTGACCTCGCATTTCAGCGTTTCAAGTCCTGCAAGTTCACAAGCCTTTTTTCGCCTGTGACCACTGATAAGCTCATACCGTCCGTCCTCTTTTAAGCGAACTGTCGCAGGGGTCATTACACCGTTTCGCTTGATACTCTCAACAAGTTGTTCCATATCTTCGTCCATCAAAACCTTGAACGGGTGGTCTGGAAACTCGTCAATCTCCGATATGGGAATATCCCGTATCTTGCTTAGCTTTGCTTCCTCACGGCTTTCGTCCGTCTGAAAAAGGTCATCGTATGCGGTCA